>CAACXH010000189.1_pt1 | contig 11868 bp, 8 predicted proteins | sample 2275881 | NCBI WGS metagenome assembly CAACXH01 (sample SAMEA5312483, study PRJEB27640) | indoor metagenome | biome: indoor environment; feature: controlled; material: polymer antistatic dissipative epoxy resin | place: Italy | collected 2014-05-27 | reverse complement strand
TCCTGTTCGAACTGCGCCATCTGCCGGTTGGTTTCGGCAATCGAGCTGTTCTGCGGCAGGTTCCAGTCGACAATCAGCTCCACGCGGTCGGATGACGGGAAGAACTGCTGCTGCACGAGGCTCATGCCTCCGACGGAAAGACCGAACAGCGCAATGGTCAGAATGATCGTCACCCAGCGCCAGCGCAGCGCCCGGCCAAGAAGCCACGAAAAGCCGGAGGCGAAACGGCCCTTCTTTTCGTGATGCGATTTCATCGTCTTCGGCAGGATCGTCACGCCGAGCAGCGGCGTGAAGAGCACCGCGACGATCCACGACACGACCAGCGAAACCGCAATCACCACGAAGAGCGTGAAGGTGAACTCACCCGCCGCGCTGTTGTTGAGACCGACGGGAATGAAGCCGGCGACGGTGACCAGCGTACCCGTCAGCATTGGGAAGGCCGTCGAGGTATAAACATAGGTCGCCGCTTTTCTGAGATCATCGCCGACCTCCAGCCGCGCGACCATCATCTCGACGGCGATCATCGCGTCATCGACAAGCAGCCCCAGCGCAATGATGAGGGCGCCGAGCGAGATGCGTTGCAGCGAAATGCCGGTATATTCCATGTAAACGAAGGTGATCGCCAGCACGAGCGGGATGGAGACGGCAACCACCATGCCGGCCCTGAGGCCAAGGCTGATGAAGCTGATGACGAGAACGATGGCGATCGCTTCGAAGAGAGCCGAAGTAAAGCCCGATACCGCCTCGTCAACCACGGCGGGCTGATCGGATACCCGGTGCAGATCAACACCGATCGGCAGGTCCGCGACGATGCGCTTCATCTGCGCATCCAGCGCCTCGCCGAAATGCACGAGGTTCGCACCGGTTTTCATGCCAATGGCAAGACCGATGGCCGGCTGGCCGTTAAAACGGAACAACGAAGATGGCGGATCGACATAACCGCGCCGGATCGTCGCCACTTCCGTCAGCGGGAAGAACCGGTTGTTGACGCGCAGGTTGATGGACCGCAGGCTGTCTTCCGAGGTGAACTGGCCGCTGACCCGCAACGCCACACGCTCAGGACCGGCATTAACGAAACCAGACTGGGTAACGGCGTTCTGGGATTGCAGCGTCTTGATGATCGACTGCTGGTCGATGCCGAGCGCTGCGATCTGCCGCGTCGAAAATTCGAGATAGATCGCCTCGTCTTGCGCGCCGATCACATCCACCTTGCCGATATTGTCGACGGTCAGAACCTTCGCACGGGCATCCTCCACCAGATCGCGCAATTGCCGCTGGCTGAGGCCATCACTGGTGAAAGCGTAGATATTGCCATACACGTCGCCGAAACGGTCATTGAAGAAAGGACCGACGACGCCCGAGGGGAACTCGCCCTTGATATCGCCGATCATGTTGCGCACCCGCACCCATGTCGGTTCAACGTTCCTGGCCTTGGTTTCCGGCACCAGCTCCACGAAGATCGTCGTGCGGCCGGCCACCGTCTGGCTGCGCAGATGGTCGAGATTATCGAGTTCCTCGAGTTTCTTCTCGATCCTGTCGGTCACCTGCCGGGCCACGTCTTCTGCCGAAGCGCCGGGCCATTGCGCACTGATCACCATCGTCTTGATGGTGAAGTTCGGATCTTCCTCACGGCCGAGGTTGAGATAGGAAAAAACGCCGGCAAGAACGAAAACCAGCATGAAGTACCAGACGAGCGAACGGTGTTCGAGCGCCCAGTCGGAAAGATTGAATTTCTTCACTGACGGACCTCCTGATCGATCCTGATGGCCTGCCCATCCTTAAGCTTGTGAACGCCGGCGCTGGCAACACGCTCGCCGGGTTTGACGCCTCCGGTAATGCGCACGCTGCCGCCGTCAACCGGCTCGCCCGCTATCGTAACCGGGCGTAGCGTCACCGTTGCCGTATCGGCATTGACGATCCAGACGCCCCATCCATTATCTGTTTTCAGCAAGGCTGATGCCGGAAGCGCAATCTGCGGTTCTGATGCGGCAAGCACCGAGGCCGTGACGACGGAGCCCAGCCGGAAGGCAGCGGGCGCATCCTGCAGGCTGATTTTCGTGCGGCGCGTGCGCGTCGCCGTTTCGGCCTCAGGCGCGATTTCGCGCACCACACCGGTGGTGCGGATTTTCGGATCGAGCTGCAGGGCGATCTCGAAGGTCGAGCCGATTTCCAGCCGCTGCGCCGCAAATTGCGGAACATCCACCACCACATCGCGCACTTCCGGGCGGGCGATAGTCACAACTGTCTGACCGGCCGAAACGACCTGGCCGATTTCGCCCGAAGTGGCGGTTACCACCCCGTCAAATTCCGCGCGCAGCTGCGCATAACCCAGCTGCTCTTCGGCCTTGTCCAGATTTGCCCGAGCCTTGGCAACGGCGGCATTGGCGGTACGGGTGGCCTGCTCGGCCTCTTCAAGTGCTGCTTCCGTGCCGCTGCGGGCCTCGGCCAGCACGCGCTGGCGCTGTTCGGTCGTCACCGCATTGGCGAGCTGCGCTTCGGCATTGGAAAGATCGGACTGCGCGCTTTTCACCGACAGTTCGAGCGCCAGCGGATCGATCGAAGCAACCACATCACCCTTCTTGACCAAATCGGCCACATCGACGTTGCGGGCGATGATTCGGCCGAGAACGCGAAAACCGAGATCGGTCTGGATGCGCGATTCCACCGTGCCGGTGAGCCGCAGCGCATCGGCAGATTTTTCTTCCACCACAACGGAGAGTACCGGGCGCGGTGCCTCCGCTGCAGCTTCCTGCTTTTCCTGGCAGGACGAGACCGCGATTGCCGCAATGAGCAAAAACAAGCTTCTGTTTATCCTGAACATTATTGTGCCTGCCCCTTTTCATAGGCGACCTTTTCACCGGTTCGCAGAAATTTGGTCCCGACGGTGACGACGATATCGCCGGGGTTGAGCCCGTCCGCGACGACAAATTGGCCGGTCTCGTAGTCGGCGACCTCGATCCGTCGTATGGCGATTTCCGAAGATTGCGGATCGACAACCCAGACGGCGGGAAGACCGTTCTGCGACGTCATCGCCGACCATGGAAGTTCGATGGCATCGACCTGTTTGAAGCGGAAATGGCCGGATACGGGCGCGCCGAGCGGCATGGTCAGATCGCCGTTGAGGCCAACCTTGACCCTGATCGTCCCATTATCCGGATCGATCGTCGGGGAAATCTCCCGCACCGGCGCCGCAACCGTACGGGACGGATCCGACAGGAGGCTGACATTGACGAGATTGTCGATATCGCGCTCGAGGAACAGCGATTCGTAGACGTCGAAAACCGCATCGCGTGGCCCGTCATGCGCCAGCGTGAAGACGAGTTGAGCGGCCTGCGCCACCTGGCCAACCTCGACATTACGCGCCGTGATCACGCCATCCGCATCGGCTCTGAGTTCGGTATAGGAAAGCGCATCGCGGGCCGTATCGAGTTGCGCCTGCGCCGATCTCACCGCGCCCTGCGTGGTGAGCAGGGTTTCCTGGGCCTTGTCGACAACAGAGCGCGAGGTCACCTGTGTCTTGAAGAGGCTCTGCTGACGGTCGAACGTCAGTTGCGCCTGCGTCTGCTGCGCTTCGGCCGATTGCAGGTTGGCAAGCGCCACATCAATGTCGGCCTTCTGCTCTTCGGGATCGATGCGGGCGAGCAATTGCCCGGTCGTCACCCGCGCTCCCACATCCACCAGCCGCTCGGTGATCTTGCCGCTGACCCGGAAGGACAGGTCCGTCTGAACCCTTGCCCTCACTTCGCCGGTGATGACGCTGCCACGATCGACCGGCTTTTTCACCGCCGCGACCACGTCGACGGTCCGCAGCGGCTTTTCGGCCGGCCGCTCTTCATTGCTGCAGGACGACAGGGCAAAAACACTGCCAACCGCAAGCGCGATAAGAATGGTTTTCATGGTGACCTCTTGATCTTTGCCCCATCCTATAATATTTGACTGACTGAATAGTCAATGAAATTCTTATGCCGTCGATCCGGAAACCGTTCGGCGCCGGAATCCCGGATGGTGATCGAAGATTTGCCCGGAGCGTTCTTGGGAGACACCGGGAATAGGCTGACAGAATGAACCACGCACCACCTGCAAAAATCGATTCCGGTTTTCGTACCGGTGCGATAGGCAGGCCACCTATTACGTCCGCCGCTCACGACGGATAGAAGGGCACGCGCCGAAAATACCTGAGGAGCCGGGGTCATGACGAAAACAAAACTGACACGTGCAGAACAGAAGATACAACGTCCGTTGCAAATTCTCGATGCCGCATTTGAGGAATTCACCAAAAGGGGGTTTACGGCAACGCGGGTCGAAGACATTGCCGACCGGGTGGGGGTGACGAAGGGGACGGTCTATGTCTATTTCGAAACCAAGGAAGCCCTTTTTGCGGCAATGATCGAGCATGTCGGCAAGCCTTTTCAGGAGGCTTTCAAAGCCTATGCCCGTACCTCCGACGATCCCGTCGAGGAGCTTCGCCTGCTGCTCGAATTCCTGTTCGAAAACCTTGTCGATGACAGGCGGATGCGGGAACTGTTCCGCTTCGTCGTTGCGGAGGGCGCGAAGTTCCCTGATCTCATCGACCACCACCATGATGTCCTGATGGCGCCGGTGCTGGGGCGCATCAATATGATCCTCGATGAGGGCGTGGCGAAAAAAAGGTTCAGGGCCAATCCGCCCGAACTCGCCAAGGTCGTCATGTCACCCATGGTCGGAACATTGGTTTTCCGGCTGATTTTCGACGATCGGCGCAGTCTGGACAGGCAGGCCGTTCTGAAAGTTCATCTCGACCTGCTCATGCGCGGACTGCTGGCGTAACCCCCCGTCATCCTGCTTTCAGCCGATGCCACCAATGCAGACATATTTGAGTTCGGTATATTCTTCGATGCCATGGCGAGATCCTTCCCGCCCGAGCCCCGACATCTTGACCCCGCCGAACGGCGCCTCGGCCGTGGAAATCGCCCCCGTATTGACGCCAACCATGCCGTATTCCAGCGCCTCGGCAACCCGGAAGACTCGCGAGAGATCACACGCATAAAAATAGGAGGCAAGGCCGAAATCGGTATTGTTAGCCTGTGCGATCACATCCGCTTCATCCTCGAAACGGAAGAGCGGGGCAAGCGGCCCGAAGGTTTCCTCCCGCGCCACCTGCATGCTGGCATCGACGTTACGCAGGATCGTCGGCTCAAAAAAATTGCCGCCCAACACGTGTTTTTTGCCGCCTGTGGCGATCTCGGCGCCTTTCGAAAGCGCATCGGCAATATGTGCTTCCACCTTGGCAATGGCGTTGCCATCAATAAGTGGACCGAGAATGCTTGCCTCGTCCAGCCCGTTGCCAACGTTCAACTGCGCGACGGCTCGCGCGAATTTTTCAGCGAAGGCGTCATACACGCCGCCCTGCACATAAAGTCGGTTGGCGCAGACGCAGGTCTGGCCATTGTTGCGAAACTTGGCGATCAGTGCCCCTTCCACGGCTGCATCGAGATCCGCATCGTCAAAAACGATGAAGGGCGCATTGCCGCCGAGTTCCAGACCCAGCTTCTTGATCGTCGGCGCGCATTGCCGGTAGAGATGTTCTCCCGTGCGCGTCGAGCCGGTGAAGGTCAGAAGGCGGATATCCGGACTTGCCGTCATCACGCCGCCGATTTCCGCGGCAGGTCCTGTCAAGATACTGAAAAGTTCGAGCGGCAGGCCCGCGCGCTGGGCGAGGATGGCAAGAGCGATAGCTGAAAAAGGCGTCTGCGGCGCGGGTTTCAGCACCACCGCGCAACCCGCGGCCAAGGCCGGACCGACTTTACGGGTAATCATGGCATTGGGAAAATTCCACGGCGTGATGGCCGCGACCACGCCGACCGGCTGGCGCAGAACCAGAATGCGCTTATCCGGCTGATGGCCGGGCACGGTCTCGCCATTGATACGGCGTGCCTCTTCCGCGAACCATTCGATGAAGCTTGCACCATAGGCAATTTCGCCTTTGGCCTCAGTGAGTGGCTTTCCCTGTTCCAGCGTCAGGATCATGCCGAGATCGTCACGGTTTTCCATGACCAACCGGTGCCACGCCTTCAGGATGGTCGCACGCTCACCAGCCGTGCGGCGCGCCCATGCCTTCTGGGCAATCACGGCGGCAGCGATTGCTTCCTGTGTTTCCGTTGCCCCGAGTTCAGGAACCTGGCCGACGACCTCCCCCGTCGCGGGGTTGCGGATCGTCGCCGTTTCACGACCATCGCAGCCGATCCAGCGGCCGGCCACGGGCACTTTTTCACCCAGGAGTGTGGGATCATTCAGATGCATGAGCCAATCCCTCAACAGAAAACCTGAGCCGACGCCGGATCGAAGGCAAGATGCACGAGATCGCCTCGGTTGAGACCGGAAATCGCGTCGTGGCCAAAGGGCAGCCGCACGGCAAGCGGTTCACCCGAACCGGTATGGGCAACCACGTGGACGTTGTTGCCAAGGAAGGTGATGTCGCTGACCGTTGCCTGAAAACCTGTTGAGGAACCCGGCCGGTTGCGGCTGAGCTGCAGGCGCTCGGGGCGCAGCATCAGCGCCGCCTTCTTGCCCGGTGCGGCCTCGCCATGCATCGGAATATGATCGAAGACGATATCCCGGCCCAGCGACACCGTCGCCTTGCCACCCGATGCGCCAAGGAGATCGCAGGCGATAAAATCGCTGTCGCCGATGAATTCGGCCACGAAGCGGGTGGCAGGATGGGCATAAAGCTCCGGCCCCGTGCCAATCTGGTCGATCACCCCCTTTGAAAACACGGCGATCCGGTCGGAAAGGCGCAAGGCCTCTTCCTGATCGTGGGTGACGTAAAGGATCGTCACTTCCGTCTGCTGGTGGATGCGGCGGATCTCGAACTGGATTTCTTCGCGCAGCTTCTTGTCGAGCGCCGACAGAGGCTCGTCCATCAGAAGTACCGGCGGATCATAGGCTAGTGCCCGCGCAAGAGCCACGCGCTGCTGCTGGCCGCCCGACATTTGCGCGGGCTTCCTGTCCTCGAAACCTTCGAGGCGTACCAGCCGCAGCATTTCTTTCACCTTGGCATCAATTTCCGCCTTGCTCTTGCGGCGGACTTTCAGCGGAAAGGCGATGTTTTCCCCGACCGACAGATGCGGAAACAGGGTGTAGCGCTGGAAGACCATGCCGATATTGCGCTTGTGCGACGGCGTCGACAACAGGCTTTCACCGTTCAGCAGGATGTCGCCCGCGGTCGGCTGCTCGAAGCCGGCCAGAATATAAAGCGTCGTGCTCTTGCCCGAGCCGGATGGCCCGAGAAATGTCATGAACTCACCCGGCTGCACGTCGAGATTGACATCCTGAACGGCGACGACCGGTCCGTATTGTTTGCGGATACCGCGAATTTGCAAGAGCGGTTTGGTCATGTTTTCAGTCCTTTTCGCACAGCCGCGACAAGCAGCATGAGAATGATGGTCACCGCAATGAGAAGCGTGGAGGCGGCGGCGATGACAGGCGTCAGATCCTGACGCAGCGTCGCCCAGATTTTCACCGGCAGCGTCTGCAATGTCGGGCTTGCCATGAAGATTGCCAGCACCACCTCATCCCAGGAGGTCAGGAAGGAGAAGATCGCCGCCGAAAACAGGCCGTGGCTGATGGCGGGCAGCGTGATGCGAATTTTTGCCTGTAACGGAGTTGCGCCGCACAGCACCGCCGCATCCTCTATCGACTTGTCGAAACCCTCCAGCGCACCGGTCAGCGCCAGAATGGAGAAGGGCAGCGCCACGACGAGATGGGCGATGACGAAACCGGCCGTCGTGCCTGCAAGACCGAATTTCAGGAAAAAGGCGTAAAGCGCCACCGCCAGCACCACGACTGGCAGAATCATCGGCGTCATGAATAGCGCGCGCAGAGTGCCGCGCCCGATGAAACGGCCACGCACCAGCCCGAAGGAGGCGACAAGACCGATGAGCACGGACAGAACGGTTACCATCAGCGCGATGCGCAGGCTCGTCCAGGCGGCATCCAGCCATCTAGGGTCAGCGAAGAAATCCGCATACCATTTCAGCGTCCAGCCGGGCGGCGGAAAAATCAGCCATTGCGACGAACCGAAGGACAAAGCGGCGATAAAGATGATCGGGAGGATCAGAAATGCCGAGGTTAGCACGGTGATGAGCAGGAGCAGCCATTTCCAGAGGCCGAGGCTGTTATAGTTCAAAAGCATGTCAGCGCCCCCCTGCCCCGGCCGCGCCGAAGAATTTGAGCTGCACGGCGTAGAGAGTGAGCGTCACCACCAGAAGCACCAGCGCGGCAGCCCCGCCCATGCCCCAGTTGACGAGCGACTGCACGAATTGCGCGATGAGTTCGGCCAGCATCATGTTCGCCGTACCGCCGAGCAGCGCGGGAGTGACGAAGTAACCGAGCGACATGACGAAGACCATCAGCGCGCCGGAGATCATGCCCGGCGCGGCAAGCGGAATAAGAATGCGGATTAGCGCCTGCAAACGCGTTGCCCCACACAGCGCCGCGGCCTGCAGAATGGCCGGGTCGATCTTGCGGATGACGCCGTAAAGCGGAATGATGATGAAGGGCAGCATGATATAGGTCATGCCGATGGTAACCCCGGTGAGATTGTTGACCAGCGGCAAAGGCTGATCGATGATGCCAAGGCCCATCAGCGTCTTGTTCACCACACCCGTGCGCTGCAACAGCACCATCCAGGCATAGGTGCGCGCCAGCAGGTTGGTCCACATCGACAGCAGCAGAATAGCGAAAACGATGGAGGCAAGCCGCGCCGGCATGATGGCAAGCGCCCAGGCAACGGGAAAGCCGATCACCAGCGACACCACCGTTACCAGCGCCGATACCACGAAGGTATTGAAGAAAATCTTCAGATAGGTGGAGCTGCCCAGCAGTGCCGCATAGTTGCCAAAGCCGAAGACGGGTTCGGTAACGCTGCGCGACAAGAGGATCAGAACCGGAACGACGAAGAACAGGACAAGCAGAACCAGCGCCGGCAGGGTGGCGGCAAAATTGCCGGGCCGGAAGGGCATTCGCGCCCTTGCCTTCGTGCTGACTGTTTCATCGGTTAGCGAGACCATGCCCAAACCTCCCCGGACGTGGAAAATTGCGCGGGCGTTTTCGCTGCCCGCGCCGTTATCTTATTTCGCCTGCCAGGCGTACCAGCGCTCGCCGATTTCATCGCGATGCTGTGCCCAGTAGCTCATATCGGCGTCGACCTGGCTTGCGGTTTGCTGATCCGGCAGGGTTTTCGCCGTTTCCGGATCCATCAGCTTGGCGGATTCGATATTAACAGGGGCGTAACCCGTCGCGGTCGCCATATCCGCCTGCGCCTGCGCAGAGGTGGCGAGTGCGATGAATTTCATAGCCGCATCCCTGTTCTTCGTTCCCTTGGGCACGACGAGGGAATCCGCTGCGGTGATATTCTGTTCCCAGGAGGTCGCCACCTTCACGCCGCTTTTCTCAAGCGCCGTCATGCGGCCGTTCCAGACGCTGCCAAAGGGCGCTTCCGCCGATGCTATCAGCTGCTGCGACTGTGCGCCGCCCGACCACCAGATGATATCGGATTTGATCGTATCGAGTTTCTTGAAAGCGCGGTCGAGGTCAAGCGGATAAAGCTTGTCGGCGGCCACACCGTCGGCCAGAAGGGCAGCTTCGATCACGCCCGGTGCGGACCATTTGTAGAAGGTGCGCTTGCCGGGAAACTTTGCCGTGTCGAACAGATCGGCCCAGCTTTTGGGGCAGGCGGCAACGGCATCGACATTGCAGCCGATGACGAAGGAATAATAAAAGCTGCCGACGGAATAATCCGTCACGAAACGTGGGTCGAGTTTGGTCTTGTCGATGACGGAAAAGTCGAGCTTCTCCAGCAGACCTTTCGGTCCGGCCTGCGCGGCATAGTCGCCTTCGACATCGACCACATCCCATGTCACGCCGTTTGCCTCGACCATGGCCTTCAGCTTGCCATAGTCGGTCGGGCCATCCTGAAGCACATTGATGCCGCTCGACACCATGAATTTTTCGGCCCAGGCCGCCTTCTGGGCGTCCTGCGTGGTTCCTCCCCAGCTGGAAAAGACCAGATCATTCGCCTGTGCGGCTGTGCCGAGGGCGAAAAGTGCTGCGCATGTCGTCAATACCAGTTTCGATCTCATGTTCCCTTACTCCGTTTTAGAGCTTGTCGTTGGCATGCACGTCGCGGCCGGCAGCTTTCACCTCAGTGGTGAAAACCGCGCCGGCTTCATGATCTTGTTTTCGGCGACTTCAATGAGGTCACGGATTTTAGGCAGAAACGATAACCAGCGCGGATCGGCCATCAGCTTTGCGCGCCGCTCCTCGCGGTCATCCAGACTGGAAAATGCCCAAATATGGACGATCTCGTTGATTGGGCCGATCTCCGAAAAGAAGTAACCCACCAGTTCGCCGAGGTGGCTTTTCTGGATTTCGATGCCCTCTTCCTCCACGACCTTGAGATAGGCCGGAATGGCGCCGTTCTTCAGCCTGTAGGTTCGTATCTCGTAAAACATCGGCTCACCGCATCACGAAAGGGTCGGGAATCGGGTCGTCAGAGGTGCGCAGCCATATGGTCTTGGTGCGCGTGTAATCGAGCGCCGCCGCAAGCCCGCCTTCGCGTCCATCGCCCGAGAGGCCAAAGCCACCGAAAGGCGCGATCGGCGAGACGGCGCGATAGGTGTTTACCCAGACGATGCCCGCGCGGATCGCCTTCATCAGCCTGTGCGCGCGCGTCAGGTTCTGCGTGAAGACGCCGGAGGCAAGGCCATAGACCGTGTCATTGGCCAGCGCGATGGCTTCCGCTTCGGTTTCGAACGAAACAACCGAAAGAACGGGGCCGAAGAATTCCTTTTCCATGGAGGGCGAACGGATGCCGTCGCAATCAAGAATGGTCGGCCGATAGAAATAGCCGTCACCATCCAAAGGCTCACCACCGGTAACCACCTTCGCACCGGCATCCACCGAAGCAGAAACCAGTGAGACAATGTGCTGGCGCTGGCGCTCGGTCGCCAATGGCCCCACTTCCGTCGCCATATCCAGCGGCGAACCGATGCGGATCGCCTCGGCCTTCGCCGCCAGAATCTGGAGGAAACGGTCCTTGACGCTTCTTTCGATAATCAGCCGCGAGCCGGCGACGCAGCTCTGGCCGGTTGCGGCAAAAATGCCTGCCACCTGCGCATTGGCGGCGCTCTCGAGATCTGCATCAGCGAAAACGAGGATCGGCGACTTGCCGCCGAGTTCCAGCGATGTCGAGGCAAGGTTTTCAGCCGAATTGCGGACGATGTGACGCGCCGTTTCCGGCCCGCCGGTAAAGGCGATATGAGCCACCTTCGGATGGGTGGTGAGCGCGGTGCCGCAGGAGGCACCGAAACCGGTAACGATATTGACGACGCCAGCTGGAAAACCGGCCTCATGCACCAGCCGGGCAAATTCCAGCAGCGGTGCCGGACCATCTTCCGAGGCCTTGACGATGATGGTGCAGCCCGCGGCTAGCGCCGGACCGATCTTGACGGCGGCGAGAAACAGCTGGCTGTTCCAAGGCACGATGGCCGCCACCACGCCAACGGGTTCACGCCGCAGCCAGACATCCATATCCGGCTTATCGATCGGCAGATAAGCGCCCTCGATCTTGTCGGCAAGCCCGGCATAATAGCGATAATAGTCCGCAACATAGGCAATCTGCGCGGAGGTTTCGCGGATGATCTTGCCGGTATCGCGGGTTTCGAGTTCGGCAAGCGTCTTTGCATTTTCCGCAACCAGATCGGCCAACCGGTAGAGCAGCTTGCCGCGCTGTGTCGCCGTCAGTTTCGACCAGGCCACATCTTCGTAAAGTGCCCGGTGCGCGGCATCGACCGCACGGCCGATATCCGCTTCCCGGCTTTCCGGCATTTC
>CAACXH010000128.1_pt1 | contig 12006 bp, 9 predicted proteins | sample 2275881 | NCBI WGS metagenome assembly CAACXH01 (sample SAMEA5312483, study PRJEB27640) | indoor metagenome | biome: indoor environment; feature: controlled; material: polymer antistatic dissipative epoxy resin | place: Italy | collected 2014-05-27 | reverse complement strand
GTGGCCGGCCCCGCCGGCCACGCCCCAGAGGAAAGGACAACGGAAGCCGATGTCGGATATTCAACTGAAAAGCCTCGTCAAATCATATGGCGACAATGTCGCGGTCGCGGGCATTGATCTGCATATAGAACAGGGTGAGTTCTTCTCGCTGCTGGGACCTTCCGGCTGCGGCAAGTCCACGACATTGCGCATGATCGCCGGCTTCATCCGCCCATCATCGGGGCAGATCCTGATTGGATCGGATGATGTCACCCATCTGCCGCCCGAAAAGCGCGACATCGGCATCGTCTTCCAGAACTATGCGATTTTTCCGCATATGAGCGTGGCGGAAAACATCGCCTTCGGCCTGAAGCTGCGAAAGAAATCCAGGGAGGAAATCGACCGCTCCGTCGCCTTCGCGTTACGCCAGGTCGGGTTGATGGGATATGAAAACCGTTATCAGCGCCAGCTTTCCGGTGGCGAGCAGCAGCGTGTGGCCCTAGCCCGCGTGCTGGTCACCGAACCGCGCATCCTGCTTCTCGACGAACCGCTTTCGGCCCTCGACAAGTCGCTGCGGGAGGAGATGAAATACTGGATCAAGGACCTGCAGAAGAAGCTCGGCATCACCACCGTTTATGTGACCCACGATCAGGATGAGGCGCTCACCATGTCCGACCGCATCGGCGTGATGCAGAAGGCCAAAGTCGAGCAGGTGGGCACGCCGCAGGAAATCTACGAGAGGCCGAAGACGCTTTTCGTCACCACCTTCATCGGCCAGTCCAACGTCATCGACGCCACAGTGAGGGGCCGCCAAGGCGAAAGTCTGGTGGTCAGCTTCGGCGACACCGTGGCGTTGACACGTGTTCCCGCCGAAGACTTCGCCGATGGCAAAGCCGTCAAACTCGTCGTCAGGCCGGAAAACATCATCATCGGCGAGGCCGGCACCGGCGTTCCGGCAACCGTCGTCTCTGAAACCTATCAGGGCGCCCTTGTCCGCTACCATCTTTCGGTCGGCGGGCAGGATATCGTCGCCGAACGGCAGAACCAGTCCCATCTTGCCAGGCTGTCCCCCGGACAGGCGATCGGCGTGACGTGGGACCCGGAGCGATCCGAAGTGCTGGTGGCCTGAGGCCCGGCCACCAGAACCAGAAAATCGGGAAAGGATGCAATGTGCGGTGACCAGCCGCGCAGGCGCCCTTCCCTTGTCAATCGACAGGAGAAAGATATGCGTATTGGCATTGATGTGGGTGGCACGAATACCGACGCCGCCCTTATGGATGGGGCAGCGGTCATCGGCGCCTGCAAAAGCCCGACAACGGCCGATGTCGGCTCGGGCATCGTGGCGGTGCTGAAAAAGCTTCTTGGCATGACGGGCGTATCCGTCTCGCAAATTCAGGCGGTGATGATCGGCACGACCCATTTCACCAATGCCGTGGTCGAGCGCAAGCGCCTGCTGGAAGTCGCCGCCATCCGCCTCGGCCTGCCGGCCACCAAGGGCCTGCCGCCGCTGACCGACTGGCCGAAGGACCTTGCCGACACGCTTGGCCGCCACACCTTCATGCTGCGCGGCGGACATGAATTCGACGGTCGCACCATCGCGCCTCTCGACGAAAAGGGATTGATGGAGATTGCCGCCACCGTGCGCGAACGTGGCCTGAAGACGGCGGCCATCACCTCGGTTTTTTCACCGGTCACGCCGGAAATGGAGCTGCGCGCCGCCGAAATCCTCCGCGATGCGGTTCCCGACATCGCCATCTCGCTCAGCCACGAAATCGGTAGAGTGGGTTTCCTCGAGCGTGAGAACGCCTCGATCATGAATGCCTCGCTGGCCGAGCTTTCCCGCAAGGTCGTCTCCTCCTTCCGCAGCGCGCTGAAGGAACTCGACATCAGGGCGCCCTTTTTCATCAGCCAGAACGACGGAACGTTGATGTCTCCTGACTATGTGGAGCGTTATCCCGTCCTTACCTTCGCCTCCGGCCCCACCAATTCCATGCGCGGCGCTGCCATGCTGGCCGGCGTCAAGGAAGCCATGGTGGTGGATATTGGCGGCACGACATCGGATGTCGGCATGCTCGTGCACGGTTTTCCGCGTGAATCGGCGGTTGCCGTCGATATTGGCGGTGTGCGGACCAATTTCCGTATGCCGGACGTGCTGGCAATCGGGCTTGGCGGCGGCTCGCTGGTGCGTGACGAGGGTGCGCGCATCGGCCCCGATTCCGTCGGTTACGAGATCACCAGCAAGGCGCTGGTTTTCGGCGGCGATACCCTGACGACCACGGATATCGTAGTGGCGGCTGGTCTGGAGGATATTGGCGACCGCTCCCGCGTTGCGCATATTCCCGCAAAAACCATCGAAACCGCGCTCGACACAATGCATCGCATGGTCGATGAGGCCGTGGATCGCATGAAGACGAGCGCCGATCCGCTTCCCGTCATTCTGGTGGGCGGCGGCTCCATTCTGGTCTCGCGCGATCTGCCTTCGGCATCGAAGGTTCTGAGACCAGAAAACGCCTCCGTCGCCAATGCCATCGGCGCGGCGATCGCGCAGGTAGGCGGCGAGGTGGACCGTATCTTCTCACTCGAGGGCACCTCGCGTGAGACCGTTCTGGCAAGCGCTAAGGCCGAGGCTTCTGAACGGGCGGTAAAGGCGGGGGCGACTGCAGCCTCCGTCAAGATCATGGATATCGAGGAAGTGCCGCTTGCCTATCTGCCCGGCAGCGCCACCCGCATCCGCGTCAAGGCGGTCGGCGACCTGGTGATCGGTTGAGGGCATGGCGATGAAACTCACACGCGAACATCTTGCCGATCTTGCCGTCGGCGCGGCTTTTCTCGGAACCGGCGGCGGCGGCGATCCCTATGTCGGGCGCATGATGGTGCAGCAATGCCTGGACGAAGGCTGCGAGGTCGAGTTGATCGACCCCAATCAGCTGCCGGACGACAGCGTCGTCATCCCGACGGCCATGATGGGTGCGCCGACCGTGCTGGTGGAGAAAATCCCTTCTGGCGAGGAGGCCATCTTCTCGCTCCGTCGCCTTGAGAAACGGCTCGGCAAAAAAGCCGGCTACACCATGCCGATTGAGATAGGCGGCATCAATTCCACCATTCCGCTGGTCGTTGGCGCCCGGCTCGGCCTGCCTATCGTTGATGCCGACGGTATGGGGCGCGCTTTTCCATTTCTCGAAATGGAGACATTCGGCGTTTACGGCATATCCGGCTCCCCCATGGCGGTGAGCAACGAGTGGGGCGATTGCGCGCTGATCGAAGCCGTCGACAACAGGCAGATGGAATGGCTCTCCCGTGCCGTTGCCATTCGCATGGGCGGCTGCGCCTATATTGCGGAATATGCCATGAGCGGCGCGGAGGTGAAGCGCACGGCAATTCCCAATACGCTGACACTGGCGATCCACATCGGCAAGGTGTTGCGTAAGGCGCAGGAGGACCACATCAATCCCATCGAGGCGCTTCTCGGTTTCCTGCCATCCACGCTTTACCGTTATGGTCGCGTCATCTTCAAGGGAAAGATCGTCGATGTGATGCGCGAAACCAAAGCCGGTTTCACCATTGGCCGCGCCCGCATCGAAGCCGTCGCGCCATTCACCTCGCAGATGGAAATCGAAATCCAGAACGAGAACCTGATCGCCAGGCAGGATGGCAAGGTAAGAGCCATCGTACCGGACCTGATCTCGATCATGAACACGGAAACAGCCGAGCCAATCACCAGCGAAAACCTGCGTTACGGCCAGCGCGTCACCGTGGTCGCCGTCTCGGTGCCCGAGATCATGCGCACCCCGGAAGCGCTCAACGTGTTCGGTCCGGCCTGCTTCGGCCTGAAGGAACCCTTTACCTCCATCGAGGAGATCGACTGACATGGCAATCATCACGGAGCAGGACATAGACGATCTGGCCGTCGGCGCGGCCGTTCTCGGCACCGGCGGCGGCGGCGATCCCTATATCGGCAAACTTCTGGCCAAGGCGGCCATCGAAAGATACGGGCCGGTCGACCTGATAGCGCTTGACGCGGTGCCCGATGGCGCAGCGGTTGTCGCCTGCGGCGCGATGGGAGCACCCACCATACTCATCGAAAAAATCCCCTCCGGGGAAGAGGGCGATCTTGCACTTGAAACCTATGAGGACCACACCGGCATCGATGTCGGCGCCATCATTCCCTTTGAGGCGGGCGGCATCAATTCCATGATACCCATCGTGCTGGCGGCCAAAAAGCGCGTGCCCGTCATCGATGCGGATGGCATGGGCCGCGCTTTCCCGCAGCTTGAAATGGAAACCTTCAACGTCTACGGCGTGCCGGCCAGCCCGGTGGCGGTGGCCGACGAACGCGGCAACCGCGTGCTGATCGAGACCGAAGACGCCGCCAAGGCCGAGTGGCTGGCCCGTGGCGTGACCATCCGCATGGGCGGACAGGCCTATATCGTCAATTACGGCATGGATGGCGAGACGGCAAAACGCGTCTCGGTGCCGGCAACCATGTCGCTTGCCATCGGCATTGGCCGGACACTGCGCGAGGCGGCCTCCGGGCACCACGATCCGGTGCGGGCGCTTGTCGATTTTTTTGCGGGCACACATTACGGCCATGCCGAAATCATCACCTCCGGCAAGGTCTGCGATGTCGCCCGCAAGGAGGAAAACGGCTGGTCGGTGGGGATTGCCACCATCGAACCCTTCGACACCTCGAAACCGAAAGTCAAAATCCGCATCCAGAACGAAAACCTCGTCGCCGAGGAGGAAAGCGGCCGCGTGCTCGCGATCGTTCCCGATCTCATCACCGTGCTCGACATCGACACGGCCGAAGCCATCACCACCGAGAGGCTGCGTTATGGACAGCGCGTGAACGTACTTGCAGTGCGGGTGCCACCCATCATGCGCACGCCGGAAGCGCTTGCCGTCTTCGGCCCAGCCGCCTTCGGCCTGTCGCAGGCCTATCTCCCACTCGGCTCTTGACGAACGCCCGGCATCAGGCGCTGATAATGCCCTGCCCTTTCCGGACATCATTTCGGCTGGGGCCGGTCGTTCAGTGACGAAAGAGGACCGATGCCAAGCCGTGTCTTGCGTGAAAAGCCGTTGCATGCCGTAAGAACCTTTACCGGCGCCGGATTGCGCTTCAGCCCGCCGCGCATGCTTTTTTCAGGCATCGAAAGACCCTATCTGCTCTCCAAGCTGGCCGCAGGGCTTTCCAGACAGATCGTCGTTCTTCGCGCCCCGCCCGGTTTCGGCAAGACCGCCCTGATGAAAGCGGCCTATGAACGTCTGGTGGACGGCACTCTCACTTTGCCGGGCATGCGCGATACGGCGGTTTCCCATTGTTCCTGGCTCAACGCATCCGGCATTGCATCCCCTGAGCGTTTCGTCGGTGAATTGCGTCAATCGCTTGGTCTTGTCGCAATGGCGGACACACAGGATGCGATGACGGACGCCATGGAAGCGGTGGGGCGGCGTGAGGGTCTGACCATTCTTTTCATCGACAATGTCGACGAAATCGACACCGGCAGCCGATACCGGCTTCTGGAGCAGCTCATTCTTTCCGCGCCCGATACGCTCCGCATCGCCTGCTCGTCCTGTTCTCCCGCGCAATTGCCGCTTGCCCGGCTGAAGGCACGCGGGGTATTGACGGAGGTGACCGCGCGAGAGCTCGAATTCGGGCGATCCGACCTGCGCCGGCTGCTGGCCCGTGGCGCGATGGCGGCGCTTGTCGATCCCCTGATGGAAATCACCCGCGGCTGGCCAGCGCTGGCGCAACTCGCCACCGGCATCGTGACCGGAGGCCCGACGGAAGAAGAGCGGCGCCTGTTGCTCGCCGGGACCCATGCCGATCTGATGGACTACACGCGCGAAACCGTCATCAACCGTCTTTCTCCGGCGCTCCTGTCCACCCTGCGCCGATTGTCGCCTTTCTCGGAATTTCGTCTCGATCTCGCATCAGACCTCGGTTTGCCCAGCTTGACGGAAGAGGATCTGGCCATGCTGGAAGCCATGCATCCCATTGTCGAAAACGGGCCGAATGGCTGGCTCTCCCTGCACCCCGTGCTTCGCACCTGCCTCGAACGGGACACCGCCTTCGTTTCGGAAACGGAAAAGAAGGCGCTGCACCGCCAGGCCGCCCTTTGGTTTGCAACCCGCGCCCATCTGGAACGCGCCGTTTCCCACGCCGCCCAGAGCGGCGATTTCCGTATGGCGGAAGAAATCATCGGCAAGGCCGGCGGCGTCGATATTTTCCTGCGGGCCGGGCATCAGGTGCTGGAGCACCTGATCGATAATTTTCCGCCGGAAATCCTGCATGCATCGCCCGGCCTGATGGTCTGTTATGCCGTGGTGCTCTCCAAGCGCGGCAATGCGGCGGCCGGGCGCGAACGGCTCGATATTCTGAAAGAAAACGGCGAATGGTCCGCTGCCGCACTTGCTGCCGTCGACCGTAGCGTCCTCGACCATATCGACAGCCTGATCGATGTTTATGAAGACCGCCGCATGAGCCCAGCCGAGGCGCAACGGCTGGAACGGGCCGCCGCCGCCCTGCCGCCGCATGCCACGTGGGAACTCGCCTGGCTCTTCAACCACCTCTGCATCATTTACACCCGAACCGGCGAGCTTGAGGAGGCGCGGCGGGCGGCGTTGAAGGCGCTCGGCTATTACCGCGAGGAGAAAACGCCCTATGCCCAGGTCTTCATGCTCATCCACCTCGGCCTCGTCAGCACGCTGACCGGTGAATTTTCTGCCGCCCTGCAGTTTTGCCGGGAGGCAGAGGAACTGGTGGAACGCGTGCACTGGACGGACAGGAACCTGCTCGCCATCGTCCGCCTCGCAACCGCCGACGTGCTTTATCAACAGGGTCAGGTGCTTCATGTCGAGCAGACCCTGACGGAATGCGTGGAGCCGCTGATACGCGGCGAAAGCTGGGTCGACCTTTTCATGCGCCTGTTCTGGTTGCTGGCCCGCAGCCGTCTTCAGGTCAGCGGCTTCGACGCCGCCGCTGCCGCAATCGACAAGGCGGAGGAAGTGGCGGTGGAACGCAACCTGCCCCGCCTGAAGACCGCGGCTGCGATCATGCGTGTCGATCTGCTCGTCAGGGCCGGCATGATCGAGTCGGCGACGCAGGCGATGGAGCGGGTTGAAACCCTGAGACAGGCGGGCGGTCCCGGCAACTGGAGCTGGCGCGAAGCCTATGATTTCGACATCGCCAGCTCCCGGTTCGCGCTTGCCCAGGGGCAGGCGCCGCAGGCATTGCTAAGGCTCGAAGCCCTGATCCTTTCCGCCAAGGCTTCCGGCCGCGCCTATCACCGCATGATGGCCGAAATCATGGCGGTACAGGCATCGTGGAAAGCAGGCCGGCAACAACAGGCCTTCGCTTATCTGCAATCGGCAATCGCCCTTGCCCGCGCTCACGAAGCGACGCAGCTCTTTACCGATGAGGGACATGATCTTGCCACCACGTTGCGGGCGATCGTGCGCCGTTTCGGCCTGAAGGTGTTCAGCCCAGACGCCGTGGAGTTCATGAGCCGCATCGTCGGGCACGGCCTTGGGCGCCAGCCCCGACTGACGGCCACCGCACACCAGACTCATGAGGGCGTAGCGCCCGTGCCCGGTTTGCTCAGTGGTCGCGAGCTCACTGTCCTCAAGCTTCTTTCCGAAGGTGGCAGTAACAAGGAACTTGCCCGCGAGCTTCGGCTTTCGGAGGCTACCATCAAGTTCCACCTGAAGAACATCTATGCCAAGCTCGGCGTAAGCCGGCGTGGTATGGCGGTGTCCGTCAGCAAGCATCTTAAGCTAATGGAACCGGAATAACGTTTTTGAGGGTCAACGATGGCGGCGTCATTGTACTGAGTGGCAAAACGCAAGCGGCTAAGTGCTTAACCTGTTCTAACGATTAGAACGATTTCGAACGTAAGTCCAAACGTTCTCAAACTGCAGCGCTTTGAGGGCCCCGCTCTTCATCGTCGGCTCATCGCTCGGCGACGGAATGCGCGGGGTCGAATGCTGAAGCCATCGCGGCTCGGAAGCAAGTATGTTTTCGTCGGGATCGACAGAGCTACTGGCCACATATATCTCCGGTCGGCCAGAGCGCGCCCGGCATCGCTGGCAGCGGGCCGCGATCGGCGTCGACCAGATGTCAAACTCGGTCATGCGGCGCTGCTCCTTCGGAAAGCCATGCACAACTATTGCCGGCACTTGCATGGATGGGAGCTCCCTGCTCTTCTATCACTCGATCGACATGATGGCGATCAACGCCATGGTCGTGGGCATGCCGCATCCTATCTGCCCTATGGGCGCCATGCGCCGCTGGAGTTTGTTTAGCCGCAATGTCGAAGCCGAGTACTGTAAACAGAGCTGCTCCTAATAAGACCGAGGGAAGATAATGTCCTGATCAACTAGGACGTTGAACTTGTAGCCTGGCCTGATTTCCAAGGTCGGCTGCACGTCCATATTCCGCTGGATCGTCCGGTCGGCCACTCTCCCGAAGGTTTCGGCAAAATTGCGCCTTGCAGCATCCGACGCGGTATCCTGCGTGGCGAGCGTGGAGCTCTGCGGCACGGCCATGTCGATCCCCGTCCCGATGAGAGCAATCATGACCGCCGAGCCGAAGGTTTTGAGGTAGTGGTTGTTCACCTTGTCATTGAAACCGCCATAGCCTTCTGCATCCGTGCCGGCCATGCCGCCAATCTGCAATGTCGAGCCATTGGGAAAGATGATATCGGACCAAACGACAAGAACCCGGCTCTGCCCGAACGATACCTTGCTGTCATAGCGACCGAATAGTTTCGTGCCCTGCGGGATCAGCAGGCGGTGTCCGGTCGCGCTGTCATAGACGTTCTGGCTGACCTGCGCGGTAATGCGACCAGGGAGGTCTGAATTGATGCCTGTTATTAGCGTCGCCGGAATAACCGAGCCGCGTTTCAGTTCGTACAGGGACTGCTGTGGCAGAACGCGGTTTGGCAGATATCCGAGATCCTTGAGATCGGCATTGAAGAAGTCTTCCTTGGAACTCTGTCCATTCGGATCGACGTTTTGACCGCCGAGACCGGCACGCAGGGCGGCTGCATAAAGATCAGGGGGGCTTCCGCTTGCGGCGGCGGCTGTCGTCGTCATCCGTGTCGCGTCGCTTTCATCTCTTTCCGATCCTGCTTCCAGCTTGCCGCGATCGATGGCGAGCGGCGCGTCATAGGCGGAGTCTCGCGCCTGCATCCGGGCCATCCGTTGACGCTGCTGCTCGCGAAGGACCTGTTCTTGTTGCTCACGGGCGAGGCGCGCTCGCCACACCTCTTCCGGCTCCAGTTCCGATCCGCGCCGTTGCTCTCCCTGCTCAGGTTGCGGGGAAAAGGGGTTAGCCGCCTTCTCTTCGGCCTGTCTCGTCTCGACCGGGGTTGGCTGGAACGTTTCCTGCTGCTGTGGTTCCCCAATGATGCCGTCGGTGACGCCGCGCTTGATCTGGTCTGCATAGGTTGAGGCCGGATTGCCTGAGCTGGTGTCCGGGCCGCTATTCTTGCCGAAGTAAAGCCCGCGCGAGGCAAGCCCAAAGAAGATGATGCCGAGAAAGGCGACCAACAGCACGATCACGACGACGACCGGCACGCGGTTCACCCGCTTGATGCCGGAAGCGGCCTGACTGTTCGCAGCACCACCGAGCTTGAGAGACTGCACCATAATGTCCTCCCTCACCCGCGCCGCATGAGCGACAGGGCGCTTGCCGCTGTCGCACCCGATGTCGTCACGGTATAGGCCCGGCCGAGTTCGACACTGCTGGTCGAGAGCCTTGCGAGCATCTGACCGTCATAGGGCATGATGACATAGGCGAGCGGAATGACGACAGCGCCGCTATCCGTCTTCTGGTCAGTCACAACCGCATAACCCCATCCCTTCAACGCTGCTTCAAGCGCCTTTCCGAAGGGAGAGCCATCCTGGTTGAGGGCAACGGTTGCCTTGCCCTGCCCGATCTGTTCGGCAAGTCGGCTGACCATATCGCCCGCGATTGCGCTCGCCGCTGGTCCGGAAACCTCTGGCGGCGCTGCGCTGGTGGCGAGAGCCCCACTGTCCATTGACCGGCATCCGCACAGGAGGATGGCGAGGACGCAGGCTGTGGTAGGGCGGTGGCGGTGTGTGCTGGGGCTAAGGAGGTTCACCATCACCGCCCTCCCCTGCTGATCGTCACCTTCTGCTGTTTCCAGCCGACGCCCGAGACAAGGACAGCACGATCGATATTGTAGTCGACCACCATCATGTTGTTCTTCATGCGATAATTGACGACGCGGTTCTGGCCGCCGGAAACGACGAAGAGAACCGGCGCATCCTGGCCGGAAACCGACCGCGGAAACTGGATGTAGGTCTTTTGCCCGTCCGAATAGACCCGCGTTGGCCGCCAGCCCGCACTGCCCGAGACGGAATAGGCAAAGCTCAATTGCTCCGCCGGAACGCCGGCACCTGGAATGGCGCTAGCCTCCAGTCGCGCGTTGACGTCGGCAAGCTTTGTCGAGACGTCCTCGGGATATTCGAAACCGACACGCGCCATATATTGGGTCGGGTGCGATTTCAGCTGAATGTGATACGTCCGCCTAGACGTCGTCACGACCATCGAAGTCACCAGACCCGGTTCGGATGGCTTGACGATCAAATGGATCGCCTGCCCACCCGCCGCACCCGAGGTCGCTGGCTCCACCTTCCACCGTACCGTGTCGCCGACGAGAACGTCGCGAACCACCTCGCCACCCTGAAGCTCGATGTCGCAGACCTGAAGTGGTGAGCAGACGACGGATGGCTGCACCTCGCCATAAAGGAAGATCACCTTTCCATCCGCGCCTTTCGCGACGAGGCCACGGCTTCCGCGCCATTGTGTCGAAATCCCCATACCTTTCGCTTCGTTGGCGGTGACGCCATCGGCGGCACGTGCCTGGGAAGTGGGGAAAGCCATCATCGGGATTATCATCAGCACGGCTGCGCTCGAAGTCAGGGCGGCCCGTATTCTGAGGTGTCGTATGTTCATGTTGGGAGCCATGCCTTTCAAAGCTGCGCGGTCCAGTCGAAGTCCCTAAGATAAAGACCGATGGGATTGAGGCGGATGACGCCTTCGTCCTGAGGCGGCGTCAGTGTAACGGTGGCGATGCCGCGGAAGCGGCGCGTGGCCGTTTCCTTTCCGCGGCGATCGCGCTCAAACTCGGTCCAGTCGATCTGGTAGCTCTGGTTCGACAGGGCGACGATGTTGTTGACCTCGATCGCGACCGTCGCGGTCTTTGCCTTCTCGAAGGGCGAATTTGAGCGAAACCAGGCATTGACTTTTTCCGTGGCGGGATCGGAGGTGCGGAGCACCCCATAGGTCCGGTCGATATATTGCTTCTGCACGACCGCATCCGGCGTGACGGACCTGAAGTTCGACACGAAGCTGCCGAGTGTCGCACGCACCACCCGCGGATCGGCATATTCGATCTGCTGCGGGAATCCGGCATTGACTGATGTGCCGAGCTTGTCGACTTCGACGATATAAGGGATCAGCTTGACCTGAGTGCTCTGGTAGAGCGCGTAGCCAAAACCGACGACCGCCATGGTCATTCCGGCAATGCCGACCACGCGCCAGGCGGCTGCCGCTCTCACATAGGAACCGTAGCGCTCATTCCATTCGTTCCGCGCAGCGATGTAGGGATTATCTGGGATATTCTGTCCGGCCATTCTTTCAGCGTCCCGTCACTTGCTGTCGTTGATCGGCGGTGGTGGAGGCGGTGTGCCGGGCCGGCCGGTTGGTTGGTCGAGTTTGGCGTTGGCAAGGCCGAGCATCGATCCGGCATAGGCGCCCGGTGAACCGATCGCCTTTTCCTTTGCTGCCGAGCCGACGGCACCAGCGGCTCCGCCGATCCCGGCCTGCATTCCGCGCAGCGCCGCACTTCCGAGGGATGCTCCCCCTGCCCTTGCGGCACTAGCGGCCCCAAAGCCTCTGTTGGCCGCACCGATCGTCAGGAAGCCGGCGCCGAGTGCTGCGGATGCGGCCTGTCCGCCATGACGGATGGCTTCCATGCCGCCGCCAACCGATGCGCCCTG
>CAACXH010000004.1_pt1 | contig 12042 bp, 15 predicted proteins | sample 2275881 | NCBI WGS metagenome assembly CAACXH01 (sample SAMEA5312483, study PRJEB27640) | indoor metagenome | biome: indoor environment; feature: controlled; material: polymer antistatic dissipative epoxy resin | place: Italy | collected 2014-05-27 | reverse complement strand
ACCGATGGCCGCCACTCGGCGATCGACCTGCGTTTCGTCGACCCGATGATGGGCGACGAGGAGGGCAACAAGCTCAATCTCCTGATCGAGAACGCCTACCGCATCTGGGAAGAGACGGCCGACCATCGCTACATCGATCCCGAGACCGGGAAACCCTATCCGCTCCCCGGTGCCGTGCAGATGATCTTCTCTGATCTCGGCACCGAGGCCGCGCTCGAAACGCGCGGCTTTTCCGCCTATGTCTGGATCCGTGATCGCCTCGTCGCGATGGGTATTCCCGCCGACCAGATCGCGTTCATGCAGCATTACAAGAAGAACAGCGCGAAGCAGCGCCTGTTCAACGACCTCAACCAGGGGCGCAAGCGGTTCGTCCTGGGGTCCACGGCGACCATGGGAACCGGGGTCAACGCGCAGCAGCGCCTCAAAGCCTTGCACCATCTGGATGTGCCCTGGCTGCCGTCCGATATCGAGCAGCGGGAAGGGCGGATCGAGCGGCAGGGCAACCAGAATGACGAAATCGAGCTTTACGGCTACGCGACCAGCGGCTCGATGGATGCGACCAACTGGCAGATGCTCGAGCGCAAGGCACGCTTCATCAACATGGCCATGTCGGGCGACCGCTCGATCCGCCGGATCGAGGACGTCAGCTCCAACGTCAACCAGTTCGCGCTGGCCAAGGCTCTCGCATCCGGAGACGACCGGCTGATGAAAAAGGCCGGGCTCGACGCCGAGGTCGCACGGCTCCTGCGCCTGCGGGATGCCCATACCGACGACCAGTATAATATTCGCAGGACCATCACGCGAACGACGCGCGAGATCGAGGACTGCCACAAGCAGATCGCCAGGCTCGAGGCCGATCTTGCACATCGTGTTCCCACGAAGGTGGATGAGATCCTCTTCGATTGCGACGGCACGATGATGACCGATCGCAAGGCTGCCGGCGAACGTCTCCTCGGATATGCGCACCGGATGCGGAAAGGTCGCGCCGAGGCGCGCTGGACGCTCGGCACCTTCAACGGCATCGGCCTGGAACTCTCGGGCTACGAGGCCCTCGACCCCGATGGACGGCGCTACCTCTGCACCGTGATCGCGATGCAGCATCACGGCGAGCACGCCGACTTCGAGGTGACCGAGAAGACGCGGCCGAGCACGGTGATCGGCCGGATCGAGTCCTCCATCCGCGATCTCGACACGGATCTCGCCGTCGTCAGGGCCAGTCTCGAAGCCAACGAACGGCGTCTTCCCGCCTTCGAGGCTCGCTTGGGGCAAGCATTTCCCGACGCCGCCCTGCTCGACGAAAAACTCAACGAACTCGCCGAGCTCGAGGCCGAGCTGGCGAGCACCAAGGGCGAGTTCAACGCGGACAATGACGGTGACGCGCCGCTGCCCCCGCTTTTGGACGGCGCAGGCACGCCGGTGCCACAAGAAGCCGCCGTTGCTGCCTGATGCTCACATCGGTCTGGCTATCAATGGCAATTTGTGCCATTATGACCTCAGGAGATACGTCAATGGCGTCCATGAATGTTTCATTGCCCGATCCGATGCGCGATTATGTCCAGAAGCGCATCGACAAGGGGCACTATGCAAGTGTCAGTGACTATGTGCGCGATCTAATCCGTCGTGACCAGGCGGACACGGAGAATGAACAGCGCTGGCTGAGCTCGCTTGATGCTTCAGTCGAGGAAGCGGTAGAGGAACTGGAGAGCGGCGGCGGCCGTGAGCTCGGGGCCTTCTGTCGGGAGCTCACCTCCGAAATCGAAGCTCAAGGCCACCAGACCCCGCTTCAATGATTGTCATACTGGCGTCGGCCGCCCAGCGCGATCTACGCGCGATCGGCCGCTACATCGCGCAGGATAATCCCTTGCGCGCAGTCTCCTTCATCGCAGAGCTCGAGAGCGCCGCACAGGGCCTTGCCGAGATGCCACAGGGCTTTCCGCTGGTTCCGCGTTACGAACGATACGGTATCAGACGCAGGTCCTATCGCGGCTATGCTTTACTCTATCGTGTCGCAGGCGATCGGATAGGTGTCGTCCGAATCCTTGGACCAGGACAGGACATCGACCGGGCCTTGAACCTACTTTGAGATGAGCGGCGCGCACGAAGCGCCCGTGCTGTCTGCTGTCAATGCTGCGGTTTGTCGGCATGAAACATTATGCAGCCACCCCCAACGGACGGCGCCGAGCGCGGTATCATCAATAGGCTCCAGTCGTCCTGGCGACTGCGGAGCATATTGACACACAGGTTCACGCGCCTGGTCTTCGGCGCATGGGAAGGGGAGAGGGGAGAGAGCAGGCGAGGCCTGTTCAAATGGACCGCAGACCATCACGACCGCGGTTGCTCCAGGGCAGGCGCTCCTAGCACCGGAGTCCTTCCCATGACCATCCCAAGATCCGCGCCATGGACGGCGCAGGAAATCGTTACGCTGCGTGCCTGTTATCCTGCCGAAGGACACAGCGTCGCGCAGCGGCTTCCGGGCCGAAGCGTCCATGCCTTGCAGGTCAAGGCTCACAAGCTCGGCCTGAAGACAGCCCATAGAAATCCCGCGCCGAGGCCGCGCCTTGGCGGTGAGAACCTCGACGAAGCCATCCGGCTGCGTGAGGTCGAGAACTGGTCGTTCAGCGCGATCGGCACACATTTCGGTATCTGCGAAGCCAGCGCCTGCAACGCGGTGACGATCGCCCTTTGTGTCCGGCGCGGATACCGTCCGGCAGAGCGCGATCAGCATGGGCGCCTGACGGCTGAGGGTATCGAGCGACTGCGCTATGCGTTGAAGAAGGGTTACAAGGGCATCGACATTCAGTTGCGTCTTGGCGTCTCGGCCGCCTGCGTTTCCGAGCAGCGCCGGCGATATAATCGTGAACTGCTCGCACGCGGCAAGGCCGCGCTGCCCCCGCCGGGCGGCGGCGAGGCTTACAGCGGCGTCAAACTGTCGCCGGCAAAGCGCAGGCAGGTCGAGGAGCTGTTCCTGCAGGGGCTCGGCACACAGAAGATCGCCGAGCGCACCGGCGTGTCGAAGACGAGCTGCACCAGGATCAGGGGCCGCCTTATCCGAAGTCTGCGCCGCAAAGGGGAGTCGCTTCCTGGATGCGATAGCTGCGGGGTCCGTCATGTGCATGCTGAAAGCGCGCGTTTCGTAACCGATGAACAGAAAGACCTTCTGCGCGCGATGCTCCTCGATCGGGTGCCCGTCCAGCGAGCCGCGCGCGAACTCGCGATTGGCGCCTCGACAGCCTATCGGCTTCGTGACGCCTTCGCCGCCGAACTGGCGGGCGAAGGCCGGGCCCTGCCGCCTCCAAGGCGTCCTGGCCGGGTTCGCCACGCGCCCATGCGCAATTCCTGCTGGCCTCCGGCTTCGCCTCAGGAGATCTACGCGTTCCGGCGCCTCCTCGGCTGTATGGGGTTCGCTGAGGCGAAAGCACATTGGCAGGACACGCGGCGAGAGGAGGCAAGGATAGCACGAGAAGCGGCCGCGACGCACAAGCTTACTTTCGAGGAGCAGCTTGCCAAGGTCGCGTCCGGCGAACTGCGCATCACACGCGGCTTCGTTCGCAACCATCTCGAGCCGCGGCTTCCCGCACAAGCCGTCGACGCGTGATCGCGCGCGGCACCGGCGCGCTGGGGCGGCCGGAATCTCCTGGCATGATCGATCCCGGGCAACCGCCGGTCGCCCAGCCTCTGGCGGCGACGGCCTGACCGAAGAGGAGAGGGAGGGTTTGAGGCGGGCGTGCTGATGCGCCCGGACGGCAGGAACTGGCCTCATGCCCTATGACATCCCCTCTCGCTTCCAGCAGCCGCCCGCCGGCTTGTCCCAGGCGGACCGATCACCGGTGTACTCTTCGAACGTTGCCCCTCGGTTGGCCGCGGGCACCCCCATCGAGATCATCGTCGGCCTTCCCGGCCTGTCGGAGGGGCCCTTGCTCGCCCGCGCGCGCGCGTTGCAGCTTCCCGTCCTCATCTCCGCGAACAGCCTGTCACGCTGGCGGCAATGTGACGGCGGGCGTGAATGGGCCGGTTGGCGGTTGAGGCAGCTTGCCAACGCCCATGGCCTCGCTTCGATCATGCTCGATTCCGCCGGATTCGTCCTCGCATCAAGATATCGAGGCCTCCCATGGACCGTCGAGGATTATGTCGAAGGGCTGGCGGCCGCCTACCCCTGGCGGCTCTGGGCAAGCCTCGATCATTGCGTCGAACCCGAGATCGCGCGCGACCGTGAAGAAGTGCTCGATCGGATCGCGCGCACTGTTCGCCTCAACATCGAATGCCATGCCCGCGCACTCGACGCCGGTATCGTCTCGAATTTCATGCCAGTTTTGCAAGGCCGCCGACCAGGCGATTATGTGCGCTGTCTCGATGGCATCGCCCATATCCTGCGTCCGGGACAAACGGTTGCGATCGGATCGACCTGTCGGCGCGCCGTGCACGGGGAGGATGGCCTTCTCGCCGTGTTCGAAACACTCGACCGCCATCTCGATTCCACGCACCCGCTCCACGGTTTCGGGATCAAAGGCCCGGCTCTTAGTCATTTGCGCGCTTTCGAACATCGCAAGATCACGGTCGACAGCAGCGCATTCTCCTATGCGGCGCGTATGTCCGCGCTGTTCGACGGACACGCCAAGACCAACCACTTCGTCGCCGACCACATGGAACGCTGGACCGAACGGCAATATGCCCGGCTCGCGCGTCCTCGGAACGGGTTTCAATCGTCATTGCCGCTGCCGTTGCCTGCGGAACCCCTTCCGACAGGCTGGGAAGCCGCCGTTGCCGCCGCGCGAGAGGAGATTCGGGCGCTCGTGATGGACGGCGAAATTTCCCACGATCAAATTACCGACGCCTGGATCGCCGAGTGGGCGGCCGATTTGCTGGGGACCGCTTGACCGACCGCTCCGCACCAAAGTGAAGCGTCAGACAGAATGCTGGTTGAATTGGTCGCGATAATCCGCTAAATGTAACTCATTAAACTAGGAGTGCCCCCATGTCCCGTCCCGCCAGCACCGCAACCGTCGATGTCGATAGCATCCTGCGCGACCGGATAATGGCGAGCGCCGACCGCATCATCAAGATGATGCCGCCCGCCGCCAAGGCGGCCGCGATCGGCAGCGTCGATGTTGCGGCGCTCGTCTTCAATATCGCGCGCGGAATCCCATCGGTCGAAACCGATGATCCCGACAAAGCGGAGGACATCACACGGGCAATCGCCTTCAAGCGCCGGCTGATCGACGAAGCGGGCGGCGCGTTCGACGCCGAGGCGGTGCGCAAGCTTCTCGGCCACAAGACCGTGCAAGCCGTCTACAAGGCCGCCCGCGATCGCCGCCTGCTGATGGTCGAAGACAATGGCGCCAAGCTGTTTCCGGCATTCCAGTTCGACGGCGACACCATCCGTCCTGCAATGTCGCGCATTCTTGCCGCCGCGCCCGGCGCCGGCGGATGGGCCGTGCTGCAATATCTGGTGAGCGGCGATGGAGGTCTGGGCGACGCGCGGCCGATCGACCTGATCAAGGGCAATGAGGCGGACGTCGATCGCGTCATACGCTTCGCCGGTACGCTCGACGACTGACGATGGTCGCTCGCGCTACTATGCCGGTGGCGACCATCGCCGCCGGGCAAACGCTCCACCGCGTGCACGGCGCATCCGTTCCCGCGCGCTGGTATGGGCGCAAGGACGCGACATGGCGCTGGGACGACCCTCAAGGGCGCTACGGCGTCCTCTATCTCGGCAAGAGCTTGACCGGTCCATTTACCGAGAGCCTGCTGCGGACACCAGGCGACCGGGACGTCCTATGGGACCGCGTCCAGCAGAAGCGCGCCGCCGCCTTCGTCACCACGCGAACGCTCCGCCTCGCAAAGCTGCATGGCCCTGGCCTCGCCTGGTTCCAAACGACGGCCGCGGGCGTTTCGGCGGACTTCGATCCCGCAATCCATCGGGATGCCTATGCCACGACGCAGACGATCTCCGCGTTCGTCTACGCTGACACCGCGCTTGACGGCATCCAGTACCGTTCACGCTTCGATACCGATCAGCTTTGTGTCGCATTGTTCGAACGCGCCGATTCCGCGATTGACCTGGTCAGCGAAAACCTGCCGATCGGCAAGGACTGGACCCGGAAGATACTGAAGCCGAGAGGCTACGAATTGATTGAGCTATAGAGTCCCGTTTCAACTTCGAAGGCGCCTCCCAGGCGCTGACCTATCCGAGGCGTCGTCACCACCGGGGCGCGAAGAGCGGCGCCCTGCGGCTTCATGCTATGCTGACTGCTCTGCCTCGGTCGGCTTCTTGCGCGGTCGCCGGGTTGTCGGCGTTTTCTTCGCCTTAGGGGCCGGAGCGGTTTCCACCGTCCTTGGCTTACGACCAAGCCCGATTTTCTTGGCGAGCGACCGGCGCTGTTCGGCGTAATTGGGAGCAACCATCGGGTAATCGGAAGGCAAATTCCACTTGGTCCGATAGTCGGCAGGGCTCATCTGATAGTGTGTCATCAGATGCCGCTTGAGCATCTTCAACTTCTTGCCGTCTTCGAGACATACGATGTAATCGGGCTTGACCGAAGCACGGATCGAAACCGCCGGTTCAGGTTTGATGTCCGGCAGCACTGCCGGCTCCCGAAGACTGTTCAGCGCACCGTGAATATTCTGGATCAACACGGGTAAGTCACCAACGGCGACGCTGTTGTTCGAGACATGCGCGGCCACGATATCGGCGGTAAGCGTTATGAGTATTTCTGCCGTATCGACCTTCTCTGTCATGTCGTTCTTCCTTGTCGTGAGGAATAATGCGGCTGCGAAGACGGACACCCGATAGCAAGTCGTTGCGGGCACGGCCAGAGCTTCCATGCGCCCCACTTGCCGGGCCAGTGACCCGGCTTGCCGCCGGACGGGCTACGCATCCGAAAATGGCCGACCGCCGTCGCCGCGACGGGCCGGAGGAGAGAAGGGGGTGGTTGATGGTGATCCAATAGGGAGGCTATAGCCATGACCGCCGTTCACATGATCGCGCCCGACCGTCGTCGGCACGCAGAGCCGATTTTCGTATCCGGCTCGCTTTCCATCCGGCAACTTCCCCAGGCAGTGAAGGCTCGCCTCGGCAAGATTGTCGACGACGGCGTCCCGGTGCTGGTCGGCGATGCCCGCGGCGTCGATACGGCCGTGCAGCTCTATCTTTCGGATTGGAACGTCGACGCGGTGACCGTGTTCTGCACCGGATCCACGCCCCGGAACAATATCGGAGGCTGGCCGGTCACGCGCGTAAAGTCCGATGCGCGTCCGGGCACACGCGAGTGGCATAGCGCGAAAGACCGCGAAATGTCGCTCCTCGCAGGCGCCGGTCTCGTGATCTGGGATGGCACAAGCAAGGGCAGCGGCTTCAATATTCGACGACTGTCCGATCGCGGCTGTCCGGTCATCATCTATCTTCATCCCGCCGGTCGCTTCGTGCAGCTGAGCACCGACGCCGAGCGAAATGCCTTCTTCTCTCGCTACCTCCCGGGCTGATGGGGCTCCGATCAATAGAAGCCGACCACCTTCATCGCTGTCGCCTCAACACGATAGACCAGGATTCAAACCCATGATCTTCTACACCGCCGTCGAACCCGGCACGCTTCACACCAGGATAGTGGGAACCCAAGCCGATGCCCGCGCCATCAACCGGGAGTTCACCCAGATCGATATCCCGATCGGAAAGCCGGAGCTGATGGCTTGGGCGAACGACATGCAGCGTCAGATCGACGAATTGCGCGACGCTCTCGGCCGTGCCGCGGCTGATGAGCCGAGCGGGACTAGCGCAGAGACCCTCGAACCCGCGCCGCTCCCACACCGGACGACTTCCAGCGATGACCGGCCGATGGAAACGGCCCCGATACGCGCTGAACCGCCAACGGAGATCATGGCACTGGACGCGGCGCGGCTCGCTCCGATCGTCGAACAGGCGGTCGAGCGCGTCGGCGAATTGGGCCAAACCGCGTTCGAGGCGATCGACGCCTACCAGGCCCGGGACGGTGTCGGTGGCTCTTTCAGCCGCGGCGTCCATATCCTGTCGGTGCTCTGCGCCAGCGAGCATCAATTGACCCGGCTGCTATTCCGGGCGCGCGCAAAAAGAACCTGATCCTCGGCCGCGGTGCTGCCGCGACGCCCGACTGGGGAGGAGGGGGAAGGATTGAGGCGGGTGTGTTGATGCGCCCGGACCTCAGGAGCCTGACCCCATGTCGTACGACATTGCCTTTCGCTTTCAGCAGGCGCTCGATCCCTCGGCGCTGATCACGCTGCCGACCGCCTTGCACGCCCTCAATGCCGCGATCACGGATTGCCGCAACGCCGGGCGGCCTCACGAAAGCGATCCCGCCGTAATTCTGCTTGCACGTCACCTCGGCGACATCGCCTCTCGGATCGAGCGTCCCAATGTCGAACTGCGGCGCGCCTGCATGGATGCCATTGCCGATCTCAGGCGCAAGCCCGCGCTCATCGCGCTGGCTCACAAAGGCGTTGCCTATGACGAGGCCGCCAAGAAGCTGTTCCACTCGGACGCGCGCAAGGCGCTCCGCCGGTTGGCCGACGCGCTTCGCCTGCCCGAAGACAGCTTCGATATTCGTTCGGTGCAAGGAGGAATCTCGGTGTCGGGCGAGATCATTCTGCACGGCGAACAGATATACGTCCAGATCAGCCTCGGCTGTATGGGGCGCGGCCGCGAGATCATGTTCCGCCGTGTCACCGGCCGCAAGGACTATTGCGGCGATCGCAACCATTGGGGGGACATCGCTGACCTGATGGCGCCCGACACCCTGGCACGACGCATCCGCCGCGAACTTCATCTTTCCGAACCTGACACACCGCCCTCGCGGCTCGTCGCCTGAGGAGCTGCGTCATGGAAATCATTGCTGCCCACGCGTGCGTCCTCGCGCGCCCGAAATCCGTGTCACGGGGGCGTCTCTTCGTCTGCGGTGATATTCACGGCTGCTACGATGAATTGATGCAGCAGCTCCGGCTTGTTGGCTTCGACACGGGACGCGATCGGCTGGTTGCCCTCGGTGACCTCGTCGACCGCGGCCCCAAAAGCGCTGAGGTCCTGGCGCTGCTCACAGAACCCTGGTTCACCAGCATTCGCGGCAATCACGAGGAGCTGATGATCCAGGCCGTCAACGGCGATCCCACCATGCACATCATCAACGGCGGGATCTGGCTTGCCCATCTGCCTGCCGACGAAAGGAATCGTCTCGCCGCCTTGGCGATGGCGCTTCCGGTCGCGCTTACCGTGATCTCACCCTCGGGCCGCAAGATCGGCTTCGTCCACGCCGACGTGCCGGGCGACGATTGGGACGCGTTCATCGAACGTCTCGACTGCCCCCAGGTGCAGGAATACGCCATGTGGACGCGCGATCGCGTGCGAACCGCGAAACGTAACCTCCCCCTGCCGCCGATCCGCAACGTCGATCATGTCTATTTCGGCCACACGCCGCTCGCCGAGTCCGTCACCGCCGCGAACATGAGCTGGATCGATACCGGATGCTTCGCCACCGGCAGGCTGACGCTGGAAGAAATCGCATAACCGTCCTTGTCGAACCCGGCCCCCGCTCGATGGGGCGGGCCGCAAGGTGATGTCCCGCAAGGTCGCGGACCGCAACGACCATGTTAGCGGCTCGTACGCGGGCACCGGTCCACGCGCTTGCCCGACCTGCGAGGCGCGCTGAGCGCATCCACCGCGAACTTCCCTTTTCGAACCCGACACCCCGCCCACGCGACTGGCCGCCTGAGGAGCAGCATTATGGAAATCATCGTCACGACGACCTGACCGCCGCGTTCGATCGTCTCGAACCCCGGTCCGACCTTCTTACCGTCGCCGATCTCGGACTTCGGCAGGACGACGGCCGGCGCGCCGCCTGATCGCCGCCACCTGACATTCGTCATCGCCATTGGAGACCCATGATGGATATTTATGTCGTCACAACATTCCATTTCTCGCAAACGCCGGCGTCCATCAGCTATCACGCCAGCGAACGAGAGGCGTGCATCGCCGCGGCAGAGCGCGTGAACGCGTTTCGCGCCGATCTCGATCCCGTATCCCTGTCGCTGGTCGATGGGGACTGCTGGCAGCTTGGGTTGGCCGCGGCGCAGTTGGTCCAGCTCGCGGTGTTCGGCCTCAATGTCACCGACGTCGATGTCAGCAAGCTTGCCGATGCCTCCGGATTCGATGTCCGGCTCGAAAAGTCCGAACTTCAGGGCATGACCACCCTGGCGCTCGACGACCGCGAGCGGTCGACCGTTCTTGCGGCGCTTCGCGGATACCAGCGGCACCACTGTCCGTCCGATCTTGCCGATACCGGCAGCAACCTCGGCCGTCACAAATCGCTATCCCCGGATGCAATCGATGATCTCTGCACGCGGATCAATTGCGACACCCCGTTCCCGGTCGAAGCCAATATCGTCGTCACGCTCGACGGCGGTCTTGTCCAGGGTATCGCCGCCGACCGGCCTATCACGGTTCGCGTGGTCGACTACGACGTCGAGGGCGCCGATTCCGGTGACCTCGTCATGATTCCCCGAGACCAGGGTGAACCGGTTCCCGCATCCGTCAGCGGTTGGGCGGTGGACAGCGTCTGTATCGATCCGGAATGGATCGCCAACGTCGACGCGGCCTGCGCTTCGGAAAGTCGGGCGACCGCGCTGATGGCAGGAGCATGACCGCCATGAACCGCATCCGCAGGGTCGAGAACTTCGACCGCTATGAGATCCTCGCCCATCCTCTTCCCAGCCGCGAAGATCGCGTCTTCCATCCCGGCGACACAGAAACCTCGCGCGCTTCGATCACCTACGCATCACACGATGTTCGGATCGCCCGACCCACGGGTATCGGCAGCAAAGGCCGGGTCGCCATACTGATGCATCATGGAGGCGGGCGACACGTGCTCGAATTCAACGAGACCGCCCTGCCGATCGCCACCGCGCTCCTGGCCCTGCCGGAAAGGCAGCAATATGCCCTCGCATATGCGATCTTCGAGCAAGCCGATGAGTGCGCCGGCGGCGCCCGTGCGGCGGAGGCGGAGCGATGGGCCGATGCGTTTCTCGATGGCCGGATCCGCAAGCGCCGTAGCGGCGGCAGGCGCTACGCCCAAATAGAAACGCCGGATGAAAAGGCCTGTCGCCGCTCCTGATCTCGCTGCGGGTTTCCGCCGGAACAAATGATCGCCTGGTCGCCGCCAGGCGAGCTCCCAGACCATCACAGCAACCTAGGGGACATTCGCATGGATCACCAACCTTCACCGGCGAGCATCACCCAATTGCCCGTCATGACCAGCGCCGATGCCGAGAACGTCGGCTTTGCCATCTTCAACCATGTCCCGACGTTGCCGATCGACATTCCCGACGGGGGCTTCACGGTGAGCGCGAAAACGAGCGAGGGGCTGCGCGTCACCTTCTATTTCGGTCCTTACCGCACCGGCGGACCGCCACGCTGCATCGACATTTGCTACCACGATGCGAGCATGACCGTGCCCGATGGCGGAGGTTCACCAGTCCCGGTGTTCGACATGTTTACGATCGCGGAGGAAGGCCGCCACCCCTACGACAGCCGCAAATCCGATGTGTCCGAAAAACCGTCGATCGCGGTCGTGCTACTCGACAAGCCCGAGAGAGCGGGCGGCTGATCGTGCCGAACATGGCCCGCCTATCGGCCGCCACACTTACGGAATGACCCCGATTTTCCGGAATTTCCGGTGCGAATGGTCGGGAGCACCGGATCGTATCGCCCGCGCCGCGGGCTGTCCCCGACCGCCATCCCTCCATAATCAGGAGCATTTGCATGAACACGGACGATCTCGACACCGCAACACCCGAGCAGCTTGCGCCGGTCCTCTATGCCGCCCTCCAGCGTCTCGGTCAGCTCGGCCGGACCGGGGCTGTCGCGCTCGCGGCGCTGGTCGATGAAGACGATCCCGATTTCGAGGAAGCTGCGTCCTGGGTCGGCGACGTAGCCGCCGGAGACCTGCGCGAATAGTTCTCCACCACCGACATTTCTACCCACGCACGAAGCCCGGCCATCGCGCCGGGCTTCGTGATTCCGGG
>CAACXH010000302.1_pt1 | contig 12113 bp, 16 predicted proteins | sample 2275881 | NCBI WGS metagenome assembly CAACXH01 (sample SAMEA5312483, study PRJEB27640) | indoor metagenome | biome: indoor environment; feature: controlled; material: polymer antistatic dissipative epoxy resin | place: Italy | collected 2014-05-27 | reverse complement strand
TCGCCGATCAAATGGGGATAGCCCCATTTCCAATAAGGCGTGAGGATGACCGCCAGACGCGCCATGTCCGGGCAATCAAGACCAAAGCCGATCGCGTTGGCATAGGCCAGCGCTTTGCTGATGTCCTGACGGATATGCCCGGCATTCCACGCGTCGGAAAATCCGACGTCGAGCAGATATGCGCATAGCGCCAGTTTTGCGACCGCGCCCGCCTGATGAAGCGTCGTGCGGATATGGCGCCTGAAAAAGCCCGCCTTGATCCCGGTAAAGGCGATCTCGGCGCTCTGAAAACGGTCTCGGCTCAGGTCCCGGCTTTCGCGGCTGCGGCGCAAGGTCACCGGCGCATCTTCGTATCGATCATGAAGGTACGCGAGGGCCCTCCCCCACGGCGCAATGTCTGCCGTAATGGATGCTGCTGTTAACGTACCGAGCAGCGCGCGACGTGACGTGGTGATGACCATAGAGCATCTCCCATTCGGCACCTTTCATCGATGAGCGGAAGCAGTGGGCAGGTGCAACACGGCCCTGACAGACCCCGCATGATTCGCGGCGCGTCGATGCCAACGGCACATACCGAGCCGTCGCAAGCAAATATACGCCACCGTTTACTCAATAAACGATGTCGTATATGCGAATAGACGGTAGCGTCAACTACTTTGTCTTGGAGATTCGTTTCGTGATCGATACCGACAATGTCATGGGACGCCCGCCGCTTGGAATGAAGCCGACGACAGTCAGGCTATCGGCAGATACGATCGCGCGTATCGAGGCGTTGGTTGGAAACCGGAGGCTGGCTTTGTTCGTCAGGGAAGCAGTTGAGAATGAGCTGCGCCGGCGGGAAAATCCATCATCCTCGGATAAGTAGGCTCACCGCGTGCCTGCCGCGCCGCCAGGTACACGACCAAATTGCCTGAACTCTCCATGTTCAAGCGGACCAAGCATGTGAGACGTGTATGTCGTTCTCGCAACCTCCGCGCGCCCTGCTGCCCTTGCGCGCATAAGAGCTTTTGCGCATGCTCTTCTTTGGCGGACAGACCTCCTCAATTTTGGAGAATTTGTCATGAACGACTCGACTTGAAAGAATCGTCAGATCGCGAACTTTGCGGCCTCGAACGACGGTAAGCTTATCAAGCGGTACAATATGGGAAAAATTCTGCGCCGATCGCGAGATGCGTTTGCGTCTACGCCATTTTCCGCTGACTTCCCCAATCGTTTCCAGAAGTGCGCCAGCGTCCAGGCCAATTGAGCCCCAGTCTTCAGAGGCCTTGTCCCACCCTCTTGCAGGGCGGCTCTGCCTGTCTGATGCTGATTTCAGGGGGCTCACGCAACTTCATAAAAATGAAAGATCTGCCCCATGAACAGTTCCGACCGTATCATCCGAATGAAAACCGTTCTTGCCCGAACCGGGCTCTCCCGCTCAACCCTATATCGCAAAATTTCTGAGGGCACCTTTCCGGCTCAGATTAAGATCAGCGTGCATGGTGCGGGATGGCGGGAGTCTGCCATTAATCATTGGCTTGCCGATCCTGTCGCGTACCGGGCATCGCTGGGTGATCCGAAGTGAGCGGCCCTGCTGCCCCCGTTCCGATCTGCGTCCGCGTCAATGAGGCAGCGCGAATGATCGGAGTTGGGCGCACCAAGCTTTACGCGCTAATTGCTGCCGGTGAAATCGACGCGGTTAGACTGGGAAGGGCAACCCGCATCACTACGGCTAGCCTGCACGAACTGATCAAGCGACGAAGCGCTACGTGAACCGGCACAATCTTCCGCCAGGCATTTCCAACTCAGTAAGACGATGGAGCGTCTCCTTCTCCGATCTGCCGAAGAAGGAGGCGCTCTCTGCTAACCCTCCATGTCGCGCACTGGCCGATTGCGGAATGTCGGGGCTCCGCTCAGCAGTGGGCGTTAGCTGCCGGTCCTCTTCCGATGCTGGCGATCGGTCGCAGATGGAAATAGCGGTCGGTCGGCCGTCGACCAATTGCGGACACGGCCGACCCGGGGCTAAGCTCAGTAAATGATACAGTCTATCCCGAATTTTCACGATGGCTACGTGACAGGGTTAAAGGTACGCGAAGGTGGCGCTACGCTCTACTTGCGGCAAGTGGATGGCGCAGATTTCAATTTGATCCTTGAAGACCTTGAGGCGCTGCAAATCGATGATTTTCGGCAGGGCAATATCATATCGCACGTCGATATTATCGCAGGGCGCTTGCTGAGTGCCAATGCCCTTGACCGGCTCTATGAGCCGCCACATCCGGCTGCAGCTGCGCAATATCACGAGAAACACGCCTCTTTTGTAAAAGGGCAAGTAGAGCGGATCGAACGCGGGGAAGCTCAGTTACTGGTGATTATCCCATCCTATGGCGCAGATTTGTTAGCGATATGCCGACAGGTGCATTGTGTAGCAGCCTGACGGCTAACGACCATTTCTTGCCATTCCCATCCCTTGTTGATCTGCCAAAAAGCAGACACTCTTGCCCTGAACCGCCGGGTGGGTAACCAGGCGGTGAACTCATAAATCGCGTTTTGAACTAGAGGCCTTTATAGAATGCGCGGCCGCTGATGACGGCAGCGATGCACAGGCTGATGCCGACGAGGCCTTTTACAATGCCCCAGACCGATTGGGCGTGAGCATTGAATAGGAGTATTCCTCCCATGATCGCTGCAAGTCCCATCAATGCAAACACCGACTTTGCAGCGATCAGGTCATCGTTGAATGGTTCTGCCATGCAGGCAGGTTTATCACATTTCCATTGCCGGGCCTACAGATGGGTTTCAATGATCAAGAAAAGCTGATTCAACACGGCGAAGCTGCCGGACAAGAAACGACCATTTTTGGACGTTCCTTCGCCAACGCTGTTTCCCCGAAAGCGGACGTTTTATTGCTTATATCGAGATCGGTAGGCTATGATTGTTGAATGACCCCGCTTGCTCTCAATCTTATGCTTCTGGCCGTATCGGCTTTCGTTTTGTTCGTGGGCTTTCGATGGGGAACCGTAGCAATCCATAGCGGTGGCGTTGAGCGATCCAAGCAACCCGTCCTGTTTTGGTCGGTGATGTGTCTTGCTGCTATGCTGGCGGTGGCAGCGATTGGCATGGCGATAACGGGCCGCTGACGACCACTTTTAGACGTTCAGGGTGCGGCTGCCTCTAACCCGATCCAGTCATAGAAAACGTCAAAATCAGGCGCGACGACCTCTGCTGTGTCGCCACCTGCTACCATGTCGATAGTAACAACATGCCAAGATGCTGGTGCACGGATGTCGAAGGCGAGATATTCTCCACCTCCGCTACTGCCGAAGATAAGAAAGCCTTGCAGATGAGGTTGGCTATAGTTTGAGTTTTTGATGTTCTCCACCACGGTCGCCGCCGCATCCAAGCAGAAGTTGTATGGGCTGACAGGCAAGGGGCCTTCGCCGCCGTTGCTAAATGCAAGCAGGTCGAGATAGATGGAAGGGATGCCATCTGGGGCGACCGCTTTTAAGGCGGCCAATTCCGATATAGCAGCGCCGTCCAGCCCAAACCAATCACGCCCTTCAAGCATCTTTCGCCTTCCCTTTGGTTGGAGGCATACTTGTCTGCTTAGTGGTGTTGTGCAAGCCGAAGCAGACTGTCCGCCATCCACCCCTGATAGGCGCTCATCGCGCCGATCGGCGCTAGGCACACCCGATAGCGGTCGGTCCGCTCCTGGGCGGGAAAGCTGCCCGGCGCGAAGCGACCATTTGTTGCCGCGCAGGGGGATTGTAATGGTCCTAGATTGCAGACATCGCAATTTGGTCTAAGGCTGTGTCGATGCCAACATTCAAATTGTATTCCCCGCGCGTATTGCCGGAAAAATTTAGGTATCCCGCAATGCTTGAGCGGTTCGCTCAGACAGGCGAGCACCCGTTTCTCTATCCGTGGTGGTTCGTCGATGCGGAATCGGAGGCCGGTGCTCTATTCTTCGACATCCGGCAGAACGATGGCCGCAATCTTATTCCATTCGCCAAGGTCGATGACGGTCGAGGTGACTTGGCGTGCTTTGATGGCGACGATGGATCGGGAAATCCTAGAGTTTTGATGCTTGTGCTCGATGGCTCAGATCGCTTCTACAATTTCATGGATTTTGACGATTGGCTGCTCGCAGCGAAGAAGGATGCAAATGGTGGATGATGTCTGCTTTTTAGCGGGCTGAACCAAAAGCAGACTGTCGCAGATCCACCCCTGATAGACGCTCATCGCGCCGATCGGCACGAGGCGCACCGTAAGCGGTCGGTCCGCTCCTGGGAGAAAAGCAGTCCGACGCGAAGCGACCAGAAGCGGTCAGTCCGCTAGATTATACTCGTTCTTGAAACCGGCCACTCATTCTTAGCCTTCGCCGGACGCAAATGATGAATTCGGATTGAGAGACGACGTTGCATACTGCTCCTAAGCCGCTAGGATGTTTGCTGATTTCAGAGGGGACTGTCAGGAATTTCGTGTGCGGCGAGGCGGTTGACCATCAGGCCGTCATGGCCCTGATGAAACGTTCGCCGAAGAGCACGGCAAATTGCGCCTTCGCCATGTTCCATTCGCGCGGCGGCATTTTCCACTCTTTTTCCGATCGGTTCAAGATCAGATAGAGCAGTTTGGTGGCCGCCTCGTCATTGGGGAAATGGCCCCGCGCACGAACAGCGCGACGAAGCTTGGAGTTCAAGGCTTCTATCGAATTTGTGGTGTAGACGATCCGCCTGACCTCATCAGGAAAGGCGAAAAATGGGATGACCTCGGGCCATGCCCGGCGCCAACTCTGGCCGATGGCGGGGTAGCGCTGGCCCCAGAAGCTGGCCTCGAAGGCCGTCAGCGCCTCCTCGGCGGCCGCGGCATCGACGGCACGGTAGATGGCCTTCAGGGCCGTTCCGAGCGCCTTACGGTCTTTCCACGCCACAAAATCCATCGAGTTGCGCAGCAGATGGACAATGCACGTCTGAACCATCGCTTCGGGGAAGACCGCAGTGATAGCGTCGGGAAAGCCCTTGAGGCCATCGACGACGGCCAGCATGATGTCCTCGACGCCGCGGTTGCGCAGTTCATTCATGACGCGCAGCCAGAATTTGGCGCCTTCATTCTGTTCCAGCCATAGCCCCAAGACCACCTTGGTGCCGTCGGCCATGACGCCCAGGGCGATGTGGATAGCTTTATTGCGGACCATGCCCTCATCGCGGATCTTGACCCGGATCGCATCGAAGAAGACCAGCGGATAGGCCGGGTCCAGCGGGCGTTGCTGCCAGGCCGCGACTTCCTCCAGCACAGCGTCCGTGATCGTGCTGATCAGATCGGGCGAAGCATCAATGCCATATAGTTCGCGCAGATGGCCCGTGATCTCCCGGGTGCTCATGCCGCGCGCATACATCGAGATGATCTTGTCGTCGAAGCCGGGGAAGCGCCGCTGGTATTTGGCGATCAGCTGCGGATCGAAACTGCCGGCCCGATCGCGCGGCACCTCGATCTCGATCCGCCCGCTGTCGGTCGCCACCGTCTTGCGACCATAGCCATTGCGGTTGTTGCCGACTTGGTCATCGTGCCCGAGATGATGATCCATCTCCGCGTTGAGGGCCCGTTCGGCAAAAGCCTTCTTCAGGGAATCGAGTAAGCCGCCCTGGCTGAGCGCCGCCGCCGCGTCAGTGCCGGTCAGCAACTGATCGAGAATGTCGTTCGGTATCGAGGGTTCTTTCCGTCGTGACATATTGGGTCTCCTTGTTGCCCATTATGCCTCACCGCACACGAAATTCCTGACAGTCCCATTTCAGAGGGGTGAGCATGTCGCTATCACGCTTTGTCGAAAAGTGGACAAACTCAAATTACCCACCTCAGCCGGTGTTAGCGGCGGACCTTCGTAAAGCCGAAGACCTGCTCGCATTCAAGTTCCCGTCCGATTACGAAAGCGAAGTGCTTTGTGTCGGACTGCCTCGGCCGACAATCGCGTTGCTAGACGCCATCGTTGAGCGTGAGCTTGATGTTTCAAGTGTTGGAGACTTTTACTCTCCTGAGGAAATCGTCTCGGAGACAACCGTGTGGAAAGACATCGGCATGCCGGGTCATCTTATCGCCATCGCTGGCGATGAATCTGGCAATAAATTCTGCTTCTCTGCCCTGCAGCTCAATACTGATCAGCAGGGGGTGTGGTTTTTCGACCACGACTTCGGAACGGTTGAGGAAATTGCGTCTAGCTTCAGCGCGTGGATTGATGCTCTCTGCGATGTAGAACCGTGGATCGAAAAATAGCGTTCACGCTCGCTAATGAGGCGATTGTGGCCGAATGATTTTTACGGTGCGCGTCTGCTATTGCCGGTTATCTCTTCAATAGCCGCCATCCCGCTTACCACCCCTAATAGACGCTTATCCTGCCGATCGGCGCCAGGCACACCCGTTAGCGGTTGGTCCGATCCTGGGTAGGAAAGCTGCCCAGCCCGAAGCGACCAGTTGTGGTCACGCCATCAGATAATCCTGATTCTTAAAACCGGCCATTCATTCAGGAGGCACGTCGGATGCTGAATGACGAAATCCGGTGGAAAGCTGACATCCTCTCCGATAGGCTCTCAGGATGAGATTTTTGTCTGCCGCCGTTCTTGTCGCGACGTTGATCGGGTCAACTGCGCACGCGCAAGGCTCTGATGATATCGCCGAATGTTATGACGCTGTAGTTGGTGATTGCCGCTGAGAAGTGACCCGGGAAGGCCAGTAATTTCCACTGAGAAGTGACCCATGTTTGAACACGTCCCTGGCTTTGACGAGCGGGGACCATGAAGTGTTGGACATGGCATTATTGAGCGTCATCCGGCGCTGGCATTACCGCGATCATCTGTCGATCCGGGAGATAGCCAGACGCACCGGTCTATCCCGCAACACCGTTCGTAAGCACCTCAGGTCGGACACAGTCGAGCCGCAGTTCAAGGTGCCGGAGCGGATGAAGCTGGGCGGAAGGCTCTTCGCAGCGCGCCGGGGGCAAAGCCCCAAGCCCGCGTTAGCGATCGCAACCGGAGGCGGAGACTTTCAGGCTCCGGGCGCGCAGCGCCTAGAGCGCGGGCCGTAGGCAACGCCGATCTATGCAGCTGACGGAATGATGATGGAGCGAGCCGTCAACGTCTTGGAGGCGTGGATTAGTACAAAGACCTGATGTGACTGGGTAAATGCTTCGGCGATGCAAAGATGATCGTCGCCGTTGCGATCCTTCAGTATCATCTCGCGCTTATTCGTCATGCGCCGCTTGCCAAGGGGCACCATTTTCCCGACATCATCATCGGGGGTAAAGAAATCAGGCCAGCTGATTTCCCCAAAAATTTCCAGAAATCTAGGTGAGGCACAGTGACGGCGGAGGCTTGCACGAAATCCGTCGCCGTCAATCAGTACGGGCGGATTTAGGACGATGACCGTGCAGGCTCGCCAATTCTGGGTAACATAGCGCCGAACGGAAGAATAAATCGAAGCGCCATATTTTTTGCTAAGATTTACCGGCACCAGAATGTTGAAATCGGATTGCTCAGCCTCTTGGCTAAAGCCATCCAGTTGAAACAGGACTTCGGAGGCAAAGACGTTGGCCTCGCGGTCAAACTGGTCTGCCAGTTCAGGATCAATTGTCTGTTCGCAATCCTCAACGACGGCATAGAGGTCGCGTTGCCATGGTAGCAGCGCATGGGCGGTTTCATGAAGCCGAATGAATTGCTGTTTTACGATATGAAGCGTGCGGTCGATAAATATCAAGCGGGCCTTTGCATCGAAAAGGCCCATAACCTTACTCAGCGCGCTTTTGAGTGCGCCCGAAGCTTGCCTACGAAGTTTTTGAATGAACGGCTCATTCAAAACATCTTCTTTGACTTCTTCGACCTTCGCCGCCGCCATCACATCATCGATTGCGGTTGGAAACCGGCCGATAGCCCCTGCCTCTTTCAACGCTCGTTCTGCTTCGGCGCGAACTTGAGCGTACTGACCGGGAGTCAGGCGGCTATCGTCGGGTTTTCTCACACTTTCCCTTTCTGCATTCGGTAAAATGATAAGTATTTTAGCAGCTCTTTTTCTTCGTCGTTAGTCAGGTTCTCTATTGCGAATGTCGCGGCGCGTCCATGCTTCGCTTCATCCGCTCTAGTTGCATTTGGAGAAATGTAGCCAGCACGCTCCATTAACTTGGCATAGGGTACGTCATAAACCTTAGCTAGATGGTGCAATACGTTGGGCGATGGCTTGGCGATCTTGCCGTTTTCCAGCTGGCTCAAATATGCATTTGAAACCTGCTTGTCGGTTGCTTCCTCGATATCGCGAAGGCTGAACGATGTGCCAGCCCGCAAACTCTTCAGATAGATGCCGAGCGCCTCTCCGCGTTTGGGTGTGTCTTGGTCATCACTCATTGGTCCTCCTTGCCTGTACGGGCCAGTGGCCCCCTGCATATTGAGATTCTAAGCATTTTGCTAAAAACAGCAAGCGCGCAAAATATTTGCTTGACGTATTTAGCGCGCGTGTCATTCTACGCACCAAGGAGCCTTGCTCCGCAGATTAGGAAAGACACGAAATGACCATTGAAACCCCGAAATACCGTTTCATCGTAAATGGGATGGAATTTACCACGAATGATCCGATCGAAGAGGGGCGCGATATCCTGCAAAAGGCAGGCTTCGAGCCCGCAAGCGAACATGTGCTGATCGAGCTGACCAAACCGGGAAGCCGGGCTGTTGGTCTTGATGAAAAAGTTGATCTCACCGAGCTAGGCCGTGAAGAGTTTCGCGCTTTTCTGTCAGATCGCACTTACAATTTTACGTTGGATGAGCGCGGCTATGAATGGGGCGCTTCCAGTATCTCGGAAAACGAGATTCGGACCGTAGGGCTGATCTCCGATAACCGTGTGCTGGTTCTTGAACGCGCGGATGAAGCTGACCGGGAAGTCGATACCGGCGATATCGTTAATCTTGCAAAGAAGGGCACCGAGCATATTCGGTCGCGGCTTCGGCAATATAAGATCATCGTTAACGCGCGCGAATTTACGATGAGCGAAAAAACTGTGACCTATGCTCAGGTCGTCGCTCTGGCCTTCGATCCGGTCCCGACGGGTGAAGATGTGATCTTCACGATCACCTATCGCAAGGGCCTGAACGAGAATCCGAAGGGCACGCTCCCGGAAAATGGCACCATCAACATCAAAAATGGGATGATCTTCGTTGTCACGCAGACCAATCGCTCGTAGCCCGCATTTGTCGCAGCTTCTCGCCGAGGGCTACGACATTGCGATCCGCGCCAATCACCTCGTGGTGAGAGGCATTCCTTACGTAACTGCTGGAAAGCAAATTCGCGAAGGGGTGCTTATCACGCGCCTCAGCCTAGTGGATGATCGGGCTGGAACCCCCGACGATCATACCATATTCTTTTCCGGTGAGTATCCTTGCGACCAGAATGGCCGAGAGATTTCTGGCATTCGCTGCATGACGCAATTGTGGACCTTTGGAAGCGATTTGACGGCAGACCATCAGTTCTCCGCCAAACCGGTTTCAGGGAACTACGCCAACTACTACGACAAGATAACCACTTATGCCGCATTGCTGAGCGGTCCCGCGCAAATGCTCGATCCATCAGTCAAGCCTAACAAGGGCTCGTTTGTCGCCGCTGACGACGCGGATGACGAAATTTTTCGTTATCTCGACACGGCCTCTCCACGTGCCGAGATCATGGAAGCAACGGCCAAGCTTGAATGCCGTAAGATCATTGTAATCGGCCTTGGCGGCACCGGCGGCTATGTGTTGGACCTTTTGGCCAAGACACCCGTTGCCGAGATACATCTCTTTGATGGTGACACCTTTCAGCAGCATAACGCTTTCCGTGCGCCGGGTGCGGCTTCGGGCGCGGATTTGGAAGCCGAACCTTTTAAGGTCGATTATTTTGCGTCCATTTATAGCCGGATGCGGCGGGGCATTGTTCCACGACCGGTGTATGTTGATGAGAAAAATATCGACGAATTGAAGGATGCCGATTTCGTTTTTCTGTGTATCGATGATGGTCTTGCCAAAAAGATGATCGTGCGCAGCCTTGAGGGCTTCGGCATCCCGTTCATTGACGTGGGTATGGGGCTTTTCATGCAGGGTGGTTCGCTAGGCGGGACGGTAAGAACGACCACCAGCACGCCGCAAAAACGTGCGCATATCTGGGACGAGAAGAGGATTTCTTTTGCCGCGCCAGATGGTGATAACGACTACAACCGCAATATTCAGGTGGCGGATTTGAATGCTCTGAACGCCGTCTTGGCCGTGATCAAGTGGAAGAAGCTTTGTGGCTTCTACATCGATCTGGAGCGGGAGCATCATAGCACCTATACCATAGACGGCGATGACATTATCAACGAAGATGTGGCATGAAAAAAAACCTCTCCATCGAGCATGAATTTGTCGACTTCATTCCAAGGGATTTGGAGGAGCGAAAGCTATATATCTCGATCGAGTTCGGGACCGCGAGCCATAAATGTCTTTGCGGTTGTGGCGCTGAGGTCGTGACGCCTATCAGTCCGGTAGGTTGGCAAATGACTTATGACGGGGAAACGGTTTCACTTTCACCTTCAGTTGGTAGCTGGAGCCTTCCGTGCAAATCGCATTACATCATCAAGCGCGACAAAGTGATTTGGGCGGGCGCAATGTCGGACAGGGACATTGAAGCAGTAAAACGTCGCGATCGGCGGGACGTGATGCGGCATTTCGATGGCGATCCCGTCAATGAACCTGTCGAAGTCAAGATTTTACCTGCGCAGAAGGTGCAGCAGACTGTCGAGAAAATCGAGCCGAAGCCTGCGCCCGGTCTTGTCAGAAGGATACTGCGCTGGTTTGGCGGATGACTATTTCAGGCTTGCATTTTCTTTCGCCAGCACTGCGCGCAGCATGCCTTGCTGCGGGAGTTGGGCATCATATACGCGCCAGCCTACGGGGGGGTCCCAAGCCCCGCTATGTGCAGACCCTCCCCCCTAACCAGGACGGTTTTTCGGAGAGTTCGCGCGCGATCGCTCGGCACCTTGCCTTGACCAGTGAACATGGTGCCTGGCACGATCCCGCCCGGACCCCGGTAGAATTGGCCGAAGTGACTGGCCTGAGTGCTGAGGATGTGATGCTCGGGACCCTTGATTTGGTCGAGCGCGGCATGGTCGAGCAAAGCGAATATGGCGACGACGCCATATGGCCGACCAAATTACTGTTCGTAGAGTTCGACGCGGCGTTCATGGGCTAGGATCCAGCTCAGGACGGCCTCGCACTCGCAAATCGTCTCGTCAATGAGGGCAAAGAACTCGAAACCGAACCGCTGGTGCAAACACTCAACTGGTCGCCCCGACGGATGAACAGCGCTATCGCCTATCTCGAGCGCGTGGGCGCCATTAATCCTCGAGACTCCCTTGCTTCCGATCTCTGGCGGTCGGTATTCCTGACACCGATCCCGCAAACGACACGCTTTGTTCGAAGTCATGCGTGAGGTGAAACTAAAAGCAAGGTACCTTGCGCCGGTCTGCGAGCGACGCCTCTGCGCGTCTGACGCGGCGCTTTGAGACAATATCGGCCAAACCATTTTGCGAGAACACTTGGATCGCTCGCCATTACCTCTCGCCTTAGCACGACACCTTCCGCGTCCACCACGCACACATGCGTGGCCTTGTCACTCACATCTAGACCTGCGGAGATCGAAATGGGTCGCCCTCCTGCATTGAAGCGGTCTTCCGACTCCGTACCATCTAGGAGGGTGGCTACATCAATTACGCGGTGGCCCATCCTCAGCCAGAAGCTGACAGGTAATCCGGCTCGCGCCATCCAGATAAAAATGGCTTCCGACGATCACCGAAAGTCGGAAGCCATCTTGCCCTTGGAAACGCCTTTCCACGGACGGGTCGCGTATAGCTCCGTAGAGGTCGGCAGAGATTTAGTCGATCTGCCAATTTTACTTTTTGAGGAAAAAGACCGGCTACATGTCATTCAGCCAATCTTCGCGAAGAATTGCTCTTCGAAGGCCATTGCTCGAGATATTCAGCCCACCGCGCCATAAGGCTTCGGCGTTTGTCGAAGAAATCTGTGCGACGGTACGCTGCTTCAACCTTGTTCGGAAGCTTGTGGGCCAGCGCCTTGTCCGCCACTTCTTTGGGGAAG
>CAACXH010000427.1_pt1 | contig 12166 bp, 15 predicted proteins | sample 2275881 | NCBI WGS metagenome assembly CAACXH01 (sample SAMEA5312483, study PRJEB27640) | indoor metagenome | biome: indoor environment; feature: controlled; material: polymer antistatic dissipative epoxy resin | place: Italy | collected 2014-05-27 | reverse complement strand
CCGAGCGCCAGCCCCTTGAACGGCGCGGTCATCACCTCGACCTCGCTATGATAGTCGGTTTCGGCGATCAGGATGCCTGCGAGCAGGGCACCAACGATCGGCGAGAGGCCGGCGATGGAGGTGGCGAGGCTGGAGAGGATGACGACCAGCAGGCTGGCGGCGAGGAAGACTTCCGGGCTCTTGGTGCGCGCTGCCTGACGGAAGATATGGGGCAGGAAGATGCGGCCGAAGACCAGCATCACCGCGATGGTGAGGCCGCCCTTGAGCAGGGTGGTCGCCAGTTCGTTCCACGCGGCGTCCGGGCTGGTCGCGACCGATGGCGCCAGCGCGCCGAGCATGAAGATGATCGGCACCAGCGCCAGATCCTCGAACAGCAGCATCGAGAAGGCGGAGCGGCCGACCGCGCTCTGGGTGCCGACCATCGGCAGCACCACGGCGGTGGAGGACAGGGCGAGGGCAAGGCCGAGGCCGATCGCGCCGGCGGTGGGCTGTCCCAGCAGATAAAGGCCCATGGCAATGAGCGCGGCGCTGCCCAGCAATTCGGTCGCGCCAACGCCGAACACCTGCGCGCGCATGCTCCACAATCGCCGGAAGCTCAGTTCCAGACCTATGGAGAAGAGCAATAATATGACGCCCAGTTCGGCAAATGGCTCAATCGCTGCCCGGTTGGAGATGGTGACATGATAGAGCCAGGGATATTGGCCGACCAGCGAGCCAAGTCCTGCCGGACCGACGGCAAGTCCCACCAGGATGAAACCGATGACGGGACTGATGCGGAAGCGGGCGAAACCGGGAATGACCAGGCCCGCTGCGCCCAGGATGACGAGGGAGTCGCTGAAGCTCTGGGGATTGATTGCATCGGTCATGAGGCATCATTGCGGGTGACGCACGGAAATGCCAGCCTTTTGCCAAAAGAATTCCGAGCAAATTGCCGGGCGCAGGCAGGCGCGGGATGATATGACATTTGCGTTACCGGCCTGTAATTTTCCGGACATCCCGACGCAAAATCGGCGGCGCTAGAAGGGCGGTCGGTTTTGCTATGGACGAATGGTGATGGGAATGATGGCTGCGCCGCTGCAAGATGCGCCGATCAGCGCCGGGGATATCCTGATCTGGGCAAGGGTCGAGCAGGCCCTGGCCGGCAAGAATGCGGCCCTTGCGGCGCAGATCAATGCCCGCGCATGCGGCCGCAGCATGAGCCCCACGGCCGATGTCGAGATTGCGTCCGAACTGGCGCGGATGGAAGAGGGACAACTGGTCAGGCTGTGGCTGGGCGCCGACGATCCCGAACATCCGACCCGCCGGGAAATGCTGGCGCTCGATCGCCTGGCGCTGATCAGCGCCGATTTCTGATTGTCGAGAAAAGCCGCCTGGTGCGGACGATGGGACTTGAACCCATATTCCCAGGGGGAGGCGGATTTTAAGTCATCGTTTGAGCGTTTCCGGCTGATGCCGGATGATGCTATATATGACTAAATATCAGTATCTTGCGGCAATTCAGCTTCAACCGATTTGCCGTAAGATACCTGATTTTTCCGGCTGTTTCCCTGCGCGATTACACGGGAATTACACAGGGTGTTGAAGCAAATGGCTTATCAGGCCTACGCTAATCTTAGATCAGGCGCGGCAATTTTGGGTTCGCCATTCTCATCGCAAAGCGTATGCAGTTTGCTCATGAAGAACGCTGAACATCGAAGGATATGCAGCGCTTCATGCGGCGCATAGATTGTCTCCACATGCATGGTAGCGTTGCGCCATGGGTTTCGCACAGCGTCCAGATTTGCATATAAAGCCTCGAATTCAGCGCCTTCTGATCCCGGCATGCGTTGGTTAGCCGGATACAACTCGTCAATTTTTGCTTTGACCGCCTTCAGAATAAACGCCCAATTCTTTTCTGCTGGTTTCGTGGGATCATCAATCGCGAGTCTCTTTGCCAACGCTTTGATTCCAAGCTCGAGCATCCTCATCGCATGGAAAACGGCGGCGGTATGTCTACCGAGTGCGATGCATTTAGCAGCTTCTTCTACCTCGAAAGAGGTGCGAGGAAACGAAATTGCAAACCCGTCTATTTCGATTAGAGCGTCAGCATTTTGCAGGAAAATTGTCTCCTCGGTCGTTAGCGCGATCATGCTTATGTCGACTAAATGATCCGCAAACCTCGACTCTATGTCTTTGAGGACCGCCGTAATATCTCCGAGCGTAAGAGTACACGGTTCCGCTTTCAAATTTGCTATGGCTCTATTAGCCGCCCGAACAGCAATTTTAGCGCCGAGCCTATCTGCTTCCTCACGGAAATTCTGCACGCGAGGCGCAATCAGTTGGACGCTGTCATCGTTTAAATTTTCGCTATGTGCGTCAGTCAAACTTGAAAGGATTTGATGAAGTCGAGCGATTTCGCTTGTCGCACTCAAAAGGGCCATGACGTTCACGTTCTGCATGATTTTTCCTGCTTAGCTGATTATCGAATGACTTATAACCGGCTGTTCTTCTCGACAATCAAACTCGAAACGTCTCGTCCAAAATCGTCCGTTTCCGATACACCTCCACAGCCTGTATCGAAAAATAGACTCCACATATATTCGTTACCTTGATAGTTTCGAGCCACTGATTCGATACAGGGATAACGAAATGAGCCGTGCATTTGCCTATTGCCGTGTCAGCACCGGCGACCAAACTACCGAAAATCAGGTAAGAGAGATCGCAGCGGCTGGCTTCGCGGTGGAGGGGAAGCGGATCGTAGCCGAAACTGTGTCCGGGTCCGTTGCAGCGATGGAGCGCAGGGGCTTTTCCGATTTGATGAAGCGGCTGGAGGATGGTGACATTCTCATTGTCACTAAACTCGATCGCCTAGGCCGCAACGCCATGGATGTTAGGGCTACTGTTGAGCGGCTGGCGGCAGAAGGGGTTAGGGTTCATTGCCTTGCCCTTGGCGGTGTGGACTTGTGTTCCGCCGCAGGGAAAATGACCATGGGCGTCATTGCTGCTGTTGCCGAGTTTGAGCGCGACCTTCTCATTGAACGGACCCAATCGGGCCTCAAAAGGGCTAAGGCTGCTGGTAAGGTGCTAGGTAGGCCCCAGGCCCTTACCCCAGATCAACAGAAGGATATTATCACGCGGCGCGGGCAAGGTGCGTCGCTTGGCGTCCTTGCGAAGGAATACAAGGTTAGCCGCGCTGCTATCCAGCGGGTGGAAAAGCGGACCGCATAGGGTGAAAACAATAGAGGGGGGGGGGGGCGAATACCCCGCCCTTCTATAAGAGAGAAGTCCTAGGTGGATTATCTAGGGTGGCAATCTATCGGAATCAGCCTGGACCCCTGAAAATATCTGAATCCGCACACTGATGCGTCCGCAAGCGATGCCATCGCCAGCCTTCGCATTGCTGCGCCATCCTCATGCGATCGATTTCCATGCATTGCGAATGTGGGGAAGGTGACTTCCTCCAAACGACCAAATGTAGCCGGTTAGCTCGGCCTTTATTGAAGCTATAAGCTGACATTGCGCCATCCGGGTTGCACCTGATAACAGGCCTCATGGCAACTTCCGGGATAGAAACTGTATGGTCGAGACTATGGGCACGTCGTTTCAGCTCTGATGATGTGCGGTTGCGCTTTGAGCTTGGCGGCGAAGAGTTCGATAACGTCGGCCAGTCAGTTCCTCGCTTTCTCCAAGCACTTCATCGGTCTTCAACCATAGCCGACAAGCTATTCAGCAAGAATTGCGTTGGTCTGATCGCTTGGAACGGACGAGAGCCGAACTTCATCGGCATTACCGAAGTAAAGAATGGCTTCGATGCGTTAGAGTCTACCGGTTTTAACGCCGCTCAAATTAGCGAGTGGAACGCCCCACTTTACCCCGATTCAGACGGCGATGATTCAGATATTTGGAAAATTCGTAGCTACGAAATAAGCAATAACAAGGCTGCTCGTGACACCATTCTCTGGCACGCGATTGCCCATGAAATGCCGATCCATCCAAGTGCCCCCGTTGTGACTTTTTTGATCGACCCCGTTAATTCGATCATGCTCCACGCCTATGATGATCGAGGAATGGACGTAATGGCTGACGATGCAGCGAAACTTCGCGATGCTTATTCGGCCTTCGATGGATGGCTTCTTGACTATGATCGGGAGCGAATGAGAATTTTGTTTTAATCATGTCTGCTTGTGACGCCTCATCTCTTCAAAGCTGACCATCTCCTACCCACCCTCATTTGCCGTCTGCTGAGCCGATCGGCGCCCGAACCGACGCGACCAATTTATGATGTTGATCAGTCAATATCATGTAGGATCGACATGGAAATTTAAATGTTTTCTATGGATTTTTTGAATTTTTCAATTCCCATTTATCGACAGAAATAAAATTAGCAGATCCTGGATATTCGGCATTATCGCGGACTTCAAAATTCATTAGGCCGGTTACAGTGATTTCGAGTGTATCGCCTATGGCCTGTCGAGCAAGGGAAGTGCGCAATTCTTTGAATTTTGGTAATAGGATATAATTACCAAACCCGACGCTGAAAATTTCATTGCAATGTTCAAACGAACCAATGTCGCCATGCACTGTAGAAGTCACCTTCATAGCGCTAACAATTTTATCACCCGTTCGGATTTTCATCGTCCCGCAGCGATAAGTTGGAGCAGATGAATCTGTATGAACGCACGCCGACGCGCATATTGGAAATAACGGGATTAGAGTTTTTAGCCATCTCGCCATCTGAATATTAAATATCAAGTAGCACTCCGAGGGCAAGGCCTGTCCGCTATTTTGGGTTCTCGTCTACAGGCCGACATTCCGCTAACCACCCAAATCGGACATATTGGCTCCTTTCAAACGCGCACGGTATCCGAAGGGCGGCCCTGGTTCTCTAAATACCCGTTTTAAGGCGATTTAAGGCACCATACAGCGCCAAAATAAAAATTTAGGTGGTGGACAGCCAAATCAGATTAAACGCGCTGCACGGGCTTTAAATCGCCTGATCTATGAGCGGCGACTGTAATGGCTATGACCAATCTGTAGTCCCATTCTTCAATTTATGCTACTCATTATTTCTTCATCTGGAAATAAGGGCATCGGTTCTGGATTGGCTGGCTGGACTATATTAGGATCGTAAGCCGAAATGGTGGCCCACTTAATGCCACGCCAATCGATCTCCGCTTTTCCCGCATCGATCCAGGCAATCCCTGCTCCATCCCGAGCGACATCGAACCGACACCGCAAATCATCGTCATAGCTGCCGATTAGCAAGGTGCCGTCACTCAGGCCGACCAGAAACCTATCATCGTCATCATATGGTACGGACATAACGGTTTCGACATCGCCGGTGATCCGTACCCGTACGCTATCCGGGATAGCCTCTATTTTGACGCCCATCGCAAGAATCGCCTTTCCTACACATGAGAACATATGATGAACATATGGTCGTGGAAGGAGAGACTCAATGGGCAATATAGACGGTGCGCTGCTCATGGGCGTTGCTGCGATCCTGACCAGCATCGCCGGTATCATTAAAGCGGTGCGGGTTTGGAGGCGGTAGGTCAGTGGAGTTAGGAAACGCTATCCAAGATCGACATATCGACGCCAAGCGCGCGGCTGATGTCGATAAATTCAACGATATCCAATCGCCGTTCCCCAATTTCATAGCGGGACACGAATTGCTGGTGGCGGCCTAGCTTGTTGGCCAACGCATCTTGGCTAAGCCCGGCAGCTTTGCGGGCATCCACAAGCTTTCCGACAAGGATACGATACCGCTCATCGTGAAAGCCCTTTCCCTTCGATGTCGGTGTGCCTGCCATGAGGCAGGCTGTCGAACCTATTGAGTCTTACACAAAAACCGTGTGAAACTTGATTTCGTTTCGGAAGGGGAATCACATTGCATTTGGAGGCTCTTTTGGCGGCTGGCGCGGCTTGTTTGCCGAATAGCCGTCCCATCGACCGGCTATTTCCATATCAAGGAAAGGTCGGTGAGCCCTCATGAACGCCGACGAAAAAGCATGCCCAGATTGCGCGGAGACGATCAAGGAAGCGGCAAAAGTCTGTCGTTTCTGCGGGTTCCGTATGGACGATATGGCAGGTCGCCTTGCGGAGTTTGTTCGGCAGCAGCAGGAAGCGCCAACTTCGCCATCACCCTCGCCGGAGGAAGCTAGGCCACAATTCCACTGCCCCTACTGCTCGAATCCAACGGATGAAGGTCGAGGTATATGCGGCCATTGCCAGCACTGGTTTAAAGAAGGCCATCCCAAAGAAGGGCAACAGGCAACGTGGAGCGAATTGGCATCGGATAAATCGGGTTTGACCATCATTGGCGGCCTGGTCGTGATCGCAGGCGTTTTAGGTATGATTTTCTGGAGTGATGCGCCGGAAGTCGCATATCACCCTCCAGCGCCGCCGGAGAGGTCCATAGCTGCCGAAAGCAGTTCAACGGATGCGGACGAAACGGAAATTGTCACCATCTGCGACCTAACCGTGAAGGGCGCCCTTGCTGTCGAGGCAGACATGGATTTCGGCTGGAAGTTCGTTCCCCGTTCCGAAAACGAATATCGGGTTGTCCGAGGCTTCAAGGCGCAGAATGCATTTGGCGCGACGCTCAAGCATACATATTTCTGCACCTATGATGCTCCCGCCAAACGCATAACCAAACTGGAGATTGAAGGGCCGGGCGGCTCGAACAGGATCATATGATAAGGGCGGCATGTTGCCGCCCAATCTGGCGCCCATTATGCTCGCACTTGTCAGTATGCGCCTACTCGAGCGGTTCCCTTGGATGGGTTGATATCTCGAATTTCTTGCCTCGGGGTCGAATCCCATGTTCTAGAAGCGCGTCTTGCACTGGCTTCTCTCGCAGATGTCGGCTGAGCGCGGATGCCTTTATTCCCAAGGCATCCCTCACCGATTTCTTCGCGATGGATGAAGTTCCACCATCAAGTTGCCTCTTAATTTCCTCCAGCACCTGTGCCGCTTGTTTTGACAGGGCCTTCGCAATGGGCGCCCAAGGGGTGATGGAGCAGCCGGGGAAGGTTTCCATCAGCATTGCGTCATTCAACACCACGGCTGGCGCGATGATATAGACCTCCGCTACCCCGCACTTCCCGTCTGCGTCGGCGTTGCGAACGTTGGATCGCGACACGGCTTGCAGCAGATGTTCTTGCGTCTCGGAGCGCCTTAGGGCGTCAAGAGCGACTGGTGCAGCTAAGTTGGCTGACGTGCCTGTCGCGGCCCTGTAGGTGGCCCTATAGACGCTCTCAGGGTATCGCCAGAGGCCGATAACCATGACCTTCTTGATGTCGGCATATTCATTGGTAGCCTTGTGAATGCCCCAATGAATGAAACGAACGCGACGCTTCCCAAAATTGACCAAGTCTTTGATTTCATCTTGCAGGGAATATCCCCGTTTCCCGTCATCGTCCTTATGGGTAATTACAAGCCATTCATCCTCATCGCTATTGATCTGAGCTGCTGCGGCTTCCACGATCTCCCGGCGCTGTGAGGGATCGAGCATGGTGGTTTTTCCAGATGCCCTTTTCCAGTGGCGAACCGTCAAATTGCTATAGTCATGCTGATATGGCGTAAGCCGCCAAAGGTTCTTTCTATAGGCCTCATGGAGGCGGTAGCTGTGCTTAAGCCTGCCTGAGCCATCCAGAATGAAAACAGGGGCGAAATCGTCGGGTAATTCATGGATATGTCCGACGAGGGCTTTTCCTAGACGCTTGTCTTCACCGATATCCAATTCCTGCCCCTTGAGCCGGTCCAACTTGACCAGCAAGTCGATGCGAGCGTCACCTTTTCCAAAAACAGCCTCCGCTTCGCTTTTGCTGGGAACTATCAAGGTGGAAGGAATGGTTGCCGTGCCGCCAACGATGGCGATTGCGGATGAAGGGATATGCGCTTCCAGGGTCGCTACGAATTTCTCGTGATGGAGGCGCAGAGGGCCATAGAGGGCGCCGATATCGTCTAGTCGGATCGATATAGGTTCCGCCATATCAAGGGCTTCATCCCAAATCCGTAAACGCCGGGGCTTGCCGTTGAAATAGAATTTTTCAGCTTTTTCAAAGCTTGTTCCAGCATGGTACCGGACCATCTGATGGGTTGTCAGGAGAACCCAGGCATCATTCGCGGCATGGTAGCCTAGGCCGCGACCATTGATGATGTGGTCGCTCGTTTGAACCGCGTAGTCCGCTTCATCCAAGCCGGAAGCTGTTATAAACTTCTCGATTTCAACCTTTGTTGAAAAACAAAGGAGAATACCTTCTTTCCGGGAATGTCCTTCGCTCTTCTTCTTTCGGATATAATCACAAAGGAAGCTCGTCTTTCCACTTCCGGGATCAAGTGGGGCAAGGAAAAACTGTTTATCCGGGGTAAACCAGAGGGCTTTGCTTAAGCGATCATCTAGTTCCTTAAGCGCTTCATCCCTTTTTCTGACGGATGAGTGTCCGGAATATGGAGTATGTAACGATGAGTGCTCTTCTGGATGTTCTAATGTTAAATAAATAATTCTTGTTGTTTTCATAATTATCACTATTAAACCTATATAATAAAGTTAACATTTTTCTGTATAATCCTTATAGAGAATTGTTTACTTTGTGGGAATTTTGATTGTTAAATTGGGTGGTTACGGAAGTCAACGCTAGGGATGAAAATTATTATGCTTTAAATTCAATGGATTACAACGATATCATTCCCGGAATTTAAGTAAGTTTAATCATGTTAACTGATTGAAAGAATTGCTTTAAATCAAATCGTAATAGTAATGCCAAAATAAATATCGTTTCGTCCAATCCATTTGTATTGCCGGGTTTGTGAGGCGGAATGGTAAACGGTTCCAATATTTATGATGCGAGCGATTTAAGTGGCGTTAGGGCGCTGAAATGTCATGCTAGGTCGTTTGCATGCCGGGTCTCTACGGGGCTTAAATCGCCTCATATTGGATGCCCTGTGGTGGCATCGGTAACAGGATCGGCGTTGCAGAAGATGACGATCTGTCCACCGCCCATCAGTGCCCGGTAGCCTCTGGCGTGCACCATATCGATCAGGTCATGGTATCCGTTGGCCTTCTTTGTAGCGGCGACGCTCCGGCGGATCACGCCGCCTGCTTTTGCCGTTTCGCTCTCGAAGGCTTGTGCTGCCCAGCTAGCGCGCTTTGGGCCGCGATGTTTAGTCGCCACGTCCCGACCTTTCTCTGACAAAGGCGCGAAGATCGTCGGTGTAGTAGAAGCACATGCCTCCAATCTTGTGGGAGCGCGGGCCTTTCCCCGTACGCTTCCATTCAGCCATGGTTTTGCTGGTAACGCCTAAATAGCGCCCGGCGTCCGTTCGATTGAGCCGCCCCTCCGCTCCAGCGGCAGCAGCGTCATATGGTATGTTCGGCATTGTGATGCTCCTCAAAATCGTTGAGGGCAGCCCATATAGACGAGATTCGCTGATACGCAAAATTAAAATTGTACTTCTTGATAGTTCTATTGATGAAACTCTACTTATTAAGCTAAACTACTGTAGTAGTTTTAAGATAAGATAGGACATTCTTGTCAACATAGTTGAATTTGACTCTAGCATCTGAGTATGTATGCTTTGTTGGTGCAAGGAGTCATCATGAGCGTCAAAATCCCCCTGTCCCGCAAGTCAATTCGCGTCCTCCGCAAGGGAGAGCAGATCACCGAAAAAGGCATCAAGGCTGAAAAGCTGGAGGATGGCGTCGAGGGTGACGTGAAATTTTCCATCAACATCATGGTCGATGGTGAGCGTCACCACCGGATTATCGGCAAGGCAAGCGAGGGCGTCACGTTGACGCAAGCTCAGAAGGCCATCGAAATGCTACGCACTAGGGCGCGGGAAGAGCGGCTGGACCTCCCTAAGGGCCGGAAGGTTGCGATGTCGTTCGCGGAAGCGGCGGTCACTTATCTAGATCGGTTGGTGCAATCCGGCGGGAAATCGATCGATGATAAGCGGCGCCATCTTGAGCGGCGCCTGGTCCCTTATTTCGGTAAGGGGCGCCTGGACTCAGTTACCGATTTGCAGGTGGAGCAGTATGTGCAGTCACGGATTGCGGAAGGATTTAAACGGGCAACCGTAAATCGCGAGCTTTCCACCCTAAGCCATTTCTTCAATCGCGCCATTAATTGGAAGTGGATGAAGAGGGATGATAAGCCGCAGATTGTTAAATCTGCTGAGCCACGCAAGCCTATCACAGTTCTAACGGACATCGAGGCCGGGCTGCTGATGCAGGCGGCGATGGATGATGTAGACCCGGCGCTGGCGCTATTTGTTGCCTTCGGTTTGAACACTGCGATGCGCCACAGCGAAATTCTGAAAGTTCGATATGAGCATATCGATTTCGATTCGCGCCGAATTTTCATTCCTGAGGCTAAGGCTGGGGAGCGTGAGCAAGTCATTACCCCAACGTTGGCGTCGCTACTGGCGAATCGCCAGCAATCGTCAGGCGATCAAAAGGGATGGGTGTTTCCCGTTCTGTGGTCGGGCAGGGTGGGGCATCGCATCACTATGGGAAAGCAGTTCAAGCGGGCTGTGCTGCGAGCGGGACTATCATGTGAACGAGTGACGCCGCATGTCATGAGGCATACGGCAATCACGAATCTTGTCAGGGCCGGGGTTGATTTGCCCACCATTCAGAAAATCAGCGGGCATAAGACCTATGCTATGGTGCTGAGATATACGCATGTGCATGGAGCGCATCTGGATAAGGCGATTTCTCACCTCGATAGGCCGAGCGCTTCGATTACACAGAAATTACACAGGGTTGAGCCTCTGGCGGAAGCTTTCGTCGCTCTGTGCGGCTAACATATTGATTTTATTGGTGCGGACGATGGGGCTCGAACCCATATTCCCAGGGGGAGGCGGATTTTAAGTCCGCTGCGTCTACCGATTTCGCCACGTCCGCGCTGCGCCTTCCCCTGAAGGCTCAGGCGCGGCAGGTCAAGGGGCTGATCAGTCGGCGGCCTTGCCGTTCAGCCGTTCGCGCATTTCCTTGCCCGGCTTGAAATAGGGCACGCGCTTGGCCGAGACCGGCACCTGTTCGCCGGTGCGGGGATTGCGGCCGGTGCGGGCATCGCGGGCGCGGGTGGTGAAGGCGCCGAAGCCGCGCAGTTCGACCCGGCCGCCGCTCGACAGGCGATCGACAATCTCGCGGAAGAAAAGATCTACGATCCTTTCCACTTCCTGCAGGCTGAGGCCCGGATTTTCTTCGCCGAGTTTCTGGATCAGTTCAGAACGGATCATAGTTCCTCCAGCACCCCTAATTTCCCCTGCCGACATTTATAAACAATTGGAAAGCTGTTGACAATCGGGGAGCAACGAAATCGTTTCGATAGGGCAAGGAAGTGGCGGACGGGCATGAAAAAGCCCGCCGGAACATGGGTTCCGGCGGGCTTTTCTTTGCCTGTTGGCAGGAAGGAAGGGATTAGCCTTCGTTCTTGGCCTTGAGCGCTTCGCCCAGGATGTCGCCCAGCGACGCGCCGCTATCCGACGAGCCATACTGTGCAACAGCCTGCTTTTCTTCGGCAATCTGCATCGCCTTGACCGAGAAGGTCGGCTTCTTGGCGCGGTCGAAACCGGTCACCATGGCGTCGAACTTCTGACCGATCTGGAAGCGTTCCGAACGCTGTTCGTCGCGGTCGCGGCCCAGGTCGCTGCGCTTGATGAAGCCGGTGGCGCCATCTTCGCCAGCCTGGACTTCCAGGCCGCCGTCGCGAACTTCCAGAACGGTCACGGTGACGATCGCGTTCTTGTTCAGGCCAGCAGCAGCGGCGGTGGTGCCGCCGGCGGCCGGACCGCCACGCTCAAGCTGCTTCATGCCAAGGCTGATGCGCTCCTTCTCGACGTCGATGTCGAGAACGACGGCCTGAACCGTCTCGCCCTTGCGGTGCAGCGCCAGCGCGTCTTCGCCCGAGATGCCCCAGGCGATGTCCGACATGTGGACCATGCCGTCGACGTCGCCGTCCAGGCCGATGAACAGGCCGAATTCGGTCGCGTTCTTGACTTCGCCTTCGACGGTCGAGCCGATCGGGTGGCGTTCTGCGAACGAATCCCACGGGTTCGACTGGGCCTGCTTGAGGCCGAGCGAGATGCGGCGCTTCTCGGGATCGACTTCGAGAACGATGACTTCCACTTCCTGGCTCGTTGAAACGATCTTGCCGGGGTGGACGTTCTTCTTGGTCCA
>CAACXH010000429.1_pt1 | contig 12192 bp, 14 predicted proteins | sample 2275881 | NCBI WGS metagenome assembly CAACXH01 (sample SAMEA5312483, study PRJEB27640) | indoor metagenome | biome: indoor environment; feature: controlled; material: polymer antistatic dissipative epoxy resin | place: Italy | collected 2014-05-27 | reverse complement strand
ATGCCGCGCTCCAGCAGCATTTCTTCCACCAGCCGCAGGCTTAACGGGAACCGGAAATACAGCCAGACCGCATGGGCGATGATCTGCGGTGGGAAACGGTGGTTCTTGTAGCTGATGGTCGGCGTGCTCATCACGTCCGGTTATCCGTCAACCGTTAAGCCACGAACAACGTGACAACGCCCCCAAACGTCTTCTTTTCGACCATCGCGCTCGCCGCCACCGTACTCTTCTGGCTTTGAGCTATGAGTCCTGACCCTAGAGCCACTGCTTTATCGACACCGGTGGCCGCCTTCATCGTCGAGAACGCCTATCTGAATGGTGAAACGATTCGCATCGACGGCGCGTTGCGGCTACGCAGAACCCCCTTGCCCCGCCCCGTCGCGCCCCACCCGCGCAGAAGGAGATCCGATGCCAGACGCCCCCGCCGCCCGACCGATTGACTGCCTGATCGTCGGGGGCGGCCCGGCCGGCCTGACCGCGGCCATCTATCTGGGCCGCTTCCACCGCAAGGTGGTGCTGGTCGACAAGGGGGAGGGGCGGCTGAAGATGATCCCGCGCTCGCATAACCACGCGGGCTATCCGCAGGGCGTGGTCGGCGCAGACCTGCTGGAGAACATGGCCGACCAGGCGCGCCGCTACGGGGCCGATCTCCGCCGAGGGGAAGTCACCGGGCTGCGGCGCGACGGCCGGCTCTTCACCGCCCAGACCGACGCAGGCCCGATCACCGCCCGCACCGTCCTGCTGGCGACCGGGGTGGTCAACCACCGCCCGCCGGTCCCCGAGGATGTGCACGCCGACGCCGTCGACCGAGGCCTGCTGCGCTATTGCCCGATCTGCGACGCGTTCGAACAGACCGGCAAGCGCATCGGCGTGCTGGGCGGCGACCGACACGCCCTGGCCGAGGCGCTGTTCCTGCGCACCTACAGCCCGAACATCGTGATGATCTCGCTGACCGGCGAGGGGCTGGACCTCGACGCTCAGGCGCAGGCCGACGCGGCCGGGATCAGCGTCGCCGCGGCACCCGTCTCGGGGTTCGACTTCTCGGGCGACCGGGTGGTGCTGACGCTGGCCGACGGGCAGACCGAGGTGATGGACACACTGTATGCCGCGCTGGGGTCGCACACCCGCAACGACCTGGGGCGGATGCTGGGGACCGATCTGGTCGGCGGCCAGTGCTATGCGACCGATCCCCACCAGCGCGCCAGCCTCGACGGGGTCTATGCCGCCGGCGACGCGGTCGATGGGCTGGACCAGATCGGCACGGCGATGGGCACCGGCTCGCGCGCCGCGGTGGCGATCCACAACGATCTGCGCGACCAGGAAGGGCAGACGCTCGACTAGGGCCTGTCATCGCTTGAGCCAATCGAGGGCAGCGGCGAGGCAGAGAACGCCGAAGAAGCTGGCGGCGGTCTTTTCGTAGCGGGTGGCTACAGCGCGCCATTCTTTGAGCCGCGCCCACAGGCGCTCGACGCGGTTGCGGTTGTTGTAGATCCAGCTCGGGCAGGCGACCGGCGCCTGATGGCGCAGCGGCGGGATGGCAGGACGTGCGCCTATGTTCCAGATGTGCTGTCGGAAGGCGTGGCTGGTGTAGCCGCGATCAGCGACCACCCACTTCGGGATTGCCGACAGGCTGGGAGAGATCAGTCCCGCTCCCGAGAACCTGATTAATCGCGACTTCCATGCAAAAGCGCCGAACGTGAAATGGCTGACAGACATCACCGAGTTCCAGATCCCAGCCGGCAAGGTGTACCTTTCGCCTATCATCGACTGCTTCGACGGCATGGTCATCAGCTGGTCCATCGGAACCCAACCGGATGCAGGTCTCGTCAACACCATGCTAGATGCAGCCATCGGAACCGTCGCCAACGGCGAGGAACGGCCAATCATCCACTCCGATCGCGGAGCCCATTATCGTTGGCCCGGCTGGCTAACACGGATCAGCAACGCGCAGATGGTTCGCTCGATGTCCCGGAAAGGCTGCTCACAAGACAACGCCGCGTGCGAAGGCTTCTTCGGCCGGTTGAAAACCGAACTCTTCTATCCACGAGATTGGAAGGCTATCACGATCGAGCAGTTCGTCGCTGAAGTGGACGCCTACATCCGGTGGTACAATGAGAAGCGTATCAAGTTATCGCTGGGATCGCTCAGCCCGGTTGAGTATCGTCAGAGCCTCGGCCTGAGCATTTAAACAGTCCAACTTTTTATCCGCACCCCCAAGGGGTCAACATTCCGAGCCGATTGACACTTTAGGGTTCGCAGATGAATCAAAAGTTCAGACAGTGCGTCTGTATCGCGTGAGTTGTTCATCAGTCGCCACCTCCCGATGCGCTGGAATCGCTAAAACATCCGTCCGTAATTTAGCAAAAGCTAAGTACGCGATAGTTTTATGACCAGCAACGTCGAACCGCGCGAAAAGCGATAATGTTCAGTCAACTTGAACGGGATGATCGTGTCCGTGTGTCACTGCGATTGCGATTTCGAGAGGGGATTCGGGCTGCCACATAGGTGCGTGTCAGCCCGACTGGTTAGCATTTTAGTCGAGCAGGTCGGCGGGGACCTTGCCGCCGTTTTCCGAAAGCTTTTTGATTACGGCCTTGTGCAGCCAGACGTTCATGGCAGCCGAATCGGATTCATCGCCGCTGTAGCCGAGTTCGGTGGCCAGTTCCTTGCGGGCTGTCAGGCTGCTGTCGAGATTGAGAGCCTTGAGAAGATCAACGATCGAGTGCTTCCAGTCGAGCTTCTGCCCGCTCTTCGCAACAGCGTTGTCGAGGATCGATGTCACATCCACAGACTGCGGAGCGCTGGTAGCTGCCGATGATGTAGCAGGTGTCGAGGGGGTAGAGGCCTGCGCGTCTGTAGTCGACGGAGCGGGGCTTGCAGCGGCAGGGGCCGATGCGGTGCCGCCCGATGCAGGTGCGGCATCAGCGGTAACAGGTGCGGCATTTGCCTCACCCCAGATTGCGTGTTTGATTTTATCAAAAAAGCTCATTTTTCGCTCCTCTTGCGTTTAGTCTCGCCGGGAACGTAGGGGACGATGCGGCGCTTGGCTAGACTTCGGGCTGCAACAATTAACCCGTTTTTAATCTTTGTTATTCCAGCCAGTTCTGGTTGCGGGCGGCCTGATCGCTCGCCGGCGCATAAGCGCGCAGCACTCATCAGGAAAAGGCCCCAGTTTCCCGGAAGACCATGTACTTTAGTATCCTTTAATATACGTTAAGAGAAAAAGAACCCTGCCGCTCGTTATCGGTGCACTTATTCTTCCGTGAAGCCGCGATTCAATCATTGGTAACGCCTAATACCTATGAATTTCAGATAACCCGCGCGCGTTGTAGTAAAGACTTAGGTTTCACGAATGTTTCAGGTTTTAAATTGTCTCGCATTTGAACACGATATCAGACTTGTCGTGCCTGCGGCTGTTCTTTGCATCCTGTCCAATTATGTCGCCCTAAATCTTCTCCATCGCGCAATATCCGGTGAGGGAGCCGCGAGAGCAATCTGGATCGCGACCGGCGGGTCGATTGGCGGTTTCGGCATCTGGGCAACGCACTTTGTCGCGATGCTCGCCTATGACCCCGGTGTCGTCGTCGGATATGATCTCACGCTCACTTTGCTTTCCTTGGCGATCGCGATTGTATCGGTAGCGGGGGCGCATGCGCTGACCGCCTGTATCGGGACACGACCTTCGCTTGTCGCCGCCGGCGTGGTGTTCAGTCTCGGCGTTTCCAAGATGCACTTCATGGGTATGAACGCTCTGGATTTTCCGGGTCACATTGTCTGGGACCAGGCGTTGGTCGCCAGCGCTATTGTCGTCGCCGTATCGATTGCAACGCCGGCCTTTTTCTTCATCCGTAAAACACGATGCAGGGTCAAGGCAACAGCGATTGCCTGCATTGGTCTCACGCTTGCCATCGTGGGCATGCACTTTACCGCGATGGGGGCCGTTTTGGTCGTTCCCGACAGCTTGTCCGTGGACGAGTCACATCTGCTTTCTCCATTCGTAATGGTTGTCACGATTACGACGGTTACGCTCTGCATGCTCTTCTCGGGGTTTGCTGCGGCCTTCTTTGCCATGCGTGCGGAGACCATCACAGCGGCAGGCGAGCGCAAGCTCTCATACTTCATCAAGAGCGTCTCGGATCACGCGATCTACATGCTTGACTGCGACGGGATGGTGAGCAACTGGAACAATGGCGCTGAGCGCGCAAAGGGATACGCCGCTGCAGATATCGTCGGTAAAAGCTTCGGTTGCTTTTATCTTCATGAGGAACAGGACGCCGGCCTTCCAGCGCTTAACCTCGCCACGGCCCGCGACAGCGGGAAATTCACTGGCGAAGGTTGGAGGGTACGCAAGGACGGCACCAAGTTCTGGGCGCAGGTCGTGATCGAAGCAGTTTACGACGATGGGGAACTGATCGGGTTTGCGAAAGTGACGCGCGATTGCACAGAGGCAAAGCTGGCCGCTCTGAAACTGGAGAAAGCGTCGGCTGATCTGCAACTTGCCCTCGATCACATGAACAACGCTCTTTGCCTGTTTGACGAGAACGGCCGCCTTGCCATGTATAATCGTCGCCTGAGTGAGATATTGGGCTGCGACCCTGACTTGGATCTCACGGGCCGCACGGCCGAAGAGATCTGCTCCCTCAACCCGACCAATGCGTCAGACCGGCTCAATCGCTATATGGAGTTGCGCGCGAACGGCGGTGGCGAAGTCACGGCTCAGCTGGATAACGGAAAATACGTTCGCACGACCTATCTTCCGACCAATCAAAAAGCATGGGTGTTTACGCTCGAAGACGTGACCGCTCGTGTCCTCTCCGAAGAGCGCATCAGCCACATGGCTCGACACGATGTTCTGACCGGCCTGCCAAATCGGCGCCAGTTCATCGAACTGCTGGATGCGAAGCTGGCCGAGGCCGATGTGCTCGGAACGCGCGTCGCCGTTATCAATATTGACCTCGATCGCTTCAAGGACATCAACGACACTTACGGTCACGCTGCCGGCGATCAGGTTTTGTGCGCACTCTCGGAGCGCATGCGCAAGGACGAGCGCCCCGGGGAGATGATCGGTCGCTTCGGTGGCGACGAGTTCGTTGCCATGAAGGCCTACAGGGACTATGATGATCTCAAGGACCTGATCATACGGCTCCGCAAGGCCCTGACCGAAACCATCAAGCTCGACATGACCGATGTCACGCCAGGCGCGAGCATGGGCGTCGCGATCTATCCATTGGACGCGACCGACCGTGAGAAGCTGATGAGCAACGCCGATATGGCGATGTATCGCGCGAAGGAAGATTTCGACGAAACTGTCTGCTTCTATGAAGCGTCGATGGATGAGGCCGAGCGCGAAAGGCGGCAATTGGCTCTCGACATCTGGGTCGGCTTGAAGGAGGAGCAATTCTTCCTGAACTACCAGGTCCAGCGCACCGCCGGATCTCACGCCGTTTCCGGTTACGAGGTTCTGCTTCGTTGGAAACATCCCACTCTCGGCCTGGTCCCGCCGAACGTCTTCATCCCGATCGCCGAAGAATGCGGAGCGATCGCGGCACTCGGCGAATGGGTTCTCGAAAAGGCATGCCAGGATGCGGCAGCTTGGCCGTTGAACGAGAGAATCGCCGTTAATCTTTCGCCGCTCCAGCTTTCAAATGTGCAGCTGGTCGAAAAGGTCCGTAATATTTTGATCAGCACCGAACTGTCTCCGGAACGACTGGAGCTGGAAGTGACGGAGTCGGCCATCATTGGGGACAAGCAGCGCGCTCTGCATATTCTGCGCCAGATCAGGGCTATGGGTGTGACGATCGCCATCGATGACTTTGGAACCGGATATTCCTCACTGGAAACACTCAGGTCTTTCCCGTTCGACAAGATCAAGCTCGATCGCAGCTTCGTGGCCGATCTGGAGACCGACAAGCAGTCCCGCGCCTTCGTTCGAGCAATACTGGCGCTTGGCAAGAGCCTTGAAATTCCCGTTCTTGCCGAGGGCATCGAAACAGAAACGCAAATGAGAATGCTGACGATGGAAGGCTGCAACCTCTTCCAGGGCTACTATTTCGGTCGCCCCGGCATCCTTGCAGACACCGTTGCACTGCAACTCGCTGTGATTATGCGTTGAAGTTTGACCCCTTTCGGCGCGGAAGAATGACGCCGGTTCGTTCAGATTAACGCGCTGATCAACTTGCCGTTTTTTCTGCGTGGCTAGGGTCAGACTTCGGCGCCGATGGTAGGGTCAAACGCCACGCCGAAACACAATCGCGAAATGCGCCGACCTGATCGCAGCGATCCGCCTGCCCGAAGGCAGCTTTCGCCGCGACGCCGGCACGGATGTCGTCGTCGATATTCTCTTCTTCCGCAAGCGCAAGATTGGTGAGCCCGAAGGCGACCAGACCTGGCTCGATGTGGATGAGGTGCGGTCGCCCACGGACGATGAGGGAGTTATTCGGGTGAACCGGTGGTTCGCGCGCCATCCGGATTTCGTGCTTGGAACCCATGCCCTCACTTCGGGTCCGTTCGGCGAGACCTATACATGCCGGCCCCGCGCTGACGAGGATCTCGACGCTGCACTCGCCGCGGCGGTCGATCTGCTTCCTACCGGCCTCTATGACGGCGAGCCGACCTCGATCGATATCGACCTGAAGGACGAACTTGCCGAGATCGTCGATCTCCGACCGAAAGACAGCCCGGTCCGCGAGGGGAGCTTTTTCATCGACCGAGCCAAAGGCCTGATGCAGCTGCTGGACGGCTCGGCCGTGCCGGTCACCGTGCGCAAGGGCCGCTCCGGCGATGGCATCCCGGAAAAGCATATCCGGATCATATCGAAGCTGATCTCCATCCGCGACGCTGTCCGCGAAGTGCTGAAGGCGCAGGAGACGGACCGGCCTTGGCGGGATATCCTCTGCGCTCCTCTACTGGCGGTGAGCCAGAGCTAATCGACGAAATCAACCACGACGCCCGGCTTGACCATTCCGGCCAGTTCCTCGACGTCCCAGTTGGCCAACCGGACACATCCATGCGATCCGACCTTGCCGATCAGTTCCGGCTCAGGCGTGCCATGAATGCCGTAGGTCGGCTCTGTCAGGTCGATCCACACGGTACCCACAGGACCGTTCGGCCCGCTCGGCAGTTCAAGGATCTTCTTGTTGTTGCCCTGCTGGAAATTGATCTTCGGGTTGTAGGTGTAGGTAGGCATTCGTGATACGCCCTTGACCTTGTGCATACCGGTAGGCGAGGGGCTGTCCTCGCTGCCGATCGTCGCCGGATACACCGCGAGCAGCGAGCCGTCTTCGGCGAAAGCGAAGACCTGCGCCGCCTTGCGGTGAACCTCGATCCGCTTGACCGATCCGGTCCTCGCAGCGCCGGGAATGGCGACAGCGATCGTCTCGCCCGGCTTGAAGGCCGCCGTCGGATTGAGTGCCTTGATCAGCGCGATATGCATGTGGAAACGTTCGGCCAGCCTTTCCGCAATGCTGGTATAGCCGAGATGCTCCATCCTGGCCTGTTCGGCATAGTCCTTCGGAATGCTCTCGACGATATCCTTGCCGTCCTCCTGAGTGATGGCATAGGCCTGGATCGCCGGGGCCTCATCGGTCAAACGGCCCAGTACGTCGGGATCGAGCTTCCCATCGACTGGCACACGTTGAAGCGCTTCGAAACCGGCAATCGCTTTCGTCAGGTTGTCGCCGAAATAACCGTCGATGACGCCGGGTGATGATCCGGCGCGGTCGAGCAGCACCTGCAGATGCACGATGGCTGGATTGGGCTCAGCCTGTTTTTCCGCCGGCGCCTCGATCGGAAGGGACGCGATCGCCGAGGTATTGACGGCTTGTCCGTCGATCGGCGCTGCAAAGGCTGGGGAACAGAGCGTTAGAGCGGCAGTCAGTGAAAGGTACCGAAGGGCATTCTGCATGGAGGCTACCGATAAGTTGGGAGAGCCTCTCCATCACGCGATGAAGAGGCTTCTTTAGATAGAGGCCAAGGAAGGAGAAAGGCCGCCGTTTCCAGCGGCCTTGATCTTGTCAAATCGTGCGGCGAGTGGTGGTTTCCGCCAGAAGCAAAGCCTTCTTAGTTCCGAAGGAGCCACCGAACCAGGCTGCGACAGCCCCGAGCAGGAGGGCGAAGAAGCCAAGGATCGCGCCGGCGGAAACAGCTTTTGTGGCCGTCTGGGCGGCATCGAGCGCCTGCTGCTTGGCGGCAGCAATATTGTCGCGATAGGTCTTCTCGTACTGCTCGACCTGGGTGCGAGCCTGTTCGACCGGGATATTCTGCGCCTTGGCAATCGCGTCAGCGGCGCGATTGCGGGCATCGGCAGCCTTTGCCTGGTCACCGGTGACCGCAGCCTGAACGGCCGAAACGGCTGCATCACGCAAGGCTGCCGGATCATTGCCGCCAGATGCGTCGCGGATCTGCTGTTCGATCCCGGCCATCGGGTTGGCAGAGGTCGCAAGGGCAGGAGCTGCCGCCGTGGCAGCAGTCGCCGCCGTCTGACCGACGCCACCGACAATGCTCGACAGACCGCTGAATGCGCCACCGATGAGAGCACCGACCGACGTGGTTAGCAGATAGAGGATGACCAGGGTGGTGACGGCCCAGGTGGTTACGCCCTGATACCCGCCGGTCGAGCGGCTTGGACGGCCGGACAGGCGGCTGGCGGCATAACCGCCGACAAAAGAAGCGATGATACCGGCCACCACAAACCACGCGCCACCGGCGATGGAAAAGGTGCTTGCATTCGGGTTGTCATAGGTCGCCGGATCGATCACGGCGGCGCCAATTCCGACGCCCAAAAGATTGAGGAGGAACTGTGCGGCAAGTGCCAGAACAACCCCGGCGAAGATCCCGCCCCACGACACCTTATGCAAAGTGGCCGTGAGGGAGGGATCGACATAAGCGGCTTCGCGGGAAACTTGGACGGAGACAGGTTCGGTCATGGTGCATCCTTTTCATCACGGGAACGTGAGTGTCACACTAACGCCGCAATTGCCGTTCGGTTCCAGTACCACAAGAGACAAAAAAGGCCGGCGATGGGATCGCCGGCCTCGAACTGCAGCTAGATCAAACGAAGAGCCTTCCATTAGTCCTTGCGGACGATACGGTCGGATCGTTCATCTTCGACTTCCACCTCGGTACGACGGACGCTGTCGCTGATGGTTTCCTCCCGCTGCTCGGCGGTCTTGCGCAGCGCGATCTCTTCGACAACGCGCGCATCCTTCGAGACGACAGCCTCTTCATGGTGCTCTTCTGCCTCGATCGTACGGTCGACGAAGGCGTTCTCCGTTCCGGTTACCGGACGGTCGACCGTGCGGCGCTCGATGCTGACATTTTCGTCGCGCAGCGATACCTGTTCGCTGACAGGATTTTCGACCACATAGGAGCGGACACGCACCCGGCCATGGTTGAGGTCGCGCTTGCCGACGCGAAGCTCTTCCTCGACCACCGGTATGACCTCTTCACGGCCGGCATCCAGGGCTGCCGTTCCGGTTGCGCCGGCACGATTGGCGGAAGCGCCATACGAACTCACGGTCTCCTGCTGGTTCCAGCCTTCCGAGCGCCAGCTCTCAGCGCGCTGATCGAGATCGATGCTGCCCTCGTCATCGAGGATGTCAACGACCTTGTCGTAGTAGGCGGCGCTGACGTTGCTGACCGTTACCAGATAGCCACCGCGGCGAAGACCTTCGGAGTAGACGGCGCGATCCTCGTCAGGAAAGAAGAAGTCCTCGAGCTTCTCCCAGAAGCCCTTGTGTTCGGGTGCAACCTCAGTCGAGGTAGCAGACTCTTTGCCGGCGACGACGCGAATGCCGTCGCGGGCAATCCCGGCTTCGGCAAGGCGTTCGACAGCGGCGTCCGCATCGCTGCGGTTTTCGAAGAACGCCGTCACTGTGTTAGACGACGAGGCGCTATAGGACGATGTGGTTTCGCTGTAGGTCATGAGTTTCTCCTTTTTTAAGATTGGTGATTTCGATTAAGGATCAGTCCGCTCGACGGTGGCGCGCTGCTTGCGCAACTCGACCGGAATGGAAACGTCCTCGGTGGTGGCGACGCGGCGGATGTAGATCTCTTCGACCAGCATCAGACGCTTCTCGACAACGAGGACCTCCTCCATCACCGGGACGATCGTCACGTCACCGTCCGTGCGGACGGAGGGGGCTTCTTGCACTTCACGTCCAATCGGGACCCGCGTCACCTCGACATTCTCGCTGTCGAGGCGCGCCTCCGCATTTTCGGTGACAAACTCGGTTTTCGTGCTGATGCGAACGCGGCCGTCTCTCACGGCAAGCTTGTCGACGACAAGCTGTTCTTCGATCAGCGAGAGTTTCTCTTCGGGCTCGGTCATCCGTATACCAGGATCGTTTCGACCAGCATTGAACGCTCGGAATCCAACCTTGTTCCTTGGAAAAGGTTGCGCGTCGCCAACGGCGCAAAAATTGCCCGAGGCCGGAACAAAGTATTGACGCAGTGATTTTGTCGCTCACGAAATCATGAAGACAGAATCGCGCGATCCGAAATCGACGTCCAATGAGAGTTTTGAATCGCCGGGGGCTCACCGATTCATGACGTTGATCCGTCGGGCCACTTCAATCACACCAGCCGCGACGTGATCCCTCCCACTTTCGGGCCAGGCCTTCGGCAATAAGGATGTCGCCGACAGATCGATCCCGCGATAGACGACCTGAACTTCCGACCGAAGCGGTCCTCATCTCTCGTTGTGCGCTTGAAGGAGAGCGGTCCCGAGTTGAGGATTTCGAGCAGACGCTGCTTTGCAGCCATGCCGCGCTGGCGTTCACGTTCGCATCTAGGAGGGCTCAGTTCCGGCGTGTCGATATCGGCAATCCTGACCTTCGTGCCGCGGAGCCAGAATGTATCTCCATCAACGACGCAGGTTACCCTTTGCCCGCTCCCGCAAATCGAGAATGTCTGATTAGAAGTCATCAGTTGCTGGGCTGACCCCGCGTTCGCGAAGCCACTGGCTGTCACGATGGCGATGGCGACGAAGACCGGGGAAGCTTTCAATTTTTGTTTTCCTCATATTCAGTCGCAAGATCCGTCACACTTGTTGCAGGCTGTTTGTTGGCTTGCTTGTGAAACCGGTTCTCTCCGACACAAGCCTTCATGTCGTCCCGGCGGAACCAGACGGCGCGCCCGCATCGAAGTGGCGAACAATTCCGTCCATCATCATCGCATATCCGCCGATATACCATCGTGGTTCAAGTCCCAGTCGCGCATGCGTCAGTCCGACAGCGGTGACACCCGCTAAATATTCGGCGTCGAACTTCGCGCTGGCGATCGTGTTCCAATGCGAGACCTGCCGGTCTTTGGCGTGTTTGACGTGCTCGCTGCTTCTGAAGAATGCTGCTGTCTTGGGATTCTTTGTAGCCTTGGCGTAAAAGCGGTCGAGGGTGCCGTCCAATGCCTTTGCGATCGTTTCGGAGAGCGCCGACAGCGCTTTCTTTTCCTGCTGCCCTATACCAACAAAGTCGAGCCTCTCGTCGAGATGGCTCCTCTCGGAATGATGGGGCTCCGTGGGCATTTCTGCAATAATACCCGCTAAGGGAAAGCGAAGTTGTTTGGATTGAAACGGTTAGCGCGGATCGGCCTGAAGCGTTCGAGGGGTCGGTCAATTTCGTTCCAGAGATAGTCGCCGGTGAGTGCGATATGCGCCCAGGGAACCGGTGCGACCTGGGAGAGCAGCTCAGCGGGAATATCGATGCCCTGGGCGCGGACATAATCGACAGCGCGGCTGAGATAGACGGTGTTCCACAGGATAATGGCGTTGACGACGAGGTTGAGACCTGACGCCCGATAGGCCATGGTTTCCGCCACGCGGTTGCGCAGCTCGCCAAGCTGGTGGAGGAAGACCGCCCGGGCAAGGGCGTGACGGGCGTTGTCACGTTGTTCGTGGCTTAACGGTTGACGGATAACCGGACGTGATGAGCACGCCGACCATCAGCTACAAGAACCACCGTTTCTCACCGCATATCATCGCCCATGCCGTCTGGCTGTATTTCCGGTTCCCGTTAAGCCTGCGGCTGGTGGAAGAAATGCTGCTGGAGCGCGGCATTGTCGTGTCCTACGAAACGATCCGGCGCTGGGGCCGGAAATTCGGTGCGGCCTACGCAAAGCGACTGCGCAGAAAGACGCCGTCGCGAGAGGATATCTGGCATCTGGACGAAGTGGTCGTGACGATCGGCGGGCGAAAGC
>CAACXH010000488.1_pt1 | contig 12336 bp, 15 predicted proteins | sample 2275881 | NCBI WGS metagenome assembly CAACXH01 (sample SAMEA5312483, study PRJEB27640) | indoor metagenome | biome: indoor environment; feature: controlled; material: polymer antistatic dissipative epoxy resin | place: Italy | collected 2014-05-27 | reverse complement strand
TGGTTATGCCGGACCGAAGCTGAGGGGCGCACTGCAAAAAATCGCTGCGTTCACTCTCCAGATCGTGAAGCGGACCGATAAGGCCAAGGGCTTCGAAGTTCTGCCGCGTCGCTGGGTCGTGGAGCGCACCTTCGCGTGGCTTGGACGGTGCCGACGATTGGCCAAGGATTGGGAAAAGTCCGTCGCATCAGCCGAGGCCTGGATCACGATCGCCCACATCCGGGTCATGACGCGACGCTTGGCAAGGTACGGATATCGTTGAAACCTTTTCGAGTCAGACTCTAAGTCCATGCCTTATGTCATGCGCTACAATCATTTCCCCCATTGAGATCTTGCCGGCCGACGATTTTGGTCGCCGACGGGATTGGTCGGATGAAGAGAAGGTTCGGATCGTCGAGGAGAGCCTGCAAGGCTTTCGGCAGGGCTCGGTGACGGCGCGGCGTTATGGATTGTCGCGGTCACTGTTGACCCGTTGGCGTCGGGAATACCGAAGCGGGCTTTTGAACGTTTCCGCGTCAACGGGCTTGCGGATTCCGCTGTGAAGCCGGCCGCCATTCCGATCATTGACCGGCCACCGTTCCGATTTGAAGCCGGCCACCATTCCAATCAATAACCGGCCAGTTTCCGGCACTCAAGTTCCCCTGGGTCAGCAACCTTGGCATGTGTCCCCTCGATATCCACGAGGGGAATTTAATGCCTGCAAAAAGAAAGCTGACCATGCGACACATACGACAAATGCTGCGGCTTGCGGGTAGCGGAACGAGTAGCCGCGAGATCGCGGTGATGCTTGGCATTGCTCGCAGCACCGTGCAGGACAACCTGAAGCGAGCTGCGATGGTCGGGTTGAGTTGGCCCCTCGCCAGCGACCTGACAGACGATGTCCTTGAGGCCAAGCTTTTCGTCCATCCCGGCGTTAAGCAAGGCCAGCGATTGCGGCAAGAGCCCGATTGGGGCCCGCTTTCGATCGAGCTGAAGAAGCCAGGCGTGACGCTGCTGATCCTTTGGGAGGAATACCGCAGCATCCATCCGGATGGGTATGGATATAGCCGCTTTTGCGAGCTGTTCCGTGGCTTTGAGAAGCGCTTGTCACCGACGATGCGCCAGGAACACGTCGCTGGCGACAAAGTCTTTGTGGATTACTCCGGCAAACGCGTGCCTATCGTCGATCGCAAGACCGGCGAGATCCGCGAGGCGGAACTGTTCCTCGGCGTGCTCGGCGCGTCGAGCTACACATATGCGGAAGCCACATGGACCCAGGCCCTGCCAGACTGGATCGGTTCACATGTGCGCATGTTCATGTTCTTCGACGGCGTGCCCCGCCTGATCGTGCCCGATAATCTGAAGTCCGGCGTCAACCGCGCCAGCTTCTACGATCCTGAGATCAATCGCAGCTATGGGGTCATGGCTGCTCATTATGGCGTCGGTGTCCTGCCAGCACGTCCGCGACGCCCGAAGGACAAGGCCAAGGTGGAGAATGGCGTGAAGTTCGCCCAGAGCTGTATTCTCGGCCGTCTTCGCAAGCAGACATTCTTCTCGCTCGCCGAAGCCAATGCCGCAATCGCCCAGATGCTGGAGCGCATCAACAATCACGTCATGCGCCGGTTGGGCGTCAGTCGTCGGAACCTCTTTGAGACGGTCGAACAGGCAGCACTCGCAAGCCTGCCCAGCGAACATTATGAGTTCGCCGAATGGCGCTTGGCGCGGGTGTCGACGGATTACCATGTCGAGTTCCAGAGCTTCTTCTATTCTGTCCCGCATGCCCTCATACGGAGCCAAGTCGATGTCCGGGCGACTGAACGGATGATCGAGATCTTCCATCGCGGCAAACGCGTTGCGGTGCATCAGCGCCGCTATGGTGGCCCGCGCTATGGAACTGACCCCGCTCACATGCCCAGTTCACACCGCCGATATGCCGAGTGGACGCCGGAACGCTTCCGGCGATGGGGCGCGTCTATCGGGCCGCAGACCGAAGGGCTTATCATCGCCATTCTCGCCAGCCGTCCGCACCCCGAGCAGGGCTTCAGAACGTGCCTCGGGATCCTGCGCCTTTACCGTGACATCGGCCAGGACCGCGCCGAGGCCGTCTCAGCGCGCGCTGTTGAGATTGGCGGCTTGAACAGCAAGACCATCGCGTCGCTCATCGCCACCTACAAAAGCAAAACACCTCCCACCGAACCTGCCGCCGTTGTGGAACACGCCAACTTACGCGGTCCCAGTTACTTTCATTGAGGAGACCTTCCATCATGCTGATCAATCCTACCATCGACATGCTGCGCGAACTCGGCCTTTCCGGCATGGCAAGCGCCTATCAGGAACTTGAGGCGCAACCGGAGGCGAGACACCTCGAGCACGGTGAGTGGCTGGCCCTTCTTCTCGAGCGCGAGTCGACCGCCCGAGGCCAGAAGCGCTTCGAGGCCCGGGCCCGGGCCGCAAAGCTGCGCCATGATGCCCAAATCGAGAACATCGATTTCCGCGCCACCCGCGGCCTCGATCGCAATCTGTTCCTGAAGCTTGCCGGATGTGACTGGATCCGGCAGCGCCACAGCCTGCTCATGATCGGACCCGCCGGCGTCGGCAAGAGCTGGCTTGCATGCGCTCTCGGACACAAGGCGTGCCGCGAGGACTTCTCCGTCGCCTATCATCGCCTGCCCAGACTGTTTGCCACCCTTGCACTGGCGCGTGGCGACGGCCGATACCCGAAGGTCCTGAAGGCGCTGGCCAGAACAGACCTGCTCATTCTTGATGACTGGGGTCCGGAGAAGCTCAGCGACGAGCAACGGCGCGACCTCCTGGAGATCGTTGAAGACCGCTATGAGAAACGGTCTACCATCGTCACCAGCCAGGTGCCCGTCGAGCACTGGTACGACATGATCGGCAATCCGACGATCGCCGACGCCATCCTCGATCGCCTCGTTCACAATGCTTACCGCATCGAACTCACGGGGGAGAGTATGCGAAAGCAGCGTTCTATGACTGCTGCCGCGACAACCTAAGCTTGACCGCCAGGCGGCTTCAAGCCAAAGAACATGACGACCCAGAGGCACACCAACTGGCCGGCTTCAGATCGGAACGGTGGCCGGAATGAAATCGGAATGGGTGGCCGGCTTCGTGTCGGAATAGGTGGCCGGCTTCATCGGAATACGCAAACGGGCTTCGTGCCGCTTGCGATTTCGCCACCGCCGGCGGCATCTTTCGAGATGGCCTCACCGCCGCTGCCTGAAGACGACAGGACGATCGAGATCGGCCTGCCGAACGGCCGACGGCTGACGATCCCGGCCTCGCTTGATCCGACCGTCCTTGCCCGGCTGTTGCCGGTCCTGGATGCGTCATGATCGCCTTTCCGGCTGGGGTGAAGGTATGGATCGCGGGTGGTGTGACGGACATGCGCTGCGGCATGAACAGCCTGGCGCTGAAGGTGCAACAGGGTCTTGGCCGCGATCCTCATGGCGGCGAAGTCTTCTGCTTCCGGGGTCGCAAGGGTGATCTGATCAAGGTTCTGTGGCACGATGGGATCGGCATGTCGCTTTACCTGAAGCGGCTTGAAGCCGGAAAGTTCATCTGGCCGGTCAGTCAAAATGGCTCCGCCGTGCCAGTGTCGGCAGCGCAACTCGGCTATCTTCTGGAAGGGATCGACTGGCGCAATCCACGCTGGACGCAGCGACCTGCAACGGCAGGATAGTCGCCAACCATTCCACTGTTTTTGTTGGGCTTTCTGTGGTTCCATGGTAGCTTTCGGCCATGGATGATGCTGCGTCGGAGATAGCCAGACTGCGCGCCGCGCTTGCGGCATCGGAAGCGCGTGCCGCCTCCGCCGAGGCCGATCTCGCGCAGGTGCGCGCCGTCGTGACGACTTCGGAGGCGATGATCCGGCACCTCAAGCTCGAGATCGCAAAGCTGCGCCGTGAGCAGTATGGCCAGAGCTCGGAACGGCGCGCCCGGCTGATCGACCAGATGGAACTGCAGCTCGAAGAACTCGAAGCCGACGCCACCGAAGACGAGATCGCGGCTGAACGCGTGGCAGCGAAGATCACAAATGTCTCCGCCTTCGAACGCCGCCGGCCGGCCCGCAAGCCGTTTCCCGAACATCTGCTGCGCGAGCGCCTGGTCATCGAAGCTCCCACGCAATGCGCCTGCTGCGGCTCGGCCCGGATCGTGAAGATGGGCGAAGACGTCACCGAGACGCTGGAGGCGATCCCGCGCCAGTGGAAGGTGATCCAGACGGTGCGGGAGAAGTTCACCTGCCGGGACTGCGAGAAGATCAGCCAGCCACCGGCTCCCTTCCATCCGACTCCGCGTGGATGGGCAGGTCCCAACTTGCTCGCCACGATCCTGTTCGAGAAGTTCGGTCAGCATCAGCCATTGAACCGCCAGGCCGAGCGCTATGCCAGGGAAGGCGTCGATCTCAGCCTCTCTACGCTGGCCGATCAGGTCGGGGCCTGCGCGACGGCGCTGCAGCCGATCCATGACCTGATCCGTGCCCATGTTCTGGCAGCCGTTCGGCTGCATGGTGACGACACCACCGTGCCGCTTCTGGCCAGGGGTGCAACAAGGCAGGCAAGGTTATGGACCTACGTCCGCGATGATCGTCCCTTTGCGGGCGGCGCGCCGCCGGCGGCGCTCTTCCACTTTTCTCCGGACCGGGAGAAGACCCATCCCAACACGCATCTTGCCGGATGGCACGGCATACTGCAGGCGGATGCCTATGGTGGCTACAACGATCTCTATCGTGCGGGTCGCCGCCCCGAACCGGTCAAGAGCGCGCTCTGCTGGAGCCATGCACGGCGCAAGTTCTTCGAACTGGCCGATATCGCCGGCAACGTGCGCAAGGGCAAACCTGCCCACGAGATATCGCCTGTCGCGCTCGAGGCCGTCGCCCGCATCGACGCGCTCTTCGATATCGAGCGAGGCATAAACGGGAAGTCCGCCGAGGAAAGACTGGTAGCGAGGCGGCAACATGCGCGTACGATCGCCGAGGAACTGCACGACTGGCTCATGGCCCAGCGTTCCCAGATGTCGAAGCACAATCCCGTCGCCAAGGCGATCAACTACATGTTCGAGAAGGACGGGCGCTGGGAAGCCTTCACCCGGTTCCTCGACGATGGCAGGCTCTGCATGTCGAACAATGCGGCCGAGCGCGCCCTGCGCGGGATAGCTCTCGGAAGAAAGGCGTGGCTATTCGCCGGCTCCCAGCGCGGCGGCGAGCGTGCTGCCTTCATGTATTCCCTGATCGTCACGGCCAAGATGAACGACATCGATCCGCAGGCCTGGCTGGCCGACGTGCTCGCCCGCATGCCCAACCTTCCCGTGTCACGGCTGCCGGAACTGCTGCCGTGGAACTGGTCTGCCGCTGGCAGCGCCCTGCGGAGTGCAGCCTGATGGCGCGCCCAACGCATGTCTACACGATCGACTACGTCGCCACACTGATCGGCGAAAACGTCGAACTCATCCGGCAAATCGCCAGCAACTCGGACAACATCGACTATGGCGAGATCATCCATGCCCACGACGGCAGCGAAGAGCGCATCACCACCTTCACGGACCGGGGGATCGAAAGCTTGCAGGAATTCCTCGCCGATATCCGCACCTGGGACGGAGGTGTTCGGCAGTTCCTTATCGACGAGCAATGTGATCCTGAACGGATCAAACGCATCGTGGCAGACCAGCCAAAATCATGAGCGCCGCGGCCTACGCCGGATGGGTACTCGAAACCACGACGCTTGACGGTCCCAAAACCTTCAGAAATCGACCTGTCGCGCGTTCTTCGATACGGCGAACGATTACCTTCTGGCCGAAATACGGATGCCAGCGATAATGAACCTCGACTTCATCGCCGACATGGGCAGAATGAACGGGGAATGGCCATCACGCGCAAAAACAGTCTGTTTTGTCAACGGCGGAGTAAAAACCGGCCACTTGGCGGCGCAAAAGTCGGCCACCTTGGCGCGCGCATGAGACCCGCGGGAGGGCGTAGCCCGAGCGGGGTCTCATGCGCGCGCGGCGATTTTTTGAGAGGTCTCAGCCGGCCTTTCGGGCGCGGCTTTGGGCGAGACGATAGCTGTCGCCGTTCATCTCGAGGATGCTGACATGGTGGGTGATACGGTCGAGCAGAGCGCCGGTGAGACGCTCCGACCCCAAGGTCTCGGTCCATTCGTCAAAGGGAAGATTGCTGGTGATCAGAGTGGCGCCGCGTTCATAGCGTTGCGAGATCAACTCGAAGAGCAACTCTGCGCCGGTTTTGGAAAGCGGCACAAAGCCCAGCTCATCGATGATCAACAGCTTGTAGGCGGCCATCTGTTTCTGGAGCCGTAGCAGTCGCCGCTCGTCACGGGCCTCCATCATCTCGCTGACCAGCGCGGCGGCCGTGGTGAAGCCGACGGATAGACCCTTCTGGCATGCGGCCAGGCCGAGGTCGAGCGCCACATGGGTCTTGCCTGTGCCGCTGGGCCCGAGGGCGATGACATTCTCCCGCCGCTCGACCCACTCGCAACGCGCCAGGTCCAGCACCTGCATCTTGTTGAGCTTGGGGATGGCTGCGAAGTCGAAACTGTCGAGGCTTTTGACGACCGGGAACTTGGCCGCCTTGATGCGGCGTTCGACCTTACGGCGATCCCGTTCGATCATCTCCCGCTCGGCAAGCCGGAATAGGTATCCGACATGATCGACGCCTTCGGTGGCGCACAGCCGGGCCAGCTTCTGATACTCACGCTGGAATGTCGGCAGCTTCAGGGTCTTGAGATAGTGTGCGAGAAGGATCTCCGGCGCTTCGGTGCTCATGCCGCTTCTCCCGCATCCGACGACAGGAGGCGCATGTAGGCTTTCGCCGAAGTCGTCTCGACCGTCGCCCTCGGCAAGTAGGGATAGATGGACAGGTCCAGTCGCGGCGGCCGGCGTTCCACCCGGCACAGGATCAGATGCTTGATCGCGTCGAAGCCGATGGCTCCGAGTTGGAGGGCCTGCTTCACCGCCGCGTGAAGGTCGGCACGGTCAAAGCTCTCCAGCAGGCGCAGGACCTGAACATACTCACGCCGGCCATGCTTGGCCATGCGGCTCTCCATCAGACGGCGCAGCGTGGCGAACTCTTCGGGCAGGTCCCAGCCCTGGAGAGGGGCCGCCTGATCCAGCGAATTGATCTTCTGCTCGATCAGCGGCAGGTAGTGCACAGGACCGAAGACGACGTCCTCACGTTCCCAGCTTCGGGGATGACGCGCAATGATCTCGCCGCGGCAGCCGATCACCACCGCATCGACATAGCCCCTGACCCAAACATCCTGATGGCCATAGGCGACCGGGACGGAATAGTCGTTGGTCTTGTAGCGCACCAGCGACTGGGCCGTGACCTTGGCGCTGGCTTGATCGCAGGCATCGAATGGAGAGGCCGGCAACGCACGCATGGCAGCCAGATCCCGCTGCAGCCGATCGCCGATCGCCTCGCTTTCGCCCCGCAGTCTGTCACGCTGGCGCTTGCGGCATTGTTCTTCAAGCCAGGTGTTGAACGCCTCCCATGTCGCGAACTGCGGGATCGGAACCATGAAGTTGCGCCGGGCATAACCGACGAGACCCTCAACGTTTCCCTTGTCATTTCCCTTTCCCGGACGGCCGTAGCGATCCCGGATCAGATAATGGGACAGGAAGCCGCTGAACAGTGTTGCCCGCTTGCGTGTCCCATCGGGCAGGATTTTTGCGACAAGGCAACGATCGTTGTCATAAACGATCGACTGCGGCACGGCCCCGAAGAACGCGAATGCGTGGATGTGGCCGTCAACCCAGGCCTCGGCCACCGCCGCAGGATAAGCCCGCACGTAGCAGCCGTCGCTATGCGGCAAGTCGAGCACGAAGAAATGAGCCTTCTGCTCCACGCCGCCAATGACCACCATCGCCTCGCCGAAATCGGCCTGCCCATGGCCCGGTGGATGAGCCAATGGCACAAACACCTCCTGGCGACGCTGATCCCGCTCGCGCATATAGTCCTTGATGATCGTATAGCCGCCGGTGAACCCGCATTCGTCACGAAGCCGGTCGAACACCCGCTTGGCCGTATGGCGCTGCTTGCGCGGCACCTTCACGTCCTCATCAAGCCAGTGATCGATCGTCGAAACAAACGCATCCAGCTTGGGCCGCCGGATCGGTGATTGCCGCTGATAGCCGGGTGGCGTCGAATAGGACAGCATCTTGGAAACACTGTCGCGCGAAATGTTGAAATGCTTTGCTGCCTGACGCCGGCTCATTCCTTCAGAACAAGCCAGACGAACCCTCAGATAAAGTTCCACGGTATAAATCCCCAGCCCTCCTGCATGCGTCGCAGAAGGAACATAGGTGGCCGACTTTTACGCCGCCCGAGGCGGGACTATCCCGCCGCTACCGTGGACTAATTTTGCACCGCCGCTCTCACCCGCCGGGACACCCAAGGATTTGCGCAAACTGGTCGGCGGAAAGATCCGCGAGGAATTGATCATCGCGAACTGGCCCGACCTGTTTCGCTGCGCCGCGACCATGGCTTCCGGCAAGATCAAGCCGAGCCAATTGCTCCGCAAGCTTGCCTCCTATCCACGCCAGAACGATCTGGCGGTTGCGCTACGGGAGGTTGGCCGCGTGGAGCGGACCCTCTTTATTATAGAATGGATACTCGACACCGACATGCAGCGGCGTGCCCAGATCGGCCTCAACAAGGGCGAGGCCCACCACGCTCTCAAGAATGCGCTGCGTATTGGTCGCCAGGGTGAAATCCGCGATCGAACCACTGAGGGACAACATTACCGGATTGCCGGGCTGAACCTGCTCACCGCAATCATCATCTACTGGAACACTCTCCATCTGGGCCAAGCGGTCGCAGAGCGCCGGAATGAAGGACTTGATGTGCCGCCCGAACTTCTGGCGCACATCTCTCCGCTGGGTTGGGCACATATATTACTGACCGGCGAATATCTCTGGCCCAAGGGAGCGACCGCTTAGAGTGTCATTCCGCCCCCACCCGGAACCGACCCCGACATCTGGGCCGAGGAAGTCCCAGCTCTCATGGCGCTCTCCAGGCCGTTCGACGGGTTCGTCGAATATACGAAGCGGGTCACGCCCACCTGCCTCGTGCATCTGGAGCGCAATCGCTACAGCGTTCCGGCATCCTTCGCCAATCGACCGGTGAGCCTCCGGGTCTACCCAGATCGTGTCGTGGTCGCCGCAGAAGGCCAGATCGTTTGTGAGCTGCGTCATAGATCGGTCCCATGATCGGCCGGGCCAGACCATCTACGACTGGCGTCACTATCTGGCGGTGGTGCAGCGTAAGCCCGGTGCTCTTCGTAACGGCGCACCGTTCATCGAGCTTCCCGATGCATTCCGGACCTTGCAGCAATACCTGCTCAAGAAGCCGGGTGGCGATCGAGAGATGGTCGATATCCTGGCCCTCGTCCTTCAGCACGACGAGCAGGCAGTCCTGTCTGCCGTCGACATGGCGCTGAAGTCTGGCGTTCCGACCAAGACGCATGTGCTGAACCTGCTGCATCGGCTCGTTGACGGTAAATCCTTCACGCCGCCGACCCTCGACGCGCCACAGGCACTGACGCTCACCAATGAACCCAAGGCTAATGTTGAACGATACGATACATTGAGAAAGACGGAGACTCGCCATGCGTCATAATCCAGCAAGCGGCGCGATCGTCATCATGCTGCGGCAGTTGAAGATGCATGGCATGGCCCAGGCCGTCGGGGAACTTACTGAGCAGGGATCGCCTGCGTTCGAGGCTGCCCTTCCGATCCTGTCGCAGCTTCTCAAGGCAGAGACGGCGGAGCGTGAGGTTCGATCAACGGCCTATCAGCTCAAGACAGCACGCTTTCCGGCCTACCGTGACCTGAATGGCTTCGACTTCGGCAGTAGCGAGATCAACGAGGCGCTCGTGCAACAGCTTCATCGCTGTGACGTCCTCGATGACGCCAACAATATCGTTCTGGTCGGCGGACCTGGCACGGGAAAGACGCACATTGCCACTGCGCTCGGCGTTCAGGCCATTGAACATCACCACAAGCGGGTAAGGTTCTTCTCGACGGTCGAACTGGTCAACGCGCTCGAGCAAGAGAAGGCTCAGGGCAAGTCGGGGCAGATCGCAAATCGGCTCGTTCATTCCGATCTCGTCATTCTCGACGAGCTGGGATACCTGCCATTCAGTGCCTCAGGTGGCGCATTGCTCTTCCATCTGCTGAGCAGACTGTACGAGCGCACCAGCGTCAATCATCACCACCAACCTCAGCTTCAGTGAATGGGCCAGCGTCTTCGGCGACGCAAAGATGACCACCGCGCTGCTCGACAGGCTCACCCACCACTGCCACATCCTCGAAACCGGAAACGACAGCTTCCGCTTCAAGAACAGCTCGGCGCATCAGCCCAAAACATCAAAGGAGAAACGCAGGAACTTGACCCCGACCAACAACACGAACGATACCTAAAGGCGGGTCAATTCTCGGTGGAAACGCCGGGTCAGCTCTCAGTGGAAATCAACAGTCTCTGAGCAGGGAGGTGATGCCACTAACCCACATCAACTTTCAGACTGCTATCGACAAAATACCATTGTTCAAGATGTGCTTTAATCACAGGCTCGATCGCCGAGTTCAGTCTTATCACGTCCTCGATGATATCCTCTGGAGCGGTCGAACTACCTGACGGGATAATCGGCGGCAGAGCTGTAAAAACGAAGCGAAAATCTTTGCCTCGGACGTTATACCAAGGGCAGATCGTGGCGCCGGTCATGCGCGCGAGCCGCACTGCCAACCCCAGGTTTCCCTCCAGATGTGGCGATTGACCGAAAAAGGGCCCTCGAATCTTTCCCGCAAAGGCTTCGTCGCAAAAAATCGAGAGGATTCCGCCTTGTTTGAGGAGCTTGAGGGCAGGACGAACTGCCTCTAGGCCGGGTGGCAAAAATCGCACTCCGGCCTTTTTGCGGACACGCGCTGCAATCCATGCCTTGGCGCGATCGTTTGGCGGTACATACATGGTATGGGGGTGAAGATTAGCGTTCCGCATGACGATGGGACCAATTTCCCAATTTCCGAGATGTAGACCGACCATAATGACCGGCCCCGCTTTGGCTGCCTCTTGGACGAACTCGATGTTTTGAACCGATATTCTTTCGGGATGGGCTGCGATACGGTTGACGACCGAGAATTCCGTCATCAATCGTCCTTGTGAGGAGCAATAGTCCGCAAACAGGCGTGCCTGCTCCACATTATCACTGCCAGGACGCAGCCGGCTCATCGTTTCGCGGGCTCGTTGTGCTGCGACCTTATGGTAACGCGGAATGGCATAGCGCCCAAGTGCGGCACCAAAGCGGGAGGCCACATCCATCGGCATCAGACGCAGCCCGTAGAAGGTAGCCAGATGTGCAATATTCCAAAGATTATCGCTGACCCAGTAGCGCATGAAGGCACGCCGCGACTCCTGACCAGCGAAAAGCGCCCTCAGTCTCGGGGCGGACGGCGCCATGAAGCGCCAAGCCTTTCGTTTGGAGAGCTTTGCTTCAGACGGTTTTGAATTGATCATACCGGCCCCTTGTGTCGTCTATGCAAGGTTACTGGCAGCCCAGCCCTCGGTCTAAGCGTGAGGCGGCATTGCGGCTCCACTTTGTGGTTTTCTCGCAGCCGCAATTTGAAATTTTGCGCCAAAGTTGCAAGGCAAAGGATTGCCTCGACCAAACCGAATTGTAACCCTGGACAGGTTCGTGGCCCAGCGGCAAACGGTATGTAGCTGTAGGGCACGGGCCGTTCGTCCCCTAAAAAGCGCTCTGGTTTGAAATGATGCGGGTTGGGAAACAGCGTTTCGGTCCGATGCAGGAGCCACGGCACGATCATCACAAGCGCTGCGGGATCTACCTTAACGCCGCCGATTTCATCGGCCGCCAGAGCTTGCCGCGCCAAGATGGGCACAGGAGGATAAAGCCTAAGTGTTTCTTCGATGATTGACCTGCACCAATTGAGGTGCGGCACGTCGCTTAATGTCGGCGCGGCATTACCGCATACCTCGTCGATTTCAGCGTGAAGAGCGTCCTCTACCCATGGAGCCTTAGAAAGCAGGTACCAGGTCCATGTAAGGGTCGACGCAGTCGTTTCATGCCCGGCCATAAAGATTGTTGCCGCTTCGTTACGAAGTGAGAGGTGGCTCGGTTTGTCTGAACAGTTTCGGGCTTTTTGTTAAGTGGATTTCCGCCTCGATTATGCTGCCACCATCATTGGTGCCAGCGCGTTGAAGTAGGCCTGATCCGGCGTCTGCCGGTCAAGGGATGAATGTGGGCGTCGGCTATTGTAAAAGGTCAGATAGCGGCCGATGCCAGCGCGGGCCTCGGACACTGTTTTATAGGC
>CAACXH010000159.1_pt1 | contig 12410 bp, 13 predicted proteins | sample 2275881 | NCBI WGS metagenome assembly CAACXH01 (sample SAMEA5312483, study PRJEB27640) | indoor metagenome | biome: indoor environment; feature: controlled; material: polymer antistatic dissipative epoxy resin | place: Italy | collected 2014-05-27 | reverse complement strand
CGTAGAGTTATGGTCGATACTGAAACCCGGATTCGTGAGCTTGAGCATCGGTTCAGGAACATTCTCACTATCGTTCGTTCTCTTGTCAGCCAGAGCTTGCAGGCGGCCGATTCGATCGAAGACGCCCGATCGACCATTGACGAGCGATTGGCGGCGCTGGGTAGCGCGACCGAGCAGCTTCTATCCCATAATTGGGAGACCGCGCCCCTCCCGGCGCTGGCCGAGAATGCACTGGCGCACTTCACCCTCTACGCGGAGCGGCTTCGCCTTGATGGCCCCACGGTCACGATCGGCCCCAAGGCGGCGATGACGTTGACCCTCGCCTTTCACGAGCTGGCGACGAACGCGATCAAATATGGTGCGCTGTCCAACGAAACAGGCACTATCGAGCTGACGTGGAAAGTGCTGGGATCGGGCATCGAGGCCGAGCTTTGGATGCAATGGGCCGAACATGGCGGCCCGCCAGTCGTCAGGCCCGAGCGGCGGGGCTTTGGATCGCGGCTGATATGCACGGCCGCAAGCCGCAGCTTGCGCGGCCGTGCCGAGTTGGAATTTCCCGTCTCGGGCGTCGTGTGGACCTTGCTCGCCCCTCTGGCCGCGGTCGAGCTATGATCGAATCCGGATACGGGTCATCCCCGCCGCTAAGCCTTGGGTTCATCGCGCATGCCTGTCTCTTCGGCCCACGCTCCTTGTCCGACTGGATCCCTCCCGTCACTTTGATCGTCTCTTTTGTCAGGGTCTGAAATCCGGAGCACGTCTGTATGTCCAAACCGCTCTCCCCCGAAACAATGGCTTTGGTGAAAGCTACGGCGCCTGCGCTCCAGCAGCATGGCGTGGAGATCACCACGCGCATGTACCAGCGCCTGTTCGTCGATCCGGAGATCAAGGCGTTGTTCGACATGGCCGCGCACGAATCCGGCGCGCAGCCCAAGCGGCTCGCGGCGGCGATCCTCGCCTTCGCGCAGAATGTCGATAAGCTCGACGCGCTGAAACCGGCGATCGAGCGGATCGCCGCGCGTCATGTCGAAACACACATCAAGCCCGAGCATTACCCCACCGTGGCGAACGCGCTGCTCCCCGCCATCCGCGATATTCTCGGCGAAGCCGCGACCGAGGAAATATTGACGGCATGGGGCGAGGCCTATTGGTTTCTAGCCGATATCCTTATCAACCGTGAGGCGCAGCTCTACCAGACCAAGGCGGCATGATCGCCGCAGCAGGCCGCTCCTCCCAAAGGATGTGAGAAGCCGATCCTAGAATCGTGGCTGCGGTAGCCAAGATGCTCATTGTTCGACGTCATTTGCCAGTTTGAGAAGCTTGGTCTCGATGCCTTTCAGGCCGGCAATGGCCTCATGGTCGGCGACTGACCAACCATCGCGATCTACATGTTTCTGGTTTCGCTGCATCCTTGCGATGATTGAGGCTGCCTCATAAACCTCATTCGCCCCGCCATGACCACCAACATCAAGTCGGTGCGCCAGCGTCGCGAGGCGATCCACAAAGTTCGTCCGGGCTGCGATACCAGTGCTACGGGCGAGAGCCTTCGGCCCCGCTTTGAGGGCGTCTCCCAAGGTTTTCAACGCTTCCTGATGTGGGGAATCGGACACGGCACCCCGGAGGGATCGTCATCATCGTTCATAATCACGAAAGTGAAGGACGACGGGATGTTCCCGTCGTCCCCCGTCTCAGAAAGGATAGGTCGAGCCGTAATAGCCATAGACCTGCTCGCCATAGGTGCGATCGAAAGCAGGTTCTTCGCCCGCTCGATAGCGCGGCGCGCCTTCGGGCCGTTCTTTTGTTAGATCGACGACATAGCCGCCCTGGTTCGTGTCATAGGTGAGCTGGTCCCAAGGCAGCGGATGATATTCCTCGCCGATGCCGAGGAAGCCGCCGAAGGACATGACCGCATATTCGACACGGCCCGCGCGCTTATCGACCATGAAGTTGTAAACCGAGCCAAGTCGGTTGCCATTGCGATCGTAAACGGCCGTACCTTCGACCTTGTTGGAGGCGATCAGGCGGTTGGTTTCATCGGTAGCGATGTGGTCGCGTCCGTCAATGTGGTGTAAAATCGGGTGTGGCCACTGGGCTGCATTTTCAGGCGGCCTTGGGTGTAATCTGTAGCGGCTGTGCCTCCTCGATCATTGGGGTGGCAAGGGCGGCCATGCCCTCGATCTGCATGTAGCGGTGCTGGAGCTGGTATTCGTCATTCTGCTCGAGCAGGACGGCGCCGACGAGGCGGATAATGCTGTCCTCGTTCGGGAAGATGCCGACCACATCGGCGCGGCGCTTCACTTCCTTGTTCAGGCGTTCCAGCGGGTTGGTGCTGTGGAGCTTGACCCGGTGCTGCTCGGGGAAGGTCATGTAGGCGAGTACGTCGTGCTCGGCATCGTCCATGCAAACGCCGAGCTTTGGCCAGCGGGCGCGCAACTGATCAGCGACCTGACGCCAGACCTGCGTCGCAGCGGCATGGTCGGGCTGAAGGAAGACCTGACGGATGGCAGCGGCAACGACGGTATTCTGGCCTTTGGGCACATAGGCCAGGGCGTTGCGCATGAAGTGGACGCGGCAGCGCTGCCAGGTCGCGCCCATGACGCGGGTAATCGCCGCCTTGAGCCCCTCGTGGGCATCGGAGATGACCAGCTTCACGCCGGTCAGGCCGCGCCGGGCGAGGTCCTTGAGGAAGCTCGACCAGAACGGCTCGGCTTCGGAAGGACCGATGTGCAGGCCGACGATCTCGCGCTTGCCCTCGGTGTTGACGGCCACAGCGATTATCGCGGCGACACTGACGATCCGCCCGCCCTCGCGCACCTTGAGGTAGGTAGCATCGAGCCAGAGGTAGGGCCAGTCGCCGGCGAGCGGCCGCTTGAGGAAGGCGTGGACCCGCTCGTCGATGTCCTTGCACAGCTTGGATACCGAGGACTTGGAGATGCCAGTCATGCCCATCGCCTGCACCAGCTCATCGACGCGCCGGGTGCTGACGCCGGCGATCCATGCTTCCTGGATCACCGCGACCAGCGCCTTCTCGACGGTCTTCCTGGGCTCCAGAAAGCCGGGAAAGTAGGCGCCGGTCCGCAGTTTGGGGATCTTGAGATTGAGCGTGCCGAGCCGGGTATCGAGGCTGCGGTCGCGGTAGCCATTGCGCCAGGTCGTGCGATCGCCGGAACGCTCGTGCCGGCCGGCGCCGACCAGGCCATCGACGTCGGCCTCCATGATGATCTGTAATACGCTCTCGGCGATCGTGCGCAGGAAATCTCCATCTCCGGTCTTCGCCATCAGTTCAGCAAGCGGTAGTCTGTCGTCGGTCATCGGGATCAACTCCTCGGTGGGCGTGTGAAGTGTGGTAACTCCACCTTACCGATGAGCCCGGTGGCCACCGAGACCGAAATCGCGTGGGTGGGGCATGCCCCACCCACGCGATCGCCTCAATCTACACCGGAAATTACACCACGAGCGCGGACGCTAACGTTCACCTGGGTATAGGGGGCGGCGATACGGGCGATTGAGGCAGGACTAAACCGGAACCAGGCCGCTCCAAACGCACAATGCGAACCTTGCGAAAGTGCGAGAGTGCCTCATCGCAAGCTGGTTTGTTAGCACACCATGCAAACAGATTCAGCCTGAGCCGATGTCTGTCGTCGACCTGTACGTTAACAAAGACCTTGAACGGTTTTGCCTCGTGCGCTGGTTGCTCATCAGACACATGACTATACCGACCGACCAGAGACGGTCTGCCAGCGATCATCTCTTCCGATATACTACAAAGTGCGCTCCCAGCAGCACATGTAGGAGGGCCACTATATAGGCCGAAATCCGTGCTGATGATAGCGTCGGTCGATAGCCACTCCTCAACCTTACTGTCGATCCCTTGAACCCATCGGCGCTTGAACTTTTCAGGAAGAACAAGCTCGTAGTCATAGGCAATCTGCCTCCCGCCTTCTGAGTGCCTTTGATGGTCTGTCAGGTCGCAGCCCGTGGCGGCATGAAGAGCGGCGATTGCGAAGACTTGGCGGGCTCGCCACCGAAAATGGCTGCAACTCATCAGGCGAGACGACTCTGGCTTTTATTAGGGTGCTGGACAGGAGCATAGCCGACGTCCGCTATCCACCACCACTTCTGGTTGTTCGTGATCCGTTCGCGTCTAGCGTACGCAAAACTCACTTTCGTGTCGTGACCCCATCTAGGGCAAGACGTGAGCGCCCGCCCCGGCGGCGTCATGGTCTATAGACCGAATTTAATCGCATTTTCGCCCGATACCGACGGTCATTGAACCGTCCAGGCTGGTGACGGGGCGCGAGACAGCGCGGCAGTTTTTCCCTTTGGCAGGCGGCCGAAGCGCTCTGCGCTCTGCGGGTGTCATACACACCTGTTCACGCAGCCATCGGTCGGCAAAGGCTTGCCCATCGACACGAACCCGGCGTCGATAACGAGACTGGTATCGGGATTTTTCCTCCGGCGATAGCGACTGGAACGTGCAGTTCCGCTTTCCCTGCGAAGCTACCGTTGGCTGAGCGGCTGCGGACGAGGAATCCAGTATCAAAACGCCGGCGGCAAAGAACGCGAGGAAAAGTCCGGTGTGCATAAGGAAAGCTTCACTCGATGCCTGTGCCAAGAGACAGGAATAGTCGACAGCTCATGTCGAACAAACCGGCAAGTGCAGGGTGCCGGCCGAAGCATGACACCGGCTAGTTGCCGCACATTCCCAGCGGCCATCCTGCCAGTAAAGCCCTATCCGTTCCGCGTTGCTGATCGCGGGCGGCTCCCCTTTGCGCCAGAAGGCGCGCATTTTGGCCCGGTCATCCAAATGCGCGTCGGCGACGATCGCGCGCGCAGCCTGGATGAACTGGCCGTGCCCGAACACATAGACCAGCGAGCCAGCAGGCATGGCGGCGAGGCGCGTCAGCGCCGCCTCGCCGCGCCGGAGCAAGGCGCTGAAACTCTCCGCCCCCTCCCCGTCGCAATAATCCGGATCGGCCTCGCTCCAATAGCGTTCGAGGTGCGGCATCCGTTCGGTGCTGCGCGTGCCGTTCCAGCGCGCCGGCTGCAAATAGGTGAACTCTTCTATCGGCCACACTTCGACCGGCACGCCGGGAAAGCGCGCGATCGTCGGCGCGGCCGTCTGCCGGGTGCGGGTATAGGGTGAGGTGACGATGAGCGCGGGCGCTTCGGCCCAGCTCGCCGCAACTGCACGCGCCTGTTCATGGCCGCGCTCTGTCAGCTCGATCGTCGCCAGATCGTGACAGGGCAAGCCGGCATTGCCGGTGCTTTGGCCGTGGCGGATGAAAATCGCCCGCATGTGCGTCATCTATCCGAATACCTCGCTATGAGAGCCAAGGCGCGCGAGGCGCAGTGTGTCGTCGTCGGGCTTGGCGTAGATCAGCACCAGGTCCGGCTTGACGTGGCAATCGCGATAGCCCGCCCAATCGCCGCTCAGATCATGGTCGCGATACTTGGGATCAAGCGGCGTGTCGGTCGCGAGCGCGGCGAGGACGAGCAGAAAATCGGCGTCGAGCGTGGCGCGATGCCGTCCCTTCGCTTCCCGCTTGTAGTCGCGCTTGAACCGGGTCGAACGATCAATCGTCCGCATGGAGGTCCGCCATCAGCGCCTCGACGCTGGCGAACTTGGTCCCCTTCCCCGCCGCCAGTTCCGCCATCGCCTCGCGCGTCGCGGCGTTCGGCACCTTGACCTCGAAAGGCAGGCGACGTTCATCGGCGATACGCAGCATCAGCAGCCGGATCGCGTCAGAGATCGAAAGCCCCATCGCGCCCAGCGCGGCCGTGGCGCGCTCCTTGGTGGCATTGTCGATCCTGGCGCGAACATAGGTGTCGGAAACAGCCATTGGGATTTCCCTCTGAAAACGTAGTCCTAATGTAGTCACACAATCTGATTTTGGCAAGGCACAGGGGATCATGCGCCTGCCGCTGGCGCGGCACCGTGGCCCTACTCGCTTCGCTCCCCAAGCCCGCAAGCGGTCTTGGCCCAAGGTGACGACCCACATGGCGGGGCGAGATCGCAAGCGGATCTCGCTGCATGGTGCCGGCGTGCGCCGGCACGCCGATGCTCGTTTCAAGGGGGAAAGGCGGTCCCGGCCGCCTCTCCCCCGCAACGGGATTAGACGGGGCCGTGCCTCGCTGCGCTGCGGCCGCTCCACCCCCATCGAATTCCGCTGCCCCCTCTCTCGCCGGCGTTCTTGGGCGTCCGTGTTCCGGCCGATGGCATGGCCATCGCCGGACAGGCGATTTGAAGGGAGTAAGGACGATGACCCACGAAACCCGCGAAAGCTGGCTCAATGCGGTGGCGCTGGGCATGGCCCCGCTGTTTGAGGCGCTGAACGCCCCCCTGCCCGATCGCGTGCGCGTGGCGATCGGCTTCACCAGCAGAGGCGCGAAGGCCAAGGCAATCGGCGAGTGCTGGGATAATCGGTTGAGCGCGGACGGGCATTTTGAAATCTTCATCCGGCCTGACTTGGCGCACGCGCCCGATGCCATGCCAGCGCAGATCGCGGCCATCCTCGCGCATGAGCTTGTCCATGCCGCCGTCGGCATCCCGGCAGGGCATGGGAAAGCGTTTATACGCGTTGCCCTTGGCCTTGGCTTGCTCGGGCCGATGCGCGCCACTACCCCCGGCGAGGCGTTCCTTGCGGCCATCGCGCCGATCTTGGAGGGCGTCGGCCCCCTCCCCCATGCCCGTCTCGATACGGACGGAGAGTCGACCGCGCCTAGGAAGCAGAAAACCCGGATGCTCAAATGCGAGTGCGCGACGTGCGGCTATACGGTGCGGACCGCGCGCAAGTGGCTTGAGCAAGCCGGAGCGCCGCTTTGCCCGATCGAGGATCATGGCCGCATGCAACATGAGCCGCTGGACGATGACGAGGCCGAACCGGAGGAATGATGCGCCGCGATTCCGCCATTTCAGCGAACGATAGGGCTTCCCCTGCCGACCCGCTGTGTATACAAGTATAGAAATATACGTGTAGGAGTGTAGCATGAAGGTTCTCGCCATACTCTCGCAGAAAGGCGGTGTCGGGAAAACGACGCTCGCCACCTGTCTGGCGGTCGCGGCCGAGCAGGCGGGCAAGGTCGCCGCGATCATCGACCTGGACCCGCAGGCGACGGCTTCGTTCTGGAAGGACGTGCGCCAGCTCGACACGCCCGCCGTGGCGTCGATTCAGCCGGTGCGTTTGCCGGCGATGCTCAAAGCCTGCGAGGACGCCGGCACCGATCTTGTCGTGATCGACGGGGCGGCGGTCGCGCGCGACGTGGCCTATGAGGCAGCGCGCCATGCCGATTTCATCCTGATCCCGACCAAGACGGCGGTGTTCGACACGATGAGCATGACGCACACGCTCGACGTGGTGCGCCAGCTCGACCGCGCCTTTGCTGTGGTCCTTACCTTCGTGCCCCCGCAAGGTCAGGAAACCGGCGATGCGATTCAGGCCGTGGCGGAGCTGGGCGCAACGGTTTGCCCGGTGACGATCGGCAACCGCAAAGCCTTCTTCCGCGCCCAAGCCGGAGGCCAGGCCGTGCAGGAGTTCGAGCCGCATGGGCCAGCGGCCGACGAAATCCGGCGACTATACGAGTATACAAATATACGCCTATACAATCAGGCGGAGGTGGCATGATGGCAAAGGGCGGAAATAGTCTGCAAGCGGTGTTGAACCGCGCCAAGGCGGATGGCGACGCAGCCCCAGCCCCGGCGCTGGCGGTCGAGCCGGTAGACGTGACCCGCAAGGCCCCGCCGAGCGGCCGACAGGGGACCAAGTTGATTGGCGGGCATTTCCCTCCCGAGGTCAGCACGCAGCTTCGTATCATCGCGGCTGAGGAGGGGACGACCGTTCAAAGCCTGCTAGGCGAGGCGCTGGACGACCTGTTCGTGAAGAAGGGGAGAGGGCGCATCGCAGGCTAGTATAGGTGTATACAGATATACGCCTATACTAGCGCAATGGGGCGGTTTTGTGCTTGTTGCGGCAGAAGCCGATGAAGGCGGCGCGGGGGCTTTTCAGTTCCGGCCGCCCGCTGTCGATCCACCATGATACCCATTGGTCGTAGAGCGCATAAACGTCATAGCCAGGCGCAACACTCTTTGCGTCGTGGAAGCCTTCGGGGTCGATAAAGGGCCGTTCGGGTTCCGCCTCGATCGCCTCGACCGTATCCAGCGCCTCGCGATTGCGGAACGTGACCGTATCGCCATTCATTTCCACGGCATAGTCGGGCAGATGATCGTGCGCGACGAGATCGCGCAGCATTGAGCGGAACACGCGCAGATGGCTACTCGCGCCAGTCTTTTTCTGTAGCGTTTCGACCGAGATCGACCATTTTTCCTGCGCGCCGCAATGCTTGCGCGCCAGCTCGTAGATGCGGCGTTCGAGCGGTTTGCGGAGGCGGAAATAATCGCGATGCAATGTCAGGACGCTGCGCCCCTCGACCATTCGCAGTAGCCAGTCCGAGAGCGTCACCTTGATTTCCGACATTTGGCCGGACTTGGTTTGGCGGACGATCCGCCATTCGTTGATGAGGCCGAAACCTTCGGTGATTTCCTCGCCATCGGCCTTGATGTTCGTGGTGATCCGCGTGCCGGACAGCCGCTCGAAGGCATTGCGGAGCCGGTCATAGCCGTCGCCATCGGTTTGCCGGTTCGTCCACACCAGCAGATCGCGAGCGGTGAGGTGCAAAGTGCGGCTCGGCCGCTCCCCCTGGTTCATCTTCGCGATGAGCTGGGAGATGCAATAGATCAGAATATCCTTGTCGTGGATCGTCGCCAGCCCTTTGACGCTGGGGATGATTTCGAGCTTGTTGCCGTTATGCTCGTAGCGGAACACGCGGCGATCGGGCTTGGTTGCGAGCGAGAAAATCGGATGCTCCATAGAGGCCATGTCATCCTTGGGGATGGCGTCGAGAACATCACAAATGAACAGATCGGGATCAGGATAGCGAACCGGCAACAGGGGAGGGCGTCCCTCCGCGCCGTTCGGGGTTTCGATGACGGCAAGCGAAAGTTCGGGGTTTCGTTGACGGTCAGGCTCGATTCGGGGTTTCATTGACGACCAACCTAGATTCGGGGTTTCATTGACGCAACGGAAAAGTTCGGGGTTTCATTGACGGCCGCCCACGATTCGGGGTTTCGTTGACGCAGATTCGGGGTTCTGGAGTCGGTCGATTCGGGGTTCCGTTGACGGGAGAGCTAAAAAAACGACCGTTTCTATCAATATTTTCAATGGATTACGGGACCGCCAAAATTCCGTAACACGACTCTTTAACCCATATATTAACACTAGCCCGACCTGTGGATAACTTTGGCCGCAGAGCGAGCCTGATACCCCCATGTCGTGGCTTCACCCACCAGCGTGCCGCCAGATCGGACAGCTTGTCCCGAAAATCAGGACAGAGGCAGCGCGACCTACCCGGCGCGCCGCGCTTGAGGCACGATCAGAATGAAGAAAAGCGCCGCCTCTTGGGGCTTCGCCCCGCCGGCTCGCGGCCTTCGGCCGCCCCGGATCGCTTTGCGATCCTCCCACCCGGCATCCCCATGATGAGCCGGCTTCGCCGGCGCGCTTTTTGTTAGAGTGGGGATCGTTTAAACGCTACACCTCCATCGCAGCCACAGCACCAGCGGCACCGTCGCAATTGGCTTTCCAGAAAAGCCAGGCGGATAGGGCAGATCAATCCGAGAGGGCAGGGCAGGCGGGAACGTCGCCACAGGCGCGATTTCCGGGCCGCTGGACCTCATTTCAGACGTTTGGCAAGGCCGGGAGGGTCCAGCCGGGCATCGCGCTCTACGGGCTTCGCAGGCGTCCGATTTTTGGAAAGCTAGATCCTCGCACGATCGCGCGCTACGACACGAAAGAGCGTTTTACGGACGCTAAAGCCGAACAGATCGGCAACATCATGTTCGAGCGGCGGCGATCTGCGCAGCGAGCTTCAAGGTTTGTGCGCCAGACAACGATTTCGTGGGCCTGTATATTTGTATACACCTATACATGGCCTGGTCCTAATGGCGCGTCCGCTTCGGCGGTGTCGGCGCTGCCAGCAGTTCATCAAAGGCGGAGTCATCGCCCAATGCGTAGCGGCGCAGCGGATCAACCTCCGTCATGCGACCGGCCTGGACCTCGCGCCAAGTCACATACCGCAGCCGGCTCCGGTCCAGCGCGCCATCGACAAGACATTCGGCGCGCAGGAACTGGTGACACGCCTCGAAGAGGAGACCCGGATCGGCAAGGGCGGGACCCTGGCGGGACAGCTGTCGCGGCTCGACTTGGTGGTGCTCGATGAGCTTGGATATCTGCCGTTCGCGCGCTCTGGTGGCCAGTTGCTGTTCCACCTGATCAGCAAGCTCTATGAACGCACCAGCGTCGTCATCACGACCAACCTCGCCTTCGGCGAATGGCCTACCGTGTTCGGGGATCCCAAGATGACCACCGCCTTGCTCGACCGCGTTACGCATCATTGCGATATCGTCGAGACCGGCAATGACAGCTGGCGCTTCAAAAACCGCAGTTAGCCGCCGCTCTCACCACATCTTCAAAACCGACTTGCGCTGTGTGCGCCTCCGGCCGGGCTACGCCCGACCTCCGCCGCACACAGCGCAGGGCACTCCCCACAACCCTCCGCTCAATCCCGGAAAAGGGGGTCCCTCTTCAACGCCGATATGGGGTCCCGTTTGCATGCCGTTTGACAGGTTCATATTCTATCCTTCCGCCATTGGCGGCGGTTGTGACACTATGCAGCAATCGGCCTCTTTTTACTTGGTCGAGAGTTTCCGTTCACGCCTTGTCGAACTTCCCCGCGAACTCGCGATCGGCATAGTAGCGCAGCTTGGCGGCGACGATCGGCCGTTGCCCCGCGAGGAACAGGAGCTGCAAATCTTCCTGCAAGGTGCGGACCTCATCGGGCGTGAGCAGGGCGCGGCCGACATGCTGCGCGCCGAACGAGATGCCGGTTTCGTCGCTGTCGATCGCGCGGCTCATCGTCTCGAACACGACCGTTTCCTGGCCGAGCAGATCGGAGACGAGCTTGGCGCTGTCGTGATCGTTGACCCCGAACACTTGGAGGACGCCGGCGTTGGACAGGAAAGTGCCGGCGCGGCGCTCGTAGAGCGCGCGGAGCTGATGCACATCTTGCAGGATCGGCCAGAGCTGGATGCCATAGCCGGCCATGAGGCCCATCGCGCGCTCGACAGGTTCGAGGCGGCCGAGGGCGGCGAACTCATCGAGCAGGAACAGGACGGAGCGGGCAGGGGAGACGGGCGCGCGCGCCAGATCGGTCAGCCCTTGCGCGAGCATCAGGCGCAGCCAGCGGGCATAGGTGGCGAGCCGATCGGGTGGCAGCACGAGATAGACGGTGGCAGGCGACGCCTTCACATCGGCGAACGCAAAATCCGATCGGCCCAGCACCGCCGTCATGCGCGGGCTATCGAGAAAATGGGTATGCCGCTGCGCGGCCGACAACACGCCGGCGGCTTCGCGATCGGATTTGCCCAGGTGGCGATTGGCGGCGCGCGCGGCGAGGCCGCCTTGCGCCTGCATCGCTTCAAGCTGCGCTGCGAAGGCGGCGGGCGCGAGGGTGAGCCGATCGCGCAGCGTGGCGAGGGTGCGGGTTGGAGTCGGTTCGCTTGTGACGATCGAAAGGATAATGCCCGAGATCAGCGCCTTGGCTTCCTCGTTCCAATGCGCCTCGCCGGCTTCGCCAGGAGCGTCGTAGACCAGCGCGTCGGCCAGCGTCATGCAATCGTCGGCAAGATCGAGGCTTTGCGCGTCGATGCGGTCGAGCGGATTGAACGCGGCCGAGGGTATGGGGACCGGTGAGAGAATGGTCGAAAACGTACGCTCTCATGACTGCCATCCGAGACGCTGGCCGAGTTTACTCCTTCGCTGGCCTCGAGACCAGCGGTCGCATTGACCTTGGCGGGTGTGCCGCGGGCGCCTGATCGACGACGATTGATCATGCTCTCATCCGCGGGTTGATTACCGCACTACCCGTATCCGTCGCTGGGCCTATCCTCCGTCTAAGTTCGGGCGTCGGACGAACCTGCCCCACCGTACACCGTGGATTGCCCATCACAGTCGGGTGCCCGCGGCACGCCGGCCAAGGCTATGCAGTTGGCGCGCTGGCGCCTCCTCTCGTTAATGGGGTGACTACACGAAAGTGACGTATCTGCACGCTAAGGGCGAACAAATCCGGTACGATGCCAGCAGATGCTATTCGCAGGCTTTCCTGCCCCTTTTATGTGGTGCCGCCCTACGGGCGCCGATATGGGAGGGCGGCAATCCGATTGACCAACGATCGAGGTAGAACCCTGCTCGCCAAATATGTGAGCTGGTTGCCCATCCCCGGTATGGCGAAGGATTGCCGATAAACCAGAGCGTGGACTGCATGGGCCGCGCACCGGTCAACGTCCATCAAACCCAACCTCC
>CAACXH010000511.1_pt1 | contig 12559 bp, 9 predicted proteins | sample 2275881 | NCBI WGS metagenome assembly CAACXH01 (sample SAMEA5312483, study PRJEB27640) | indoor metagenome | biome: indoor environment; feature: controlled; material: polymer antistatic dissipative epoxy resin | place: Italy | collected 2014-05-27 | reverse complement strand
AGCTTCAGCGAATGGTCCGGCGTGTTCGGCGATGCCAAGATGACAACCGCGCTGCTCGATCGGCTTACCCACCACTGCCACATCCTGGAGACCGGAAACGATAGCTTCCGCTTCCGCGCCAGCACCGCTGCGCCCAAAACCAGAAAGGAGAAGCCAGCATCTTGAACCTGCCGGTCATCGGCAGCACATAACCCATACGCACCCGGGTCACTTCTCAATGGAAACCCCGGGTCACTTCTCAGTGGCAATCAACACTTCAAGAAGCCCTTCCGCGCCGTTCCCGTTCGCCATGGCGGCCATTATGCCGCGCAGAGGCGCAAGCGCCGCCAAGAGGCGCTCGCCGCGAAATTGGCCGCTGGCACCATGCTGGTCGCCGCCGTGGGGGCCGGATCATTCTTCATGCGGGACCGCGATGCTCCAGTGATGACGGAGCAAAGCCAATCGGTCGAGGCGATTCCCTATACCCCGCCACACATGATGTCGGCGGCAGAACTGGATGCGCAACAGCCGTCGTCTGGTGCCGTAGCGCCTCAACAAGCCGCTCCAGCAAAGACAAGCGGGAGCAGCTGGTCCTATCCCAACTGCCGCGCCGCCCGTGCGGCCGGAGCAGCACCGCTTTATGCCGGGCAGCCAGGCTATGGCCCGCACATGGACGGCGACGGCGACGGCATTGCGTGCGAACCCTATCGCGGACAACGCTAACCGCGATCGTCCAATGGACATCGCGATTGGCCGACGAACTGCTTCAAGCTATTGAGGCAGTCCGAACCAGGGGATGACGCTGAACAGCTACGATCAGACGATCGCCGCCTATCATGATGCGGCCCATGAGCTTGCAGAGCGCTATGACGCTTTGCCATCGGGCGCGGCATTTCACGCGCTCCAACCTCTCTTTCCGTCATCCGGCCTTGCGCTCGACGTCGGTGCGGGCTCTGGTCGAGATGCAAGATGGCTGCGGAGCCTTGGTTTCGATGTCGTGGCCGTTGAACCGGCGGAAGGATTCCGCCTTCACGCCGCATCCAAGCCAACCGACGGCATTCGGTGGCTCGATGATCGGCTGCCCTCTCTCGATCAGGTCCACCGACTGGCGCTATCCTTCGATCTGATCACGATTTCGGCGGTTTGGCAGCATATCGCCCCCGACGATCGCGCACGCGCCTTTCGCAAACTAGTGACGCTCCTTCGGCCCGGCGGCGTCCTCGCCATGACGCTCCGCGCCGGCCCTGCCCCTGCCGATCGCCCTATGCATCCGACCTCCAGCGGAGAGATTGAAGGCCTGGCGCGTGCGCACGGCATGGAAGTGCTGAAAATTCAGGCATCCAACGATCTGCAAGGACGGGATGGCGTCAGCTGGACAGGTGTTGCCCTTCGTATGCCCGATGATGGGACCGGAGCGCTGCCGCTGGTCCGGGGCATCGTTCTCGGCGATGAAAAATCCTCCACCTATAAGCTCGGGCTTCTGCGCGCTGTGGCCCGCGTCGCCGAACAGTCGCCCGCAGCGGCTCTTCCCGCACCCGATCAACCGGACGCCGTCGAACTCCCGCTCGGCCTCGTCGCGCTCTATTGGGTCCGGATGTACCTGCCTTTGGTACGGCTGGGCCTCCCACAACTGCCCAAGAATAGCGGGCCTGACCGCCTTGGCTTTGCCAAGGCGGGATTCCGTCGACTGCTAGCGGACGGCACCGATCCCGCAGAATTGCGCGTCGGCGCTGTCTTCGACCCCGATCGCGCCACAGCCATCCTTGCGGCGGTGAACGAGGCCGCATCCACGATCGCAACGATGCCGGCGAACTTCACACGATTCCCGAACAGCGATCAGCGGGTGTTTGAAATCGTCCGGCAGCGTCGAACGAAAGCAACCGGGATCGAACTTGATCTCCAGCGCCTCCAGGCTTGGGGGACGTTGGTCGTTCCTGGCCATCTCTGGCGCGCCTTGTCCCGCTTCGGCGCCTGGATCGAGCCGATGCTCGTCGCCGAATGGAACCGCCTCATGCGGACCTACGCCGATCGGATGAGCCTTCCCGTTCCGCTGGGAATGGCCGAAGCCGCTTTGGAATGGCGCGAGCCCGTTCGCAGCACATCGATCGCTCGCGTTGCCGCAGAGCGAATTTCTCGAAGCGATCGCCAGCTCGAATGTATCTGGACTGGCCAAGAGCTACCGCTGACGCGGCTGGACATCGACCATTGCCTGCCTTGGGCGGCATGGCCATGCAGCGATCTTTGGAACCTCGGCCCATGCGACCGGAAGGTGAACCAGCATCAGAAGCGAGATCGACTGCCATCCGCAGCGATCTTTGCGGACAGTCGAGATCGGATCATCAGCTGGTGGGAGGAGGCCTATCTCACCGACGACGCCTTGAGCGCAAGGTTTGAGCGGGAAGTTGCCGCAGCATTACCGGTCGATGGGCGCTGCGACCTTGCGGATATTTATTCAGCGCTAGATTGGCGCCGACTGCGACTTTTGCGGGATCAACGCGTGCCGGAGTGGTCAGCGGTCTAACGCGCTACAGGTCAGCATATGCTCTCACACGGCACGCCGTCTCCATCGCCATCAAGCCGGCCGACGCCGCATTCGTTCAGATAGTGATACGCTTCCGCGCAGCTATCCATCTGCCCACACTTCCACTTGCCGCCACAGCTGGGGCCAGATCGCAGCGACGACACCGCCTCCAGCGTGTCTGAAGACGCCGGCGACAGCAACCGCGCGGGTCTGGCCCCGGACACCGGCTCCGGCTCGCTCTCCGACAGGAAGCGCTGCGCGACCCAACAGTCCTCGCCGATGCGGTCCAACATGACCCACGAACCGCGTGTTTCGCCGGCCGACACCATGTCCCCACGCTTTAGTTTCTCGACCGGCCTGGCATTTTTCTGAGGTTCTGCGCGGCAATTTAGAGTGGCGGTGGCGACATACATCGTGGCGGCCTCTGAGACTGCTCCGGCGATGGCCTCCGACGATTCTTCCGACGGAGTGCTGTCGCTGTTATGGGTCGCACCACCGCCACATTTGGCGATGGCAAATATCAGCAGAATGCATATGGCCATCAGGCCGCACCCGCCATTGTCCGATTTCCGCGCCATCATCCTCCCCCCAAGGCCCGATAGTATCGCGGGGGGAGCGTGTGTCACGCCCGGATTTGTGTCTGATCGCCGATAATGTGTGCGATTTCGCCTCTTAAAGGTCAGGGTCAGAATGGATCAGTGCAGTCGACAGTCACCGGGTTGAGTTCCTTCCGCACAAACTCAACGCGCGCCGGCAGTTTCATGGCTGCCCCAGGTAAGTAGCGCCCATCCAAGCCGTTCAATTGGGAAAATGGCGCGCCCCTGAGTGGCCAGTCCGCTTGAGCCGGGCTCGGATGAAGCTGTCGTGCCCAACCCGCTGCGCAAACGATGATTTTGTCGAGAGCTGCCGCTTCCACCATAGAGCGATGCTTGGTCAATTACCGATGTTGATCTGATTTACGCGCACTTTCGTTGTCACGACAGGTTAGATCAGCATAACTAAATGCGCTCGACTTGCGTGTCGAAGGTACGCATGATTTGGTCGGTTTTGACCAAGATCTCGATGATACGCTGGTAGTGGCGGATGTCGTCATAGGTCAGGGCGCGCCCCTTGCGATCTTTCAGCCATTTTTGCGCGGGCTGATAGCCGCCGATGTGAAACTCCCACGCAATGGCGGGCACGCTATCGAAATATTGCCACGCGTTGATCCAAACGCGGCCTGCGTCGAAGTGGGGCTTGTCCACTGTGCTTTCGCCTTCACCGCAGAACGGATAGGGGGTTTCGCCGATGGCTGCGGCTTCCATCAGGTGAAGACGGCGCAGGGATTCACCCCGCTGACTGATTGCGCGAAAGCTCTCGGAGCTGACCGGGAAGGGTATCCGAGGGAAGTCGATCTTCAGGAATTCCGCATAAGTCACCCGATAGACGGGACTGTGCAGGACGCCATAGATGTAGTCGAACACCTTGACCTCATCGGGGCGGGCTTCTCCGGTGGCGACGCGGAAAGCATCGGAGCCATTGGGTGCGTTCAATGTGCCAGTGAGGCCAGCCGCATCACAAATTCGCGCGTAAAGCTTGGCGTCGAAATTGATACGAATGGACTGATCTAGGGTGCCTGTTTCGGGGTAGAGGTAGAGGGGAAAGACCTGATTCTGCTCCTTGGTCTTGGATGAAACTGCACAACTTTCCGCTGGGAAGTCCGCTGCTAAAACATGTTGGAATCCTGAGAGGGATAACTGCCTCGGAAGCAGCAGGGAGATATTATTCCTGTGCAGCGCATGCTGAACAATTTCGGTCCGTGGATAGTCCATTGTCTCGTACCCAAGATGACAGAACCGGACATCGAATGGCCGGTAGAGGCATTTAGTGATAGCGGCCTGCCAGTCTGGGTTTTCGGCTAGTTTCTTCCGTTGGGGTGCTAACTGCCAATCGCGATTGTCACGCAAGGCCCAACGAGCTTTGATGTCGGTGTCTGGCAACGAGGCATCGCGGAGTGCGGTTAGTCGCTCCATCAAGGCCTGACGTGTTTCCGCCACAGCAAAGGCGTCGCGATGCGTTTGAAAGCCCAAAACTCGAACCGGCATTAAATCGATGATCGAGAAGCCACGATCATAATGTGCCTCGAGATTAAAATCCTTAGCCGCGAAATAGAATTGCGGGTGCTTGGGTGGCACCACCTGCCATTCGACGCCCCCCAGAGAATTGGACCACAAGGCATTATTTTTCGCATCACGAGTGCCCCAGATATCAGCATGCCGAACTTCAGCTAGCGGCTTTGCTGCCTTACCAGCACGCCGATGCTTAACTGCCACAATGATGGCCACGCCCTGCATGATGTCGAATACGTTCTTATCTGGCGAGCCGTCAGGGCACACTTCCATTTTCTTAGTATTCCCATGCAAGTCGAGCACATAAATGCGGTCGAAACTTTGCATCAATCGCCAGCGCATTCCACGAAAAGTGGGGTTGTCTAAATAGCCGTGATTGGTAATGAACGCCAAAACACCTTCGCCATTCTTCTCGATCATATGTTCAGCAAAACGAATGAATTTCACGTAGTCGTCATTGATCCACTTGCCGTTGCGCTCTTGTAGTTTTTTCTGACCTCCAGGCTCTTTCTTATAGTCATTCATCAAGCAGTCGAAAAAACTGCCTTTCTCGAACTTGTTCGACGAATGGCCCGAATAGGGAGGGTTGCCTATCACGCACATGATAGGGGTTTGGCGCTTGATGTCGCTGGCGGCCTTGGCCTCATTGGCGATGGCGCGGGAGAGACCGAACAGGGTCTGCTCCACCCGCTCGCCTTCATCAAGACTGTTTGTGAGATATATCCCGAGCCGTGGCGGCTGGGCCGATGGTTTGTAGCCTAGCCGGGTCAGGATCATGTCCAGCTTCATGTGGCACATAGCATAGCTCGCCATCAGCAACTCGAACCCGTGCAAGCGCGGGATCAGGTCACGTTCGATATATGCGGATAGCTGGCCGGGGGCGACGCCCTTGATCCGTTCAGAAACCAGCTTCACCACCTCAGCCAAGAATGTGCCAGTGCCGGTGGCAGGGTCCAGAATTTGGACTCGGTGAACCTCCTTCTTGATAAAGGCTGGCTTGCCGGTCTTGAGGTGGTTTTGGCCGGTATCCCAATCGATGGTAATCTTGCTGGTATCGGCCAAGCCATCGGCCAGCCCGAATTCGGTTTTCAACACCTCGTCCACGGCGCGCACGATGAAATTCACTACGGGTTCGGGCGTATACCACACACCGCGTGCCTTGCGCTTGGCCGGGTTATATTCGGCCAGAAAGTCCTCGTAGAAATGCAGGAACGGGTCTTGCCGCGCGGTAATCTTGCCGAAATTGCGCAGCACCCTGTCCATGTCGGTTGCGCAGAAAACATGGCACAGTTCGTCGATCACACGGCGCAGGCGCTCGTCTAGGTTGGGGCCGGCGATGTAGATGAACAGTTCACGCAGGAAGGGGTTGTTCTTGGGCAGCAGGTCCAGCGCCTCGGCGCGGGTGAAAGTGTCCGGCGTTTCATCGTGGAGTCGCGCAGCAAACAGGCCATAAGCAATGGTTTCAGCGTAGATGTCGGCAAATTCCTCCACGGTGATGTCGTGAATCAGGCTGATCTTGAACGCTTCATACTGACCGATCAGGTCGGTTGCGACGCCGCTGGTCTCTTTTGCTTTCATGTCCGCCACCAGTGCGCGGCCCATTATGTTCTTTATGATTGCTGCCTTGCCCGCCATCATCGCGGCTAGCTTCGCCGATGACGTCACGCTGAGCGGGGTGATGCGCGCGAAGTCGCGCAGCCTATTTTCCAGCACCGTGAAATTGGCTGGGTGCGTGGGCAGCGACGGGATAGGATCGGCAATGGTAACGAAGTCCACCGATTCGCCGTCGCGGATGAACTCGAAGTCCAGCCCGTTTGTGTAGATCAGGTTAGGCAGGCCTTTCCTGTAGCGTTCCTTCTGAGCCTTGCTGTAATCGGTCGCGGCGAATTTCCGAACATCCTTGCCAATGTCCTTCGCCTCGCACCAGCCGATGGCAACATCGCCACGGCTGAACACGAAGTCCGGCGCACCAACGTCGGTTAGGTGCTTGGGTTCATTGATGACGGTCAGCGCAGGATCAATTGAACCAAACAATTTGGCCAAAGCGGGGCGAAAGCTATGTTCTGTTGACTGCCCACTAGCGTAAAGCGCGCGAAGTTCCGCGAGATAGCGTTCGATATCCATTCTTTGAACAAGCCCCCTTATCGCTTACGCGGCTTAACCTTCGCCGGGGCTTCCGCCAAGCTTTGCTTTGATTGCCATGAAGTGAAATGCCGAGTGCACCGCCGTACATGTGCCGCTTCCGGCGTGAGCGGTCATTTTCGGTCATCTCGGAACGACGCATTTTGGTCGCGACCCGACGCCACACGAAGGACAGCTATCTCTATATCTCCGCTCGAAACGCGACAGTCGCCTATCGGCCAAAACTGGAAATTCAGAAACGAAGAAATCGGTTTTGAAATGCTTACAAAATCCTGCACCGAATTAAGCAGCATGCATATTACCAAACCGAGCCTCCCAGCCATCAGCCCGTAACTTCTTACCTTTGCCCCTTCACGGCCCGCCACAGGGTAGCGAGGCTGGTCAGCACCGCTGCCACTCCAAGAAGAAACGATCCGTCGATATTCATCATTGCCGACTCCTTTTCCGCCCATTATGTTCGCTATTTGTTCTCATGTAGGAAAGAGGGATTCTGCGATGTGCGTTCTGATCACCCCGATTTCGGAAAGTGTCCGCCTGCGGGTTACCGGCGACGTGGAAACGGTGCTGGCAGTGCCTTATGAAAATGACGACCGCTTTCTGGTTGGCCTGAGCGATGGCACATTGCTAATGGGCTTCTTCGGCAAGGACATGCGCTGTCGCTGGGAAGTGCTCGCGATGGTGCGGGATTCGTTCATTTCGAAGGCAATGCTGCCCGTGTCGAGTGGCGCATCGAATGGCTGACTATCGCGACATACGACGCCCGCGTGGTGGAGCCCGGCAATCCGCCGGCTTTGCCGCTTTTTCCAGACATTGATCGCTGGGCAGCATGAAACCAACAGGCGCTCGGCGCCGGAATACGAAGTCTAGAACAACCACGGCGAACCGCATGCGTGCCATCCATCTGCGCATTATCGATACCGATCGCAGGCCGTGACGGGTATGAACGCGGGTTCGCCATATCCTTCGTAGACGTCATTGAGCAGCCAGGTGCGCTCGGCGCCTGCATCCCCTTGACCGATGCTCTTCCACCAGAAGCGCAAGGCGGCATCCCAGCGATACCCCCTCGCTTTCAGACGATCCTTGGCATCGAACGGCGCATCGACGGCATTAACGCGCCAGGTTGGCTGCTCTGAGCAAGCGATCAGCTTTGCAAGGATTGTCTCGCCGTCCGGCAATCCGTGTGAAAGCAGATAGAGAAGAGCAAGGATGTCGTTTTCGGCCCGGTGCCCCTCGTAGAACCACCCACATTGCGAAACGAGATGCGCAAGTGCCCGTCCCTCGAAACCAAGCTCAAGCCAGTCCAGATCGGCCATTGAACAGGCCCATGGCTTGCCGGCGACGTCTGGCAGACGACGATCGACAAACGGCCGGTCGAATGCGGCATTATGGGCAACGATGATGTCAGCGGAGGCGAGTATGTCCACGGCCGCAGCATCGTCGATTGCTTGGCCTGCAACGTCTTCCTCCGTCAGGCCGGTCAGCATCGTGATCCTGGGGTCCAGCGGCATGGCCGGATCCTCACGCCAGACGCTGGGCACACCGACCTGAATGATGCGCCCTTGTGCGTCGAACCGGAAGCGCTGGACAGCCAGCTCGATGATGCGATCCGCATCGTGGTTCAGCCCGGTCGTCTCAACGTCGATCGCGACGCCAATCCGGCTCGGGACGAGTGGGACCGCCTCGTGAAAGGCAGTGACCGGCATAAGGCGTCGCTGGATGCGGAAGTCAGGATGTGCGCTCAACAATTCGGCCGCATGCGCATGGCGATCATGGACGGCGCTCATGCTGCCTCGACGACCCTGAAGACGGCACCGCTTCCCGCGTCGCGCACGAGATCGACCCGCTTTCCATCCCAGTGATAATCCAGATGCCGCCCCTGAACAGGACCGGACGCGCAATCCGGGTAGAAGAGAGCGACGCATGCCCCACCAGTCTGCCGAACGCTTGGATAGGCAATGCCGTTCGACCCGCCGGTCCGCAGGCGCGCCGCAAGTTGCTGCGCCGCTCGATAACTATCCGCGTCAAGGCAGGCTCGGAATTCATTTCTGTCGTCACGAAGGTCATGAAGCTCGGCATCGACCTTCATCACTATCTCGCGGAACTGAGACGTCCAGCCCGGAGGCTCACTGGTTCTCGCCATGAAGGCCGCATGGTGGTGGATCGTCTCGAAAAGCGCGGTTTCATAATTGCGTGCCACGTATAGGACGCCAAATTCTCCGCCCGAGAAACGGCTCGGCCGATCGATGCTGACGTGCGTGAACGATGCCATCAGATATGAGGAGCCGACGCCTCCAACCCGGCGCCCCGACGGCACTAGATCGATGTTGCCGACGGATGCCATGATGCGCGGGTTCGTCTTCTGCTCCGCCGAAAGCAGAAGGGGCCAGTCGGCGGGGTCCGCAATATCCTCGAACAGGTCGATGGGAGGATAGATGCTGCGGATGATCCTGACCGCCCCCTCCCATTCGACCTTGCTGACCGGCGGTTCGTCTGGCGTCGTCACCAGCCACCACGCTCCGCGTCGAGATAGCGCCGGACCCGCATGATGTCGGTCAGTTCTCCCCCGATCATCACCTGCAAAGCGCTGGCGCCGCCAAAAGCGGCATTGGGGGCCTTGATCCAGTCATATCCGCGCTGCGGCTCCTGAAAGATGATCCGCAAAGCCTTGTGGATGCCCATCAGGTTGGAAAGCCGGGCCAGCCCGTCGCGCGAGATACGTCCCGGCCCCTCTGCCTTCCACCTGCGGTAGGTCCGCACCGGCATGTCGGTCAGCACAGCAGCCTGCTCATCCGTGACACCCCATCGCGCAAAAATGTTGAGCGCCGCACGGAACAGCGCACCACCTTCTTCCTGCGAAATCGGCTCTGGCCGGAAAGGGGCCGGAACAGTGTCAATCGGCTGCAACATCGCCATACATACCTCCATCTGGCATGACGTAATTCATATAATGCCATTTGGCAATATTTAGACAGTCAGGAGTCAATAAGTGTCAGGTGCCAAACATGGGGTGGATCACCTCCGCGCCATCCCGCAACCGACAGAGATAATTCGACCACCACTGCGCCATGCGCACCCGCTCGTCCCAATGAGCCCCGCGATGATAAGCAGCCCGGACGCTGTCACGCTCCCGATGCGCCAGGGACCGTTCGATCGCATCAGGATGCCAGAGCCCACTTTCATTCAGAAGCGTACTCGCAGTGGATCGGAATCCATGCGAGGTCATCTCGCTGCTCGTGAAGCCCATGCGCCGGATGGCGATGTTCAGCGTATTTTCGCAGATGGGCTTGAGCCAACTACTGTTGGCAGGAAACAGATAGTCACCCCGGTTTCCCAGAGCCCGGAGATCCTGCAGCAAATTGAGCGATTGCTTCGACAAGGGAAAGACATGAGGCTTGCGCATCTTCGTGCGCTCGGCAGGCACGCGCCAAATCGCCGCCTCGAAATCAATCTCGTCCCACTTTGCCTTCCGCAGTTCGCCTGGACGGAGATAGACATGCGGGGCCAACTGCAGAGCAAAGCGCGTTTCAATCCTGCCGCCATAGCCATCGATCGCACGCAGCAGTTCGCCAACCTTCTCCGGCTTCAGGATGGCGGCATGATGCTTTACTTTCGGGCTGACCAGCGCACCGCGCAGAATGTCGGCCGGGTTGTGCTGCGCCCGTAAGGTTGCCACCGCATAACGGAATACGCGGCCGGAGAATGCACGGGCGCGGGTGGCAGATTCATAATGCTCTTTTTGCTCGAACCGCTTGAGCGCCCTGAGCAACTCATGGGCCGTGATGTCCTTGATGGGCCGATTGCCGATCTTGGGGTCCAGCACGTCGCGAAACCACCGCATCTTCTTGAGCGTGGCGGGAGCCTTGCCCTCGATCTCCATCTTCGCGATGAATTCGTCCGCCACGACCCGGAAGGTCGTGCGGGCCGCAGCCTCGGCCTTCAGCCTCTCCTGCTTCCTGTGGGCAACAGGGTCGACGCCCTGCTCAAGATATTCCCGGGCTTCGTCGCGCTTCTCGCGCGCCTCTCTCAGGCTCATGTCGGGATAGCGCCCCAGCGCCATCTTCTTCTCGATGCCGTGAAAGCGGAACTTCACCCGCCATAGCAGCGAGCCATTGGGGTTGACCAGGAGATAGAGCCCGGCGCCGTCGGCGACCTTATAGGCTTTTTCCCTGGGCTTCAGGGTCTTGATCTGAACTGCAGTCAGCATCTGGGGGCCTCGACTCAAGCATGTCATTTAGGCCCCCGGATTTGGGGCCCCCAAATCACCTGGATACAGGTGGACGCGTGGGGGCTTCACCGGAAAGCCGATGCTCAAGCATAGCAAATTTTTGGCTGATTTTCGAGGGTTTAGGCCCCTTTCGAGGGGCGTTCCTGGTGCCGCTTACGTGACTCGAACACGTGACCCTCGCATTACGAATGCGATGCTCTACCAACTGAGCTAAAGCGGCACTGGCGCGGGCAGATAACAGCGGTCGGGCGATTGGACAAGCGCTCAAATGCACTTTCTTGCCCCCGCCCCTGCCGCCGCAGCACCATCGACCGATATTGCGCGCCATCCATCCGCTTTTGCACGCGAATTTACGGCATGTTTACCATCCCCGTGGCACAGCCTTGCGCAAAGTCGCTTATTCTCTGTTCCAAGGACCGACCGGATGGACATTCTGCGGGGGCATGACGTCGCCAACGACCAGGACGATTTCGAATATCCCGGTGATGCCGCGATCGACCGTCCGCTCGCCGTGGGATATGAGGAACGGCGCATGCAGGTGCGCGCCTATAATTATTGGGCGTCGCTGCTGGGTGATCGCGCCCTGCCCCTGATCGAGGATCTTTCGCCCGATCAGATGGACGATTTCGGTCCCTATAGCGTGCTGCTCGATTTCACCGCCGGCATCGAGAATCCCGCAATCGTCTATCTCGGCACGGCACTGCGCGAGGAATGCGAGATCGAGGGGCCGATCGGCCATATCGCCGATGTTCCCGCCCGTTCGCTGCTGTCGCGCCTGACCGATCATTATCTCCAGATCATCGCCAATGCCGCGCCGATCGGATTCGAGGCGGAGTTCATCAACCAGCGCGGCCGCGAGATTCTCTATCGCGGCATCCTGATGCCCTTTTCCGCGCAGGGCGATTCGATCGACTTCGTGTTCGGCGTGATCAACTGGAAGGAAATGGCCAGCCACGCTTTGTCGGTCGCGATCGAGCGCGAGGTCGACACCAATTTGCTGCACAATCCCCCGGCGCGCAGCGATGCGCCGATCTGGGCCGATGGTCCGGGCGCGGACGAGGATGACGACGTGCTGGACCTGGCCGGCATGGAGATGCCGACCGAGGATGCGCCGCTCGCCGACTGGCTGGCGCTCGCCCGCGAAGGCGCGGAAAAGGCCCGCACCAGCGAGGCGCGCAGCCATGCCGCCCTCTATCGCGCGATCGGCCTTGCCTATGATTTCGCGCTGGTGACCCGCCGTTCGGCCGAGGAATATGCCGAACTGCTGGAAGATTATGGCATCAAGGCGCAGGCGCGCAGCCCGATGACCGCCGTCATCAAGCTGGTCTTCGGCGCCACCTATGACAAGACGCGCATCACCGAATATGCGACCGCGCTGGATCATGCCGCGACCGCCAGCCTGCCGGTCGGCAGCTTCGCTGCCTATCTGGTCGGTTATGATGGTGGTCTCAAGGCCCTGGTCCGCGACGAGCGCGCCGCCCGCCGGGCGGACATGCCCGCCCGCCCCGACAAGCGCCAGACTGCCCGCGACACGATGAAATGCGCCACCGCGCTCGATCCGCTGGCCGTCGCCACCGACAATGA
>CAACXH010000318.1_pt1 | contig 12571 bp, 10 predicted proteins | sample 2275881 | NCBI WGS metagenome assembly CAACXH01 (sample SAMEA5312483, study PRJEB27640) | indoor metagenome | biome: indoor environment; feature: controlled; material: polymer antistatic dissipative epoxy resin | place: Italy | collected 2014-05-27 | reverse complement strand
CATCATTCACCTCCCAAGGGCCGCTTGCCCGTTGCGATGTCATGCAGGGTTCGTTCCGCGCTCAGTTCGGCCTGCACCTCTTCGCGGATGGCCGCCTTGCGACGCATGGCTTCGTCGGTGATCACGTCGCCCACCTGGCGGACGAACCGATCTGTATAGAGTTTGACGATGCGATCCGCGCCAACGGTTGCGCCGGCCGTGATCAGCGCAGCCCCCTCGCCATCGACACCGGCCCGACTGATCATCCAGTAGGATATGAGCGCAACCATCGGCAAGATCAGCAGATCAGCCAGAACCAAGGTCGGCTTGATCTTCACACCCTTCTTGATGAGGAGCGCATATTTGGCGAGGAAGCCGAACGACAGGCCGACCCATATCCAACCATATTTGGCGATCAACGCCTCGCCCCAAGGCGTCATCGTCATTGCTCCCTGTTGTGTGTGCATCGCTACGTTCCTATTCATCGCACCGACCCAAGCGTGACCACGCGCGGGTTGCTGGCTTCTCAGCGGTTGCCAGCGATCCCGGCGCCTGACCTCACTTGCAACCAGGCGCCGGGATCATCGTATCAGAGCACAGCCTGCCCACGCCCAGCGGCACGGGCCTTCGCCCTGGTGTAGAGCGCATCCATTTCGGTGACATCGAGGGTCGCCGGGATATGCACGACCTCCGCGATCTCCAGCCCGGTCTGATAGGTCGGATCGGTGAGGAAGCGGTTGCCGATCGAGCGACGGCGGCCAGGAGCGACACGAGGTGCATCGGAGGTCGAGGTGGCCTGGCCACAAACACGTACGCGGGTCGATGCTGCATCTTCGGTAATGACCATGCACAGCCAGCTGCCGGTCCCGCGCGAAGGCAGGGTCAACGTCGAAGCAACAGAGGCCGGCCGGGCCCGCTGCGAATAAGCGTCGGTCGTAGCGCGGACATACCAGCCCGCATTGACATCGGAGGTCGCATAGTCGCCCATGATATAGGCGTTCATTTGTACGTTGGGGTTGGCGAAGACGATGACACAGGTCTGGTTGACCTGATCGTCCCATGGACAGAGCAGGCCGCCATAGGTGCTGGTCGCCCAGCGTTCCGCCGCCGTGCCATTATCCGTGGTGGTGACCAGCTGATAGGTGCCGGCGCCGCCAAGCGCGCCGCCCGGTTCGGTCGAGGTCAGCTGCGACTGGATCGCGTTGCCGCGTGTCACCCCAGAGCCGCTGATGATCATCCCGGCCGCGAGCTTGCGCCCGGTGACCACACCGGTCACCGTCATCACCCCGGCGGCGATGGTCGAGTTGAAAATGCTGTCGGCGGTCACCAGCGAGTTTGCCTTGATGATCGGCGTACCTGCGCTCCCGTCGACGGCCGGCGGTTCGAAACAGCCGCCGCCCACCTGATCGAGCAACGAGAAGAGATCTCCGCCGAACTGGGCGTGACAGTCAGCAGCGGCTTCGGTGGCGAAGCGCGGGATCGCAGGCTTGCGGTCGCCCAGCTTGACCCGGCCATAGGGGCTGGAAGCGGAGATGGTCGGCGAGATCGTATGTGCAACGCGGGTCATATATTATCCTTCCAGGAAGAGGATCGGGAGTTCTTGGGCGGGTGCGACGCGGTAGAGCGGGCGGGTGATGCCGGCGACGACACAGGTCTCGTCCTCGCTGTCGCGCAGGTTGGCGGTGGTCGCGCTGCTCAGGCGGATGTTGCCGCCGCGATAGTCCAGGCCGACCCGACCGGTTGCGCCCGCCAGCGGAACCCGTGCGCAGGTCGCGCTGATCTCGTCGGCGCCGGTTACGCGGATATTGGAGAGCGCGACCAGGCCTGTGCTGTCCTTGATCGCCAGGCCCTGCTGGACGGTAGGACCACACAGGCTCTCATCGATGACGATGGGCTGGACGGGGACGCGGAAGCGAAACTTGACCTCGCCCGCGCGGTACGTGACCGACAAGAGGCGAAGCCAGTCAGGCTCGACCTGCTCCATCTCCAGCTGCGCCTTCGCGCGGCCGAAATAGCAGCCGAGCCATTTATAGCCCGCCGCAACCAGATGGCTCTCGGTCGTGACATGCGGGAGATGCCAGGTTGGGCCAACCATGTAAAAATGCGGTTCGGACTTGGCGAGATCGACCTGAGCCAGCGCGATGCTGTTATCGATGGTCAGGCCATATTCCGTCTGCACCATGACCATGGCGACCGGGCCGTTGTCGGCTATCTTCGACTGGACATAGGCCTCCACCTTGAGGCGATAGGCCTTCATCTTGGCCTGATAGCCGGCATAGCCGGTGCCGGCCGTCACATCGTTATTCCCCTGCACCCAGAAGATGCAGGGGATGTTGTGCGTCTTGCCTGCCGCCGTCGCCAGCGCCACGAATGCGTCAACCTGATCGCGCAGCAGCTGGAACCATGCGTCATTGGTCAGCTGGTCGATCGAATAGCCGGTGTGACCGCTGGTCCAGGCGAAGTTCACATAGTCGTCCGCCTCCACGATATGGCCGCCGCGCAAGGCGCGCTCGACCGCGTAATTGGCGGTCCCTGAACACGGCGTCTCCCCCGCGCGCGGATTGCTGTCTTCGGCGCGGGCCACGGTTTCGATCAGCGCCATGGAGGTCGAGACGCCGGGACTGCCATTCACGCCGACCGACCCGGCCTTGGTCGATCCGGGCCCAGAACCGAAAGTGAGGTTCGCGAAGGGCTGCGTGGCGGACACCACGCCATCGGCATTCTCGCCGGCCGTCAGGGACTGGCCAGAGATCAGTGTCCCGGTCCAATCTCGGCCGGTGGTCAGCATCGTTCCCGCCTTGAGCGCCTGGGGAGCAAGGCGGCGGATCGCACCGGCGCCAGCGGTGAGGCTGGCCGTCGTGGCAAGGATGTTGCCGGCAAGGTCGGTGATGATCGCACCGGCCGAACCGCCATAGGTCCACACATTGCCAAGACCCGAAGCGTCCAGCCGATCGGCGACGGCCTGCGCGAACAGCGGGTCATCAGGATCGGGGATGGTGTAGATCGTGCCGCCGCGCGAAAGGGACAGGATGTTGCCCAGCAAGTCGGTCACCAGCGCGCCAGCGGAGCCGTCATAGGTCCAGACATTGTCCAGGCCTGCGCGGCGCGCCTGGCGCGTGAAGGCGGCGACATCAGCCGGGTCTTCGGGGTCGCGGCTGGTGTAGATATAGCCGTTGTCAGCCAATTGCAGGATGTTGCCCGCCAAGTCCGTCACCAAAGGCGCGGCGGACAGGCTGCCGGCATAAAGCCAGCCTGCATCCGCGACCAGGCTGCCGAGGTCCGTGCGCTCGTCCATCCTCATGCTTACCCTGGTTTCGCCATCCGCGATCTGGTCGGCGGTGCCGATCGCCGCGACGGTCGGGTCCACCGCCGGGAAGGCGCCCAGCGTCTTAATCGGACTCGCAATATCAGCCATTATTTGACCTCCACCGGCACGGTGCCGGTCAGCTTGTTGGTGGATCGAAGGACGATGTAGTCGGCGGTGTGGCCGGCGGCGGTGGTGGCGCTGACCACCGTCTTGACGTAGCTTTCGGCGAAGCCGCCGATCGCGTATCCGGTCGGATCGCCCAGCGAGGCGAGATAGGCAAAATAGACATATTGATCCGCCGCCGCGACGCTGAACGCCTTGGCCCGCGCGCTGGATAGCTCGCTGCCCGTGAGCGCGACCACCTGCGCGCCGGTCAGCGCCGTGTTGCCGCTGACGCCCCAGAACCTCGCTGGAACCGGGCAAGTGCTATGCACCCATGCGCTGACGACCTCCGCATACTGCGCACGGGCGACAAGCTGCGGATGGGTGCTGTCCACCATGCTTTCGACACGCGCTCCCGTCAGCGCATCGGTGCTGTCCGTCGAGACCCCCCAGCCAGTCTCGCCGCTGATATGCTGATACCCGCCGATCAGCCAAACTTTGGCATCGCCGCCAACGCGCTTGTTCTCGATCGCGTCAGTCAGCCATGTGAGTATCGGCCAGTAAGCCTCGTACCATTCTTCGTCGGCGCCATCCGTCCGTCCTTCGCCGCCGACCATGAAGCCGATATGTGCGTCAGGGCAGGCGGATCGACTGCTGTCATAGAATGCGTTGAAGGCGCGCTGCACCTGCGCCAGTGCAGTCGCAGGTGTCTGGAAATTAATGTCATTGCGCAGGACATCGAAAAAGATGTGTGTCGGATCATCATAACCGAAGCGGGTCAGATAATGATCCATACTCCAGCGCTGTCCGTTATAGACGTTCGCGCCCGGAGAACTGGCGACCAGATATGGATTATAGCCGCGCTTCTGCTCGTCGGTCATCGCGCGATAGGCTGCTTCCTGACCAGCAGGAAGCGGGATAGCATAGTCCGTCAGTTCGTTGGTGTAGTGAGCAGACTGAATGCCCTCGCGGCCCTCGCCGCCATAGGACGGGGCATTGTTGGTTCCGCCGCCACCATTGATCATCGTCCCGACGCACTGAACCGCGTAGCCCAACGCCTCCAGAACCTTCGCGGCTCGAACTGGCGCTTCCCGGTTGACGATGCTGTTGCCCACAGCATGCAGCCGGACGGCGCCTGCCCCAGACAGGGGGCCGACATGGAAGGTTGTATCCATCGTGAATCGGCGCGACGGCTTGTCATGCGGGCGCAGGGTTACGCCGCCAGCAGCCTCCTTGATCTTGGCAGGGTCGATATAGATGCGATCACCCTGGCGCTCGTAAGGAGCATTACCGAACGTCGCCCCGCCGGCATAGATCGTGGCGACTAGATCAAGGAAATCATCCTTACGCTGGCCAATCTGGCTCATGTAGAAAGGGAGATCGCGACCGCTGGTCAGGAAGATATGGCGAGATGCGCAAAAGCGCCGTGACGCCGTGCAGACCGGATAATCCTGCAACCCGATCGTGTAGACTTCGCGATCACCGACATAGAGTTGAGCGCCGGTCAACCCAGCCTTGGCAGCGCCTGAAACGCCTGCTGCAAGACCGACGCGGATTTCGCGGACATTGTCCTGGTCAATGATGAAGCGACCGGCGAACACATATTCGTAGTCGGACAGCTTGCGCTCGCACGGCACGTCTTTGGTCGCGAGATAAGCACCGCTGTCATTGAACAGATGGACTTGCATCACCGCGCCGGAGAGATCGACCGGTGCGTCCAGCCCGACATACATGCGGACAAAGCCGAACTCGCCGCGCGACCGGATCGACCGGGAGCGCCAGTTGGTCAGCACCTCACCGCCCGCGACACCAGCCTGCCACCATTTGGTAAAGCCGCGACCCGTGATATTTCCGCCAGCAGCCGGGCCATATGCGTCGCCGCTATTGATAACGACCCCGGTCATGTCCCAGCCGTCCATGGTCCGACCGTTGGCGACCATGTTCTCGCCCACGGCATTGGCAAGGTCCACGACATCGAGCGTGGTGTCGAGCGTTTCGCCCCATTTGCTGATGAGGATTTTGACACGGCCGGGCTTGCTGTTGAGCAGCGCCTTGGCGTCGTTGAACAGCATCGCCGCCAGCAGCTTCGTGTCCATGTCCAGCACCAACGCCCAGGCGGCATCAGTGGCAGACAGGACGATCTTGCTATAGCCGAGCAGTTCCTCGCATTCGGCGTTCGCCACCGTGTTCGCGAGGTCGTCGCCCATGACGATATCATAGGCCCGCGAATTGAGCGGCCAGTAGATGCAGTTCATGCCGCCGCCCATGAGGTCGTGGCGGTCCCAGATGACGCGGGGGCCTTGGGCCGCGACGGATTGGGGGCGGGTGTTGAGCGCGAGCGTGGAAGGGATAGCGATACCCTGATCGACCGCTGCCCCTCCCACATTCTTGTAGAGGTGCGCCGCCTCGGTCCCAGACCCCTTAACCCAGAACAAAACCCCGTCAGTGGTCGCTGCGGCACCATCTTCCGGCGTTTCGTACGGCTTGTCGCTCAGGCCCGTAACCGCAAAAAGCTGCTCGATGATCGGGCCGATGGCGCGGATCAGAGCCTTATCCGGCTCATATTCGCCAGACGCCGGAATGCCCGCCGTGACGAAATCACGAAAGGCGATGTTGAATGCGTCTTGGACGGCGCCCATTAGGTGTAGCTCCCGGTCATGTCTTCCACCAGCATGAGGGAGCCGGTGGCGAATCTGGGGCCGTTAAGCGGCGCCGACATGTCACCGGACAGCCGCATCACGCAGCGAGGATCGGAGAAGTTGAGTTCTGTCCCGGCCGTGACTGCTTCTCGCAGGGGCGGGCGAAAGGTGATTTCGTCGCCATCTATGGTCGCGATCTCATAGAGCCGGTGGCTCCATGTTGGGTGTTCTATGCTGAACCGCTCGCCAGCGATGAGCGGCTTACCCAACTGCACGATATTGAGCGCCATGCTGGTTGAGCGCAGAGGCGCACCAGCGGCGGCATAGACTTCGCAGTCGCCAGAGGAGTAGAGACTGTCATCGCCGAAAGGAGTCCCGTCGCCGTGCGGGACGCGCTGGCGGGATGCCACAGGCTGGTGTCGGGCATCGCATATCGGGAAGATGAAAGGCCGGGTTCCACTGTTCAGCAGCGCCCGGAGCGCGCGCCAGGAGAGAACCTTTTCGCGGGTATTGAGCGGCGCGTTCTGATATTCTGCAACCCACCGCCCGCCGCCATCAGTGACTATGACAGTATCTTCACCATTGAGCGCCGTCCCGCCTGAAATTACGTTGGAACGCACGATCATTTCGCGCATCGCGAAGCTGAACTGGCAGGTTGGAAAGGTCGCGAGCATGCGCGCAAGCGTGGCGCTGGGGTGCGCTGCGCTCTACGGACGGGACGCCCTATGCCACCGTCACCGCCCCGCTACCCGTCGCCCCAGATGGCGTGCCCGATGCACTAAACCCACGCACGAAGTAATAATATGTCCCGGCCCCAATCGTGTCCGTAAACTCTTGCGTTGCCCCTGCCGCCGAAGCCAGGTCGCCGCTGGCCAAAGCCGCCCCGACTATGGTGTTCGTGCTGTTGCGATAAACGCGGCTGTAGGACAGGTTTGCCGATGTCGCATTGATCCATGCGATCAAGGCCGTGCCGGTCCCGCCAGAGCCGGTCACATCAGTTGGGGGCGACGGCGCGAGGCCTGCGGTTGAGGTACTGACCGATACCAGATCCGACCATGGGGAAGGCCTGCCATCTCCCACCGAGTAGGACACTTCCACATCAATACTAACGTCAGTGGGGACGACGCTGGTGATCAGCACTGCCGTAGGGCCGGGATCGACGTCGCTATATTCCTGATCGTTCCACGAAACGTCAGTTGTGATCCTCCATCGCGCATACCACGTCACGTCATCCCGGTCGAAGCCGTCAACGGTGATGCGGAGGCGGGCATTGGCTCCACCTTCGCCCAGCTCGGCTTCGGCGTCCGTGATGACCGGCGCGGAGAGGGGAATGGTTGCAGGTTTGGCACCGACAGGAGCAGGCTCCCCCTCTTCGGTGGCCGGATTCCATGCATCGATATTCGGGTTCGCTCGCACCCAATCGAACTGGACGCCAGTCTGCGTCCGCTTGAGCCGTACAATTTCAGCCGGGCCGGAATAGAAGACGGTTCCAGCTTCCTCGATATGCAGGGGGATGAAGCGCTTGCCCCTGATCTTCTTGCCCTTGGGGTTGGTTGTGATCGACCCCCGATAAGGCGCCATCGTCTTGTCCATGAGCCGCTTGGCGAGCCTGCGCGCTTGGCCATGGCTCGGGACGCTGTTTTCGAGCGTGGTAGGCTTTACCTCGCCCGCTTCCATTATGGCGTCCTCATCACGCCATGCATCGGTGTCCACCACGCCATAGTCATGATCGGGGGAGATATATGAGACGGCGATTTCGTTGATCTGGTCTTCGTCAACAATCCCGTCGTCCCAGGACCAGTTGACGATTTCGGCGGGGCCGATCAGGTCATCAGGATCAGGCTCGACATAGCGGCCGGAATAGGCAACGAGTGCGCCATCGCCGCGCGGGGCAACAAAGCCGTCACAGCAGGCCAAAAGGTTGCCGATGGTGACCTTATGCGCGTCGGTGTGCTTGTGGGCCAGGGCGACACGATACCGCGCCTCAACTCCGCCGCCGATCCATGTCAGCATGGTGCCGCGGTCATAGTCCTGCACGAATGGGGCACTGAACGTGATCGCCAGGTCATCTATGGCAGACACGGTGTTGACCTCGGTGCCGCCAGCAAAGGTAACCTCTTTGCCGATCTCCAGGCCCTCGGCGCTTGTGATGGTGATCGTGTAGTCACCCTCTTCGACGCGGGAAACAGAGGCGCCCGAACCATGATAAACCGCCACAGGAGCGTCACAGTCATTTGCGAAGGCGGTCCAATAGGAGAGGGTGGGTGCAAAATGCGTGTCCCAGTCCTTGGCCATGCGGGTCAGGTAATAGTGGGCGGTGCATAGAGCAGCGTTGGCGGACCACTTCCAAGTTGAGCTGTCATAAGGATCCTGCTCAGGATCGCGCCAATCGAAGACACGCTGGGCGCGCGCGACGATCGACGGGGCATTGGCGTCAGGGCCACCGCCGGGGTAGACTTTGGCGTAATTTTTCGCCTTCACAGGCTTGGAGATCATGTACCCGGTTGCAACACCATCACCCCGATGGTTTTCCGTCCAGATGTCAGGAAGGCGCGATATCACCTGCGAAAATGCGCTCTCTGTCGGGAGGCCAAGGTTGAACCCGATCTGGATCGTATCGGCGTCACCAAACTCGCCATCATCCTGCTGATAGACAAAGCCCGATCCATTGATCCAGACCTGCTTTGAACCGAGATAATAGCGCTCGATGCCATCAAGCAGGCCGTCGTGATATGCCCCGACATCGACCGCGAAACCGTCATCGTTCGTGACATAGAGGATGTAGGCCCAATACAGCCTGACCCGGCCATAGGCAGATATCCGAGGCGGGAGAGCTGTTTTAATGGACTGTTGTTGCTGCTCGGGCTTTGGCCCCTTGGGCTTGTATAGCGTCGCCAATGCCAGCGCCGCCGCAGCCGCAAAGGGCTGGCCGCCGGGAATGAAGTTGGCGCCGATTGCAACGATAGTGAGAGTGATGCGACCGAGGTCTTTGTCGATCACATTGAGCGGCGAAATGATTGCGCGAACGACCCCGGCCATCAGACTCTCCAGATCATCAAGGGGGAGCCAAAGCCGAACATCAGGCCATTGCGGTGGACGCTTACCCAGCGTTGCCCGGTCCAGATGCCTGTCGTTCGGTTATAGCCGTCGTCGGTTGCTACAGACATGACCGCTGCATCGCCGGAAATCGGCTGATCCACGGACGCCAGGCCGATCGTCTCCATGTTGCGCTTCCAGATGGACAGCAGCCCGCCACCCTTGACGATCGCGCGCATGGCGCTTCGCTCGGTGTCATAAGTCTTCCCGATCGCCTCCATGGCGCTGGGATGACCGCAAAGCATGAGCCAGCGATCCAGCCATCGGCTGCAATCGTGGTGGGCATAATCGAAGGCAGGCCGGGGCGCCTTGAGGAATTCTCCGAGATTCATCGCGCCTCGAACCTCCTTCTGAGGCCCTGCGTGATTTGCGACACATGGCTGAATATGGCGTCCGTAGGCGATCTGCGGCGCTGGTCCTGATCGGTGAAAAATGCCTGCGGAGAACGGTTGCGGTTCGTGTCCTCGGTGGCGATCGAGAGGATTATCGTGCGCGTGCGACCGTCATTATCCTCGCTGACGATGCTGATCTTGTCGGCGCGCCACACCGTGTCATATTCCACGTCTTCGAGCTGCCAGTCATCATCGAAATAGAAGCGAACGAAATGGACCTTGGCGCCTTTGACCGAGGCAGCTTCGGCCAAGAAGATCGGCAATATGGAGGATGAAACGCCGGAAATTCGAATGTCCAGGCGTTCCGCTGTCGCGTTGATCGGGATTTCGAAGTCGGGCGCGTTGAGCAGTTCACCGCCGCCGAGATAGATGGCCGGCGCGTCCTCCACGATGTCGGCGGGAATTTCGAGGTCGCCGAAGCCACCCCAGAGCCGGGCCGGGGGATCGGAGGCGATGCGGATGCCGAAGGACTCGTTCATGCCCTAGCCCTTGAGCTGCTGGTATTTGAACATGGTGCCGGGGGTCGACTGCTGGCCCTGCGCGTAAGAGGCGGCGCCGGATCGGGTGGACGCATCCCTTGCGATGGGTGAGGCAACCCGCGCCGAACGGGCGTCCACCGAACCCCAGAACTCTTCGGCTCCGGGGCCGATGTAGTTGATGACGGTGGTGGATGGAGACGCCCCGCCGCGCAGTGCCTTGCTGCCCACGCTCAGCGTCTCGCCGCGCGTGACGTTCGCGATCGGCCGACCGTTCAGCGACAGGGTGTTGCGATCGGTCCCGCCGCGCCCGCCGAGCGTCGCCGTGCCGCCGGATGCGAAGCCTACGCCGGTGCCGGTTTCGCCGCCGCCTGCGGAGCCGAAAATGCGGCCGATTGCAGATAGGAAGCCTCCGCCAGAGGCAGAGGACGCGCCGCCGGTTGGGTATCCCAACGTCGACGCCAACGAACTGCCGAACATATCGAGGAGGTTGCCGCCCTGCCCATTGGCGCGGGCCACTGTGAATCGGGCAAGCGTTTCGGCAATGACGCGGATGCCAATCTCCTTGAAGTCGCGCCAAATGCTTCCCGTTCCGCCGCGAAACAGGCTTTCATATAGTCCCGCCAGATTGCGGATCTGAGCCTCCTGTTTCAGCCGGAAATCTTCGGCGACACGCTCATTCGCAGCCTCACGCCATTCGAGATCGCGGTTGATCTGGTCACGGACCTCCGATCCGTCCATTTCGCCGGGGCGAATGCCGACATCTATCCAGCGCTGTTCTTGATCCTTCCAAGCCTGTTCGGCGATGGCCTTGGCCTGCTCGGAAGATGCCTTGAGCTTGTAAGATATCGCATCGATGCTTGAGATCAGGCCGGCGGCCTGCAACTTATCGATTTCCGCCAGCGTGTCGCGGAAGCCTTTGGCCGCCGCCTTGGCAGGGTCGAACGCTGCGGTGATCGCATTAAGCGATGCCTCCAGTTCCTTCTGCGCGCGAGCAAGTTCCCTAGCGGCCTTTGCTTCTTCCCGCTTCGCCGCTGCGGCGGCCCGGCGCGCGCTGGTTTCCTTATCCTTCGAAGCTGTCTGGGCGTCCGACAACTGCTTGTCTATTTTGGCCACACCAGAAACATAGGCGGCTTCATCGCCCGTGCGGCGGTATTCCTCCCGCAAACGGCCCAGAGCTTCCTCATGCCGGTTCGTGGCGGCCGCCTGTTCATCGGTCACCGCCGCAGCCTTCATGTCGAGAAGGGGGATGCGCGCTTCGACCACGGCTGCGGTCGCGTCGGCCAGGGCCTTGGTCGCCACACGCTCACGCTCGACCGCCTTCGTCAGGTCGTTGGTGGCACGTTGGCGAGACAGGCTTTGGCCGAAGCCGCTCGCGCCACCGACGGTCCCGCCTTGAACATAGAGCGAGGAATCCGCGGTCGATTGTGCGATGCGCCGCGCGATTGCCGCGTCTGCGACCTCCTTGCGAAGGTTCTGGAGGTTCGTCTGGCGCAGGGCCTCTGCGGCGGCCAGCGCACTCTGCGCGACCTGAAGCTGCGTCTGGTTCTGCTCTTTGAGCTTCTTGTTGAGCTTGTCGCTGGCGTCTGCGGCACCGTATAAGGTCTGCTCGAAAGCAGCTTGGGCTGCGGCCCCCATCCTGGCTTTTTCGGCGTTCTTCTCCAACTCCTTGGTCATCGCCTCGATGGAAGTGCCGCTTTTGAGTGCGCCTTCTGCAACGACCGCAAGAACCGAACCGGCAGCCAGTAAGGCCGCTCCCCATGGGCCAGCGAAGAATCGAGCCACAGACGCCGCCTTACCTTCCATGCCCGACATTGCGTCCGCGACCTGCGGAGCCTGCTGGGCAAGGATAAGGAATGGGGATGAGCCGCTAGCAAGTTGCGCGCCCACGTCAGCGATCTGCCGGCCTAGGTTCTGCTGCGCTGCGGCGATAGCCCTGGACGACCGGACGACGCCTTGCTCCGTGCGGCCAACGGACCGGTCAATACGATCCATGCTGCGATCAACCACGCGAACCGCGCCGTCCATGCCGCGCTCAAGCTGATCAACATCAGCCCGAACTTCCACCGCGATCAATTCGAGAGGGGTGCTGCCCGCCATCAGTGAATGCCTCCACTCTGGCCGGCCATGGCGACCATCATTTCATCGAAATCGCTGTCAGACAGGGGGGCGTCATCATCCTCTTCGACAGAGGAATTGGCGCGATTGAAGTGATGGATCGCCGCTTGGTAATCATGCAGCGGCAGGCCCAAGATCTGATCCGGCGATAGCCCCATGACTATGCCGTTGCCTACGACCTCGCCCCGGCTGTACCTGTCAGCGCTTTCGTCTTCCGGCGGGGTTGGCTTTATGGGATGGCCCGCCCCTTTTCCCCAGCATTGGATATGATGCCGGTGGTTGAGAAGGAAAGGAGCGGACCGATGTCTATTGTGATCCTTGGCGTTGATCTGGGCAAGAATGCCTGCAGCGTGGTGGGCGTTGATGCGGCAGGCGCCGTCATCGTACGCAGGTCAATGCGGCGCCAAACGCTGATCGAGTACATTGCCAAGCTTCCGGCGTGCGTGGTTGCGATGGAAGCAT
>CAACXH010000401.1_pt1 | contig 12596 bp, 14 predicted proteins | sample 2275881 | NCBI WGS metagenome assembly CAACXH01 (sample SAMEA5312483, study PRJEB27640) | indoor metagenome | biome: indoor environment; feature: controlled; material: polymer antistatic dissipative epoxy resin | place: Italy | collected 2014-05-27 | reverse complement strand
CGGTGCGGGATGGCCGGGAGCGAGCCCGATACCAGCAGGATGGCGCCGCCCAGGAAGACCAAAGCCGCCGTCATGATTGGCGCAAGGCCGGTCGTGACGGCCTGCAGGCCGCGCAGGGTGCGGCGCAACGGCTGCCGCCAGCGCCAGCCTTCCTGCGCAACGATGATGCCGACTGCGATCAGCAGCGGCAGGATATAATAGACCAGCCGATAGGCGAGCAGCGCGGCGACCAGTTGCGGCCGGTCCACGCCGGGCAGGGCGGCGAGCATCACCAGTTCGAACACGCCGACGCCGCCGGGCACATGGGTCAGCAGTACGGCGACGATGGCGAGCGCATAGCCCAGGAAGAAGGCAGGCCAGGCATGGAGGCCGACGCCGGGAACGAGGACGAACAGCGCAGCGCTGGCCGCGGCGAGATCGATCACGCCGATGCCGATCTGGCAGAATATGCGCGAGGCAGGCGGCAGCGGCAGGGACATGCGGCCAAAATGCAGCATCCGTCCCTGCCGGCCGGCAAAGAGGATCAGGCCGATGATGGCCGTGAGGGTCAGGCTGCCCGCTAAACGCAGCATTGGCGCGGCCAGGCGGACATCGCCCATCGACAGCGTCTCCGGCCGCCAGACCAGCATGGCCGCCGCCAGCGTCAGGACGCCGCCCCAGAAGGTGGCGCCAGCGATCGCGACCACCCGCGCTACATCGGCAACACCCAGCCCCGCCGCGCTGTAGATGCGGTAGCGCGCCGATCCGCCGGTCAGCAGCGACAGGCCCAGATTATGGCTGAGCGTATAGCTGGTGAAGGAAGCGAGCGCCGCCGTGCCATAGGACAAGGGGCGGCCGATCGAGCGCAGCGCCAGCACGTCGTAGAAGGTGAGCGTGACATAGCTGATCGCGGTCAGCAGCAGGGCGGGGATCAGGGCTGCCGGGCCAAGTGCGTGAAAGGCTGCGCGAATGTCGCGCACATGCACATCGTGTAAAAGATGGTAGAGTGCGACGAAGCCGAGCGCGGCGAGCAGCACGACCAGCCCGACCGACAAGGGCGTCTGGTAACGGCGCAAATATGTCATGGCCCCCATCCGCCGCTACCCTGTTTTGACCCGGTGCCAGAGCTGGCTGCGGCAGAAAAGCCCACCCAGAATGCAGCCGGAAATCTTCAACTGATCGGGGCCCTGCTGGTCGATGGTGGAATAGAAGGTGCGGCCCATGTCGGGCACATAGACCCGCCCGGCCCAATGGCCCGGTCCTTTGGGGCGATAATCCTGCAACAGGGTGGTGCCGACCAGATGCGGGATGCCGGCATCGCTGGCATCGGCCAGCGCCTCGGTATTGGCGTGGCTGACCCAGCCGCACAATCTGTCCTGACAGGCGCCGGTCGTTACCGTGACGCTGCCGCGCGGATTGATCCAGGAACCCAGCACCGAATCGGCCGCCATCGCCGGAACGGCGGCGATCAGGCTGATGCCGGCAAGGAACAGGCGCAAGGCATGAGGCATGGGTCAGGTTTTCCGGATCAATCCCTGCCGGGCGAAGGCCGCGTGCAGGACATGGTAGAGCGCATCGACATCATGGTGCAATGGATGCCCGCCCGGCAGCGCGACGGTCTGCAGATTGGGCTGGTGCAGCAATGGGCACAGGCTGGCCGCTTCCTCCTGTCCATGGATGCAGAGCAAAGGCGCCCAGTCGAGCTTGCGCGCGGTCGGCAGGGCGTCCGCTTCCGCCATGGCAAAGGTGAATATCTCACCGGGCGAAGCGCGATATTCGACCGTGGCGCCTGGCACCACCAGCGCGACCATGGCGATGGCATGGCGTTGGGCAGCGGGCAGCGTTGCAAGGCCGACATGCGCCATGTCGGCGCCGAAGGACTGGCCGATCAGGATGACTGGCGCGGCGGGATCGATATTGCGGGCCTGGGCCAGGGCCTGGCTGATCAGGGTAGTGGCTTCGGCAGAGCTGCGGGTCCTGCGAAAATAGGTCAGCGAATTGACGCCGACGGTTGGCATGCCGTCTCGCGTCAGGCGTGCCATGATCCCCGGCCCCATGCCGACCTTCATGCCCATGTCGCCCGACAGGATGATGGCGATCGGCGTGCCATGGCCCGGCCGATAGCCCTGTGGGCGGGAGAGGGAAAAGGGATCGCCGCCCAGATAGCCGAGCCATTGTAAGGCCGCTGCCAGCAGAGCGAGGATCAGGATGGGCAGGATATACCGGATGCTCTTGCTGCCGCGCGCCATCATGCCGTCTCCTCGATCGACCCGAGCGCCCGGCACGTCGGGAGGAGACCGACGTGCCGGGCTGTGAGCGGTCGGAACAAGACCCACGCGTTCCGACCGTTCGGCCAGCTGGTCCAAGCTGGCCTGTTTCGTGCCACCCAAGGGGGAGGGGAGGTGGCACGACCGATATGGTCCATGACGGCCTGCGGTAGCGTGGCTGGAAGATGAACTTTTGGAGAGGCGGCCGATCAGATGCGGCGGGCGACTGCGCCGGCGGCCCAGCCCATGCCGACGGCCAGGGCGATGGCGGTCAGGCCATAGAGGAAAGACCAGCGTTCGGCCGCGACGGCCATGAACTGTTCGAAGCCCGATTTGCGAACATGGATGTCGCGCACGGCCGCTGCCACGACGCGGCCATCCTGCACCAGGAAGGTTTCGGCGGTATAATCGCCCACGATCACACGGGCCGAGAGCGGCAGGCGGGCGCGATAGAGCACGCCGTCGCTGATCTCCACTGTGCCGGGGCGTTCGACGAACAGGCCGTTGCGCTGGCGCAGATCGACCAGGCCAGCCTGGAATCGGTCCAGCTCCGCGCTGTCGTTGAGCGAGGAGGGGGAGAGTTGTAGCTTGTCGACGCCCAGTTCGTAAATCGCCGCCGTGCGTTCATCGACGATCTGGGCGATCGGTCGGGAGGAGGCCATGGCGTAGAAGCTGGGCGCAGAGCGAAAGCGGGCGCGCTCGGCATTGACCCAGATGCCGGCGACCTTCTGTTTCTCGCGCATGGTGATCGACTGTTCGGGGCCCTTCAGCACGACGACGATGTCCGCCGGCTTGTCCGGACGCCGACCGTCGGGATAGACGATGGCGCCGAACAGCAGCAGGTCCGCGCCGGTGAAGCTGTACTGGATCTCGACCTCGCGCTGCGACACATCGGGCACCAGTTGCGGTTCGTCCGCGGCACTCAGCAGCAGCGCCAGAGCCGGCAGGATGAGGCGGGATATCCTCATTTCACGTCGATCGTGAAGATTTCGTCGGGCCGCCAGCCCAGCCCCAGCGCCATGCGTGCGGCGACCAGCAGCACGATCGCGGCGAGCAGGATGCGCAGATATTCCGGGCGGATCGTCATCGACAGTCGGGTGCCGACCTGTGCGCCGGTGACGCTGCCGATCAGCAGCAGCATGGCCAGTACCAGATCGACCGCCTTGGTCGTCATCGCATGCATCATGGTCGTCGCCATGGTGACGAACAGGATCTGAAACAGCGACGTGCCGACCACCGACTGGGTGTTCATGCCGAGCAGATAGAGCATCGCCGGCACCAGGATGAAGCCGCCACCCACGCCCAACAACATGGTCAGGATGCCGGTTGCCATGCCCAGCAGCAGCGGCGCCAGCGGCGAGATATAGAGGCCCGAGCGATAGAAGCGCCAGCGCATCGGCAGTGCGGCGACCAGCGGATGGTGGCGGCGCTTGCGCGCCTGCATGCGCTTGCCGGTCTTGAGCGCGATCAGTGCCTGGATCGACTCCTTCGCCATCAGCGATCCGATGCCGCCCAGCATCAGCACATAGAGAATGCCGATCACCGTATCGATCTGCCCCAGCGACTGGAGCAGGCGGAAGATGAGGACGCCAAGGCCCGCGCCGACCACGCCGCCGGCGATCAGTACGCCGCCCATGCGGAAATCGACGGTGCCGCGCGACATATGGGTGACGACGCCGGACACGCTGGCGCCGGTCACCTGGCTGGCAGCGGAGGCTGCTGCGACCGTGGGCGGGATGCCATAGAAGATCAGCAGCGGCGTCGTGAGGAAGCCGCCACCCACGCCAAACATGCCCGACAACAGGCCGACGACGCCACCCAGTCCGATGATGACCAGGGCGTTCACCGACAGATTGGCGATGGGCAGGTATAGATCCATGCCCCATCGGGTTAGAGACAAAAGACTCCGAGCGAAAGCCGGGAGATGGCTGGCAGGCTAAAAATCGGCGGCGAGTGTGACCGCCAGGCCGGAAGCCGGTTTGGCTTGACCGGCGACACGTTCACGCCATTCGATCCCGATGCGTGCGGCGATCGCTGGAAGGGGCAGACGAAACTGGATTTCGGGGCCGATATCCAGTCGTTCGACATCGGGTTGCGCACCGCCAGACAGGCTGAGACCAACGCGCAGAGGGCTGCCCTTGATCGGCGCGAGCAGCGAGAATTTTCCGTCGATGAAAAGGTCACGCTTGTGCAGCCCCACCATGCCGGTCTGCGCATAAAGGCTGGCCTCGATCGGTCCTGCCACGGGTTTGGGGCCAAAACCGCCGACGAGCAGCAGCGCGAAGGCGTCGCGCGCCTGGCTATCGAGCGCGATCCGCCGTTCGGCGGCAAGGCTGACGGCAATATGGCGTATTGGCTGATAGGACAAGCCGATCGCGGTTTCGGGCGCTTCTGGCGACTGGAGGGCCGTCGTGGCCCGACCATAAGCTGCAAGGCGCCCTGAGGATCGGGGCATCAGGTCGAAGTCGAGCCGCGCGCCGGCCTGCGACCCGCCGAGGCGCCCCACTGTGGCGAGGTCTGCCGATGAACCACCGCCGGAGCGCCAGAGCAGCCAGGCGCTGCCTTGCCAGCGATCATGACCGACAGGCGATATGGTCGATACCGAAATGGCAAGCGGTTCCATAGCTTTGGGTCGGGTTAGGGGAGGTCTTTGTCCGGAGGCGGCAGAGTTCAACGACCATGCAGTCGATAGTGGCGCGATGGCATAAGCGGTCCGGACTGGCTTGAAGGGCGAACTCGCACGGATGGGTTGCCACTTGTTGCCAGAATATATTGCTGTCTCTGCTCTGCGGATGATCGGGATGATGCGCTCCTGACGGGTGGGGGAGCCGATCCGACCGCCTTGGGGCGGGGGCGGCACTGTCGCCGGTAGCGGCGCTGTCGACGCGATCGTGCCGAACAGGCGCATGCCGGTCCAGCCGATGCACAGCATGAAAAAGAAGCGCACCGGCCGTCCATCGGCCGATGATCCGATCATGCCTGCTCCTCCATGTCGGGGAAGCGATGTTGCGTCTTGTCCCACACCAGCGGCTTGCCCAGCAGCGACTGGACATAAAGGATCACGGCGCGCCGGGCGGCAAGGATAGCGATCGCGTTGCCGACGAACATGCGCGGCACGGCCGCCAGTCCATGCCGCCAGCCATAGGCATGGCCGGCAAAGATCGCGCGCATCATGATGCGCCATGCCATGAGCCAGAGATTGAGCGTCAGCAAGCTGTCGATCAGCGGCGTCGACGGGCGCATTTGCGGCGGCAGGAATGGGCGCGCCAGTTCCAATATGCTCCAGAGCAGCAGCGTGGCGTAGGCGGCGACGATGATCAGGGCCGCAAGGGTGGCGCGTCGGTCCCTGATCCGCATCCACCATTCGGCCGGGCCACCCTGCCAGCCCATCCGATCCCATCCGGCAAGCGAAATGCCGATGATCCAGCGTGCCTTTTGGCGGATGGCGGCCGGGGCGCTGTCGGGAAAATATTCGCGGGTCGCGACCAGTCGGCCTTGAGCATCACGGATGCGCAGGAAGATGCCCCGGCCGCCCATGTCGGCGATCCGCAACCCCGCCTCATAGTCTTCGGTCAATGACCCCGGATCGAATGGCCCCGCGCCAGCATGAGGGGCGAGAGCGGCCAATATATTTCTTTCAAAGGCGCAGGCGACGCCAGCAGAGGGAATGGATGCACCAAGAAATTCCCTCACTGTCAGGGACTTCCCATGAGCTTCAACTCATTGGCCGTTAGCGTCACTCTGCCCAGACCTGCGCGAACGGCGGAAAAGGGTGGATAGCAGAATGTCGGCTTATGGACGCGACGACATAGAAAGCGGCCGTTCGGTCAAGCGATGCTTTCGATGCTGACCAGCCTAATGTCTCCGTCAAACGGTTCGATATATGCAGCAATAGTATCTGAAAATTCGTCGGTTAAATTAAGGCCTTCGTGATCATAGTCGTTCTCCGACACCAGCCGCAGTGTTCTGCCGTCCCACGAACAAATCACATTTTTCTCATGATGGTAATGCACCCGAAACTCTTCGGTGATGTCCTTGGCCGCCTCTTCCCCTGCCGTGACAGGTACTCCATCGCATTCCAATGTAATCCGATACATGGCTTTCTCCCGCTACCGTCGTCGAGGATAGCGACGGCTTTCGGCACGCGCCATCAAATCAATTTCTGTCCGTAAGTGGTCGTTTGCCGAAGGTCCGGTTTTCGCCAACGCCCAAGCGATTCATTCCCTGAGGCCATCTCAACTCATTGGCCGTTAGCGTCACTCCACCGCGACCCGCGCGAACGGCAAAAAGGGGTGGGAAGCGGACTGTCAGGTCCAAGGTGTCTCTGGCGTAATAGAGACACTCATCGCGCTCACTTTCTCTATATCGGCGTGTTCGCTCGGCCGGTTAAATTCCAAAGACGTGAGCACGCCGTTTCCACAAAACAGGCTTGCCGTCAGACACGACATTTCATCGGCACTGTGCAATTCGACCGTAGCAATCAGGATGGACGCATCCGTAGATACCACTCGCCCCTCACTGCCAAATAGGATTTTACCGTTCCGCCGCTCATATAGGTTGATTTCGTGCCCACCTAGTATCGGCTGGACCATATTGATGCTGATAAGGCGTTGAGCAAACGCTTGTCGAACATGCTCCGGGATCGCTCTTTGGAGTTCGTCAAGGATGGCGCGTTCCAATGCATTGAACGACCTACGATATCCGCGAAGCATGTTGATGATGGCCATGAACATTTGCCGAGAGATATTATCTCTCTCTTCCTGCGGCAATGTCTGGTTTTCGCGATGAATTGATTGCCGCCTGATGACCGCCATTGGTCGTTTCCTGAACGGCCGGTTTCCGCCAGCTTCAGGGCGATTCATTCCCTGAGGCCACCTCAGCTCATTGGCCGTTAGCGTCACTCTGCGGCGACCCGCGCAAACGGCGGAAAAGGGTGGGGAGCGGACTGTCTGCTCTCAAGAAAAGCTTCCCTGAAATAGCAGTGCCATCGTCTTTCTCAATCCTCGGGAACGTTCCGGCAGTCAGGCACCCCTCCCTTCAACTGCCTTGCAATCCACATCCCTCCGGGTGATTTCGACAATGAAAGAGCGGATACAGTGTCATAGCTTCCACCGTTTCGCGCACGGTCTCGGAGACAAATTGTCATCTGGTTATCTGCTCTCGATAATACATTGAACGACATTTCCCATTCGTGCGGACCCATTTCCAGATACGCACTGCGCATATCCTTTTTAATTACAGCAAAACCGTAGTCAGAGAATGTTTTCTTCCCTGAAACGCGTCGTGGCCCAGTAGAATTTGGGAAGCTTGTTAAATCCAGATTGGTTACAATACTGTCTACGGCTTCATTCTTCACACCACCGACAACGGCTGTGGAAGATGCCAGCATCGTCGAAATCACCAACACATTCAGCTTCTTCATGGCGATCTTCCCAGGAGAGAAATGGTAACACGCACCTATCGGCAATGTCGGATGTTGGGGTAACTGTTGCGGTCGGTCAACGACAAGAAATGGTCGGTGGCCGACCGTCTGGTTTTCGCCTACGCCCAGGCGATTCATTCCCTGAGGCCTCCTCAGCTCATTGGCCGTTAGCGTCACTCTGCCGCGACCCGCGCAAACGGCGGAAAAGGGTGGATTGCGGATTGTCCCTATTTGCTCGCAAATCGAGCAACATACTCCCACCCGAGTGCGAGGCTGAAAACCGCAAAGCTCAGCAGAACGAGCGACCAGTTACCCGTAAATTCGCCTTCAAGGCGCTGAAGCCCAAGACTTGTTAGCAGGCCAACATATGAAAGCAGGAGCAACAGGCGCATCATCTTAGGCAAACCAGCCATTCTCGTCTCCTCGGGATACGCCCTCGACAGGTTTATCGAAGGCATAACCGCAAGTGAAGGCTTCGTGCAGGACCGCTTTTCCACCTAGGAGCGGACCGATCGCTATTGAGACTATCTAGTGCCGATCCGCCCAGCGGACAGCGATCGAGGGTGGTTAGCGGGGGGGCCGCCTACGACGGCTCCAAAGCCAAAAGCCGCCTGCAAAAATCAGCGCAACCACTGCATTTATTGCGGCGCGCTGCGGTAAATTGCTCCATGCGTATTCGATACTTTTCGACATGGCGTCTGACAGGAAGAACCCGATTAGCATGGGTAGCCATGAGACCAAAAAGTAACGGATCGCTAGGCGCATGGAATATCTGTATGGCATGCCCATTAGGTTGCAAGGGGTGGATGGTGGGCTTGCGCGATGCCTTACTTGTTAGAACCTAGCGTTGGTTTCGCCCCACCCGATGCCGTGTGCCCTGATGGTGTAGACCAGTCCGCCGCTCGTGGATAGCCGAACCACTTCTTGCCAGCCTTTAGGCAACTTTCCAACTGTCACTGATGCGAGATCAAGACACTGAACATCACCCCTCACTTCGATGAGCCAAGCAGCCTTTGACCGATCGTAGTGCTCCGGTTCGTAAAGTCCTACTTCGCGAACGCAAGGCACCTGTTTATCACTGAAGATCATGCCCCAGTCCTGTGAGAGCCGGAGTAGCATGCGACCGTCAATTCTCTCGACAGCAATGTCGATCGGCGGGGGCGAGCATGACGATAATAGCGTCATCGCTCCAATTATCGACAGCAGCTTGGCGACAGCGTTCATGTGCTGAACTTAAATCCAAGCCGAATGCCTGCAAGTGGTCGTTTGCCGAACGTCCGGTTTCAGCCAACGCCCAGGCGATTCATTCCCTGAGGCCATCTCCGCAAACTCATCGCAATAATGATTGGCGATGGCACGGGAAAACCAGGTGCCGCGACCCGGTAGGGGGAGTACCGGCAATTGCACGAGCGCGAACCGGTCGATCATATGATCGAACAGCCGGATTTCATCGGGATGCACGACGTCTTCGGCATCATGCATGACGATGGCCTTGAACCGGATGCCGCTTCGACCTTCCTCCGCCAGCATGCTGCGCCAGTTGATGTTCAGGCAATCGGCCTTGGTAGTCGGGCCGGGGCGGTCATTCAGGCACAATATGATATGCGGTTGATCGATGGCGATGGACGCAATCGCGTCGATTGTTGCCGGATCATTGAGATAGGCGCCGACGAATATGCGATAATCGGCATCGCCCCAGCAATGTACGGCATGGCGCAGCATCGCGCCGATGACGTCCGCTTCCTGCCAGGCAGGAATGAAGATGGCGATACGGCCGGGCGTCGATGAAGGTGGCAATGTCGCCATCGTCATGCGGAGGCGGCGAGGATAGCGGACCGCCCGGCAGGCTCGGCGGATCAGGAATAGAAGGTCGATCGCCAGATCATCCAGCCCGCCCAAGGCGAAGCCGATGACCGCGAACAACAATATCTCATAATGCAGCGCCTGTAGCGCGCCAAAGAGCATGTCCCCCACGATCCCGGATTTCCCCTGTCCCGATCGCCATGCGGCAGGGCGAATTTATGTCATGAGAACAGCGGTCTTCCAAGTATTTTGGAGAAAGTCTGTCAACATTGGCCGGCGGATCTGGGTTGGACCTGAGCGGAAATTTCCCTAAGGGGGGAAGAATGGCAATACCGGCAAGCACTTATGGAGAAGAGACGTGACCGAACGGCCCGTGTCCGCCCTCAGGAATTTCCTGAAGGGAGAAGCAGGCAGTGGCGTCTTGCTGATGATTTCGGCCGCGATCGCGATGATCATGGCGAATCTTCCAGGTGCTGCCGGTCATGTCTATCATGACATCTTCCATATGGTGACGGGGCCGGTGCTTGCTCCTGCACTCGGTCCCATGACGATCCATTTGTGGGTCAATGACGGACTTATGGCGATCTTCTTCCTGCTCGTCGGGCTGGAGATCAAACGTGAGTTCGTCGATGGCGGCCTGTCTACCTGGGAGAGGCGGCGCCTGCCTTTCATCGCGGCGGGGGCGGGCATGATCGCGCCGGCGCTGGTCTATCTGGCCGTTACGGCTGGGGAGCCGGCCCTGGCGCGCGGCTGGGCGATCCCGGCGGCCACGGATATTGCCTTCGCGATCGGGGTTCTGGCGCTGCTGGGATCGCGGGCTCCCGCATCGATCAAGCTGTTCCTGACGGCTGTCGCGATCGTCGACGACATGGGGGCGGTCGCGATCATTGCGCTGGCCTATAGCCAAGGGCTGGATGTCATGGCTTTGGCCGGCGCCTTTGTCGTCCTGCTGGTCATGTTCGGCATGAACCGTGTCGGCGTGCGATCCTTGGCACCTTATCTCATCGGCTTCCTGCTGCTCTGGTATCTGATGCTGCTGTCGGGCGTGCATGCCACGATCGCGGGCGTGCTCGCCGCCATCACCATCCCGGTCAATCGCACGCCGGGTGCGCCGGATGCGGTGGACAGTCCGCTCCATCGCCTGGAACATCTGATCCATCCCTGGAGCGCCTATCTGATCGTACCGCTCTTCGGCTTTGCCAATGCCGGCATCACGCTCAATGGCGAAGCGATCGGCGCTCTGCTCAGCCCCTTGCCGATCGGTGTGGCGCTGGGGCTGCTGCTCGGCAAGCAACTGGGCGTGTTCGGCAGTATCTGGCTGGCGCAGAAGCTAGGCATCGCGGCGCGGCCTTCGGGGGCGAACTGGGTGCAGATTTACGGCATGGCGCTGCTGTGCGGGATCGGTTTCACCATGAGCCTGTTCATTGGCGCCCTCGCCTTTCCGGGGCAGCCATTGCTGGTCGAGGAGGCCAAGATCGGCATCCTCGGCGGATCCTTGCTGTCCGCGCTGTGCGGTTATGCGGTGCTGCGTTTTGCACCAGCGCCGCGTTCGGTCGAGCGGGGCGCAGGGTGAGGGGAATCGCGTAGCATTAACCTTCATGCTACTATCGCTCTGCCGTTGCCGCGACTCGCTTCGCGTCAGCGCGCCGACCGCACTTTCGAAAAATACGGGAGGAGGGCGAACCGATGGAGACGGACGTCAATTATCTGCTGCATCGCCAGCAGATGTCGCTGATCAACGCGCAGGCAACGGCATCGCCCGAGGGGCGCGCTGCCTATGAAGGGCTGGCGCGCGGTTATATCGATCAGGTCGAAGCCTATCGCAGACGCAATGAGCAGCAGGAGAGGCTGATCATTCCGGCGCATTGATCCTCCGATCGTTGCGCCATCGCGCTATCGACGGGAAATCAGGCGATCGATAACTTCCTGATGCGGGCCATCGGCACCGCATTCGCGCTCCAGTATCTTCTTGATCTTTTCCAGTTCGGCTTCGGTCAGATGTTCGATGCCGATGAAGTCGTTGCGCGCAGTCTCGATTGAACGGATCAGTTCGTCGAGCTTGGCCTGGATCGCGGCGCCGTCACGGTTCTGGGCATTCTGAATCAGGAAGACCATCAGGAAGGTGACGATGGTCGTGCCGGTATTGATCACCAGTTGCCAAGTGTCGGAATAATGAAAGAGCGGGCCTGTCACGCCCCAGATCAATACCACGCCGACCGCCAGGATGAAGGCGAGCGGCTGGCCAGTCCAACTGGCGATCCGTGCCGACAGGGCGGAAAATATCCGATCCATGCAAACTCCTTTGGATGACCTGCGCATTTAGGCTCTGTTCAGCCATCTGCTGCCATGGCCATGCCCATGGCAACCATATCTTTTCGAGCAACGATCGGCGCGCTCGCCGGCTCCCTTCTGCTGGCCTCCTGCGCCAGTGTTTCTCCCGAATCACGCGTGCGCGCCGGGCTGATCGACGCTGGTCTTTCACCGCGAATGGCGGGCTGTATGGCCGAACGCATGGTCGATCGGCTCAGCCTGGTGCAGTTGCGGCGGCTCCAGTCGATCGCATCGCTCCACAAGTCGCACATGGGCAAGATGAGCATGGACGAATTGCTCTATAAGGTCCGTGCGCTGGAGGATCCGGAGATTTTCCTGGTGACCAGCAAGGCCGCCATTCACTGCTCTTTCTGACGCCGATTTCACAATAAAGCAGGGTCGGGCTTCGCAAGGGTTTTGCAATTTTGCAAAGTCGTTTTGCGAAATGGCTCTGGCCCTGCTTCCTCGCCTGTGCTTAACCCGCCTCAACAGTTTTCCTGTGAACAAAGGACGGGCTAGCCCATGAACATTCACGAATATCAGGCGAAGGAACTGCTCGCTAAGTATGGCGCGCCGATCGCCGCCGGTCACGCTGCCTTCACTGTCGAGGAAGCCGTCGAGGCTGCCAAGAAGCTGCCCGGACCGCTCTATGTCGTGAAGTCGCAGATCCACGCTGGTGGCCGCGGCAAGGGCAAGTTCAAGGAACTGGCCCCCGAAGCCAAGGGCGGCGTCCGCCTGGCCTTCAACCTGGACGAGGTGAAGGCCCACGCCACCGACATGCTCGGCAACACGCTGGTCACCATCCAGACCGGCGA
>CAACXH010000223.1_pt1 | contig 12748 bp, 10 predicted proteins | sample 2275881 | NCBI WGS metagenome assembly CAACXH01 (sample SAMEA5312483, study PRJEB27640) | indoor metagenome | biome: indoor environment; feature: controlled; material: polymer antistatic dissipative epoxy resin | place: Italy | collected 2014-05-27 | reverse complement strand
GATGCGCCCATTCGCAGTGCGGGGATCACCCCGGCGCCGGCCATTATCGAGGGAGCTTCGGCATGATCGACCTCACCGTCGTCTGGGCCTGTATCATCGGCTTTGCCATCGTCGCCTATGTCGTGATGGACGGCTTCGATCTCGGCATCGGCATCCTGTTTCCGTTCTTCAAGGTCGGGCAGGATCGCGACACCGCGATGAACAGCATCGCTCCGGTCTGGGACGGAAACGAAACCTGGCTGGTTATGGGCGTGGGCGGCCTATTTGCCGCATTCCCGCTGGCCTATGCCATCATCCTTCCCGCGCTTTACGCGCCGATGATCGCGATGCTGCTTGGCCTTGTGTTCCGCGGCGTGGCATTCGAGTTCCGCTGGCGCGACCCGGCGCACCGTGCTTTCTGGGACAATGCGTTCACGACAGGGTCGGTCGTCGCCACCTTCGCGCAAGGCATTGCGCTCGGCGCGCTCCTACAGGGCATCACGGTCGAGGGTCGCAGCTATGCCGGGGGCTGGTGGGAATGGCTGTCGCCGTTCAGCCTGCTGACCGGCGTGGGCCTGCTGGTTGGCTATGCCCTGCTCGGGGCGTGCTGGCTCAACTGGAAGACCGAAGGCGGATTGCAACGGCAGGCGGTGACCTACGCCGGGCGGCTCGGGATCGGCCTGCTCATTATGATCGGCGCCATCAGTCTCGCGACGCTGCGGCTCGAGACGCAATACTATCATCGTTGGCTGAGCTTCCCCGGCGTGCTCGCAACTGCGCAAGTGCCGTTCGCCACGCTCATCGTGACATTCCTCTTCTATCGCAGCCTCAGGCTGAAGCGCGATGTGCAGCCGTTTCTCTGGGCGCTCGCCCTGTTCGGGCTTTGCCTGACCGGTCTGGGCGTTTCGATCTGGCCGGACGTCGTCCCGGCGCGCGTGACGATCTGGGAAGCGGCGGCGCCGGTGCGCAGTCAGGTGTTCATGCTGGTGGGGGCCGCCGTCATGGTGCCTGTCATTCTGGCGTACACCGCATGGTCCTACTGGGTGTTCCGTGGCAAGGTCGGTACGGAGGGCTACCACTGATGCCGTTGTGGCTAAGCCGGCTTGGTTGGTTCGCTGGCATCTGGGCTGCGAGCGTTTTTGGTTTGGCGCTGGTGGGAGCCTTGATCCGCTGGTGGCTACGCTAAATGGCCCCTCGCCATAGACGAGGAGCCGACACTCAAATTTCGGTATTTTCCGCGAGAGCGAGCGCGTCTTCCACGTCGATCCCGAGATAGCGTACCGTATTCTCGATCTTGCTATGGCCGAGCAGGATCTGAACGGCGCGAAGGTTGCCAGTGGCCCTGTAGATAATCGATGCCTTCGTTCGGCGAAGTGAGTGCGTGCCATACTCGCTTCGCATTAAACCGACACCTGTCACCCATTCATCGACAAGTCGGGCATACTGGCGGGTGCTGAGGTGTCCATGATGGTCGACCCTGCTGGGAAAGACATAATCGTCAACATTGCCGCCGCGCCGCTCGAGCCATGCAAGCAAGCTGGCCCGGGCGTCCGGGAGCAGCTCAAACTGAACGGGCCGGCCTGTTTTCTGCTGCATCACGATTGCCCGCGTTCGGATCTGCCCCCCGCTGACAAGGTCGCCGATCTTTATCTGCACCAGGTCGCAACCCCGAAGCTTGCTGTCGATCGCTAGATCGAACAGTGCACGATCTCGCAGGCGGCGGCGCTGATTGAGATAGAATCGGATTTCCCAAATCTGCTTCGGCTTGAGAGCCCGCTTTGCACCCACGGTCCTTCCGGCATTCCAAACCGGGCGCTTGGCGGCGGTGACTTTTGTTTCAGACATCTCCATGATCGCTCTCCTATGGCCACATTGGCCATCTGCAGAACGCTCGCCGATAGAGATGCTCAGGATTTGCTGTTCGGCTCGTGCCGACCAAACCACGTCGTTCAACGGTGTCGCTGCAAGCGTCCGCTTTCAGCAACGGCTGTCGCTGCCGAACGACTGGACATGGGGACATTGCCGTCAGGCAGCTATCGGGCGCACCGATGAGGATAGCTGACGCGGGCGGACCTTTCCTGCACATTGTTTTCCGAACAGGTTGATGAACGTTGGTCTGCGGCAAGGGCCGGCTCTGAGCGGCCCGTATGCTGGTGTTCGGAAAACGGCCGTTTAATGAACACCTCGGCGGACCAAACCTGATCAGAGCTCCGCCAGATGGCCGCTCCGTACAATCCGCGATGTGTCTTTTGATGGCGGTAGACCAAAGAAGCGGGAATATTCACGGCTGAACTGCGTCGCGCTCTCGTAACCAACGCCGAATGCAACCGAGGTGGCGTTCCCCTCACCGTTCATCAGCATCGAGCGTTCGCCATGCGTTCTCGCTTAGCGTTGTTTAGCGTACTTTCCACGCTATGCCCTCAATTTGGCAACCGCGAAATTTTGTCGGCCATCCGGTCGGTGTGTTGTTGACGGCGAGCCTGCCAGCGTCGCCGCAAAAGGGCGGTTACCGGCATAGGCAACCGATTATTACACGAAGGAACAATCGGGCTTCGCCGCCGCTTGTAAATGGGAACGAGGACTGAAATGATCTTTCAGAGCCTTTTTGTCTTTTGAAAGCGCCGCGCGAGATGCTGTCGACCGTAATGAAGTCGTTTCTTACGCCCAGCCCAAGCCTGGCGGGGGCGCAGTATCGCGCCTACTCGCGGCAAATGCCGATGATGTATCCGATACTGCTTTCGAGCAGCTGGATAGTCGCCTACGTCCATATGGATATCGCGCCGTTGTGGCTGACCGTCGGTATCCCGGCGATTTTCACGGTCGGCTGCCTATTTAGAATGTTCCAATGGATAAAGGCCTACGGAACAGCACCATCACCAGAAGAAGCAAGCAGGGCATTCAAGGCGACGAGGCTACTGGCCCCGCTCATTGCCTTGTCTTTCACCGTCTGGTCGTTCCTTCTCTTCTCCTACGGCACGCCTTACACCAAATCCTATCTGGCCTTTTATATGGCCAATACCGTCGTTGTGTGCATCTTTTGCCTGATGCATGTCCGCGAGGCAGCGCTGATCGTGACCTTGATTGTCAACGGCGCGTTTATCGGATTCTTCGCTTGGGCGGGGCAACCTACATTCGTTGCCATGGCGCTCAATACAGCGCTCGTGTCCATAGGCATGCTGGTCATTCTCACAATCAACTACAATGATTTTGCAAAGAGGGTTGTCGCTGAAACCGATGCTTTGGCGAAGCAGGCGGCGCAGAATCGATTGATGCGCATGATTGACGATATGCCGGTCGCGGTGATGACGGCGGACCCAGTCGATTTCAGGATCACGTATCTGAACGAAACGTCTCGCAAGCTCGTGAAGCGCATCGAGCACCTTCTTCCGATCAAGGTCGAGGCGATGATCGGCGCCAGCATTGACGTGTTTCACCTTGTCCCTGATCGGCAGCGCCGCTTTCTTTCGGACCCCAAGCTCCTGCCGCATAGTGTGCGCATAAAGCTCGGGAACGAAGTGCTCGACGTTAAGGCATCAGCCATACACGCCGAAGACGGGTCCTACCTGGGTCCGATGTTGACCTGGGCGATCGTGACCAGTGAAGTCAAAGCGGAAAACCAGATCCGCTATCTCGCCCATCACGATGCTCTTACCGGCCTCGCGAACCGGGTGACCTTGAACGCAGCGCTGCTCAAGTTGACCAAAAATGATCGCACCCCGGGAGCATTACTGTTTATCGACCTGGACGGCTTCAAGGAGATCAACGACACGCTCGGGCACAGTTTCGGCGACCAACTGCTTGTTGCCGTTGCCAAGCGGCTGTCTGCAGCTTGCGAAGGCTATTCGGCGGTCGTCGCCCGGCAAGGCGGCGACGAATTCGCGATCGTGTTGACCGATGTTTCGGCGGCGCAATGCGATGCGGTCACAGCCGACATTCTTGCGAGCCTCTCAGAACCCATTGCCTTGGAACGTAAGCGTCTTGCCCAGATTGGAGCATCAATCGGCGTAGCACTCTTCCCGAAGCACGCGACATCCGCAGAAGATGTCATGGTTCGCGCCGACATGGCGCTGTACGTCGCCAAAGGTGCCGGGAAGGGCTGCGTGCGCTATTTCTCTGCGGAAATGCAGGATGAGTTTATCGCTGCCAAACAGTTGGAAGGCGAACTTCGCATCGCTCTTTTGTCGGGAATAGGGCTGAGCATATTCTACCAGCCCATCATCGACATGCAGCTACGCAAGGTCGTTTCCAGAGAAGCACTGGCGCGATGGTACCACGAAGATCTGGGCTGGGTGTCTCCCTCCACTTTCGTTGCGGTCGCTGAGCAAAGCGATCTGATCCTTAAACTGGGTCACTATGTCATTCACGGGGCATGCCGTGAGGCAATGACGTGGAGCGACAACGAGACGGTTGCCGTCAATATCTCCGCATCACAGATGGGGCGGTCGGAATTGTTCCCCTTGGTGTGCTCGGCCCTGGAGCATTCCGGCTTACCACCGACCCGGCTAGAGCTGGAAATCACCGAAACCGCTTTGCTGAAAAACGAGGCAGCCTCGATTGCCGAACTGCAACAGATCAGGGCGATTGGTGTCCGGATTTCGCTGGACGACTTCGGTACCGGCTATTCCTCACTGGCGCATCTTCGCCTCTTTCCTTTCGATAAAATCAAGATAGATGGCAGTTTCGTGCGTGACGCGCTGGACAGAGCCGATTGTGCATCAATCGTTGCGGCCGTGATTGATCTGGGGAACAGGCTGGGCGTTGCTACGGTCGCGGAAGGAGTGGAGACGATGGCGCAATTTCATTTGATGGAGGATTTGGGATGCCACCAGGTGCAAGGATATCTCATCGGTCGCCCTACGCCTTCCCCCTGCGATGAAGTTCTCAATACCGACCTTGTAGCGACATCGTAAACGATGCCCACGCCGCAAGCCCATATTGCTCGCGAGATCGTTCGCCTTGAACGCCTTCACGAGTTCGCTATTCTGGATTCCGCTCCGGAGCAGGACTTCAATACCGCTGTCGAGCTGCTGAGAAATGCGTTCGATGCGCCCATCGCGCTAGTGTCAATGATCGATGAGAGCCGGCAGTGGTTCAAGGCCAAGTGCGGGATTGAAGTCGACCAGACCCCGCGGGACATGGCCTTCTGTGCGCATGCTATCCATGTCTCTGAGATTCTCGTTGTTGAGGATGCCGCCAAAGATCCGCGCTTCGTCGATAATCCACTTGTCACCGGGCCGCCCTACATTCGCTTCTACGCTGGGGTTCCGCTGCGTCCATGGATCAACCCAAAGCCTGGCAAGGATATATCAGGTATCGGCACAGCGTGCATTATCGACACCAAGCCCCGCACTCTCGATGAGCGTTCGAGGGCGCTTCTGGTCGCCAGTGCGGCGATGGTCAGTTCCCTCATCGCGTGCAGAACGGCTGCCTCGGAAGCCATAGCCTTGAGCAGAGAGGCTCACGCACAGGCCGAGGTGCTCGAACGACAGCATCTGCAACTTCGTCAAGCCGAACGTATGGCGCAGATCGGTTCCTGGCGCCTCGATCTTGCGGACAACAGTGTCCATTGGTCCGATCAGGTCTACGTCATTCATGGCTTGCCGAGCGGCAAGATGCCGTCCGTCGATGAGGCTCTGAGCTTCTATCCGCCAGAACGCCGGGAAGAGGTGGCCAAGCTTCTAGAGCGCGGAGCGACACTGGGGGAATCTTTTGACTTTGAAAGCGACTTTATCACCGCAGACGGCCGCATGCGGCGCGTTCGCAGCATCGGTGAACCGATTGTACTTGATGGTCGGCCTGTCGCACTGATCGGCGTGTTTCAGGACATCACCGATCGTCACGAGCGCGAGTTGTTCCTTCGCCAAACGGCCGATACCGATGCCTTGACAGGACTGCCCAATCGGGCCTGTTTCGAGCAGGAACTTGCCCATGTCCTGGCCCGAACGCAGGATCACGGGGCGCCGGCCCTCATACTGCTCCTCGATCTAGATGGCTTCAAGGCGGTCAACGATACCTTCGGTCATGCCGCAGGCGACGAAGTGCTGCGGGTGATGGCAGATAGGCTACGCCAAAAGGCAAATAACGGTATTTTCGCAGCGCGCCTTGGCGGCGACGAATTCGTGATACTGCTCACCCGCCCCCGTGACTGCGCGCGGGCGGAGGCCTATATTACCGAGACGCTGCATGCCCTGCGCCACACCATAGAGCGTGACGGCCAAGAGCGATCTGTATCGGCAACCATCGGGGCGGCATTTCTCGAGCCTGGCGATGCAAGTTCCCATGATGCACTTCGCAGGGCGGACATCGCGCTTTACGAAGCGAAGCGCCAAGCTAAAGGCACTGGCAAATTGTTCGGGGAGACGACACTGTTCGCTTGATCGGCTGCAAGCGATCCAAGCCTTTGCCTGGCTGGTGGCCAATTATTAACCCTGTCCTGCCTATACTCAGGCCATGAAACACACCTCTCTGCGCGCGGACGAATTAGCCCGGTTGAAGGCGCTGGAGCAATCGGGGCTGATGGATTCTTCCCCGGAGCGTGAGTTTGATGAACTGACCCGGCTTGCGGCGACTGCATTGGGCGTTCGCAGCGCGGCCATCAGCCTTCTTGATGACAGGCGGCAGTGGTTCAAGTCGCGGCACGGCATACCGTTCAGCGAGACGACGCGGGAGGTGGCGTTCTGCAACTACCCTCTAGCATCCGGCGAGCCATTTGTGGTCTGTGACGCCTCGCAGGACGAGAGGTTTGCGCAAAATCCCTTGGTGACCGTGCCCCAGGGGATCCGCTTCTATGCTGGGTTGCCGCTGATCCTGGCATCCGGTCAATGCCTTGGCACATTGTGTGTGTTCGATCCAGAGCCGCGCGACGGGCTGACGGCAAACGAACGCAATGTCTTGCGCGATCTGGCGCGACTTGCAACAGAGCTGATCGAGACCTGTCAATTTCGTCAAATGGGCGAAATCGCCGCAAAGGTCGTTGAGGCAACCTCGGATGCGGTGCTGGCTGCCGATCGTGACGGCAATCTCGTTTACTGGAATGCCGCCGCGGAAAAATTGTTCGGTTGGAGCGTCGAGGAAGCTCTCGGGCAAAATGTTGAACTCATCATTCCGCATCGTCACACGGTTGGGCATCGCGACATCTTCGCGCGAGCCGCCCGGGGCGGCACTACCCGGCTTATGGGCACCTTTCTGGAATTGCCCGGTTTTAGCGACCAATGGAGCTCTACGTGACCGCTATCGTTCGATAGCGCACCGTATTTGGTCGCATTCGTCATGAGCTCATGCAGCGTTAGCGTGAAGCCCAGTGAGACTTGGGCATCGAAATGGACAGCGGGACCGGAAATATGGATACGCTCCGAAAGACCTCCATTGCTTCCCAGCACTGTCGCAGCCAGATCTTTCAAATCAGCGCCGCGCCATTCAGCGGCGGTCAGTGTATCGGTAGCCTGGGCCAAGGCAGCGAGCCGAAAGCTGAGAGCCTCGCTTGCGGCACCCATGCTGCTCGATTGCCTCAAAGTCTGGCTGGCAACGGTCTGAACGACGGCCAGCTGGTTTTTAAGGCGGTGAGCAAGTTCCTGATTTACGAGACGGAGCTGATCCTCATGCTCGGATAGCCGTTGGTTTGCCTCAGTCAGTTCTGCTGTGAGAACCCTGGACCGTTGTAAGGCTGCGCGTAGCTCTGAAGCGACCAGGGTCACTGCGGTCATTACGACGGCATAGAGGAGCGTTGCTGCCCACTGCGTGACGGTCAACCAACCGGGCTGCGAGACATCAGCGATAGTGAGCCCCGCAAGGAAAGCAGAAAACCAGACGGAAAACAGGCCCGTCGCGCGCGCCATGACCAGGGTGACCACGAGCACCACCGGAATGAACAGCAAATAGGGAAGCAAGTTCGTGACCATATAACAGGTTGCGGAAAAAGGCTCTTTCCTTGAGCCGCTTGAGGTGATTCAGACGCCTTCAACTGAGGTTGAAGGATTTGAGATGCGGGGCGGCGATTACCGGAGCGAAGGGTTGTTTTCCTACGTGAGCTGCGAAGCTCGGGTTCCGGCCAACCACCCACTTCGGGCGATCCGCGCGATCGTCGACGAAGCTCTCGAGGTGATGTCGGCTGATTTCGATGCGATGTATTCGCGCATTGGCAGGCCATCGATCCCGCCCGAGAAGCTGCTGCGCGCATTGCTCCTGCAAGCTTTCTATACGATCCGCTCGGAGCGCCAACTCATGGAGCAGATGGATTACAACCTGCTCTTCCGCTGGTTCGTTGGCCTGGCGATGGATGCGCCGATCTGGGATGTCACGGTCTTCACCAAGAACCGTGAGAGGCTGCTGCCCGGGGACGTTGCCGCCAAGTTCCTGTCCGCCATCATCAACCAGGCACGCGTGCAGGCTCTTCTGTCCGACGATCATTTCTCGGTGGACGGCACGTTGATCGAAGCCTGGGCCAGCGTGAAGAGCTTCAGGCCCAAGGATGAAGGCGGCCCCGGGAATGACGATGACGGTGGTTCAGTCTCCGGCCATGGCGAGCAGAAAACAGCGCCGAGCAATGCCGGACGCGATTTCCGGGGCGAGAAGCGCAGCAATGCGACCCATGCATCAACCACTGACCCCGATGCCCGCCTGTTCAAGAAAGCGCGGGGCCAGGCAGCCAGGTTGTGCCATATGGCCCATGTCCTCATGGAGAACCGCAATGGCCTCGTCGTCGATGCGATCCTCACCCAAGCGACCGGCACCGCCGAACGCGATGCCGCACTGACCATGCTGGGCCGGATGGAAGGGCGCCATCGGATCACGCTGGGCGCGGACAAGAACTACGACACCGCCGCCTTCGTCGAAGCATTGCGCGAGATGGACGTCACCCCGCATGTGGCTCAGAACAACAGCAACCGGCGCTCGGCAATCGACGGGCGTACGACACGCCATCCCGGCTACGGCCTCTCCCAGAAAATCCGCAAGCGGATCGAGGAAGTGTTCGGATGGGCAAAAACCTGCGGCACGATGCGAAAAACCCGACACCGTGGGCAACATCGCGTCGGATGGTCCTTCACGCTCACCGCTGCCGCCTATAACCTCATCAGACTGCCGAAACTGCTAGCCGCCACCTAGGCCTGCGCCTCACAACGCCCGAGGCCGGTCAAAAACGACCGGCTTCGGGAAGTTACCTCCCGGAATGACTGACGCCGTGGGCTAGAAAACCGCGAAAACGGGGCCAATGGCCGGCTCTGCCAAGCCTTTTTCCGCAACCTGTTAAGCGTTCTCACGCGAACAAACGGGTATCACCGCCCCCATGCAGCAAAGACCCAATTCTAACCGTTTTGATGTGCTCCGGTGGGAATAGCGCCGCTAGCGCCAACCGGGGACAGTAAGCGACAGCGGATTGGGCTCGCCAGTTCAGGCCGATCCGCGTGATTGCCGTATGCCTGGTCCCAATAGAGCTACTCGCGTCCATCCGCGCGCAGCACATCGAGCTGGCGAGCGAGGTCCTGGTCGGCGGTGGACATGCGCGCATATCCGATCCGTCATGTGCCGGGCCGACCGGACAGTAGCAGCTATGTTCAACATTCATGATTGGGCAGGAATTGTCCGATCGCGCCTTCCAGCGCAGGGTGTCGACAGTCGAATGGTGCAAAGGGCCGACTTTTGGATTGCTGCTGGCGGCGTTTATCGGAAAGCATTTTATGACCCATGCTGTTACCGAGGGAGTCTCCGGTCGCGCGTGTCCAGAACTGAAAGCGCAAGTAGCCGCCGCTGATTTACGCGACTAGCCATCTCGATACGATGGTACTCGGACTGCCATTCGGCCGGTGGGCTGCTGCTCTTGGACGAGAGGCTACGCCCAAGGAAGGAAGCTACGACCTTTGCTATTGCGGGAGCATCTCAAGCGATCGAGTCAAGGGTGCTGCGCAACACCTCTGCGGACGCGAGCAGCGCCAAGCGCTCATCAGGCCGGAGATCGGGTTCCAGCACGCGCAGCACACCTTGTGCGCCGATAAGGCATGGTAGGCTCAGGTAGAGGTCGTTCAGACCGAACGCTCCGGTTAGTCGTGCGGAGATGGGCAGCACCACACGTTCATCGCGGTGGACCGCCTCGCAGATGCGCACGATCGCAGTAGCTACGCCATAGGAGGTAAAGCCCTTGCCATGGTTGATTGTGTAACCGGCACGCATCACGTCGCGCGCTATTGCGGCTCGGTCGATCATACGCCCATCAAGAAAAGCATCGAGCGCTACCCCACCGATGCGCACGGTAGAAAAGGCGGCGACCTCGCTATCGCCATGCTCCCCTAAGACCAATGCTTCAACAGTAGCGGGAGCGATGCCGAGCTCTTCCGCGATTCGCTGCCGGAATCTATTGCTGTCAAGGAGGGTGCCGGTGCCGATCACACGTTCGGGTGGGAGACCGGACGCCTGCTGCGCTACTTGTGCCATCGCATCCGCCGGGTTGGAGGCGACGACGATCACTCCGTCGAACCCGACCGCTTTCACCTCATCGATGCAGGCACGCACAATCTCGGCGCTTTTGCCCGCGATGGACGTACGGGTTTCGTCGCCATGAGTCGCGGCTCCCGCTGTCAAGACCAGAATATCCGCCTTCGCTACATCGGCATATTCGCCTGCCCAAATGCGGGTCGGTCGTGCAATGGCATTGGCATCGCCAATGTCGGCTGCCTCTGCCATCGCTCGCTCTTTACTCGCGTCGATCAGCACGATCTCGGTGAACAAGCCACGCAGCATCAACGCGTACGCGGCGGTAGCGCCGACGTTTCCGCTACCGATAATCGCGACGCGGGATGACGTCGGACGAGAAGATTTGGACAAGATCGATCCCTTCGGTTCAAGCGATGTCTATGTGGCCGACGCTATTTTACGCCGCACCGCCAATACTACCAATCCACCGCAGTCGGTCGGCTCGCCCGCCGCGGCAATCGGACCGTTGCCAAGGCGCAATGCCGTCGCGGCGCCGCTGCGTTTCAAGGGGATCGATGAGAACGTACGCGCTACCGACGATCGTTTCGAGTGCCGCGACCAGCGCCGGGCTCTTGCCGTTTCCGCTCATGCGACCAGCGCCCCACGGTCGAGTTCGCCGACCGATCGCGCACCGGTCAGCGCCATGGCCACGCGCATCTCGCTGGCGAACAGGGCCAGGAGGTTGGCGACCCCTGCTTCCCCCGCCGCAGCCAGGGCATAAATGAAGGCCCGGCCGAGTAGCACCGCATCGGCGCCCAGTGCCAGCATCCGCACTACGTCCAAACCTGACCTGATGCCCGAATCGGCAAGCACCTTGATCTGGCCCCCCACGGCCTCGGCGATCTCGGGCAGCGCGCGGGTACTGGACAGCACGCCGTCCAACTGGCGTCCACCATGGTTGGACACGACGATCCCGTCCGCGCCGAACCGCACCGCGTCGCGCGCATCGTCGGGATCGAGGATGCCCTTGATGACCATCGACCCCTTCCAGAAATCACGGATCCATTGCAGGTCTTGCCACGCGATCGATGGATCGAAATTGTTTCCGAGCCAACCAATATAATCCTCCAGCTTGGTCGGCATCCCGCGATAAGTGGAGATGTTGCCCAGGTCGTGCGGCCGGCCGCGCAGCCCGACGTCCCACGCCCAATGGGGATGCGTGATCGCCTGTGCGACGCGGCGCAGGGGCGCGCCGGGTCCCGACATGCCTGAATGACGATCGCGATAGCGCGAGCCCGGCACCGGCATGTCGACGGTGAACACGAGCGTCGTCACCCCTGCGGCCTGCGCCCGTTCCAGCGCGTCGCGCATGAAGCCGCGATCTTTCAGCACGTAGAGCTGGAACCAGATGGGCGCGGAGGAGGCGCGCTGCACTTCGTCGATGGCGCAGACGGAGACGGTAGACAGAGTGAAGGGTACTCCCGCAGCGGCGGCCGCGCGCGCGGCCTGCACCTCGCCTCGCCGCGCGTACATGCCCGTCAGCCCTACCGGCGCCAGTGCGACAGGCATAGCGAGCCGGCTACCGAACAGTTCGGTTTCGAGGCTAAGGTCGGCCACGTCGCGCAGCACGCGCTGGCGCAGCGCAACATTGGCAAGGTCGGTGACGTTGCGCCGCAGCGTATGCTCCGCATTGGCGCCCCCGTCGATGTAATGGAACAGGAAGGGCGGCAGGCGGCGCCGCGCCGCCTCGCGATAGTCGGTGGGGGCGGAAATGATCACGATCTGCTCTTTTGCCTGTCTTGGGGAATAGAAGGGGCGTGGAGCGCGGCCGCGCGCACCTGGCGTGCACGTTCCTCGTCGATCCCACGGATGGTTGTCTCCACGAACTGGATATGCGCGTCGGAAGCATCGCGCGCCGCCTCCGCGTCGCCAGCGAGGATCGTCTCCATCAGCCGGCGATGCTGGTCTGATAGCTGCTCAAAGGTGCGAGGCACGGTGTAGAGCTTTTCCAGGCTATCCGAGATGCTCGATCGCAGCAGCCCAAACATGCTCGACATTACCGAATGGAGCACCGCATTGTGCGATGCGCGCGCTATGGCGAGGTGAAAGGCGGCGTCCGCCTGGGCCTCGTCGCCCGCATCGCCCGATCCATGGCTATCTATCATCGCGTCGAAGCAGCGGCGGATATGGTCGCGATCCGCAGGCAGCGCGCGCCGCGCGGCGTGAAAGGCGGCCTGCCGCTCCAGGCCCTGCCGCACCTCCAGCACATCGCGGCCATAGCCGGGATCGGCCGCGATCCGCGCGCCCAGCGGTGCGGCGATAGTGCCTTCCGCCCATCGCGCCGCCAGCGGAGCGGCGATGGTGG
>CAACXH010000105.1_pt1 | contig 13051 bp, 16 predicted proteins | sample 2275881 | NCBI WGS metagenome assembly CAACXH01 (sample SAMEA5312483, study PRJEB27640) | indoor metagenome | biome: indoor environment; feature: controlled; material: polymer antistatic dissipative epoxy resin | place: Italy | collected 2014-05-27 | reverse complement strand
CGCCGCCGACCTCATCTGCCGCATGAAAGCCGTCTATGACGTCAGGACGGATCGCGAACTGGGCAGGAAAATCGGTGTCGATGATGTGATTTTCACGCGATGGCGCAACCGCAACACTTTCCACAAGGAAGTCGTGTTCGCCGTCGCCCATGCGAACGGGGTCAGCATCAATCATCTTCTGTTCGGTCGCTCGGAAAACGCTCTCGTGGCAGAACTGTCAGCGGCTGAAGTCGAAACCGTCCGGGCCATGTGCAAGGCCCAAGGCATGACGGAGGCAGGCGTAGTCCGCTTCGCCTTGCGGCTCTATCAAGAGGTCTGCGAACGCTTCGCAAACGGTGAACAGATCGAATTCAGCGGCAACGGCAAAAATCCTTCCGTCTTCATCGCCCCGATGTTGAGTTTGCTTCGAGCGCGCCACAAGCCGCGCAAGCCCCGGTCCCCGAAGCGTTAGAAATCACCCCGCAGGCCCAAATTCTAACGCCAGCCCGTAAATGTTTGCCCGTGTCGAAGAATGTCGGTTCTTTGCCGATAAAATGTCGAGTGGATGCAAATTTTTGTTCGTTTTTCCGGGCGTTTCAGCAGGCTATTTGCATTCCTAAAAGCGACCGTTTTCCGGCAAGTCATTGGTTCATCTATTTCTTTTCGTATTATCTGAATTCTAGAATAGATATACCCCCCTCAACGTCCTTCGATAGATCAAATATGGGCAGGCAACAAAGATTGAAACAACATAATAAGGTGCCTTGACCTGACACAAAAAATTCCCATTATTCAATAATTATTGAAACGTCAAACTAACTTGCGGCTTCGCGTGTTTGAGCAGGCGCAGGTGCTTTGTTTCTCGCCATGCATTGAACGAGGATTGATCTGATGAACGAAAGGCAAGTCTTGGATGCGTTTCGCGCGCTCTCACAGCAGACCCGACTTCAGGTCATTCGGAAGCTGGTCATCGCCGGTCCGAACGGATTAGCGGCGGGTACGATTGCCGAAGCTGTGAACGTGTCGCCTTCCAACATTTCCTTTCATCTCAAAGAGATGGAACATGCTGGCCTGATCAGCGCCGAACGACAATCACGCTCCATCGTCTACAGCGCCAATTTCGAGACCCTCAACGGCCTCGCTCATTTCTTGATGGAGAACTGTTGTTCGGAACAATCTGACTCCGGTGACGTGCCCTTGGAATTCGCCGGATCAGGTTCTTAGCCGCCCCTGAATGCGAACGTTCTAATCCTATACGATGGAGTACCCCGATGGCCGATCTGCCAGCCGCCTCGCTTGATCTCATTTCCCAGCCCGACCTTGATGCGCTTCGTCCAGCATATTCGCAGCATAAGCCGCGAATTTTGATCCTCTATGGATCGCTGCGGAAGATTTCGTTCAGTCGTCTTTTGGCGGAAGAAGCTGCACGGCTTCTTGCGCATTTCGGATGCGAAGTGAAGATCTTCAATCCCGAAGGTTTGCCCCTTCCCGATGGTGCGCCGGATACCGATCCCAAGGTTCAGGAATTGCGCGCGCTGTCTCTCTGGTCGGAAGGCCATGTCTGGGTCAGCCCCGAGCGGCACGGTGCGATGACCGGCATAATCAAGGCGCAGATAGACTGGATCCCCCTCACGACCGGTTCGGTGCGACCGACGCAGGGCAAGACGCTCGCCGTCATGCAGGTCTCCGGTGGCTCGCAATCCTTCAACGCGGTCAATCAGTTGCGCATTCTCGGTCGCTGGATGCGGATGATCACCATTCCGAACCAGTCTTCGGTCGCCAAGGCATGGCAGGAATTCGACACGGATGGCCGCATGAAGCCCTCGGCCTATTACGATCGCGTCGTCGATGTCTGCGAGGAACTGGTCAAATTCACACTGCTGACCCGAGATGCGTCCGACTACCTGACAGACCGCTATAGCGAGAGGAAGGAAGAGGCCGCAAAGCTCGAACAGCGCGTGGATCTGAAATCGATATGAGCGAGCGCGCGCCGGTCGGCACTATCCTTGCCCTGGGCCTCACCCAGATCATCGGCTATGGAACCCTCTATTACAGCTTCAGCATCCTCGCGCCCGATATGGCGCGAGGCCTGAACTGGTCTACGGAGTGGATATTCGCCGCACTTTCCGCGGCTCTTCTTCTGGGCGGCTTGACTGCACCCTGGCTTGGCCGGGCCATTGATCATTTTGGCGCGGGACGGGTCATGACGGCCGGCTCCGCGATTGCCGCGGCGGCGCTGATCGCCTGTGCCTATGCGCCGGGCAAAAGCGGCTTCGTCGCCGCCCTGATCGTGATCGAGATCGCCGCCAATCTCGTGCAATATGGGGCTGCCTTTGCGCTGCTGGTGCAGGCAAGCCCCCACACCGCCCAGCGCAGCATCACCTATCTGACCCTGATCGCCGGCTTCGCCTCAACGATCTTCTGGCCCCTCACCACGGCATTGCATGCCCATCTGTCATGGCAGAATGTCTACCTGGGATTCGCCGGTCTCAATTTGCTCGTCTGCCTGCCGCTCCACGCATGGTTGTCTTATGGACTTGCCAAGGGCAGAACACAGAAACAAGCCGGCACGGCGCAGATCGTCGAGGGAAGTCTCAGCCCGGATGTCCGGCAGTTCGGGTTCAAGCTGATGGTGGTGGGGTTCTCGCTGCAATCTCTCGTCAGTGCAGCGATCCTGGTGCATATGGTGCCGCTGTTGTCGGGTCTCGGACTTGGGGCCACCGCGGCCATTGTCGGCACGCTGTTTGGTCCGTCGCAGGTGCTGAGCCGGTTCGCCAACATGGTGCTCGGCGGTAATCTGCCGCCGCTCGCCTTGGCAACGATTGCCGCCACATTGATCCCCGTTGGCATGATGATCCTGACCATCAGCGCGCCGTCGGTGGCAGGAGCCATGGCTTTTGCCGTTGTCTTCGGTTTGGGCAGCGGTCTTTTCAGCATCGTCACCGGTACCTTGCCGTTGATGCTTTTTGGCAGCGATGGCTACGGCCGGCTTCAAGGCAAGGTCATGGCCGCACGGTTGATCGTGTCGGCCACCGCACCTTTTGCGCTGGCGTTTGCGATCGCCCATATCGGCACGACGTGGTCGCTCACCATCACAACGGCGCTTGGCGCCTGTGCGATTGTCGCCTTCCTCGCGATTGCGCGGTTAGAGCGCCGCCACAAGTCTCGGGATCATCTCGCGAGCCGTCCGGCCTGAACCCAGAAGCGTCGCCGAGGCAGCCCCTGTCCAATTTCCATACCCCGCAAGCCAAAGGCGTGGCTGCTTGATCGAACGCCCCTCATCCACATCAACTCTGCCCTCCTCATTGATCACGCCGAGATACCGGAGATGATCGAGCGCTGGCCGAAACCCCGTGCACCAGATGACGGCATCAAGATCGCTTCTGGTTCCGTCCTGCCAGACAACACCATCCCGATCAAAGTTTGAGAATGGTCGCACGGAACCCAGCACGCCGCGATCCCGTGCGTCCCGGACCGGGGGAACCATGACAATATCACCAAGGCTGCCGATTTCTGGGCTATTCTCCCCGCCAAGCACCCGTGCGATGGCGCGTTGAAATAGCACGTGTCCATCGACTTCATCGGACAAAAACACCGGAGCCTGAGGCGTGACCCAGATGGTTTCGGCGACCTTTGATACTTCCGCCAGTATCTGTGCTCCGGAGTTGCCCCCGCCAACAATGGCGACCCGCTGGCCCGCAAAAGGAACAGCCGAGACATAATCCGCCGAATGAATCTGCACGCCCTTGAAGCCAGAGGCACCGGCATAGTCCGGAACGAAAGGATGGCGCCAGGTGCCGGTAGTGCTCAAGACGGCGCGGCCCCGCCATTCCGCTTTGTCTCCGATAACCTCCAAAGCGTCACCGCCGTCCCGAACCGAGGTAACTGTGACCGGGCGCTCTATGGGAAAATGATACCGCTCCTCGTAGCGCGCCAGATAATCGACCACCTCATTCCTTGACGGATAGGCCGCCTCGGTCTTCGCCGGCATCATCCAACCGGGCAGCGAACTGAATGATGCTGGTGAAAACAGGTGGAGTGAATTCCACGCATGACGCCATGCACCACCGGGCCCTTCTTCGGCATCAAGAATCACGAATCTGATGCCGGCACGCCGCAGATAGTAAGCCGATGCGAGGCCAGCCTGGCCCGCACCGATCACGACGACATCGAAAATGTCCGAGGACATTGCGCTTCCTTACTTTTTACGCAGCCGGGTTTCCGGCCGACTTTGTAAAATACTTGCGACCCATCCAGAGTGCCAACTGTACCAGCAGGATCAGCACCGGAACCTCGACCAGCGGTCCGATTACGGCTGCAAAAGCGACCGGCGAGGCCAATCCAAAAGCAGCAATGGCAACCGCGATGGCAAGCTCGAAGTTGTTGCCGGCCGCGGTAAAGGCAACGGCTGTCGTGCGCGGATAATCCGTGCCGACGGACTTCGCCATCCAGAAACTGACAAGAAACATGATGAGGAAGTAGATCGTCAGCGGAATGGCGATCATCACCACATCACCCGGCAGGCGGACCACATCCCCACCCTTCAGGCTGAACATGGCGACGATCGTGAACAGAAGGGCTGCCAGCGTCATCGGGCTGATCTTCGGCAGGAACACGTTCTCGTACCAGTCCCTGCCCTTGCTTGCGGTGAGCAAGCGGCGCGTGAGGTAACCGGCGAGGAACGGAATACCGAGATAGATCAAAACCGCCTCCGCAATCGTCCAGAATGATACGTCGATCACACTGCCTTCGAGGCCAAACAGCGGAGGCAGGAAGGACAGGAAAAACCACGCATAGACGCTGAAAAACAGGATCTGGAAAATCGAATTGAAGGCAACGAGGCCCGCGACATACTGGTTGTCGCCCCGCGCAAGCTGGTTCCAGACGAGAACCATGGCAATGCAGCGGGCAAGGCCGATCAGGATCAGGCCGGTCATGTATTCCGGGTAATCCCGAAGGAAGATCACCGCCAGCGCAAACATCAGCACCGGACCGATAATCCAGTTCTGCAGGAGAGAAATCGCCAGAACCCGCTTGTCGGCGAAGACCTGCGGCAGTTCCTCGAAGCGCACTTTCGCCAGAGGCGGATACATCATCAGGATGAGGCCGATGGCAATCGGAATATTGGTGGTACCGACGGACAGGCTGTCGAGCGCTGCAGGCAGGCCGGTAAAGACCGTCCCGAGCAGAACGCCCAGGGCCATGGCGGCAAAAATCCAGACGGTCAGATAGCGGTCGAGGAACGACAGGCGCAGTGTTGGTTCTTCGGGACGCATTGGCGTTCTCCTTGACAGATAAACATCGTCCGCAGCCTTGCCATGAAGACTGCAGTCACACGATTTCGACTTCTATTGACTTGCGTCAGACGACGCGACGACCGGTCTGGTCGACGACGACTTCGCCATCTTCCTTGGTAAACGCAGCCTGCTGGCCGGCCGGCAGAATATCCAGCACCGCTTCCGATGGTCGGCACAGCTTGACACCCACAGGCGTGACGACGATCGGGCGGTTGATCAGGATGGGATGGTCCATCATGGCATCAACCAGTTGCTCATCCGACAAGGATGTGTCGCTGAGACCAAGGTCGGAAAACGGCGTTCCCTTTTCGCGAAGAAGGTCGCGCGGGGAAATTCCCATCCGGTCGATCAACTGCTCAAGCAGCGCGCGCGATGGCGGGGTCTTGAGATACTCGACCACATGGGGTTCGATGCCGGCGTTGCGGATCATGGCAAGCGTGTTGCGCGAAGTTCCGCAGTCCGGGTTGTGGTAGATGACGATATCGACGGGGTTGGTCATGCGACGTCGGGCCTTTTGTTTGACTGGAGGGAAAGTATGGAGGTCGACGGCCGACGCGTTAACGGCGCGCGTTTCTTCACTTCGACCGCTATCCGTTATCGGGCTCTAATTGGTCGCTTTCTGACCACCGGTGGTTCCTTCCATCGTTCCGATCTGCCGTAGCCGTGTTTCGAGGGCCAGGCGATCAATGGATTCGAGCGGAAGGCTGAGGAATGCCGTAATACGATTTTTCAAGAACCGCGCCGCCTGCGCGAATGCGCGCTGAATTTCGACTTCGGTTCCGGTGACAGATGCAGGATCCTCGACGCCCCAGTGCGCTGTCATCGGGTGGCCGATCCACACCGGGCAGGCCTCACCCGCAGCACTGTCACAAACGGTAAAGATGAAATCCATCTGTGGCGCACCCGGCTCGGCGAACACGTCCCAGCTCTTGGACGAGAAGCCTGTGGAAGCGTAACCGAGCGCCGCGAGTTCCTTGAGAGCGTGCGGATTGACTTCGCCCTTGGGCTGACTTCCGGCCGAATAAGCCGTGAAACGACCGCCACCTTCTTTGTTGAGGATGGATTCGGCGAGGATTGAACGTGCGGAATTGCCCGTGCACAGGAAGAGCACGTTGTAGGTCTTTTCGGTCATGTCTGTGATCCGTGTGTTAAGTTGGGGGTCGGGTAAGCTTCATGATGGTCGCCGATGATGGGCAGAGAGAGGAAAGCTGCCGTGTCGCAAGCACTGCGTCTGGCAGATTTTCCCGTTGAACCTCAATGAACCCGAGGTGCTCAAAGAATGGCGTTGCAGTCGTGGTCGCAAGGAAAACATCGCTGCCTGGCTCGACGTGCGCCAGAACCGCCTCCACTGCTGCACGTCCAGCACCCTTTCCTCTTTGACCCGGCAGCACGACGACTGATCTCAGAAGCTGGTCGCCTTCGCATGCTTCGAGACCTGCGAAGGCGACAGTCCTGTCGTTGTCGCCCACAATCCTGAAGAAGGTGCGCCCCTCGTCCTCGACGTCATCCGTCGGAAGATCAGCGCCCGCAAGCGCATTTTTGAAATCGAGATCGCTCCCGCTCAATCGTTCTACCGTGAGCGCACTCATGCCAGACTTTCCTGCGGGTTCGGGACACAGCACGGTGTCAGTTCAGCGATGAGTGGCGCACACAATTCAGCGGATCCACCGCAACAGTCCTTCAGAAGGAATAGCGTCATATCGCGAAGCTGTTCGAGTTCAGCGCGGTACATGATGATCCGGCTGTGCCGTTGCGAGGTTACGAGCCCTGCCCGCGACAAAATGTTCAAATGCGCCGACATAGTATTTTGCGGCACCACGAGCGCACGCGCTATATCGCCTGCCGGCAGCCCTTCCGGCGCATGCTTGACGAGCAGCCGAAAAGTCTCAAGACGGGTTGGTTGCGCGAGCGCTGCGAGAGCGAGAATTGCCTGTTCCTGTTCCATATATCCAGATTACTGGAATTATGGACGAAGTCAACACGTTTGTTCAATAGGCATTGCCCAGCTTTCCATAACGACCGTACGAAGCCGACCCGCAACAATGCTGGCGGTCGGGCGGCGAACCCGAAAGCCTTGATGTCAAAAGGCTCACACGAGCGCCTTGCGTACGGCGGCAGAGACCCACTCGGCCAGGATGACAGTGGCCAGAATGACCATGAAGATCGTCGTCACTTGGGGCCACGCCAACATGTTCAAAGAGGACTGAAGCTTGAGGCCGAGCCCGCCTGCACCCACCAGGCCAAGGATCGCGGATTCCCGAATATTGATATCCCAGCGGAACACGGTAATTCCCAGGAACGAAGGGAGGACTTGCGGCACAATCGCGTAGTCGATGACCTGCATGCGGCTCGCCCCGGTCGATGAGACAGCTTCGACCTGCTTCTGGTCAATCTCCTCAATCGTTTCGTAAAGGAGCTTGCCGACGAAGCCGATTGACCGCAGGGCGATCGCAATGATGCCGGCGAGCAGTCCAGGTCCCAGGATCGAGACGAGAAGCAATGCCCAGATCAGCGAGTTGATGGAGCGTGATGCCACGATCAGGAAAAGTGCGATCGGCCGAAGGACAAAAAAGCTGGGCGTGGTATTGCGAGCGGCAAGAAAAGCTATAGGCACTGCCAGCACAGTGCCGGCAAGCGTCCCAAGCGTTGCCATATTGAGCGTGTCCCAAAGAGGAATGATAAGCTCGCTCAAATAGGACAGGCGTGGCGGGAAGGCGCGGCTGAGAATGTCGCCGCCTTGTCTTGGCGCATCGTAGATAAACGCCCAGATCGTATCTTTTGTCATGATCTGCCAGCAGAACACGAAGAAGGCGACGAGTAGCAGCCAACCGATCCACTGGATGAGCTCGCGGCTCGGCGTAAGCTTACGCCATGTCTTGTGGCCGTCGAGAGAATGTGAAACTGGCATTATTGAACCCGCTTGCGAATAAGGCTCGAGCCGTATTCGGCGAGCATGACGATGACGATAATGAGGATCAGCACAGCACCCGCGCTATCGTACTCGTATCGGTCGATCGACGTGTTGAGCGTCGCACCAATACCCCCTGCCCCGACGATGCCGATGACGGCCGATTCACGGAAATTGATGTCAAACCGGTAGAGCGAAAGTCCGATCAACCGCGGCATCACCTGCGGTTGGACTGCATAGTTGACGAGTTGCAGCCACGAGGCGCCGGTGGCACGGATGGCCTCTGCCTGCTTTTCATCGATTTCCTCGATAGCGTCAGCGAGGAGCTTGGCGATGAAGCCGATCGTTGCAAAGGTGAGCGTCAGGAAACCCGCGAACGGGCCAAAACCGAACATTGCAACGAGCAAGATCGCAATGATGATCTCCTGGAAGGCACGCGAAATAGCAATGATCGAGCGGCACGCGTAGTAGACGGGCGCTGGCGCAAGATTACGCGCCCCTCCAATGCCAATAGGGATGGAAACGAGGATACCGACGATAGTCGAGGTCAACGTCATCGTCAGGCTCTCTTCAAGCCCCTGAGCAATGTCACGCCAGCGCGTGGTAAAGTCCGGGACCAGAAAGCCTTGCAGGAAACGCCAGCCGCGATCGAGCCCTTCGTAGGCACGTGCCCAGTTTATATCGATGGTCGCAACGGCAGCGATGATATAGATCAGCGCGCCCCCGTAGACCAGCCATCGCAAAACCGCGGACTTAATGAACAGAGGTGGCCGCCGCCAGATCGAAGGATAGCCCGTCGAGGATGCATGGGCCATCACAAGGCTCCTGCCATGCGCTCGTCCGCCCGTTCTCGTTCAATAACTGCGAGACGCTCTTCCTCGGCATCATCCTGGGCTTGCTTCTGCATGGCAACCCAGTCCTCCTCGCCGTAGATGCGGGTGAGTGCAGCTGTGTCGAGTTGATCAGGCGTGCCGTCGAAGACTACCTCGCCGGCACGTAGGCCGATAATCCGTTGAACGAAGGCCTGCGCCAACAGGACGTCATGGATATTGATGACCGCCGGCAGGTTTCGTTCTTTGCAGATCTCGACGATCAGCCTCATGATCTGCCGTGAGGTTTTAGGATCGAGCGAAGCGGTCGGCTCATCGACCAGAAGCAATTCAGGGTCTTGCTCCAGCGCTCGCGCGATACCGACGCGCTGTCGCTGACCGCCTGAAAGAGCGTCCGCGCGTTTGTCGGCATGGGCCGTCAAACCAACCCGGTCAAGAAGCGCGAATGCGTTCTGAACGTAGTCTGCGGGGTAGCGGCGCAGAAAGCTGCGCCAGAAGGGCACGTAGCCAAGCCGACCCGACAGGACGTTTTCCATCACGGTCAACCGCTCAACCAGAGCATATTCCTGGAAGATCATGCCGATACGGCGCCGCGCGACCCTGAGATCGGATCGAGACAACGCGGTCACGTCGCGCTCACCTAGAAAGACCTTGCCGGACGTGGGTTCGATCAGTCGATTTACGCAGCGGATGAGACTGGATTTGCCGGCTCCCGAGGGACCGATCAAACCCACCACCTGGCCGGCGGGGATTTCCAATGTGATCCCGTTCAGCGCCTTGTCGCCGGTCTTGTAGGTTTTGGTGAGCCCGGTGATCCTAAGCATTGTCGTTCCCCGCCTTTAAAACATGAGTAAGCGCCGGGTCGTGTGCGACCCGGCGCCTTTTCATCACGCGCGTTTATTTGCACGCGTAGGTGACGCCGTTGGCTTCATCGATCTGGCGAATGACAGCCCAATGTTCCTTGAAGGTAATCGGGATGAAGGCCTCCTGCGGCGGCTCGGAAGTCTGGAATTCCTTCAGCAGGGCCGAACCCTCCCAGTTGAACGAAAAGAATGCTTCCTTGATCTTTTCCTGCAGTTCCGGGGTCAGGTTGTAAGCCACGCCATATCCGGTGGTCGGGAAGGTCTGAGACGGGCCTGTCGCAAACATTTTCTGAGCGCGCGATTATCCCCTGAGCATCCTCGTTTTCATGCTTTGTTAACCTTTTGCAGTCCGAAGAGGCGCGCAAGCAAATCGTTCTGATTGTTGATGGTCCAGCCGCCGGAAAAGCCGAAGCCTTTCCTCAACCACAGCATCGCCTCGAAACCAGCGATCGTTCGCCGCGCCGTGTTGAAGGATTGGAAACCACCGATCTTTGGCATGTTCTTCTTTACCCGGAAATGGTCACTTTCGATGCCTTGCTGGAGGTGCTTGGTGACATAGTGGACGGGGTCAGGGTGGAGAAGCCCATCATCAACCGACGTTTTGATCGTTGACGGGAAGGTGTTGGCCCCGTCCGTCCCGATCCTGTTCGGCGACAACAAGGGTTCGTCTTTGAGCATCTTGCGGAAGAACCGTTTGGCGGCGTCGAGATCGCGCTTAGCGGTCAGCAGGAAATCCATCGGATTGCCGTGTTTATCGATGGCTCGGTACAGATATCGCCATTTGCCGCGGATCTTGACGTATGTCTCGTCAATCCGGACTGAGCCGCAGTGGGGTCGCCGAAACTGCCGCAGCCGTTTCTCGATCATCGGCGCATAAGCCAATACCCAGCGGTTGACGGTGCTATGATCGACCTCGAAGCCCCGCTCGCGAAACATCTCTTCCAAGTCCCGATAGCTCAGCGGGTAGCGCAGGTACCAGGCAACTGCCTGTACAATCAGCCATGCCTCGAAATGCCTGCCTTTGAAATCATCCTTCGACTGGCGCTTTAGCTTCTCGGCAATCGCATTCAGAATCATGGGCTCGCTCCGCAACATTGCAAGCGGCAAATTTCGCGCCCATAGTCAACATACCGTTAAGCCCGAAAATTTGCGACAAGCCCGTTGATGATCTCCTTGTCCGTCGGGTTCTGGATGAGGATCTTCTTGCCGATGATATCCTGCGGCTTGAGAAGCGGCTTCTTGGCCATGGACATGACCGCCGCCGGGCTCTTGGCCCATTGCTGGCCGATCAGCACGAACTCGTTACCTTTCTGGATGGCGTCGAGGAAAGGCAACCAGTTCGCGGTGGCGATGTCGGCCCGACCGGCCGACAGCGACACCAGCGTATCCGGGGTATTGTGAGAGCGGCGGTGCAAAACTAGACCACGGTAGCGGCGGGATAGTCCCGCTTCGGGCGGCGTAAAAGTCGGCCACCTATTTTCCTTCTGCGACGAATGCAGGAGGGCCTGGGGATCTATACCGTGGAATTATATCTGAAGGTTCGTCTGGCCTGCTCTGAAGGAATGAGCCGGCGTCAGGCCGCAAAGCATTTCAACATTTCGCGCGACAGCGTGTCCAAGATGCTGTCCTATTCGACGCCCCCCGGCTATCAGCGGCAATCACCGATCCGGCGGCCCAAGCTTGATGCGTTTATCTCGACGATCGATCACTGGCTTGATGAGGACGTGAAGCTGCCGCGCAAGCAGCGCCATACGGCCAAGCGAGTGTTTGACCGGCTGCGTGACGAGTGCGGTTTCACGGGCGGTTACACGATCATCAAGGACTATATTCGCGAGCGGGAGCAGCGTCGCAGGGAAGTGTTCGTGCCGCTGTCGCATCCGCCTGGCCACGCGCAGGCCGATTTCGGCGAAGCGATGGTGGTGATTGGCGGCGTGGAGCAAAAGGCGCATTTCTTCGTGCTCGATCTGCCGCATAGCGACGGCTGCTACGTGCGGGCTTATCCGGCGGCGGTGGCCGAGGCCTGGGTCGATGGCCATGTCCATGCGTTTTCCTTCTTCGGGGCTGTGCCGCAATCGATCGTCTACGACAATGATCGCTGCCTCGTCGCCAAGATCTTGCCCGACGGCACACGCAAGCGGGCGACGTTGTTCAGCGGATTTCTGTCTCATTACCTGATCCGCGACCGCTATGGCCGGCCGGGGAAGGGTAACGATAAAGGGAATGTCGAAGGTCTCGTCGGTTATAGCAGGCGTAACTTCATGGTTCCGATCCCGCAGTTTCCGACATGGGATGCGTTCAATACCTTTCTGGAAGAGCAGTGCCGCAAACGCCAGCGCGACAAGCTGCGCGGCGAGAGCGAGACGATCGGAGAACGGCTACAGCGCGATCTGGCCGCCATGCGCCCCTCGCCGGCATCTCCCTTCGATGCCTACGACCAGGCCAGCGCCATTGTGACGGCCCAGTCGCTGGTGCGCTACAAGACCAACGACTATTCCGTGCCGGTCGCCTACGGCCATCAGGATGTTTGGGTCCGGGGCTATGTCGATGCTGTGGTGATCGGCTGCCGCGGCGAGGTCATTGCTCGCCATCCCCGGAGCTGGGAACGCGAAGACGTCATCTTCGACCCTGTTCATTATCTGCCGCTGATCGAGCATAAGATCAATGCGCTGGATCAGGCCGCACCTCTGCAAGGATGGGACTTGCCGCAAGAGTTCGCCACGCTGCGCCGGCTGATGGAAGGTCGCATGGCAAAGCATGGCCGGCGGGAATATGTGCAGGTTCTTCGCCTGCTGGAAAGCTTCGAGCTCGCCGACCTGCATGCGGCGGTGAAGCAGGCCATCCAGCTCGGCGCGATCGGCTTCGACGCGATCAAGCATCTGATCCTGTGCCGCGTAGAACGCCGACCGCCGCGACTGGACCTGTCCATCTATCCCTACCTGCCGAGGGCGACGGTCGAGACGACTTCGGCGAAAGCCTACATGCGCCTCCTGTCGTCGGATGCGGGAGAAGCGGCATGAGCACCGAAGCGCCGGAGATCCTTCTCGCACACTATCTCAAGACCTTGAAGCTTCCGACCTTCCAGCGCGAGTATCAGAAGCTGGCCCGGCTGTGCGCCAACGAAGGCGTCGATCATGTCGGATACCTCACCCGGCTTGCCGAGCGGGAGATGATCGA
>CAACXH010000049.1_pt1 | contig 13281 bp, 9 predicted proteins | sample 2275881 | NCBI WGS metagenome assembly CAACXH01 (sample SAMEA5312483, study PRJEB27640) | indoor metagenome | biome: indoor environment; feature: controlled; material: polymer antistatic dissipative epoxy resin | place: Italy | collected 2014-05-27 | reverse complement strand
ATATCGCGAGGGGCGTATCCTGGCAGTCATTCTGCACGGCTCGCACGCCGAGCAGGCATGGGAGGACGTCGTGCCGGGCGAGGCATTCCGGTTGATGCTGATCGTCAACCATGTGCGTCTCGCGCGAAGCGAGCAGGATTGGCGATTGGTGCGCGACCGATTGCGCCGCGCATGGGAACATGGAGAAATTGCCAGACCGGTCCGGATGACGGTGGAAAGCCTCGACCGGATCAACAGCGCTCTTGTCGATGCCGTGCCCCATTTCGTCACGATCGCGGAGAGGGGGATAGCGCTTTATCAGACGGAAGGGCTGCGCCTAAAAGCGCCGCGTCATTTGCCCGAGGACGAAAGAGCCAGAAGGTGCAGAGCCGAATTCGCGCGCTGGCATAAAAATGGCTGCGACTTTCTGGCCGGCGCATCCTTTTATCGCGACAGGGGCAATATGCGGATGGCTGCTCTGCTGCTGCATCAGGCCTGCGAGCATCTCTATCAGAGCATATTATGGTCCTTCACGCTCCATGGGCCACGCACCCATGCGCTGGATGAATTGCGTGAAGCGGCCGAGGCGCTGGTGCCCGATCTCCGCGCCGCGTGGCCGCGCGAAGATCGGCACCAGCGACGTGCCTTCGGATGCATCCGAAGGGCCTATGTCGAGGCTCGTTATGAACGGTCTTATCGCATCATGCCGGCCGAACTGGTGTGGGCGCTGGAACGGGGCGAAGCGCTCAAGCAACTAACCGCGCAGAGCTGGCGCCACCATGACACGTCGCTTGCCGTTCGACAGCAACCCACAGTATCGGAGTTTCCTCCGCCGTCGCTGATCTTGACGCCAAATTCTCGCGCACTGCCGGCGCTGTTACCCGCAGCGGCAGGCGCGCGGCGATACCGGTCGCCCTTGGTTCGGCTGCGCGGCCTTTTACATGCCGTAGAACGCAGCAATGCCATCAGGCGCTGGGTAAAGCGAACCTCCCTGCTTTCCGCTGGCCTCTGCCTGTTTCTGGCCGGGGCCGAAGCAATGCATTGGCGCCTGCGCACAGGCCCGGCCATTCCATCTGAGCCGGCCAAGCCCACCGCCATTCTCGATTTCGACATTCGCGCCGAGACCGTGTTGGAAGCGGTCGTTGAAGTCGCCAAGCGAGCCGGCTATCGGACCGCAGCCAACGAGGACATTTGGACTGTCCGTTGGACCGGCACCTATCGCGCCAAGGCGACGACCTTCGATGCACTTGCCGACATTCTCTATGGCTCAGGGCTTTGCCCGACCATCAGGGATGATCTGATCACCATACGCTTCTGCGATCCATCCGGTCGTTTTGTCATCGCCAGCACTGACGAAGTGATGCGGCCGGATGAGCAGGCAAACACGACAATCTATCGCTCGCGCTGATCGCTTTCAGCCTGGAACGCACGCTTGCCCTTGCGCTGCCATAGGGCCAGCGCCTGTTGCCGATCCTCGCCGCGCAGCCTGTCCGCAACGGCGAGAAAGGCGCCATAGAGGGTGGCACGATCGTCATCAACGAGATCGACCAGGCCGGCCTTGATGACGAGCCCGCCCAGTTCGATCAGATGACGGGTGCGTTCCCGGCGTTTGACGGCCCAGTCCCGCATGTCGGTGCGCGCCTTCTGTGCCTCAAGCCGATGCCGAGCCGCCGTCGAGCGGGAGAGTGCCGCTCTGGAGGCGATCAGGTCCGCCCGCAGACTGGCGCTTGTCGCCGCGAAAGAAGGCGGCGCCAGCCTTGCGCCACGCCTCCTTGGCTGTCGCATCCTTGCTCCGGGTCGCGTGGAGAAGCGCGCCGGCCAGCATATCGGCGTCGAGCATGTCCGCGCCGGTTGCCGCGACCAGTTCGCCCAACTGGCGCACGCGCCGTTCCTTCAGCTGCTTTGCCTTGTCGGCCAGCGCCTTCAGCTCCGAATCAAAATCGCGGGGTTTGCGCATGATCAAGTCTCCGTTGAATGATGATGCCCTCATGATAGAAGAAGGGCCTATCGTGCGCAGTAGAGTCGCCGGGACAGTCTGGCACCGCCTAGTCCCTTCCAGGAAAATTTCGAGAAGGGCGCGCTTATACGTCGTGCCGACGTGCGCTTAGTGGCGTAGATGGATTGCCGATATGGCGATCTTCCATTTCTCCGTTCAGGTCATTGGCCGCGCACAAGGGCGCAGCGCCGTCGCGGCGGCGGCCTATCGTGCGGCTGAACGCCTGCACGACGATCGCCTCGACCGCGACCATGACTTCACGAACAAGGCGGGCGTCGTCCATTCGGAAATCCTCCTGCCCGAAGGTGCGCCCGAACGCTTCTCGGATCGCGCGACACTCTGGAACGAGGTCGAGGCGACCGAGAAGCGCAAGGACGCGCAGCTTGCCCGCGAAGTCGAGTTCGCCATTCCGCGCGAGATGAACCAGCAGCAAGGCGTCGCGCTGGCACAGGATTTTGTGCGCGGCCAATTTGTCGAGCGCGGGATGATCGCGGATCTGAACGTGCATTGGGATATCGACCCGAACGGCCAGCCCAAGCCCCATGCTCATGTCATGCTGACCATGCGCGAAGTCGGCGAAGACGGGTTCGGGGCGAAGGTTCGCGACTGGAACCGCACCGAACTTGTCGAGCAGTGGCGCGAGCGCTGGGCGGATCATGTCAACGCCCGCCTTGCTGAACTGGACATAGACGCCCGCATAGATCACCGCAGCCTTGAGGCGCAGGGCATTGAGCTTGAGCCGCAAGACAAGATCGGCCCCGCCGCGTCGCGCATGGGCGAGCGTGGCCTTGAGTCCGAGCGGATCGAGGATCACCGCGCCGTCGCCCAGCGCAACGGCGAACGGATCATCGCCGATCCTTCCGTGGCGCTCAATGCCATCACACATCATCAGGCGACATTCACCACGCGCGATCTTGCGATGTTCGTCCACCGGCACAGCGACGGCAAGGAACAGTATGACCGGGCGATGAGCGCCGTTCGCGCCTCCCCCGACCTGATCGCGCTGGGTAAGGATGGGCGCGGCGAAGATCGCTTCACATCGCGCGACATGATCGAAACCGAGCAGCGGTTGCAGCGCGCCTCGGAACGGATGGCGGAGCGCGAACGGCATCGCACGGAAGAGAAGGCGTGCGAGGCGGCGTTGGCCAGCGCGGAAGGGCGCGGATTGCTGCTGTCGGGCGAGCAGCGCGCTGCGTTCGAGCATGTGACCGGCGATCGGGATTTGAGCATCGTCGTGGGCTACGCAGGCACGGGGAAAAGCGCGATGCTGGGCGTAGCGCGGGAGGCGTGGGAGCGGTCGGGGTTCGAGGTGCGCGGCGTGGCGCTGTCGGGCATCGCGGCCGAGGGACTGGAAAATGGCTCCGGCATCGCGTCGCGCACCATCGCCAGCATGGAAGATGGCTGGGCGCAGGGGCGCGATCTTCTGACCGCCCGCGATGTGCTGGTGATCGACGAAGCGGGCATGGTCGGCACCCGCCAGATGGAGCGCGTGCTATCCCATGCAGCCGACGCCGGGGCCAAGGTCGTGCTGGTCGGCGACGCCGAGCAGTTGCAGGCGATTGAGGCGGGCGCGGCCTTCCGAGCGATCCACGAGCGGCATGGCGGCGTCGAGATCACCGAAATCCGCCGCCAGCATGAGGATTGGCAGAAGGACGCCACCCGCCATCTGGCGACCGGCAGGACTGGTGAAGCGATCCGGGCCTATGCCGATCATGGCATGGTCCACGCCGCCGAGACGCGCGAGCAGGCGCGTAGCGATCTGATCGACCGTTGGGACGCGGCGCGGCAAGCCGAACCCGACAAGACGCGGATGATCTTCACCCACACCAATGACGAGGTGCGTGACCTAAACGAGATGGCGCGCGGCAAGCGCCGCGAGGCGGGCGAACTGGGCGACGATGCCCGCGTGAAGACCGCGAACGGCGACCGGGACTTCGCATCCGGGGATCGCGTCATGTTCCGGCGCAACGAACGCGGCATGGAAGTGAAGAACGGCACGCTGGGGACCATCGAGCAGGTGAACCAGCAGAGCATGACCGTACGCACCGATGACGGGCGCTCCGTCGCGTTCGATTTGAAGGATTATCGCGACCTCGATCATGGCTATGCCGCCACGATCCACAAGACGCAGGCCGTCAGTGTCGATCGCACCCATGCGCTCGCCACGCCGGGGATGGACAGGCACGGAACCTATGTCGTTCTCACCCGTCATCGGGAGGGCGTGGACTTCCATTATGGGCGGGATGATTTCAAGGACGACTCCCGCCTTGTCCGCACCCTGTCTCGCGAACGCGCTAAGGACATGGCGGGCGATTACGAGCGCCACGACCCGGCGCAGCAATTCGCTGAGCGGCGGGGTATCAGCTTTGGCGAACGTGTTGCCGAGATCGTCAGGCCCGTGGTCGAGAAGGCGCGCGGGATCTTCGACGGCTTGCGCCTTTCGCTGCCCGGTCAGGATCGCGTGCCATCGCCCGCGCCCGAACCCGAACGCGGCATATTCGACGGTCTGGACCTTGGCCGCTTCGCTTCCGCGCTTGTTCACGATCCAGCCCGCCAGCAGCAGCGCGAGCATGACCCGCAGCCAATGCGCGCAGGCGGCTTGCGCGGGGCGGTCGAGCGCTACGCCAAGGCGGTGGATGCGATCCGGCAGACCCGCGCGCAGGGCATCGACCCTATGCCCCACCAGCGCGAGGCGCTGGACAAGGCACGCGACGCCCTCGAAGCGATCCGGCCCGAAGGCTCGACCGATTTGAACAGCGCGTTCCGGGCTGGCCCGGAACTGATCCGCGAGGCGGCGGAAGGGCGCGGTCATGAAGCGGTGCGGGCGATGCAGGCGGAGGCGGAAATCCGCATCGATCCCTTCCAGCGTGCCGACAGGTTCGTGGAGGGCTGGCAACAGTTGCAGCGCCAGCATCAGGAACTGGTGCGCGACCGCAATTTCCGGGGCGCGAAGACCACGGCGCAGCACATGGCCGACATGGCGAAAAGCCTTGAGCGCGACGCCCAGCTTGAATCGGTGCTGGGGCTACGCAGCCGCGAGCTTGGTCTTGAGATTGGTCGGGACATGGGCCGCAGCATCGGCCGCGCCCTCGCCGCTTCCATCCCCTTCGATCATGGCCGCGACATCGGCCGTGGCATGGAACGCTAGAACAAGGAGAATTGCATATGGACGACCAATCCCTGTTGAACGGGCCGGAACCCCAGCCGCCGACCGGCACGGCGGCGGAGGCGTTCGCGCACCTGGCGGCGCGTGTGGGGGAGATGGAGCAGAGGCTTGACGGGCGTCTGGCGGTGATCGCCCGCGCTCTTGAGCATATCGCCGTCGAGAAGCAGAGCATCGAGGTTCCCGACTACAATCTGACGCTCGCCAAGATCAATGCCGCCTTGGCCGAATTCGCGAAGCATATGAAGGCGCTTTCCCAATCCGAAGCGCTCAAATTGACCCCGGAGAGCATGGCAGAACGGATCATAGTGTCAGCGGAAGCGGCTCGGGAAACGGACAAGGCGACCATCAAACAGGCGCAAGCGGTTCTGCGCGAAACCCATGCCGACCAGATGCGGGCTATCGGTGCGATCCGCGCCAAGGACCAGCAGCGCTGGCATATGATCTACACCGGCCTAGGCGCCGCGCTGGCGGTCTCGCTTCTGTGGCTTTTCTATCCGGGTTGGGCGGCGGGCCTAGCGCCAAGTGGCTGGAGCTGGCCCGAACGGGTCGCGACCCGCACCATGGGGGAGCCATCGCTGTGGGAGGCGGGCATTCGCCTGATGCGCACCGGGAACCCGGAAGGTTGGCAGGCCATCGTGGATGCCACCGATCTGGTGCGCAACAACCGCAGGCCCATCGCTGCTTGCGCGAAGGCGGCGAAAAAAGCAGCAGAGCCGATACGGTGTGAGACAAGATTGGTAGCCACCTACTTGAGCGGATCACTTAGGGAAGCAAAAGAAGAGCCCGATGCTCGAAACCGCCAATCGAGAATAGCAGAACGTATAACCATCCTGCTCGCGAATAATACAGAATTAAATTCATGACCATTGACCGCCCCTAGAGATAAAAACATAAGACGGTTCAATACGGCGTTGCAATTACTAATTTGATTTTTTTTAATCATGAAGCATTAACTTATATTAAATAATAAATTTAAATCAACAACAATCATATGGTATTGCTTGATAAATTAAAATATTCTCAATTATGTCAAATATTATTAGAAATGTGATGCAATATCTTCATTTTTAACGTATGAAAATCGGATTGAATTACCACTTGCAATGTTAGATTTTCAATGAGAGATTTTAAAGATGGAATATCGAATCAGCGTTGATTTATCGATTTTGAAATAGATCATCGCCAGCATCCGTGAATAAATTTCCATATCGAGGGGCTGTCATGGGTGGATTAAAACTTTTCGCGGCTTTTGCATCATCGTTCCTCATATTAGCAAGTCCGGCGCAGGCAGCTGGCGATGCTGGAACATTTTATGTGTTAGAGGTGTCTGTCGAGGGCAATGAGCCTATCGTCTATGTAAAGGCGACAGGCATTAACAACCCAGATGGGTGCTCCAGTACAAGCGCCATTTCGCTGACTGCCGTTAGCCAGGAAGTTCAAGATCGAATGTTGGCGACTGCGCTCACGGCCAAGGCCAGCGGCAAGCGATTAGGTGGATGGCTGAACGGCTGCGTCTCATCGCCTTGGGGAACGATTCCCAAGGCTATTAACGTGAGCCTTAAAGACTGAAAATCTGCGCCCTGAAAGGGAAGGTCAACAGGACGATGAGCATGCCCAGCGCTATCCGCAGGCGAAGATGTATCCGTTGGAAGATCGCGGCCCTCGCAGTTTTGGGTTCGGCCCTTTGCACCGCAACTGCGCACGCTGCCAGCACGACGACCTACACTTACGATGCGCTCGGCAGGCTGGTGCAAGCCAATACGACAGGGACGATCAACAACGGTGCGCAAATGACCACCACCTATGACTCGGCTGATAACCGCACGACCTATCAGGTCAGTGGATCAGCTTCCAAGGTAGTAGTCGTGCCGCTCAATGGTCTGACAGTCATTCCTGTGCAGGACAATTGATTGGGTAGTCGGCCTTAACGCTGCTTGAATTTCGAAATCGGAACGTGGGGGCGCAGCCATGACAATATCGATGCTTTTTAAAAAGCGTGGTTTGCAATCTGCGATATCATCATTGGCATTTTTCGTGGCTAACACCCTTGCGGCACCTGCTCTTGCTCAGATTCCGCAAGATCCTGACGGGCGCTACGATACGAAATTTCGAGGTGTCGACCTCAATCTCGGCCATTTCGCGGAAACCGCGACTGACCGCGCGAGCTGGCGGTTTGGTTCACCGACGAGAGGCGCTACTTTGTGTCGGAATCCACGGTCTACCGTCTGCTGAAGGCCCACGACCTGATCACCAGCCCGGCCTATGTGGTCATCAAGGCCGCCGATCAGTTCCACACCAAGACCACGCGGCCGAACGAGATGTGGCAGACCGACTTCACCTACTTCAAGATCATCGGGTGGGGCTGGATGTACCTGTCGACCGTGCTCGACGACTTCTCGCGCTACATCATCGCCTGGAAGCTGTGCACCAACATGCGGGCCGAGGATGTCACCGATACGCTGGACCTCGCCCTGGCGGCTTCCGGCTGCGACAGCGCCACAGTGCTGCACAAGCCCAGACTGCTCAGCGATAATGGACCCAGCTACATCGCCGGCGAACTGGCGCAATACATCGAGGCCAGGAAGATGAGCCATGTGCGCGGCGCCCCGATGCATCCGCAAACCCAGGGCAAGATCGAACGTTGGCACCAGACCTTGAAGAACCGCATCCTGCTGGAAAACTACTTCCTGCCCGGCGACCTCGAGGCCCAGATCGAGGCGTTCGTCGAGCACTACAACCACCAGCGTTACCACGAGAGCCTGGCCAACGTGACGCCCGCCGACGCCTACTTCGGTAGGGCTCCAGCCATCATCAAACAGCGTGAAAGGATCAAACAACAGACCATCGAACATCGGCGCTTGCAGCACCGCAAGCTCGCCGCTTAACATCAGCACACAGACGAGGCCCGCTCTCCGCTAATTTACGCCGCGAGTTGCGCCAAATGTTCTGACGACGGACAACCGGCAAGGTGTGCGTTCGATCGATCATCGCTTTGCGCTCGGCAACAGTCCTGCCTTGCCGAGCGCGCCTTCCAAAAAATCGTTGGCCAACGTCAACTCGCCGATCTTGGCGTGAAGCGTCTTCACGTCGACGGCCGGTTCGTCCGTGGCCTTCTCCGAGCCAAACACGCCGGCTGCCCCTTCGAGCAACTGCGTGCGCCACGTCGTGATCTGGTTGGGATGCAGATCATAGTCGTGCGCCAGCTCTGCCAGCGTCTTCTCACCCTTGATCGCGGCAAGCGCCACCTTCGCCTTGAATGCCGGGCTGTGGTTGCGCCGGGGTCGTCTGCTCATTTTCTGCTCCTGTCTCGCAGCCTTTCTGCCTGAAGGCAGCCAGAAAGGCTGCGAGACAGGAGCAGAAAATCCAATTATCTCAGTGTGCAGATTCTCCAGGCCACCTCTGCTGGCATGGCTCAACCGAAATCGCCGTCTCGCCAAGGACTTCGAGCAGACCATCGCGTCCGCAACCGCGTGGCTGTTCATCGTATCAATTCAGCTCTTCGCTCGCCGCATCACAAGGCTATGAAAATACGCCGGATAATTATGAATCAGGCTCTTAAACGTTTGCATACGGTATATTCAAAAGACCAGAAGGGCCTTGCGTAACACTAATCAAAGTACCTCTGTATGGGATTGAGGCGATTTCTGTTCCAATAGAAACACTATCCGAAATCGAACCATAAACAGTAATAAAATCTTGATTTGATTTAGGAAGAAAATCATCATGAATTATCATACTAGATACTTCGGATATATCAAAACTTGCATCTGAATATGTATACAAATTTCTAACAAAGTCGATCGCAACACAAGAATTTGATAACCTGAATAACGATGGTGAAGAAATTACACCTCCATCTGAATTATTGTATAATAAAGATATAATTATCCACCTATCGTTATTATTTTCTACAATAATTGCTTCGCAATTTACAGATGGCATTGATGATAAAGTGCTATTAGCAGCATTTATCCCAAATATCCTGGGCGATTCATCGGAAGTGGACAACGAATGTTCTCCCTGAAAGGTTCTGCGTAGTACGGCCGAAAAGTGCACCGCTTGGAATTTCAATATGCAGGCCAGTTGGACCAGCGCGGAATTGGAGACCTGATGGCAAATGTATCAAAATCTGTTCTCCAACACCTTTCGTAATCATACGAAATACATTTGGAGTAACACCGCGCTTTAATAGACCAGTAATCGATTCACCGTCGGCAATGTTGCCGCCGTTTAGGTTAACTATCCTAACATATTCCTCCCATACATAATTAAAGGGATCCCCACGTCTATTCGCTGGAATTGCTGCTACTGTCGGAAGGCGTGTTTTCGTACCTTTTTCTAGAGGCTTCCCATATATAACTATATCAGAGATATTTTGGGGAGCCGGAAACGAAGTAGAATCTGGATTGAAGATGAGCTCCTGCGTTTGCTTGAACGCGGTGACAAAGAGGTCGCCCGAGACCACGGGCACTTGCGAGGTTCCCGCAGTCAATCCGGTATTGAGATTGCCCTGTGTGTCCATGAAACTGTCGGTGCTGGACGGAACAGCTATCGACCCGTTCGACGTTAGAGGGCTATTCCAGTAGCCGCCACCGCAGTTGCCGTAGCAGGACCAGTTCCCTCTGGTAGGATCGTCCAAGCCGGAAGGGTCGATGCCGTTCATCGGATCGTTTGAGACATAGGCGTAAAGGCCCATGCCTCCATGATAGCCGATGGGATCGGTTTGCATAAAGCGGCCAAGGCGGGCGCTGTACAGGCGCGCCTTGTAATACCAGAGCCCAAGCTCAGCCAGCCATGTTTGGCCGGTATAGCCGAACCGACCCAGATTGCTGGATTGCGGATTACCCCACTCGTCATAAGCGTTGACGCTCAGGGCAACACCGCTGCCATTGCTGACTGCGATGATGCTTCCGCGTTCGTCGGCATGCAACCATCGCCTATCAGTCGTGCCAGACCCCTCATACCAGACGAGCGCTTCGTCAACAGCCGGACCATGGACATAGCGGCGCAGCAGATTGCCGCTGCCATCATATTCCGCCACCAGATCGGTGCCGTCGTAAAGGAACCGTGTCGTTGCGCTTCCACTCAGTTGATACAGCCTCGTCAGCGGGTCATAGCCAAGCGTATTGGCCGAACCGCTGATCGTGGCGGTCTTCAGCATATTCTCCGAACTATAGACATAGCTCGAGGTGCCTTGCGCTGTCAGATTGCCCCGTCCGTCATATGTCGGAGATACGGTGCCCGCCGTCAGATACTGGTTAAGGCCGTTAACTGTATAGCCGCGATTGGCGTTATATTGCTGCCCCATTGCATAGGCGTCGTTCGAGGACGAGCGCGATGCGATCTGGCTTGCGGCATTATAGGTAAAACCAAGGGTCTGATCCGTCGTCGTGGCAGCCAAATTTTGCGTCAGACTGGTCAGGCGGGACATCGCATCGGGCGTATAGCTTGTACCGGTGCCGTTGCCACGGCTCAATCCGGTTCGGTTGCCCAGATTGTCATAGGTCAATGTGGCAAGTACGCCCACACCACTGGTCGCGCCGCTTTCCCGAATGGCCGTCACCTCGTTTGTGACCAGATAGTCGTAGGTCGTGTAATATCCGCCCGGTAAATCAAGTCGGGTACGCCGACCTGCCACATCCCACGTAGAAGTGATGGTGCCGAGTGGCCCCACTTGTGTCAGGTTCCGACTAAGGGCGTCATAAGTGAAAGACAGGGCATTGCCTGTCTGACTGGCCGAGGTGGTTCGCCCGAGCAGGTCATAGGCATAAGTGACATCCGGTTCGGTGCCTGGGAGATTTTTGAATGTCAGCCGATTGAGATTGTCATAGGTGAACCCTATCGATTGCGCGTCACGCAAACGCAGCGCCGTCACATTTCCGTTCGCGTCATAGCTTGGCTGCTCATAGTCAGTCGTCGAACTGCTGCCTGCAGCGGTGGGCGAGGGATAGCGCGTCTTCGAAAGTCTATCGAAGCCGTCATATTCAAATGTGGTTTTGTTCCCCCTGGCGTCAGCAAGTGTCGCAAGCCTACCATTGTTGGTATAACTGTTGGTCGCCTCATTGCGCTGGAGTGTGGCCGGGAAGCCGTTGGCGGTCGTCACACCATAAGCGCTTTGCTGCACCGAAATGCGGCCCACCGCGTCATAAGTTATGCGCGCGATACGGTCAGGCCCGCCGCTGCCGGTCGTCGCCAAAGCACAGGCGGATGTTGGCAACGAACTCCAGGTCGCGCTATTCATGCGCAGCGCCTGACATTCAGGTCTGCCCAGATCGTCGTAGCTATATTGGATCACCTGATAGGTGGCGGGGGATGCTGGCGGCGTGGAGGCCGTCATGACATCCTTGGTCTTGCGTGCAGTCGCCGGATCATAGGTGGACGTCACCTGTTGATAGCTGGCGAAGTTAGCCCAGTCCGCGTCGGACTGGCTGTTCACTATCCCAGCTTCAGCAACCGTAACTTGACTGTCTGCATTATAGCTGAGCCGTATGGCCCTATGTTTCAGCACTCCGGCTCCATCGGGATCAGGGCCAACCGATCCGACGACGCGGCGCAAAACATCATATCGCGTTCTGGTGATATCTGCTGTGCCAGAGAGTGGGCCATCCACGGTCAACTGGTTGCCGACATTATCATAGGTATAGCTCGACGGAGCTATCAAAGCGCCATTGCCGGATCCTTGAGACAATGCGGTCACAAGCACGTTGCTGGTGCCGTTGCTGATATCCGACTTCACTTCATCGGCCGCCCCGGAACAACTCCCGGTCGTTTGACAGGCTGATATCTTGATGAGGCGGGTTACCGGGGTCGCAAAATTGACCAGTGAACCGGCGCTATTTTTATACTGAGCATAAAATGTCGCGCCGTACGTGTAGCGCGTCTCAGGTCTCGTAGCGCCAGCCGTCGGCGCAGGTTGCGTGGTCTTAGTCGGGCTGCCATGGACATTGTCATATTCAAAATTAGTGACATTACCCTTGGCATCTTTGGCGGTCAGAGGTTTGTTACAACGCGCTCGACCGACGCTGGCATCGCAGATGTACGGATTGCTCGAAGAACTCGGCTCGAAAGTCTGCTCCGTGGAGATCGTCTCTGTACCGGCCTTGGAGTAAAGTGTTGTTTTGATAGTGTTGCCGCGCTTGTCATATTCATATTCCGCCTTGTTACCCTCCGGCGCTGTCACCGTCCTGAGCAGGCCATATTGGTAGTAATTGGTCGCCTCGTCGTCATAATAGGTGAAGCTCGTCGTTTTGCCGTCTTCATTGGTATCCGACGCCACCTGATATACGTAGGTCGATTTGACGATCCGGTCTCCCGCTACCGCATCGCTGATCGTCATCGTGTGATAGCCGCCCGCATAGGGCACGTAAGAATAATTGGTCGTAACGCCATTGTTGACGACCGAAGTCACCGTATCGCCCGTCCCCCAGGAAATCGTCACATTATTGGAACTCGCACCTGGACGCTTGACACCTGTCAACTTCCCGCTGGTATAGCTGTAGGTGGTGGCATTGCCGAGCGCATCGGTGATGCTCGCCACGCCGTTCAGCGACAAATATGGCCAAGTCTGCGAAAAACTGCATGTATCGGCCGACGCGCTGCAATAATCGGTGGCCGCATTGAACGCGGTCACCTTCGACATCGTCATCCAGTTCTTGGTGCTCCCACTGCTGGTCGGCACCGTGTTCGTGGCGTAGTCGAATTTAAGGCTGTAGCCGGTCGTACTTGTGATCGATTGTAGGCGGCTCACACTCGCAGACGACGCAGTCTTGTACGTATATGTCCAGATTTCGCCCGTGGTGAAGGTAACGGATTTAAGTGTGTAGCCGACATGCAGAGAATTATCGACGTAGGTGCTTTTTCCGATATTTTCATAGACCGCAACGGTGCCGTCGCGTTGCGTGTAGATGGCTTGACCACTGACGAAGGCGAGGGTTGCCCCGGAGCGCTCCTGAGGGGACTGTCAGGATTTCCGTGTGTGGCCGGGCATAATGGGCAACAAGGAGTCCCACTATGTCACGACGCAAAGAACCTGCCATACCGAATGAGCTTCTCGATCAGCTTTTGGCGGGCGGCGCTGCCAGTGCCGCCTTCGAGCAGGGCGGTCTGCTCGATTCGCTGAAGAAGGCGCTGACAGAGCGTG
>CAACXH010000079.1_pt1 | contig 13656 bp, 8 predicted proteins | sample 2275881 | NCBI WGS metagenome assembly CAACXH01 (sample SAMEA5312483, study PRJEB27640) | indoor metagenome | biome: indoor environment; feature: controlled; material: polymer antistatic dissipative epoxy resin | place: Italy | collected 2014-05-27 | reverse complement strand
GAAATCTGGTCGGAAGACTGTTCGATACCGCTCATCGCTGATATCGCCTCTTCCACCACCCGGTCGCTGCGCATGGCCTCCGAGCTGACGGTGGTGACGCGCTTGGCGGCGTCGGCTGCACCCTCCGCCGTCTGGCGCACCGCAACGGTCAGTTCATCCAGAGCGGCCGAGGTTTCCTCAAGGTTCGCGGCCTGCCGTTCGGTTCGCTGCGAAAGCTCGTTGGAGGCCTTGCGGATTTCCTCCTTGGAGCCGCCGATGTCGATGCTCTTGGAATTCACCTTGGCCATGGCGGCATCGAGATGGGTCAGGGCCTCGTTGAAATTGTCGCGCAGCGCCGCATAACGGTTGCCGAGATCGCCGCAGCGTACGGTCAGATCGCCGCCGGCGAGCTTCTCCAGCGCCTCGCCGATGGTGGTGACGACACGCGCCTGCAATGCGGCTTCGTCGCGCTGCATGTCGAGATTGTTCTGGCGTTCCGTGTCGAGCTGTTCCTGCTGTTCTTCCTGCCGGCGCTGCATGGCGTGGCGCTCGCGCACCTTGTCCTGCAGCGAGGCGGTGGCCTTCGCCATCATGCCCACTTCGTTGGTCAGGCCGGTGTGAGGAATGGTGAGCGAGACGTTTTCATTGGCCACTTCGCCAAGTGCGCGGTGGATATCGCCGAGCGGTTTGGAAATGCCGCGGATGACGTAGAAGGCGGCGGCAAGCGCCAGGATGAAGATGGCGGCGCCGATGGACAGCGCCTTCATCACTTCGCCGCGCACCTGCGCGTTCAGATCGTCGATATAGACGCCGGTCACGACCACCACCTGCCAGGGCTCGAAGGCTAGTGCGTAAGAGCTTTTGGCGTAATCATTGCCTTCCATGCCGGGCTTCGGACCGTAGAAATCCGTCTGGCCGCCGCCGTTGCGGCCAAGCCGCACCAGCTCGTCACGATAAGCGAACCCCTTGCTATCAGGCTTGCCCTTGAAGTTTTCGCCGACCCGCTTGGCATCGGGATGGAACTTCATCGTCACGTCATAGTCGTACCCGAACAGATAGCCATCAGGGGTGAACCTGATGGCGCTGACGGTGGCGTAAGCCTGTTTCATGGCTTCTTCCCGCGACATCGTTCCGGCGGTTTCCTTGTCATGGAAGGATTGCAGAATGGAAATGGCCGATTGCACCTGCGTCCGCAGCATGCCGTAGCGTTCCTCATAGATCGCATCGGTGGCGGATTTCAGCTGGTAAAACGTCGCCACGGAGAAGGCGGCCATAAGGGCCACAACGAGTACGATCAGCTGGCGGGAAATGGAGAGGTTCTTCATGGGCGCTCACAAGCGTTTGGCGTCGCGGCCTTAAAAGGTCGCGCGCTGCCGAAGTTTCGGAAATGGAAAGGGCGCCTGATGCGCGGTGAAGGGCCTGAAAAGCGAGCGTCCGCCCAGGCCTCATATTGTGCTGCATTGCACCATGAAGTCACTTAGCGGCCAAAAATTTGAATAAATATTTAATTAGCGAAAGCTTTATCAGCTTGGCCGACAGAATAACGGCCGGAAAACCTATTATTCCCCGAATGGTTGCCGAGGGCTGCAATAAGTACAGCGATAACGCGATTATTTGATATTTGTCAGGAAACGCGCCGAGTACCGTCCGTCAGTTGCCACGCAATTTGAAATCCGGGAATACGGGTGCGGCGACCGCTGAGGCGCTGGTGGGAGCTGCGGCATCATCGCCAGAGATTTCCTTGACGCCTGCGGTCGTCGTCGTCACGTCGATACCGGCAGGTGTCGAAACCGCTTCTTGAGGATGCGCCACGGGTTCGGCATCGTCATAGGTTGCGATTGCGGTACTGGAGGTTTCCGACATCCATGCGGGATTGGTGCTGACGAAGGTAACCGGCGCACCGCCGAGCCAGGCCTCGGTGCGGATGAGTGTGCGTTTGCCATCGACTTCGCGCATTTCGGTATGTTGTGTGCCCGGCTCGATGGATGGGATGGCGTAACCTTGCGCTGCCGTTTTGTCTTGTACTGGTTCGCAGCCCGTGCAGTCACGGCGAACAAAGCTGCCATTGCTGGCATGTACGCCATTGATATATTCGATGGAAGACGCCATGGCCGATCCGCCGGTCAGCGCGATAATGGCTGTCAAAAGAAGACGACGCATCGAAAAACCCCCGAAATAACCGCAAAATCCGTGGCTCAGGCACGGTGCGTCATTCAATATTCGGGCAATTATTACTGGTCTTTCGTTTCCATCGGGTCAGCAAACTTGGTAAAAATTGAACGAAATATTCGCTCCATCACCGTTTGCTGCAAGTATCAGGCCTTTTCGCGGGCCACGGCCTGCCAGCCGATATCGCGGCGGCAGAAGCCATTTTCCCATTCGACCTTGTCCGTCAAAGCATAGGCGCGTGCCTGGGCCTCCGTCACGTCTTTTCCAGAAGCGGTGACGTTCAGCACACGCCCACCGGTTGCGACGAGTTTGCCGTCCTTCAATGCTGTTCCGGCATGGAAGACCTTCGCCTCTGCGCTGGCATCGGGAATATGGGCGATCGGCGTGTTCTTGTCGTAAGTGCCGGGATAACCCTTGGAAGCGAGTACGACAGTCAGCGCCGCATCATCACGCCATTCCGCCTGCGCCTTGTCCAGCGTGCCGGTGGCGGTGGCGTAGAGGAGCGGCAGAAGGTCACTCTTGAGGCGCATCATCAGCACCTGGCACTCGGGATCGCCGAAGCGCACATTATATTCGATCAGCTCCGGGCCTTTGGCGGTGATCATCAGGCCGGCGAAGAACACGCCCGAGAAGGGATTGCCGTCCTTGGCCATGCCTGAAATCGTCGGCTCGATGATCTCCTTCATGGTGCGTTCCACCATGGCGGATGTCATGACGGGGGCAGGGGAATAGGCGCCCATGCCGCCGGTATTCGGGCCGGTGTCGCCGTCGCCGACGCGCTTGTGATCCTGCGCGGTGGCCAGCGCCAGCGCCGTTTTGCCATCCGAAAGGCAGAAGAAGCTGGCTTCTTCGCCATCGAGGAAGGCCTCCACCACCACTTCGGCGCCGGCCGCACCGAAAGCACCGTCGAAACATTCGTCGATGGCGGCAAGCGCTTCCGCTTCCGTCATCGCCACGGTCACGCCCTTGCCGGCGGCAAGCCCGTCCGCCTTGATGACGATGGGCGCACCCTGTTCACAGACATAATCCCTGGCCGGCTCGGCGGCTTTGAAACGCTGGTAAGCGCCGGTCGGAATATCGTAGCGCGCGCAGAGATCCTTGGTGAAACCCTTGGAACCTTCAAGCTGGGCAGCGGCTTTCGATGGGCCGAAAGTGGCGATGCCAGCGGCACGCAGATCATCCGCCAGACCCGCCACCAGCGGCGCTTCCGGGCCGACAACGACGAAGTCGATCGCTTTTTCCTTTGCAAAGGCAATGACGGCGGCGTGGTCTTCCACATCAAGCACAACCAGCTTTGCGTGGTCGGCGATGCCGGGATTGCCGGGTGCAGCATAGAGCTCATCGAGCAGGGGAGACTGGGCGATTTTCCACGCCAGTGCATGTTCGCGTCCGCCGGAACCGATCAACAGAACTTTCATGGTCAACACCCCTGCAAATTCGCCAGTAACCTTGTGTCAGCGGCGTTAAGGGCAGGGGGGCGAAAGGTCAAGGAGAAAGCGCCGCAAAGGCCTGTCTTTCCCTTGAACTCAGCCTTTCCTGTGGAATCGTTGCCGCCTCTTGTTGTCACGCCACAATCAGACATTATGTTCGCCGCTCCAGACGCCACATCAGAGAACCTCATGACCGCAGATAATGCCCGCCTCGCCACGCTCATCGCCTCCGAAATCAACGCCCGCCCCGATCAGGTGAAGGCGGCGGTGGGCTTGCTGGACGAGGGCGCGACCGTTCCCTTCATCGCCCGTTACCGCAAGGAGGTGACCGGCGGCCTCGATGACAACCAGCTTCGAACGCTGGCGGAACGCCTTGTCTATCTGCGCGAACTCAATGCGCGTCGCGCCTCCATCGTCGAGACCATCAACGGTCAGGGCAAGATGACCGACGCGCTGATGATCAAGATCATGCAGGCGGGCACCAAGGCGGAACTGGAAGACCTTTATCTGCCCTATAAGCCCAAGCGCCGCACCCGCGCGGAAATCGCCCGCGAACGCGGCCTTGGTCCGCTTGCCGAAGCCATCTGGGATAACCGCGCTGGCGATCCGGAAAAGCTTGCAGAGGCCTATATCAAGGGCGAAGTAGCGGATGTGAAGGCAGCGCTTGAAGGCGCGCGTGATATCGTGGCCGAGACCATGACGGAAAACGCCGATCTTCTCGGCCGGCTGCGCGACTATATGCGCCAGAACGCTATTTTCCGCGCCAAGGTCGTGGACGGCAAACAGGCGACCGGCGAGAAGTTCTCCGATTACTTTGACCACTTCGAGCGCTGGGCAACCGTGCCGGGCCACCGCGCGCTCGCCATGCTGCGCGGCTGGAACGAGGAAGTGCTGACACTGACGATCGATGTCGATGCTGACGATCCGTCGCCGGTCAAGCCGGCCCAGCGCACCGTCGCTGCCGCCTTTGATATCCGCAATGCCGGCCCCGCCGATCAGTGGCTGATGGAAGTGGCGGGCTGGACCTGGCGCGTGAAGCTCTCAATGTCGCTGTCGCTCGATCTCTTGCGTGAAGTGCGTGAGCGGGCCGAAGAAGAGGCGATCAATGTTTTCGCCCGCAATCTGAAAGATTTGCTGCTGGCTGCACCGGCGGGTTCCCGCGCCACCATGGGTCTCGATCCGGGCATCCGCACCGGCGTCAAGGTGGCCGTGGTGGATGGCACCGGCAAGCTCCTGGAGACCACGACGGTCTATCCTTTCCCGCCAAAGAACGATGTGCGCGGCACGCAGGCGGAACTCGCCTTGCTCATCCGTAAGCACAATGTCGAGCTGATCGCTATCGGCAATGGCACCGGCAGCCGCGAGACGGAAAAGCTGGTGGCCGATCTTCTGGCGCAGATGCCCGCTTCGGCTTCCGGCACAAAACCCACCAAGGTCATCGTTTCGGAAGCGGGCGCTTCGGTCTATTCCGCTTCGGAACGGGCGGCGGCGGAATTCCCCAATCTCGACGTTTCGCTGCGCGGGGCCGTCTCCATCGCCCGCCGCCTTCAGGACCCATTGGCGGAACTGGTGAAGATCGAACCGAAATCCATCGGTGTTGGCCAATATCAGCACGATGTCGATCAGGGTCGCCTCAGCCGCTCGCTTGATGCCGTCGTGGAAGATGCGGTGAATGCCGTCGGCGTTGATCTCAATACGGCCTCGTCGCCGCTTCTGGCGCGGGTGTCCGGTCTTGGCAGCTCGATTGCCGACGCCATCGTCGCCCATCGCGATCAGACCGGCCCCTTTGCCAGCCGCAAGGAGCTGCTGAAAGTGCCGCGCCTTGGCCAGCGTACCTTCGAACAATGCGCTGGCTTCCTGCGCATTCCCAATGGCAAGGAGCCGCTGGATGCGTCTTCGGTGCACCCGGAAGCCTATGGTGTGGCGAAGAAGATCGTTGCCGCCTGCGGCCGCGACCTGCGCACGCTGATGGGCGACAGCGCCACGCTGAAGGGTCTCGACCCGAAGCGCTTCATCGATGAGCAATTCGGCCTGCCGACTGTCAAAGACATCATCGCTGAACTGGAAAAACCCGGCCGCGACCCGCGCCCGAGCTTCAAGACCGCGACTTTTGCCGAAGGCGTGGACGAGATCACCGATCTGAAACCGGGCATGCTTTTGGAAGGCACGGTCACCAATGTTGCCGCCTTTGGCGCTTTCGTGGATATCGGCGTGCATCAGGATGGGCTGGTGCATGTCTCGCAGCTTGCCGACCGTTTCGTGAAGGATCCGCATGAGGTCGTCAAAGCGGGCGATGTCGTCAAGGTGCGAGTCGTTGAAGTGGATGTGAAACGCAAGCGCATCGGTCTTACCATGCGCAAGGATGGCGGTGAGGCAGCACCTCAGCCGATGCGCGAGAAGGGCAATGCCAGCGCCATGCGCCACGCGACATCCAAGCCGAAAGATCGCAACGAGGGGTCGCAATCTGGTGGTGCTCTTGCCGCGGCTTTGGCTGAGGCAATGAAGCGACGCTGACCTAGGGTTGAAATGATTTTTTGCCGAAAAGCCCTGCCGGATACCCCGGCGGGGCTTTTTATTTGATGAAATCGTTCAATTTTTTTGAAATAAGACTATCTTGAAACTTGTGCCGAAAGGAATACGGTCAGCAAAATTGATAAGTGAGACTTAGCAATTGGGGGTGCCATGGCGTCGTCTCTGCATGTTCTTCTCGAAAAGATAATCAAGATCGGTGATCTTGCCGTTCACAGCCCGCAGGGCAGCCGCACATTTGGTGACGGCACTGGAAAACGGGTTGTTCTGAATTTCACCGACGAAGCTGCCATGCAGGAGATCGCCGCCGATCCTGCATTGAAACTTGCCGAAATTTATATGGAAGGCCGTATGACCATCGCCGAGGGCGATATTTACGACTTTCTGGCGCTGGTCAAAGGTAATACGTTGAGCGAGGCGTTGTCCTTTGGCATGGTCTGGCGCGGCATGGCGCGCATCATCGCCGCCCGCATCAAGATGCATCTGCCGGTCAATCACAACAAGAGCAACGTCGCCCACCACTATGATCTGAGCGCCAAGCTGTTCGACCTCTTCCTCGATGAGGACTGGCAATATTCCTGCGCCTATTTCAACCCGCCTGGTATCAGCCTTTATGAGGCGCAGGTTGCCAAAAAACGGCATATTGCTGCCAAGCTGATGACCGAGCCGGGCCAGAGCGTGCTGGAGATTGGCTCCGGTTGGGGCGGCATGGCGATGTATATCGCCGAAAGCGCCGGTGCCGATGTGACGGGCATCACGCTCAGCGAAGAGCAACTGCGTGTTTCCCGCGACCGGGCGGCAAAACGCGGTATTGCCGGCAATGTCCGTTTCGAATTGCAGGATTACCGCTACCTTCCGGCCTCAAAGAAATATGATCGCATCGTCTCCGTCGGCATGTTCGAACATGTCGGGCCGACGCATTATCGCGATTATTTCGACAAGGTAGCGGAGGTGCTGGACGATAAGGGCGTGATGGTGCTGCATTCCATCGGCCAGCCCTATCCGGCACTGGCGACCAATCCCTTCATCGAAAAATATATTTTCCCCGGCGGATATATTCCCTCGCTTGCCGAGGTGCTGCCGGCGATCCAGAAGTCCGGGCTGCTGGTGAAGGATATCGAAATCCTGCCCATGCATTACGCCCATACGCTCCGGCACTGGCGTGAACGTTTCGTGGCGCGCAAGGCCGAAGCGATCGCACTTTACGACGAGCGCTTCTTCCGCATGTGGGAATTTTATCTGGCGGGGTCCGAAATGGCCTTCACCCATGAAAATTTCCATATCTTCCAGATCCAGCTCGCCAAGGATCGCGATGCCGTTCCGCATAATCGCGATTACATTGCGCAGAACGAGGCGAAGCTGCTGGAGTTTGAAAAGACCCGCCCACCGCTGGAGAAGGTGACGTTCTGACCACGGCGTGGGTGACGGGTGACCGAATTGCGGAGAGTGTTGACAAACGTCTCCGCAATCTCGGCGTCATCCTCGGGCTCGTCCCGAGGATCTATCCACGTTGCGTAAAGTCCTTCGGTTTGTAGATGCTCGGGACAGGCCCGAGCATGACGGAGGTGGGTTTTGAGGCCTTGTCACCACCCTCCGCAGGAGTCGAATTTCATCCCGCGCTGGTTAATGGAATGGAAAGACAATCCCTCTAATTCTACGGGCACCTGTCTGTATTGCGTTTCTGGGGTTCTTTCATGTTCAAGCCATCAGCGGCAGTCGCCGCCTGTGTCCTGTCGCTTTTTGCCGTGGGCAATGCCCATGCCGAAGGCTGGTTTTCCGGCGACTGGTATCTGAAGCTCGGCGGCGCGGGTTTCACTGCGCCGAAATATCAAGGCGACAACAAGAACGAATTCGGCTTCTCGCCCATCATTTCGCTCGGACGTCAGGGGCAGGGCGCGCGTTTCACCTCGCGCAATGACAGCGCCTCGATCTCGCTTCTGGATAACGGTCCGATCAGCATGGGTCTGGCCGGCAAGCTCGTATCCCCGCGTGACGAAGGCGATTCTTCCGATCTGAAGGGCATGACCCGCATCAAGCGCGGTGGCGAGCTTGGTGGTTTCGCCGAGGCCTATCCGACCGACTGGCTGCGCGTGCGCGGCGAAGTTCGTCAGGGCATCCGCAGCCACAGCGGCGTGGTTGGTGACGTCTCCGTCGATGCCTTTACCGATATCGCCCCCGGCATCCAGATTTCCGCTGGCCCGCGCGCCACATGGGTCAGCAGCAAATACAATGAGCGCTATTACGGCGTGAGCGCGGCGCAGACAGCCGCCGGCGCACCTTCGCCCTATAGCCCGGGCGGCGGCCTGCATTCCGCCGGTATCGGTGCCGCCATCACCTGGAAAGTCACCGAAAACGCCGAAGTCGGTTCCTTCGCGGAATATCGCCGTCTGACGGGCGACGCCGCCGACAGTTCGCTGGTGCGCGAGCGTGGTTCGAAGAACCAGTTCATCATCGGTGTTCAGGCAAGCTACAAATTCAATTTCTCGCTGCCCTGAGGCGACGCGAATAAGGTGATGCAAAGCCTCGCCGCGAAAGCGCTGCGGGGCTTTTTTGTGGGCGCGGCCAATGCTGAAATCCATTCCGATTCGCCCGCCAATGCTGTAGAACCATCCCATGGTTCACCACAGCGATTTGTCAGACCGCGTTTCCGACGCGCCATCCAACAACTGGGTCTATCGGATTTTGCCGAGGTCCCTCTGGCCCTATGCGCAATTGGCACGGTGGGATCGCCCCATCGGCTGGCAATTGTTGATGTGGCCGTGTTTCTGGTCCGCCGCCCTTGCGGCCAATGCCGCGACGGTGAGTGGCGGCTTTTCCTGGGGCACGCTGATCTGGCATCTGGCGCTGTTTTTCATCGGATCGGTGGCGATGCGCGGTGCGGGCTGCACCTATAATGATCTGGCCGACCACAAGATCGACATGGCCGTGGCGCGCACCCGCTCCCGTCCGTTGCCATCCGGCCGCGTAACCCGGCTGCAGGCCAAGATATTCATCGTGTTGCAGGCGCTTGCCGGATTTGTGGTGCTTTTGCAGTTCAACAGCTTCGCAATCGCGACAGGCATCTTCTCGCTGATCTTCGTAGCGATCTATCCTTTTGCCAAGCGCTTCACCAACTGGCCGCAATTTTTTCTCGGCCTTGCCTTTTCCTGGGGCGCGTTGATGGGCTGGGCCGGGCAGTTCGGCTCCATCGCCTGGCCGGTTGTCCTGCTTTATGTCGCCTCCATCGCCTGGACGATCGGTTATGATACAATCTACGCCCATCAGGACAAGGAAGACGACACGGCGGTAGGCATCGGTTCCACCGCCCTGCTGTTTGGAGAAAACACACATCGCTGGCTGGTTTTTCTTTATGGCACAGCCCTTGTCATGATTGCTCTCTCTTTCTGGGGTGCGGGTGTTAACGTCATTGCCTATAGCGGCCTTGCCGCCGCAGCCATCATGCTGTTCCGGCAGGTCTGGGTTCTGGATATCGACGACGTCGAGCAATGCCTCGTATTGTTCAAATCCAACAACCGCGTCGGTGTGATGATTTTCGCGGGCCTCATTCTGCCGCTTCTGCTGGTGTGAAGCAGCTGGAAAGCAAGATACAAAAAAGCCCGGCCGCATTACGCGCGCCGGGCTTTTGGTTTGTTTTCGCTGAAGATTATCAGCTGCGGGCGATGATTTCCTTGCCCTCGATCTTCATGCTCATGCCGAGAGAACCGGTGGAGCGGCGAACGAGGAAGCGCGGGCGGCGATCCGCGAAATAGGAATGGCGGCGGCGCGGGCGGGTATTCTGGGTGCGCACCTTGCCGAGATGTTCTTCCAGCGGGCGGGCAACGCCATCGGCTTCCACCATCAGCATGGGAATGCGGTAGGCTTCGGACCAGCTGCGCCAGTCGGCGGCGATATCGCAGAGATCGTGGGCGACCAGCAGCGGAACGCAGAGATCCGGATCATCATGGTGAAGTTCCAGCGTCACGGTCACCTGGCCGTCGCCATGGTCGATGGCGCGGGCGGCGACACCCTTGAAGGCGCGGGCTGGCAGGGCGAAAGACAAAGGCAGGCCGGAAGAGGAAAGAACCTTTCTCAGAACGGCGCCCCGTTCATCGAGCGTTACGGCGACGTCGGTCGCGCCGTTGCCTTTTCCATAGGTGACCTGTTGCGGAAAACGTGCCGGGTCGAGTCTGAGTGTGGCAACGGCCCAGTCGGGCTTCAGAACGGTCTTGGTCATGTTTAATCTACCCTTGTTTTACCTGAGAGCCGGTTTCCGGTCTTCTCATCGGGACTTTTCGTCCTCTGATGTCAGGAGATTATCCGCCGCATGTTCGAGACTGCTTAAAAATCGCGGTTAAGAAAACTTTGCATTCCCAAATGGTTAGCAAAACCCACTGTGGCATGGTTTCGTTTGCGTAAAGCGGATTGAGACAATGCGGTTTTTATCACCCCCGAAAATGTGCTCTTTCAAGCTCCGGGCAAGGAGCGTCATGCATAGTCCTGCCAAGGCTTGCCGTGCGTCCGGATGGGGCGTGTTGGGTGGATTTAATAACCGGAACCTCGATGCTCCCGAAGGGATGCGCGATGTTTCAGAGGGCATTCAGATGGTATCGACGTATCTCAGCTACGACCTCATCAACCGCGATATGAAGACGAGCATCTCTCGCGTGGCGCAGCAGGGTCTCATCGAGCGACAGACGAAATATTACAAGGAAAACATCGGCAATGTGAAAAGTGTCGATGAGTTCCTGAATAATTATCAGCTCTATTCCTACGCCATGGATGCCTTCGGTCTCGGTGAGATGACCTATGCCAAGGCCTTTATGAAGAAAGTTCTGGAAAGCGATCTGAACGACCAGAACAGCTTTGCCAACAAGCTGACGGATGAGCGCTACCGCGAATTCGCCGCATCCTTCAACTTCACGGCGTCAACGAAGACCGTCCAGACGGAGGCCCAGCTCGACAAGATGATCGGGCTTTACGGTACGTCGATATCCGATCTTGATAACAGCCTTTCGGAAGAAACGCGCTATTACAAGGCGATCATCGGCTCGGTCACCAATGTGGATCAGCTGCTGCAGAATGACAGGACCCGCGCCTATATTTTCCAGGTCTTCAGCATCGATGAGAAGACCTATACCTATGCCCATATCCGCGGATTGATGACGAGCGATATCGCCGATCCCGATAGCTACCTCAACCAGAAATTTGGTGCCGCCTATAATGACGCGGTCGAAAAGCTGGCGATGAAGGGCAATATCGAACTTCACGGGCAGGTCACGGCCCGCATCACCGCCATCGACACCTCGCTTGCTGGGACGGACCTGACGGCCGAGCAGCGCACGGCACTCGAGGCGGAAAAGGTGACGAGGCAGGATCAGCTGACACAGCTTGAAGCCGTGTTGCCGCCGAAGAGCGAGTGGGAAGCAAAGCTCGCCGCAATCACGGCGGAGCAGACGACGCTGTCCAACACCGTCACGCAATATAACAAGATGGCACAGCTTGCGGCTGCCTTCGAGTTCAAGAACGACGGCACGGTGGCCGCCGGCGGAGCGCAGAAGGCTGACAATGTCAAAGTGATGACGGATGCCTATATCGCCAGCGCGCCGCGCGTGACGCCGACGGTCGCCACCCTGAACAGGGATTATTTCGAATCGAAGATCGGCTCGATCAAGACCGTGGACGAACTGACCTCGGATGCGCGCCTTCTCAACTATATAAAGGTTGCTTTCGACCTGAACGACGTGACGATCGTGACGGCGACGATCGAGAATATTCTGACCAGCGATCTGAGCGACCCGAACAACTACATCGCGACCTTCGGCAAGAACGACAAACGCTACATCGCCATGAGAAATGCGTTCAACTTCCAGGCGGACGGAACGCTTGCCGCCGGCACAACGCCCCAGACGACGTTGCAGACCGCGACCACCACCAACGGCTACATGACCCATTATAACGACAAGGATGACGCGGCCGACGCGAATGCGCTCAAACTGTTCAAGAGCGACATAAGAAGCGTCACATCCGTCAAGGATTTTCTCGACAGCAGCGCGGTCTATAACTACGCGCTGAAGGCGGTCGGTCTCGATCCGGCCAAGGTGAATGTTGCCGATATCCGCAAGGTCCTTACCAGCGACCTGCAGGACAAGAAGAGTTACGTCTATACGCTGAAGGACGAGCGCTACGTCAAGCTGGCGGATCTTTTCAACTTCAAGTCCGACGGAAGTCTGGGGTCTCCCGTTCTGGCTCAGTCGGAAATCGAAATGCAGACCATGTCGGCCGATTATATCAAGAAGAAGTCTGCTTTCGGCACGGAGAAGGACAAGGAAGCGGCCAAGAAAGAGGCGGAGTATTTCACCGCCGAGATGCAGAAGATCAAGACGTTCAAGGAATTCCTGGCCAATGATCGCCTGACGAAATTTGCGATGGAATCGCTGGGCATCGATCCGAAAAGCGTGACAAAGGAACAGTTGGAAAAGATATTCTCTTCCAAGCTGGATGATAGCGAAAGCTACGTCAACAAGGAGATGGACCCGGTCTTCCGTCGTCTCGTCACAGCCTTCAACTTCGATACGGACGGCAATATCCTTCGCGAAGACCGCAGTTTGATCCAGACGCGGCGTGGTCTTTACGAGACGCTGGACAATTACCTGACGCAGACGCTGGAAACGCAGGCGGGTGAAGAGAATGCCGGCGTGCGCCTGGCGCTCTATTTCAAGCGCATGGCGGCAGGAACGACGTCCTATTATTCCATCCTTGCCGACACCGCGATCCAGAATTTCATCAACACCACCTTTGGTATTCCCGATGAACTCGGCAACGCCCCGGTCGATACACAGGTGGCGATGATGAAGAAATATTTCGACATCGAGGATTTTCAGGACCCGGAAAAGGTCAAGAAACTCGTCTCCCGCTTCACCATCATGTACGACAACGCACAGAACACCACCGATCCGATCATGATGCTGTTTAATGGCAGCGGCTCGGCGGGTATCAGCGGCGAGACGCTGCTGGCGGTCGCATCGCTGCGGGCGCGGTAAACGGCAGCGCGCAAACGCGTAACAGAAAGGCCGGAGCTTACCCCGGCCTTCGTATTTGTACTATCCGCTCACCACCCCGGCAGCATATGCCCGGCCCGCAGGCGCGGCATCTTCGGGTAGGTCTTCACGTCACTGTCCATCTCGTCGGCAACGTTCATCGGCGAGATGTTGTCGAGGCAGGCGGTGATATGGTCGGTAATCGCATTCACCAGCGAGGGCGAGAGGCCCGGCCGCTTCATCAGGCCGATCTGCACCGGTGGCAGCGGTGGGAAACCGTCGGCAGCGCTCAGAACCTTCATACCGGTACGCAGCGCCGATTCCGGCAGCACCGAGACGGCCATGCCGGCCAGCACGGCGGCGGCCACCACCGTGGAAGACCAGCTGGTGAACAGAACCTGATAATCCCGCCCGTCGGCATCGAGCGCCGAACAGGCAAGCTGCCGCCAGTGGCAGTCGCGACGGCCGACGGCGAGCGGCACCGGCGCATCATCCTTCAGCGGATGGTTGGCGGAAGCGACCCAGCACAGCGG
>CAACXH010000541.1_pt1 | contig 13683 bp, 11 predicted proteins | sample 2275881 | NCBI WGS metagenome assembly CAACXH01 (sample SAMEA5312483, study PRJEB27640) | indoor metagenome | biome: indoor environment; feature: controlled; material: polymer antistatic dissipative epoxy resin | place: Italy | collected 2014-05-27 | reverse complement strand
GGCTCGCCCGCCAGCAGCTCGCCGCGACCGGCGGTGCCGGCGGATCGCTCAACCGCGTGGGCATCGTCTCCCCACTTTCTGGTCAGGTCATCAGCAGGACCGCGGTGCTCGGACAGACCGTCGCGGCGGACGCGGAACTCATCCGTGTCGCCAATCTCTCGACGGTTTCCCTGTCGTTGTCGCTCTCGCCAGCGGATGCCGGGCGCGTGCGCCCCGGCGCGACTGTAACGGTGACAGCACCTGGGCGAGCCGGGCAAGCCCGCGTCACCTTCGTCTCTCCTGCTCTCGATCCGCAGACGCGCCAAGTGCCGGTGATTGCCGCCATCGACAATCGCGCCGGCCAGTGGCGGGTCGGCGAAGCCGTCACGGCCGCGATCCAGCTTGCGGGCACGGGCGACCCCACGATCCGCGTACCGCTGACCGCGATCCAGACGGTGAACGGCAAGTCGGTCGTGTTCGTGCGGACGCAGGACGGGTTCAGGGCGACCGCAGTGGCGCTCGGTGCCCAGGCCGGCGACACGATCGTGGTGGCCTCCGGGCTCACGGGCCGCGAACAGGTCGCTGCTGCCAACAGTTTCACGCTCAAGTCCGAACTTGGCAAAGGCGCAGGCGGGGACGACGACTGAGCCATGATCGATCGCATCGTCACCGTCGCGGTCGAGCGCCGCTGGCTCGTCCTGGTGCTGACGGTCATTGCGGCCCTCATCGGCGCGATGTCGCTTCGGCACCTCCCGATCGACGCCGTCCCCGATGTTACCAACAATCAGGTGCAGATCAATGTTCGCGCACCCAATCTCTCGCCCGAGCTGATCGAGAAGCAGGTCACCTTTCCGATCGAGACTGCGCTGGCCGGCATCAAAGGACTGGAAAGCACGCGCTCGCTGAGCCGCAATGGGTTCGCGCAGGTCACGGCCGTCTTCTCCGACGCGACCGACATCTATTTCGCGCGCCAGCAGGTCGGCGAGCGGCTCGTCGACGCCAAGGACTCGCTTCCCGAGGGCATCACCCCCGAGATGGGGGCGATTGCGACGGGCCTGGGCGACATCTACATGTGGACGCTCCACTATCAGGAGCGCGGCCACGACCGGCACAAGCCCGGCGAGCCCGGCATCCAGCCCGACGGCAGCTACATCACGCCCGAGGGCGATCGGCTGGTGAGCGAGGCCGACAAGGCGACCTATCTGCACAGCGTGCAGGAATGGATCGTCGCCCCGCAGGTCAAGTCGGTTGCCGGCGTCGCCGGCGTGGATTCACTGGGCGGTTACGACAAGGAATTCCTCGTCGTGCCCGACGTCCAGAAGCTCGCCGCCTTAAAGCTGTCGCTGAGCGACCTGGCCGCGGCGCTCGAGGCGAACAACAGCGCGATCGGCGGGGGCGTGGTCGATCGCAACGGCGAGGGTCTCGCGGTCCGGTCGGACGCGCGCATCCGCAGCATCGCCCAGCTTCGCAATACGGTGATCGCGACGCGCGAAGGCACGCCGATCCTGCTCGGGCAGGTGGCGGACGTGCGGCTCGGCCAGGGAATCCGGCTTGGCTCGGCATCGGAAGATGGCCGCGAGGTTGTGACCGGGACCGCGGTGATGCGGATCGGCGAGAACAGCCGCACCGTCTCGACCGGGGTCGGCGCACGGCTCCAGCGGATCGGCCCGTCGCTGCCGCCCGACATCTTGATCGAGCCGGTGCTGGACCGCACCGTGCTGGTCAATTCGACGATATCGACCGTCGCCCGCAACCTCGGCGAAGGCGCCGTGCTGGTCATCATCGTACTGTTCGTGCTGCTCGGCAATTTCCGCGCGGCGTTGATCGCAGCCGCCGTCATCCCGATCACGATGCTGTTGACCGGGTTCGGGATGCTGCAGGTCGGCGTGTCGGCGAACCTGATGAGCCTTGGCGCGCTCGATTTCGGCCTCATCGTCGATGGCGCGGTCATCATCGTTGAAAACGCACTGCGACGTATCGCGGAGCGACAGCATCATCATGGACGCGCATTGGAATTGGGCGAGCGCATGTCGGTGGTCGCCCATGCCGCGCGCGAGATGGTGCGCCCTTCGGTCTATGGGCAGGCGATCATCATCCTCGTCTACGTGCCGCTGCTCACCCTCTCGGGCGTCGAGGGCAAGACATTCGAGCCGATGGCGCTCACCGTCATCATGGCGCTGGTCTTCGCCTTCATCCTCTCGCTTACCTTCGTGCCGGCGACGATCGCGATCTGGCTGAGCAGGCCGGTCGAGGAGAAGGAGAACCGGATCGTCGGCTGGCTGCGCCGACGCTACGAGCCGGGGCTCGACCGGGCCATGCGTCGGCCGTCGCTCACCGTCGGGATCGCGCTGGGTGCTCTGGCGCTCGCGGTTGGTGGCTATGCGGCGCTCGGCCAGGAATTCCTGCCGCAACTCGATGAGGGCAATGTGCTGGTGTCGGCTTACCGGGTGCCTGGCACATCGGTCGAGCAGAGCCAGAAGATGCAGTTCCAGATCGAGAAGGCACTCTCCGGAATGCCGGAGATCAAGGTCGTATTCTCGCGCACCGGCACCGCAGAGCTGGCCTCGGACCCAATGCCGCCCAACGCGACCGACACATTCATCATGCTCAAGCCGCGCGATCAGTGGCCCGACCCCGGTGAGGCCAAGGCCGAGGTCGTCGAGCGCATCGAGAAGCGGTTGGCCCGCGTGCCCGGCCATTCCTACGAGATCACCCAACCGATCCAGATGCGCTTCAATGAGCTGATCGCCGGCGTCCGCAGCGATATTGCGGTCAAGGTCTTCGGCGACGACTTCGGGCAGATGAACGATACAGCCGACAGGGTCGCCGCGATCCTGCGCAAGACTGCCGGAGCGCAGGACGTCAAGGTCGAGCAGACCGAGGGCCTGCCCATGCTCGACATCGCGTTCAACCGCGATGCGGCGGCGGCATTGGGTGTCACCGCGAAGAATGTCCAGGATGTGGTCGCCGCGGCGGTCGGCGGCCGCGAAGCCGGCGTGATCTTCGAGGGCGATCGGCATTTCCCGATCGTCATCCGCCTGTCCGATGCCGATCGCGCCAATTTCGAGACTCTGGGACAGGTTCCGGTGCCGACGCCGTCGGGCGCGTCGGTGCCGCTCGCCAGTGTTGCCGACATCCGCATCGACGACGGCCCCAACCAGATCAGCCGTGAAAATGGCAAGCGGCGGGTGGTCGTGCAGGCCAATGTGCGCGGTCGTGACGTAGCGAGCGTCGTGGCGGAGGCGCAGGCGGCGATCGCGAACGATGTGCGGCTTCCCGCCGGCATCTATCTCGAATGGGGCGGCCAGTTTGAGAATCTGGCTTCGGCGCGAGCCCGGCTGATGCTGGTCGTGCCGGCCTGCTTCACCCTCATCCTGCTGCTGCTCTATGGCGCGCTCGGCACCGTCCGCGAAGCCGCGATCGTGTTCACCGGCGTCCCGCTGGCGCTGATCGGTGGTGTCCTCGCGCTCGTCGTCCGCGGCATGCCGTTTTCTATCTCTGCCGCAGTCGGGTTCATCGCGCTTTCCGGCATCGCGGTCCTCAACGGCCTCGTCATGGTTGCATCGATCCAGGACCTCATGCGCGTTGGTCGGCACCGCGAGGATGCCGCTCGGGAGGGCGCGCTGGCGCGCCTGCGACCCGTCGTCATGACCGCGCTGGTCGCCTCGTTGGGGTTCTTACCAATGGCGCTGGGAGACGGCGCTGGCGCGGAAGTCCAGAAGCCGCTCGCGACCGTGGTGATCGGCGGGCTGATCTCAGCAACGCTGCTCACACTGTTCGTTCTGCCGACGCTATATATTCGGTTCGGACGAAAAGAGATCGAAGCTTGACGATAGTTTTCAATGCATTCGCCCGGCGACATTTTCCACAGCGTCGTCGTTCCGCCGCGATAGCGGTCAGGCCGACCACCGCCAGCTCTTTGGGTTAGCGCGGCGGTCGGCCTGACCCTATCTCCGTCCGGTGCTAAGCGGACAGGATGGGGAACAGGACCTAACGAGCAGCTGTGGCGATTGAAGGAAATCGAGGGTAGCGTCCCGTTGGTAAGCAGATTTTCGAGAAGCGAATGATAGGGAGGCCAGTGGCGAAAGCGCTTTGGTTCGTATCGGACGACATGGTTTTCGACACCCTTGTCATCCATCCATTCGCGGAACAGGGGGACGAAGCGATCTGTTTCAGGGCGCTCGCTCCCCGTATCCGCCATCAGAACCGCATCGATGGGCTCACGTCGTGCGACCATCTCTATGATCATCGCGGTCGAATCGACGCCCCCTCCCCACGCCGCCAGGACTGGCGCACGAACTATCCGCCTGCCCATGGGTTCAGCAGTCCAGATTGGTGAGGCGAACCATGATATGTGGATCGCCGCTGCCGCCCGCACCAAGCTCGGCGCGGCACAGCGTGATGATCCTATCCCATATGTATGCAGGCATGTCGCTGTCGCTGCCCTCTCCCGACAAGCTGGGGTCAACCAGCACAACAACATCTGACCATTCATCGGGATCGCCGGACTTGTGCCATGTGAATTTTGGCCGGTCGTCCATGAGCCATCGACGGAAGGCGGGGTCGTGGAAGATGTCGGGCGCGTTAAATGACAGGCTCCGCCCAGCAGTCACATCGGTACTTTGCCCAATCGGCGATATTCGGCCCGAGCTTTCGCCGTCGACGCTAGGTGAGCCGGTTACCAATGCTTGTGAAAGCGATTCGCCAGTAGACTGAAGTACGACTCGATCAGCGAAGATCGCGCAATAGCCACCGCCGAACTCGCCTGGACGCGGCCGGGAGCATGTGACGGCCCATTCAAAGCCAAGGGGTTCAAGAGCAAGTGTGGCCCGGCAGCAGCGCTGGATGATCTGGGCAACGCTCCAAGGCTGGAAATCTGTGGTTCCGGAAATGACCGCGGTACAATGCGCAGGGTCTTCAAGGCTATTTCCCCCGCTTAACTCAGCGCCGAGCGAGGGGAAGTGCGGCTCGTCGAAGAGGGAGAGCAGACCACTCCAGTGGTCGCCCCCATCCGTCGGCGGAAAACTTGCGAGGAATTCGGGGCTGGGATCGTCAGGCTCGAACTCTGCGTCGAGATTGGCGCATGCGAGGAAGGCCTCTTCCAGCAGCGCCATCTCGGCGTTGGTACAGCGGATGACGAAGCTCGCGGAAAGAAATGTGTTTGCCATGGTGCCATATCCAGTCGGATCAAAAGTGAGAGGGGGCCGCCGCCGCGCCGATGAGGAAACGGAGCTTTGCCCATGCAGCCTCCTCACCCGAGCGCACCCCGCGATTGAGCCCGCGCGCGCAAAGGCGAAAGGCGATCGCAGCCATTTCCGGCGTTGCTGTTGCCGGGATGAATTCGAGAAAATTCTGCTCGTCGTCCCGAAGCTCAAGCATATCGGCGTGGCTCAGCAGATGCGTGAGGGCCACGCGTGCAGGAGAGTTGAGTTCGGCGAGCCGCGCATTGAAGCGCTGGACAAGCGGATCGCCGGCGGGGAAGTCAGACATGATCATAGCTCCAGCAATGAAGAGCCGCTCCAGCCTCGCGTCAGTGGGTCGCGGTCTCGGAACAGATCGAGGCAACAGCTTCAATCGGTACGAGGCTGGGGGCAAATAGGTGGGGAAGACGTGCCTTTAATCGGCGAAGCGAGAAGCGATCAGGGGGTTATTTCGCCCGTCACCCACCAAGCGACCGCTGCCTGATCGACCGATTGGTGGAGGCAATTGTCGAAGCAGAATCGCTGAAACTCGGGTCTTTCACCAAGACCCGCGACATTAAGCTTTGCTGCAAGCTCGGCGCTGAAGGCCTCCAGGGGCGTGATGTCGCCTGCCGGCACCCATCTGGCAAGATCATCGCTTTCCGCGTTGCAGAGGTCGCAGAAGGTGCAATCATAGACACCGGAAATCGCCCACGCCTGCTGCTGGACGTCCCACCTTGCGCTGGCGTCGCGCGCGAGCATGTCGCAACCGCAGTCTCGGCAGACAGGCTTGAGGGCGCCGACAGGCGAAGTCGGGTCGGGCTCGTCAGGAAAGCTCGGGACGAAACTGAAGCGGTAGGAAAGCTTGGGAATCCGCAGGTCGAAATAGGTTGAGCCTTCAGCGGCGAGATAGGCCGCGGTCCAGACTTCAGCCCCCTCCTCGATTTCGAATGAAATGATCTCGGAGGCGAACTGGTCGCCACCGCTGAAAAAGTCGACATCGATGCGGTAGACGCGCGTCATCGTGGTCAGGTGAGCCATGACAAATCTCCTTGAATTTTGGTTGGGTGGTGCCGGGTCGATCAGCGAGCGCGTTCGAGAAGCTTGCGGGCCTTGCCTTCAAGCTCCAGGCGCCCATCTTGATGCGGGCGGCTGCGCGCGAGTGCGGTGATGCCCTGCACGAAATCGTAGACCGAAGCCGGAGGATGCCCCTCTTCAGCCAGGACTGTCGCAATGACCTTTGCGGTCTCGGCCTTGGAAAAGCCTTCCTTGCGGAGGAAGCTTTCCCGGTCTTCGTCCTTGCGCGCAACCACGGCGGACCTCGCCGCGGTGATGCCATCGATAAAGGAACGGGGGGAACTGTCAGCAAAATGGGCTAGCGCTGGCGCCGCCTCGTGGGCGAAGCGGTTCGCTGCGAATTTCGAGTGCCGGATGTTGATTTCCTGGAAATTCTCGACGCCCCAGAGATTGCGGTTCTGACACACAGCGCGAAGATAGAAAGTCGCTATTCCCAATGGCTTGGAGCCGACTTCTGAGTTCCAGCAATAAAATCCACGAAAATAAAGATCGGGATCGCCATTGGGCAGTCGCCCCGCCTCGATCGGATGGAGATCGTCGACGAGAAACAGGAATACGTCCCGGTCCGAGGCATAGAGGGTTGTCGTCTCGCTGCTGACATCGACATGCGGATTGTAGGTCATGGATCCCCAATCGAGAACGCCGGGCACCTTCCAGCGTGTGTCACCGGTGCCGTTACCCGCAATCTTCATGACCGCGCCAACCAGTTCATGATCCCAGATGCGGCCATAGTCTGGGCCGGTGACGGCGCGCAGCTCGGTGCGGCCATCACTCGTCTGCAGCATTTTCACATGCTCGCCCGGATGGCGGATCAAGCCGTGCTGGAGGTTGATGCCAGCAAGGGCTGCGGGAAGCTGGCGCAAATAGGAAGCCGGCGCGCCGACCAGACTGCAGAGTTGGCCGAACGACCAGTTGGTCGGCGCGACCGGCTCCTGATCCTCCGACAATATGAGAGACAGGCGCTCAGACTCGTCGCTGCGGGCTTCGACACGAACCGTCCGGCTCTCGACGATACGGGTCGTCGCCCGCTCCGCCCGGGTCCGTACACTGTCGTAGAGATCACCCAGAGAGAGATAACGCTCGTCCTGGGGGCGGCTGAACCATTCCGACGACACACGTGATATGTTCTTTCCGCGTGAAACATCGACGCGATAGGGGCGCGTTACAGCGCTCTGAGATGCAGTGATTGCAGTCATGGGAACCTCCAGAATTGGATGGGCTGACGATCCGGTGGGCCATTCCCCAACCTTCGCCATCCCATCCTCTCCCCCTCCCTCCTGCCGTCACGGCAGGCACGGCCCCCTCCTGCTGGCTCAGGCAGCCTTGTCCGAGAGGGCAATGAGCTTGCCCCATTCGGCGCCTGTGCGGATGATCTGCTCCACTATGATTTTGGCTCGATCAGCCGGAATGAACAGCCTGGTCTTGTAGGCGATGATCTCTGTGAAGCAGCCGATCGATTTCAGCCATTCGCGCCGCGGTGCCGGGTAGTTCCTGATTTCCAGACGCCGGCTGTCGTTCACGAATGCCCAGATGAGCCTTGCCGGCTCCATGCCCGGTATGGCCACGCCTTCGCCGCTGCGCGCCGCAACGATCAACTCCGAGGGCGACAAGGCGATCTTCATTGAGACGCTGAAGGCCGTGGCGACCTTCGCGAGGCCGCTTGGAGAGATGATGCGACCGAGGATCGAATTTCCCTCGGCGTCAGACACGCGCCAGACCCGGAGATCGTCGTCCGGCAGCTTGTTCCAGACCGGCAACAGCAATCCGGTTGCCATATTGATCGTCTCCACATCGAGCTTCGCACGCGCTTCTGCGACCTCCGCTTCCCAGAGCGTTTCGAACTCGGCTTTGCCGATGGGCGACCAATGGCTCTCGAGCAGAGCCTGATCACGGATACGCTCGTGGCCCGTGGGACGCACAAGCTCCCACATCGTAATAGGCTCCCCCTCACTGTCCATGATTGGCCAGCTCGTAACCTGGAGCGCGACGCGGCCCGATTTGCCGTTACGCAGCCAGCCTGCGGCTTCTTCGCCATGCTGGCGGATCAGTTGGGCAAAGCCGGTCGCTCTTCGGCGATAATGCAGTTCCAGACGGCTGAGCCGTGTCTCGGCGCCCGTGACAGGGTCTCGACGGAGTATCTGTTCATCCAGCAGGATTACGCGCTCGGCCTGGATCGTTTCCACGCCGACATCGAGCCTGCCGGCCTCGCGCGCTGCATCGATCCGGGCCTGGATCAGCGCCATATATTCCTCGAAGATGGCATTCTGCGTCTCGATACGAAGGGCGAGCAGCCGATTGAGCCACCGCTGGATTGGCGGGAGATCGTCGAGCAGGCCGCCCGACTCCTTGTCGAGAAGCTTGAGCCCCGTCATCGCGATGAAGGCGCTGAGCGAGGTACTCGTCAATTTGCCGCGGTAGAGCAGATGATACCATTGATTGAGAGCATCGTGGGCGTAATCGCTCTCAAGATTGTCCGCTGGATCGAAGAGGTTCTGCCCCCCGGTCTGCCGCTGGCCGCGGGTGAGCGCGCCCAAGCTGTCGAGACGACGCGCAATCGTGCTGATGAACCGCCGCTCGCCGCGACAATCGGTCGTGACCGGTCTGAAGATGGGGGCGCTCGCCTGATTGGTGCGGTTGGACCGGCCAAGACCCTGGATCGCGTTCGATGCCCGCCATCCCGGTTCCAGCAGGAAGTGAATGCGGCGCCTGTCGGATGACTTGCAGTTTCGGTCAGCATGATAGCTGCGCCCGGTCCCACCGGCGTCGGAAAAGACGAGGATCTGCTTTGCCCCCGACATGAAGGCTTCGGCTTCGACCAGATTGCTCCTTGACCCTCGACTTTCGATTTTCTGCCGCCCGTTCCCGTCGATCACGAGACGCCGCGAACGGCCAGTGACCTCGGCGACAGCCTGGGTGCCGAAGTGTCGGATGATCTCATCGAGCGCAGACCCGATCGGCGGCAGGGCGCAAAGTTCCTCGATCATTTCGTCGCGAAGCGCGAGCGCCTGCTGGCAGAAGACAGGATTGCCCTCAGCGTCGATCATAAGTTCGGAGCGCTCGACATCGTCGTTCCCCTTGATCACCTGCATCATGCGGACCGGAAAGGCGGTCTTAAGATAATCGATCATGGCTTCTTTGCAGTCGAGATTTATGTCGAGTGGTTCGCGCGCGGGCGCAGGTTTCCGTGATGAAGACATCGTTTCTACTCCAGATAATTAAGGTTGTGGGCGATGTCGGAGGCGAGAGACCTCCGGAGCTATGCTCGTTTCCGAACGTCGTTGAGCATCATGATCAGCGGGTCAGCCGGAGGCCTGAACCGGCCTGGCTTGATCGCTGGCGAGCCGTGTGCGGCGAGGATGTGCAGCTTTTCTTCCGGATCGGCGCGCAGGTAGGCTTCAGTGCTCTGGATGCTGGCATGGCCGAGCCAGAGCGCTACTTTGCGAATGTCGCCGGTCGCAGCGAGCGTGTGCATTGCGCAGGAATGCCGTAGCACATGAGGCGTGACCCGCTTGCGCAGCAGCGACGGCTGCTTCTTTGCCGCCGTGGCGACATGCAAGGCCAGCCTGAACGCAAATCCATCGCGCGTCATTGGCTCGCCTTTGGCGTTGAGGAATATCTCCGCCGCCTGACATGGCGGCCTGACGGCGAGCCAAGCCCGCAATGCTGCCTGCGTCTCGCGCCACAGGGGCAAGACGCGCTCGCGTCTGCCCTTGCCGATAATGTGAACCGTCGCGAGCGAGCGTTCTGGAAAGTCTTGTATCTGCAGCGACAGCAACTCGGCGACCCGCAGGCCACCGGCATAGGCAAGGTGCAGCATCGCCCGATCTCGAGTGCCCAGGCGGGACCGAGGATCAGGTGCGTCGAGCACCGCAGTAATCTCATCTCGTGTCAGATAGTCGATGAGGGTCGTGTCGGTCCGCTTTGTCGGCACGGCACGAACACGCAGCGCCAGGTCGAGGCATGCTGGGACGCGATACTCGACGTAACGGAAGAACGCCCGGATCGCCGCGAGCCGGGCATTGCGAGTTCTGGGGCTGTTCTTGCGCGCATCTTCCGTATGGTCGAGGAACGCCATGATCAGCTCGGGATCGAAATCCTCGATCGTGAGGTCAGTTGGCCTTCGCCTGAGCCGATCGGCTGCGAACCGGACCAAAAGCGCGAAGCAGTTCGCATAGGTCGTCACCGTATGCGGGCTGACATTACGCTCGCGGGGAAGATGATCCCGCAGGAACGCGGCGAGATGGGGAGCGAGCGCGGTCATGCTGCACCTCCCAGGAAAAGCTGCTCACCCGCGACAGCGATGTCGCGAAGCAGCACCGGCGTGGCTTCGAGATACCAGTATGTGTTGGCCACGTCCGTGTGGCCCAGATAGGAGCTGAGCGCTGCCATATGATGTCGGATCGCTTCCCGATCGCGAGGACAGGACTCCAGCGACCGAACGGCGAACGTGTGCCGTAGGTCATGGACGCGCATGCCGGGATCTCCGGGCGGGCCACGAAAACCCAACTCGCGCGCTAATCTGACGAACATTATATAGGCGCGCGTTGTGCTGGGGGCGTGCCCTCGGATGTGAACGAACAGATCATTGCCGTGGGCGCCGAGCTTCCGCCGAACAGCGAGATAAGCCTCCAACGCCTTGCGCGTTGATGGCTGGATCGGCAGGAGGCGTTGCTTACCGAACTTCCCGTTGCGGATGATCAGGCCGTCGGCGGTGAAATCCTCGCGCTGCAATGCGAGCGCTTCGGAAAGTCGTAACCCGGTTGTTGCGAGCAGCCCGAACAAATAGTGGTAGGTGTGTGGGCTAATCTTGCCCTTGGGCGGAAGATCAAGGGCGGCCTGCATGATCGCCTGAACTTGCTCGGGCTCGATGATGTGAGGCGTCGGGCGACGTCGCTTCCCTCTCCCGAATACGCCAGCTGGGGGCACCCGATGCTGCCGATCCTCAGCATGAGCATAAAGACAGAAGCGACGTAGATGGTCGAACCTGTCCCTGGCCACGTTCTGGGAACTCGCCGACCGGCACCAATCGTAGAGCCGCTCGACTGTGACGTGCCGGTCGCCGAAACCACGAGCATAGGCGGCGAAGAGTCGGAGCAATCGCTCCTGCACCTCAAACTTGCGGCCGAAGCTGCGATGCAGCGCGACATACCGCTCGATCTGGGCGTTCATCATGCCCTGTCTCCGGGCCAATCTTGGGCAACCTTGAGCAGCATCGGAACGTCGACCTTGGCGTAGATGGCCGTCGTCGCTGGGGACCGATGGCGCAGGATCGTGCCCACCGACTCAAGTCCGGCGCCGGCGCGCAGCATCCGTGTGGCCAGCGAATGGCGGAAGGCGTGGGCGCCCGTCGGCACGCCTTCGATGGCGCCCCGATCCAATACACGCGCGACGATGCCGGCGATCTCAGCCGACGAACTGAACGGCCGAAAAGGAGGTTGCACCCGAACGAACAACACCTCCTCGGCGATCGGCGGGCGGGCCCGCTCGATATAATCGAGGATCGCGTCCCCGGCATCCTGTGGCAATGGCAGGCGGTCGGGCCGTCTGCTCTTGCCGCTCACCCGAAGATATCCGTCGTTCCAATCGATATCGGTCAAGCGCAACTGGCAGATATCGCCAGCCCGCAATCCGAGTCTGGCGAGTAGCAGGATGATAGCCTTGTCGCGGATCTCCACCGCGGTATCGGCCTGGCAGGACGCAATGATCTTCTCGATCGTTGCATCATCCATGTAGCGTGGCAGGGTGCCGAGACGATAGCGCCTGATCGGTGGAAAAGCGTGTTGGAGCGCCGGCTCGCACTCCCCCCGCGAGACGAGAAAACGCACATAGCTCCGCATGATGCCAGTGATGGTCGAAGCGGAACCCGGCGCCTGAGCGATGCGATGACCGACGATCCGCCTGATGATGCCCGCGTTCAGCTCCGAGGGCTTGGTCAGCTCCGGCAGCCAGTGCTTCACCTCGCCGCAATAGCGCCGGATCGTCTCGGCCGAGCTGCCGCAATGCGCCTTCAGCCACGTCTTGTAGGGGGCCAGAGCATCATCCTGGTGATCCCAGCGGTCGACTTGCGAGAGAATGTTCCGATCGCGAAGAAACCCAAGGAAGCGCCGGGCTCCCTTGCTACGGCGTAGCGGCCCGAAATGACCGACCAGCGTCCCGCGCTTGCGGTAGACCGGACAACGACAGCTGTGGCCGGCATATAGGGCAACATGATCGTCGGTGACATCCTGCCACCGCAGACGAGAAAGGCGGACCCATGCGGCAAAGTGCGCCGCTTCCGAACGGTAGCTCTTGATGACCGCGGCGCTGTAGTGCTCCTGTACCAGGAATACCGCATAGTCCGCCAACAGCGTGTCCAGGCGGTCCACGTCGTCGGGCACGTCGATAACGCCCTGGTCCTCCAGGAAACGGACGAAACGCCGGACTTTACTGGTGAAGCCTGGTCGGTCAGGCTTGTGCAGGGGAAAGCCCTGACAGCGACACCGATGCTTCTCGAAACGTCGGACGACAGCGTCATCGACGGTCGATACCGCGATGCCCTGTTGTTCGATCCAGAACAGGAAATGGCGAGCGGCAGCTTTGTAAAGCGCTGCTGATCCTGCCGCACTCCCCAGAAGAGAAGAGTGGAAGGCGGTGGATAGAGCTTCTGAGGTGGGAGCGTCTCCCGTCCAGGGCTTGGGCCGTCCGTACGAAACGACCGTCTTTGGCAACGTCATAGATCCTCCAGCTTGTTGGTGCTGGGGGCACTTTAATTATCTGGAGTAGAAACGATGTCTTCATCACGGAAACCTGCGCCCGCGCGCGAACCACTCGACATAAATCTCGACTGCAAAGAATATGTTTTATCCGGAGATCCAGATAAGATATATTCGCGTGGAGACAGCTCGATGTCGAGCTGCGCCCGTTCGTCCGCCGACAGGGTGGCAAGCCTTCGAGCCAGCATGGCTTCGGCCGTCGTGACGAGCTGGACGACGGCATGGTGCCCCGCCGCTACCTCGCTGGTGATCGCCTCGATCAGGCTCGGAACCTTCATCGCGATCAGCAACTGCGCAAAGAAGCGTTGCTTGGCGCTTTCGAACCGCGAAAGAGCCGATCCCTTGGCCTGGGCATTGAGCGATTTGTCCTCGAACCGATCCACGATATTGGTGAGGGCGAGAACCTCGTCGAGATTGCGATGGATGACGGCTTATCGCGAGGAAGCGGTAATGCGGAGGAGCGCGGCGTAACCGGCGAATTCCCATGATAGTGTGCGCAGTTGCTGCGCATTATATTGGTTGCGAACCTCGGCGGTCCCTGGACCAGCTGAGGAGGCAATCATGTTGAAGTTGCATGACGAGTTGATCACCGAACTCTCGAATTCGCTCACCACACAGAATTACAATCCCGTGGTCGTGGCGAACCACCGTCTCTACGCCCGCGCGTTTCTCGATTATCTGGCCGAGTGCGATAT
>CAACXH010000372.1_pt1 | contig 13771 bp, 11 predicted proteins | sample 2275881 | NCBI WGS metagenome assembly CAACXH01 (sample SAMEA5312483, study PRJEB27640) | indoor metagenome | biome: indoor environment; feature: controlled; material: polymer antistatic dissipative epoxy resin | place: Italy | collected 2014-05-27 | reverse complement strand
CTCGATACGACCAATCACTATGCTCAGGCCAATCTGGAGACCAAACGAAAGGCGCTGGAACAGGTTGGCGCCCCGGCGGCGAGCAACGTGCCACCTTCGTGGAAGCGAGATGCCAATCTGATGGGATGGCTCGACACCCTATAGAATAATGTGAAGGACGTGGCGAAATGTTCCGCAGCTTTGCAGGACTACGCCGCGTTCCTCCGCATTACCGCTTCCTCGCGATAAGCCGTCTTATGGCGAGCTGCGCATAAGACCGCCCAGGCATCCGCATAGGCATCGTAGATTGCGATCTGGTCCGGGGTTAGCTGGTGTTCGAGAATGTCATACTCGACGCCAGCAAAACTGAGCGCGCGTGCCGCATAAAGACCCTGTGCCTTCAGATCGCGGGCGATCAGTTCCATTGCCGCGATGCCGCCCCGGCGCAGGCTTTCGACGAAATCGCGGCGGTCGGAAAAGGCCGTTCCCGGACCCCAAAGGCCGAGCCGGGTGGCATAAGCCAGATTGTTGACGTCCGAAGCCCCCGTCGCGGACACGTAGAGAACGCGGGCGCGGGGTAGGAGATTTTGCAGTCGGACGCCGGCGATGCCCTGCTCGGATCCCTTGGAGGTGCCGAACCGCCCTTCCCCGCCAGCCACGCCGGCCATTTCATGGGCTTCGTCGAAGACGATCATGCCTTCATAGCCGTCACCCAGCCAATCGGTGATCTGTTTGAGGCGCGTGCCCTTGTCGCCCCGGCTCGACCGCAAGGTAGCATAGGTGAGGAAGAGCACGCCCTCACTGGCCCCGATCGCCGTTCCGAGCTTCCACTGGTTGAGATGCTGGAGATCGAGCGCAAGCCCGCCGACCGCAACCCAATCACGACGGGCATCTTCGAGCAGCGTTTCGCTCTTGGAGATCCAGACATGCTTGCGGCGGCCGCGCAGCCACTGGTCGAGCAAGATCGCTGCAACCTGGCGGCCTTTGCCAGCGCCGGTGCCATCACCCAGGAAGAAGCCGGTGCGAACCCCGCTGCCCGCCTCGTCGGGCGTCAAAGTGAGACCTTCATCCTTGGTCAGGAATCGGCCCGGAAGATCGCGCTCGAACGCATCGCCTGCGTAGATGACGGTCTCGAGCTGCGCATCCGAGAGTATATTTTCGGTGAGCAATCTCGGCGGCAGGATCGGCGCATAGCGTGTCTTGGGCGCTGCGATCGAACCCATGGCGATCGATTCCACGAGCGCCGTCGGGTGAGGCCGCGCTGCTGCCAGGGCGATCCGGCTCGGTCGATAGGGAAGGTAGAGCCCGGAGGGTTCACCGACCGGCGCCGGGGCGTCGAGCACCTCGAATGCGATGGGTTCCGCCGGGGCAGCCACGTCGATGCGCTTCGGTGCCAAGGGCTTGATGGCACCACGGCGGGCGCCGGCTAGCAGAGCTGACGGGCGCGATACCACCCGGCCTGGGCGTATGGACGACGTCGCCGCAGTGAGCATTGGGTGAAGGGAACAGGCATCGAGGGCTTCGTCTAAGGTTGCGCAGGCGATCGCGCTGGCAGGGACGCCTTCAACGCCCTTGTGCAGGAGGAGAAGCTGGACAGCTTGTGTCGTACCGTGCCGCGCATAGGCAGACGCTGGTAATTCGATCTGGCGGAAGAGCGTAGAACCGGCCGTCGCGATCTTCCATTCACTCGATTGCGGATCAACGCGGGTGGGAAGGATTGCGACACAGCGACCACCCGGACGCAGGCGCGTGAGGGCAGAGCGCAGGTGGCGAAGGCCGGCAACCCGATCACGGCCGCGGCCCTCACTGCGCGAGAAGGGCGGATTGATCAGGATGACATCCGGCACCAGATCGACGGGAAGGAGGTCGTCGATGAGCTCACCGTCATGGCCGAAGATGCGGGCATCGGGGTAAGCAGCCGCGAGCATGGCCCGGCGCCAGGGATCAATCTCATTGAGGATCAGACGAGCCTGGGCACGACGGGCGAAGATGGCGAGCAGGCCAGTCCCTGCCGAGGGTTCGAGTACGACGTCGCGCTCGCCGATGCCGGCGAGCCGCGTCGCGATCAGGGCGATCGATGCCGGTGTCGAGAATTGCTGGAGATCAATCTGCTTCTCGCTGCGTACGCTATGAACCGGCAGGCGCGCGACCATGGCGGCGACAAGCGCAAGCTGAGCCGGCGCCGCGTCCGGCAATGTGCTGCCGGACAGGAAGAGCACCTGCCCCAGTTCGAGCACATCATAGGCATCACGGATCGACCAGTCCCCGCTCGCGGGTGCCGAGCCATAGGCGCGGGTCATGGCGCCGATCAGCGTGGGTCGATCGATGGGAATATTGCTCCCGATCTTTGCGGCGATTTCGCGCGCGGCAATGATGGCGGGGTCGGAGAAGTCGAGTTCAGCAACGGCGGAGGCGGTAGCGGGCATAATGGGGCTCCTTGATGTCGCCCGATGATCAGCACCGGGCCGCCTCGCCGAAGGCCCCCTCTCCTCTCTACAATGGCTGGGTCAGCAGACCGGACCTGGGAACCGAATTGCGGGCAAGCCTGTCGCGCAGGGCGTCATTCCAGTCGTCATGATCTTTTGGAAGCCAGTGTTCGACCTGGCGGTCGTTGGCAGAGAGATGTTCGTAGGCGCGCTCAAAGCATGTCCGTGCCGCCTCATTGCGCTGCCCGAATACTATGACCCGCCTGACGCTCGAGGGTATGCCGACATGGGCGTAGCGCTCGGCGCCGAGCACCGCCCAGACTGGCAGGTCAAACCAGTCGCGCGCTGAAAGGGCATCTTCGATCCCTTCGGCCAATCCAAGCGTGTCTTGCGGTACGCCGAATTGCACACTGCCCGATCCCAGCAGCCCGAGCGCAAGCTTCGGCTTGCGAAACGGGCGATGCAGGATGTCGGAAGGATCCAGGAACGTGCGATGGACCGCGACCAGTCCGAGTTCGTTTTTCACGGCGGCAATCATCGCCGGCAGACTTCGTCTATCCTTGCCCTTCCCGATGATAGTCGAGGGATTGAACCGCAACTCCGGTGTCGGGCTGAACACGCCTCGGGCGCTGAGATAGGTTTCAGCAAGCGTGCCATCGATAGCAACGCTGCGATGCCATAAGGTCTTGGCGAGACCGCTCAGATCACGAGCAGGCAGGCGCGGTTCAACGTGAATGGGGGCGCGGTCATGGAGGCCCTGCCGATCGAGCGCCTTCAGGATGTCGATCGAGGTGCAGCCGGCAAAGCATTTGAACAGGATGGCCTTCGTTCCCAAGCGAACGGACAGGCTTGGCGATCGATCATCATGCGCAGGGCATCGGCACTCGCCGTGTGAGCCTGTCCATCGGCCGCCCAGGCGTTCGACGATCTGCTTTGCGCGAGTCGCTGCGTCTAAAGAGGCAGGCATAGGGAAACTCCTTCTCGAACCGGAAGCGCAAACCCGGCCTGCCCCCTCCCCTCTTCGCGGCGCTATGCTGATTTTGGTGCGAGGACACCGAATTCCTCGACGATCCGGTCGGTCGTGTAATGGGTCGTTCCATCACGCTCGTAGGAACTGTCGCGTAGCCGGCCCGCTACCCGGACGAGATCGCCGACATGGACACGTTCTTCGATATACTTTCTCTGGCCCTCGCTGAAGATCACGACGCGGTTCCAGTAGCTGTCCTCGATCCACTCATCGCCTTCACCACGGCGGCGATAATTCGCGCAGACCGAGACATTGGTGACCTTGGGTTTGGCGTCGATCTCCCCGATCCGCCCTATAATCTCGAACTTTGCGAAGTTGATCATGGTGCCTCCAGCTTGGCGCTGAGCAAACATGAACGAGCAAACGATCGGATTTCGCACGCCATATGACTGCTGAGCTGCCGTGGGCTGCACGGTACGGGAGCACGACCTGGGCTCCTATCCCCCCAGTTGGAGGGATAGGCAGGGGAAGCAACAGGCCGTCTTCACTCGATGGTTGGCGGTTGATCTTGGGGACGAGCTACGCCCGACTGATGATGCGGATCTTGATGAGCGATAGCTGCCACCGCTGGTCACCGGGCACCACCGAATCACTTCTTCTGAAAGACTCCATCTATAAAAACGCCCGGCGCGCAGCGTCGGGGTGATTCTAAGATTCTAATGATTCTATGATTCAGGGCCGCTATGTGTTTGAAACCACAGACTGAATCAGGGTCTAACCTGACCTCTTGGGGGCTTTTGCCTGACTTCGCGGGGGATGTAACCTGTCCTGGCGGGGGCTCTAACCTGACCTCTTGGGGATCATCCTGTCTTCTTGGGGGAGGCGTGGTATCGTGACCGAACCATGTGTTTCGAGCCGCTTTTTGGTCCCTGTTTCGCGCGATACCGCTGACAATTGCGACTCGGCGGAATCACAGGCGGAATGTCCGATTCTCACGGGGAATCTATCCTGACCTTTTGGGGGCTCTAAGAAGAGTCTAACCTGACCTGACTTGACGAACGAGGTCAGGACAGGCAGTTTCCGAAACAGTGTGAGGTGAATCGCATGGGAGTGCCAGCGGAAAGCGTAGACGAGGAAGGCGGCGAAGAGACTTCGGCCGCCCGCTCGATGCGCGTGGCTGCAGCGCTCGCTCGCAAGGGTGGCGACCAGTTCGCCAAACCCGGTCGCCTTGTCGAGGTCCGCTTCGTCAAAGGGCAATCGCTCAGTCTGACCGCCTCCCGCCTCCTCGCCCTCATGATCCTGACTGCGGGCGGCGATGCCTGGCAAGACACGACGCACCGTATGCGAAAGTCGGACATCCGTCGCGGCCACAAGGGCAACGAACGAATTGTCGATATGCTTGAAGAGTTGCACAGAACGCTCTTCGCAGAGGATGACAAATCTTGGCGCGGCAAGCGCGCCACGAAGCGTTTCAACCTTATTCAGGCGTCTTGGGAAGAGGTCGAGGACAACGACAAGGAAACGGGCTGGATCGAGTGGCAGTTCACGCCTGACGCTCGCCGGCTTATCCAGGAGTCCGAAACCTATGCGGTGATGAACCGCCAGGCCGTGCTAGGGTTCAGGTCAGCCTATGCCCTGAAGCTGTACGAAGAGGGCGCTCTTCGCCTCCACAGACGGCAACCTGTGTGGAAAGTCGATATGGTGGGTTTGCGCGCGGCGCTGGGGATCGATCCCGACAAGTATGCCGACTTCGCTCAGCTACGCCGCAAGGTTCTGACGGTCGCCAAGGCAGAGATCGACCAGCTCGCCCACTTCACAGTCGAATGGCAAGAGATCCGGCGAGGCCGTGCCGTGATCGAGATCGAGTTCCGGTTCGTCTCGAAAGATGCGCCGGCGCAGATTGCAACGGTCGACGAACTCGAGCGTCATTCGAAGGGACGGAAAGCTAGGCGCGACGATACCGTCGAGAAGGTCGTGGCAAGCGATAGTCCCCTTCCCCACAGCCCGACCGTCGACGGCGTGGACGTGGCGAATGTCCTGAAGAAGGTAACTGCTGCGCTGGTAAGCTCGGACGCGGCGTCGTCGGGCGGGGTAGAATTGTGGGCAAGGTTCCCCCGGGGCCGGCTGCATTTCGGGGCTACCGAGGAGGCGGCTCGTGAGATTGGAGTTCGCTATGGCGGTGGCTGGGACGTCGACATGATCGCCGAGGCCTATCGCGACCATATGGGCGCTCGCTTGAACACCCTGTCCGGTACGAAACTCGAAAAGTCCTGGAAGGGCTGGTGCGAAGCCTTTTTCAATCGGCGAGGCCGGCCGTAACAGCACAAATTGCAGCCCTGCAATTTGTGCCACAAAGGGTCGTGCAGGCGGTCACACGCCCCTCACCGCATCGCCGAATATCACACGGTCCAATCCCAGCCACCGCGCCATTGACCGGAGGGCCTCGTCCAGCTCTTCGCCGGCATGAGCAGGCGCGTCGCTCTCGAACGTCTTTTGTTGAACGAGTAGCGCTTTCGCTTTCCGGTCTGCCTTCAGGTCGACCCGTGCGACGATCTGCTCATCAAGCAGGAACGGTAGAACATAATATCCATAGGTGCGCAGCGGAGCAGGGACGTATATTTCGATCCGATAGCGTATGCCAAAGAGGCGCTCGGCGCGGTCGCGTTCCCAGATCAATGGATCGAATGGCGCTAGCAAAGCGGCATGGCGTATTCGTCGTGGGCGCCTCGCCTCCCGGTGCAACCACGTTGACTGGTTCCACCCATCAATCTTCACGGGCTGAAGGACGCCCTCCTCCACGAGCTGCGCAATAGCTGGATGAGCCTCTGTTGGAGAAAGCCGGAAATAGTCACGCAGATCTTTTGCCGTTGCTACGCCAAGGGCGCGGGCGCTGTGCTCAATGAGTTGGCGTCTGGCTGCCGCAGGTTCCGGGGTGGGGAGAGCGAGGATCGTCTGTGGCAACACGCGCTCGGTGAGATCATACACTCGCTCGAAACTCGCACGTCGTGTCGCAGTGGTGATGTGGCCGGACCAGAAAAGCCACTCCAGCGCCATCTTGCTGTCGCCCCACTCCCACCAGCCTGCGCGTCGCTTCCCGCTTTCGATATCGGATGCAGCGAGGGGTCCGTCGTTGCGGATGCGCTCGAGGATCGAGATCGCGTCCGCCCGCCGATCGCGCGCGAATATGCGCAGACCCTTCCATCCAGTCTCGCCAGCGTCTGCCATTGCCTGTCGCCATCGCAGCAACGGCTGGAGGGGGAGGGGGATCAAAGACGCTTCGTGCGCCCAATATTCGAAGAGCCGACGCGATCGGAGTGGCCCCCAGGCGTCGGCCTCCAGCAACCTCGGATCATAAACACCAAGGCGCGAATAGGCCGGAAGGTAGTGAGCTCGCGTCAACACGTTGACGCTGTCGATCTGGTGGAGACCGAGCCGGGCGATAGTACGCCGCAAATGGTTAGCCCTGACAATAGAAGGCATGGCCTCACCAAAGCCTTGCGCGGCAAGGGCGATGCGTCGGGCAAGCGCGGGGTTGAGGCTCTCTGTCATGACGACACATATCAACGCGGTCACTTGCGACCCGCAAGGATGAACGTCGCGCTATCGTCAATCCTGTGCCCCCACCGAGTCAGGTTGCGAGCGGAAGGCGCGTCTGGCACAAATTGCAGGGCTGCAATTCCTGCCATGAAGGCGTCGATTAGCCCCCAAGAGGACAGGATAGAAGTACGGGCTGGCGATCCGACGGTCTCCATGGTCCAACTGTCAAATTTCGGGCGGATATTGACCAAAAAGTGAAAATCGAACATGGATGCTCCAGACTTTAACAGGAGCAGCTATGGCGTCCGCAATTGATGAAGTGCGGATGGGGGAAACACTCGATGTTGCGTCGCTCGCTGCTCGGTCTTCCTCTGTCCTTGAAAAGCTGCGCAACTCGGCCCGAAGCGCGCGCGCCGACGAGCGGCGAGAACCGACGTTTCAGATCGGAAAGGCCGCCGATCTGGTGGGGCGGACGACCGGAGCGATTCGCGAGGCCGAGAGCGATGGCCGTCTTGTGCCACCTCCGCGGACAGAAAGCGGTCGGCGCATGGGATACACGCTTGCTCAGTTGAATGACATGCGTGGCGCCTTTGGCACGCGCCCATGGCGCGATCCAAGCGACCCGTGTTCTGTCATCGCGGTCCAGAACTTCAAGGGTGGTGTCGGCAAGTCGACGGTGTCGGTCCATCTGGCGCAATATCTGGCGATCCGCGGCTATCGTGTCCTCCTGATTGATTGCGACAGCCAGGCGTCTGCTACGACCCTTTTCGGCTATGTGCCGGATCTCGATTTGAACGAGAACGACACGCTCTATCCGTACCTGCGAGAGGGTGAACGCAAGTCCCTCGATTATGCGATCCGCAAGACCCATTTCGATGGTCTTGACCTGATCCCGGCCAACCTGCGTCTCTTCCAGTCGGAATATGAACTCGCGGCGCGTATGGCGCGGGGGCAGGGGGCTCTGCTCGATCGAATGGCGCAGGGTATCGCCTCGGTGCAGGATCTCTACGATGTAGTGATCCTCGATCCGCCGCCAGCCTTGGGAGCAATCTCCCTATCCGTTCTCAGGGCAGCCAACGCACTGGTGGTGCCGGTTCCACCAACCGTGATGGACTTCTCCTCGACGGCTGCCTTTCTCGCCATGCTCGACGAGACCATTCAGGAACTCTCGACGCACGACCTCGCGCCGCAGCTGTCCTTCCTGCGCTTCGTGGCATCGAAGGTGGATGAGGGCAAATCGATGCAGAAGGGCCTGCTCGACCTGATGCGGCAGGTTTACGGAACCGCCATGGTACGCTCGCCGCTCAAGGACTCTGCCGAGATCGACAACGCTACCGCCCGTCTGATGACCGTTTACGAACTGGACGGCCCGATGACGAGCAAGACCGTGCGTGATCGCTGCCTGACCTATCTCGATGGCGTGAATGCCGAGATCGAGCTTGATATTCGTAAGACCTGGCCCAGCCATCTGAGCCGTTTGCGCAAGGATGGGCATGCGTGATGGACAAGAATTGCAGCCCTGCAATTTCGGCAAATAGGGGGGCAAAATGAGTTCGAAGAACAAGAGCTTTCTAGGCGATCTGGCGTCCTCTGTGGAGCCCAGCGCCGAAGGTCAGGAGCGTGGTCCGCGTTTGGGGGTAGGGGTCCTTGGCGGCCGTAACAATCGCTTGGCCGAACTAGCTTCCGGTGCGGTGGTGAATAACCCGCAGGAACTCGTTGATCCGGCGCGCTGCCGGATTTGGGAACGGCACAATCGGGACTACGGCGCACTGAGCCGTGAACGGTGTGACGATCTAATCGAGAGTATCCTCGCGCAGGGCAAGCAGGAGGTCCCCGCGATCGTTCGGCGCATTCATGAGCCGGACTATGATTTCGAGATCATCTGCGGGGCTCGCCGCCATTGGTCGGTATCTTGGCTACGGGCGAACAATCATCCCGAGGTGCGCTACCTCGTGGAAGTGCGCGATCTGACGGATGAGCAGGCGTTTCGCATTTCCGATCTGGAGAACCGGGCGCGCGAGGATCTCAGCGATCTGGAGCGAGCGCGAGACTATCTTAAGGCGCTCGATCTCTATTATGGCGGCAGCCAGAAGGAGATGGCGAGGCGGCTGAACCAGTCCGAGGCGTGGGTCAGCCGTTACCTTGATCTAGCCAGATTGCCTGAAGCCGTCGTCGCGGCTTTCCCAGATCCTTTCGAGCTGAAGATCTCGCATATCGGCAGTCTGAAGCCTGTGCTGAAATCCGACGATGATCGCTCGCGTGTGCTCGCCGAGGCGCGTCGTCTGTTTGAAGCGCGCGCGGCAGGCAATGAGGGGTTGCCCGCCAATGCTCCTGAGACGATTCGCGCCCTGTTAGCGGTGGTCGGGTCGGCCGCGCCGCGCAAGAAGGAGCCCAAGCCGGCAAAAGCCCCCAAGAGGACAGGATCGGATTCCGTGGTCGTGCATAGCCCCGGCGGCACGGCACTGCTTCGCGTCGACGGAAAGGACAGGCGTGGCGTGACGCTGACGCTCTTCCACAAAGGCGGCGGGAGTCGAGCGGAGGCCGAAGCAGCATTACGCGACCTTCTCGATTATCACTGGCCTCAATAAGGGTGGCCGCGTCTCTCTCTCGCCCGGCTGGCAAGCTTCGCCGCTCCTTGAGGAGAGATTTTAAGAAGCCGTGCGATCGCAGGGATGCGGATGCCCGGAAAGGCAGCCTCTAAGCGCATGAGGGCAGGGAGCTTACTGCGCCGGGTGACGCCGAGCTCCTTGGGAAGGTTGGCATCGAGCCTTTCAACGGCATCAAGTTCTTTCAGGCCAGTCAGCGCGGTGTCTCCAAGGCGCTTTTCGAGATCAACGGCAAGATCGCGCGCAGTGACGCCGAAGAATCTTGGAAGGCACACGAACGACGGGATGATCTGGGAGGTAAATCCTGCGGCGAGCAGCGCCATTGGAAGATGGCAGGCCAACAGCCAGATCGTGCCGAAGGTTCGGGGATCGACGGTGAGCTGGCGCCCGTCCAGCGTCGCTAGGGACCGACCGCCGACCGGCGCGATCTCGAGCTCCGCGTGGACCTCCAGGAGGCGCTCTGCGACCGCCAGAAGGGTAGGGGCTGGATATGGTTCGGCCAACCTCCGCTTGGCCGCTCGAAACGCCGATCCGAATAGAACGAGGTCGTGGCGGCCCCAGGTCTGCGCCTCCTCTCGATCGTCGAGCAGCAGGCGCAGCGCGTTGAGCGTCGCCTTGGCCACGGCATCACCTTCTGCTTCCTGTGCGAGCAGCACGAAGTGCACGAGTGCTGCGACCGACATGGGGTCATTCAGGCCTTCACAGTGGCGAGGAGGAGGGCTCCGGCCTGTAATCCAGGCAAGCAGGTCGCTTGTGTCGACCGGTAGCCCCGCGAGCGCGGCAACTGTTGAGGTCGCTGACATTCGCGCTCTCCCAAGCCAAATGTCGCGTGCTGGACTACGAAAAAGACGACCGTCGAGCCGACCGATGAGCAGCAGTGGGGCAGGGGAGGGCGGCCTCGGCATCCGATATGGTTATCGGTGATCTCAACCAAAGTCACATGTTAGTTGAGGCAGCCGATACTGATGGGAAATCGACATGTGATAATTGCAGTTATTGCAGAACCATTATCGCAACGGTAGGATGGCGGCTGTCGTTTTCAGGATACGACTGGACGCTCCGGCGCCGCCCAATTTCTGGATCCTGCGTTGAAAGAATACGGCTGGATTCAGGGAAGAATACCGCCGGACGCCTGGATGCTGCGTGGCTGATCTCCAGCGTTTTTCGGCGACACTTTCTTAGCGCATTCACAGGCTAGGACAGGCGGGGCAGGGGGCTTCTCTCAACGTCCGCACACTCGGTTCAAACGGGATGGGTGCCAGGCATCTGATCCGCCTCGGACGATGGTCAACCGGGGCTCAAGCGATTACCATACGGGGACAACCGGTCGGTTGACCCCGTTAGATGGATTGTGACAAATGCCCTTGATCGGTTACGCCCGCGTTTCTACCGACGAACAGGATACCTTCGCCCAGATTAGTGAGTTAAGACGCGCAGGCTGTGTAACCCTATTCGAGGACCGGGCCAGCGGCGCTAGCCGCAGCCGTCCGAAACTGGCCAGCGCGCTCGCAGCGGTGGGACAGGGGGACACCCTCGTGGTTGTGCGGATCGATCGCCTCGCACGATCGTTGTCACATTTGCTGGAAATCGTCGAAGCGCTCCGCGCCAAGGGAGCGTATTTTCGCTCGATCAATGATCCGATCGACACCAGCAGCCCGCAAGGGATGCTGATGACACAGATGCTTGGCGCCTTTGCGGAGTTCGAACGTGCGCTTATTCGCGAGCGGACGCGGGCAGGGCTGAAGGCCGCGGTTGCGCGCGGCGCCAGACCGGGAAATCCGAAGATGCGCGCGAGAGACCCGTCGGCGATAGGCGACTTGCGCCACAGTTTGAAGGAAAAGCATCTTCACGAATTGGTCGATGGCCGGCTTCGATGGCTGCCAATCGTCGAGCGGTTGCGACCGCACTTACCCTGGAGCTTGGTGCTCCGGCGTATTCAGGCGCTTAAGCCGCCGGTGCGGTCGTTTTCCGAGCGTACCCTGGTGAAGGCATGCCGAACGTTGGTCGAAGCGGGCTACGCTGATCGGGTGATACTCGAGGCGGCGCCGCGATTGGCTCCCGACAGTCGGATCGCATTGCTGGTGGCCGACAAGCTCAACAACGATCCAGATGCTACTCTTCGCAGCCTCGCGACGTGGTTGAGCAAGGATTTGCGAGAGCCAACGCCGCGCAAAGGTACGCAATGGTCGCCTGAGGGGGTGAGGCGCGTGATTTCTCAGGCGCGGAATTTGGGCTTGATCGTCGTGCCGAAGTTACCGGCGACCTTATCGCCGTGAATGCCGGAGAAGGTCGGCTGCGGGCCGAAAGGCGACTGACAGCTTCCAGCGCAGGAGAGGCATGAAGTTGCCGTACAGATCCACCTCCGCATGCGTTGCTGCTTGACCAAACGCATTCGCCATACGATATGCGCCGGCAAGGCGATGGATTTCCGCCGGGCTTCGGCCGAACCGCCTTCGGGCTGATGATTCCTACCTGATGCGTTTTCGCAACAAGGAGGAATCGTGCGCGCTAAATTCGCAATATTGCTGTCGAACCTGAACGTCCTGACCTTTGTTCGGGACCGGCACGACCATGCTCTGTCCGTGTTGCGTTGGCTGGCGCTCCTTGTTCCCATGGCGGCGGCGGTGGGCAGTCTCTGCGCAGCCTTCCTCTGGAGCCTGGATATTGCCACGCGCACGCGCTTTGCGCATCCATGGCTGCTGTTCCTCCTGCCGGTCGGCGGGTTCGCGGTCGGGCTGCTCTATCATCTGTTTGGCCGCAGCGTCGAAGGCGGCAACAACCTGATCGTCGAGCAGGTCCATGAACCGGGCGGCGGCGTACCTTTGCGCATGGCGCCGCTAATCTTCCTCGGCACCGTTGTCACGCACCTGTTCGGCGGCTCGGCCGGGCGAGAAGGGACGGCTGTGCAGCTGGGCGGCAGCCTTGCCAGCGCCTTCGCCACGATGTTTCGGCTTGATGCCGAGAGTACCCGCATCATCCTGATGGCGGGTATTGCCGCAGGTTTCGGGGCCGTTTTCGGCACACCGCTGGCAGGCGCCGTTTTCGCTCTCGAAGTGCTGGCAGTCGGCCGTGTGGAATATCGGGCGCTGGTGCCGGTACTGATAGCTGCGATTGTCGGCGACTGGACCTGTCACCAGTGGGGAATCCACCACGGATTGTACCATATCGACTATCTCCAGCGCGCGGTCGGACCGATTGCCGTCGACCCGGTGCTTCTGCTCGAGGCGGGCGTTGCCGGTGTGGCGTTTGGACTGGTCGGCCTGCTGTTCTCCGAACTGTCGCACGGCTTCGGCGACTTCGTGAAGCGCCACGTCCGCTTCGGGCCGCTGCGTCCCTTCCTGGGCGGCCTGGCGGTGATCGCTCTGGTCTATCTGCTCGGTACGCGCGACTATCTTGGCCTCGGCGTCTGGGCGCCCGACGCCTCGACACCCACCATCGCCGGCTTTTTCGCGCCGGGGCCTGACTACTGGAGTTGGGCGCTCAAGCTGCTGTTCACGGTCGTGACGCTGGGCACCGGCTTCAAGGGAGGCGAGGTAACGCCGCTGTTCTTCATCGGCGCGGCGCTCGGCCACGCCCTTGGCACCCTATTCGGCGCTCCTGTCGATCTTTTTGCCGGTCTCGGGTTCGTTGCTGTCTTTGCCGGGGCAGCGAACACGCCTTTGGCCTGCACCATCATGGGCATCGAACTGTTCGGTGCTACCCATGCCGTCTACATCGCCGTAGCCTGTTTCGTCGCCTATCTGTGCTCAGGCCACAGCGGCATCTACCTGTCTCAGCAGATTGCCGTCCCCAAGCATCCGCGCATTTCCATCAGCCCCGGCATTACGCTGCGGAGCGTTCGCGCCGCGCGCCCTCAGATCACAAAGCAGGATCTTCGTAAAAATGACTGACACGGCTATTCTCACGTCCAGCGAGATCGGCATGCTGCGTATCTACATGGCGCCGCGTGATACGGCAGAGCCGCGCAAGGCATGGAAGCTGTGGTCAGCACGCCCGCTCTATCGTGAGCTTGTCGTCCAGGCCAAGGCTGCCGGTCTGATGAACGCCGTAGCCCATCATACCCATTACGGCTTCAGCAACCACGGGCCGGTGCTCGATCAGGGCGCGGAAACGAGCAATCCCTATCTGACCATGTGCGTCGAACTGATCGGCCACCGCGCCGATCTTGAACTGTTCTGCCAGCGGCATGCCGCCCTGCTGTCGACGAAGGTGGTCATCTACAAACAGCTCGAACATTGGTCGATCGAAGCCCCGGC
>CAACXH010000153.1_pt1 | contig 13902 bp, 10 predicted proteins | sample 2275881 | NCBI WGS metagenome assembly CAACXH01 (sample SAMEA5312483, study PRJEB27640) | indoor metagenome | biome: indoor environment; feature: controlled; material: polymer antistatic dissipative epoxy resin | place: Italy | collected 2014-05-27 | reverse complement strand
AAGAAACGATGGCCGGTTTAAATTCAGTCTGAATTTTGCAACCCACGCGACGGACGTCAAGTTTATCCTTAAATATTATTTAATATTGTAACAGTAATATTACTGAATGATTTTGATAGGGAATCATCTGTCTGACATCGGAGGATTGCGCGTGAGTTTTCTTGATCGGGGTGCCAATGCTTTCGCGGTTCTTGCCGCCCTTTCCAAATCCCAGGCCATTATAGAATTCGACCTTTCCGGGAAAATTCTGACCGCCAACGAGAATTTCTGTCGTGCGCTCGGTTACGAGCTGGCGGAAATCATCGGCAGGCATCACAGCATGTTCGTCGAGCCCGCCGTTGTGTCTTCGCAGGACTACAAGACCTTCTGGGCAAAACTTTCAGCCGGTCAGTTCGACCAGCAGCAATATAAGCGCATCGGCAAGGGCGGCAGGGAGGTCTGGATCGAGGCCTCCTATAACCCGGTGTTTCGCCGCGGCAAGCCGGTGAAGGTGATCAAGATCGCCACCGACATCACGCAGCGCAAGCTGAAGGCGGCGGAAGATGCGGGCAAGATCGACGCCCTGTCGCGGGCGCAGGCCATCATCGAGTTTTCACCTGATGGCGATGTCCTGACGGCCAACGAGAATTTTCTGGCGGCACTGGGTTATTCACTGCCGGAGGTTCAGGGCCGGCATCATTCGATGTTCTGCGAACCGGCCTATACGCAGTCGGCGCATTATAAGCAGTTCTGGGAAAGGCTTGCCGGCGGTGATCTCGTGGCGGATGAATTCATGCGCCTCGGCAAGGGCGGCCGCAAGGTCTTCATTCAGGCCTCGTATAATCCGATCTTCGATCTGAACGGCAAGGTGTTCAAGGTCGTCAAATTTGCGACCGACGTGACCGGCCGCGTCGAGAATGTCGAAAAGCTGGCGCAATGTCTTACTGACCTCGCTGATGGCGATCTGTCGCAGAGCATTGACAAGCCATTCATCCCCTCGCTTGAGAGATTGCGGACGGATTTCAATGCAGCCTCGGAAAAGCTGAAGAGAGCGATGACGCTGGTATCTGAAAATGCCGGCGCGATTTCCTCGGGCTCCAACGAGATACGCTCCGCCGCCGATGATCTTGCCAAACGCACGGAACAGCAGGCCGCTTCGATTGAGGAGACTGCCGCCGCGCTGGAGGAGATCACCACTGCCGTCAACGATTCCAGCCGCCGCGCCGAAGAGGCTGGCACGATCGTCGCCCGTGCCCGTGACCATGCCGAACATTCGGGCCAGGTGGTGCGCGATGCGATCGGCGCCATGGATCAGATCGAAAAATCGTCACGCGAGATTTCGAACATTATCGGCGTGATCGACGAGATTGCCTTCCAGACCAATCTGCTTGCGCTGAATGCCGGCGTGGAAGCGGCGCGTGCCGGTGAAGCGGGCAAGGGTTTTGCAGTCGTCGCGCAGGAAGTGCGCGAACTGGCGCAGCGCTCGGCAACGGCTGCAAAGGAAATCAAGAGCCTCATCAATGCTTCGGGCTCGCAGGTGGAAAACGGCGTCGGCCTGGTTACCAAGGCGGGATCGGCGCTGCAGGAAATCGCGGCGCAGGTTCGTGATATCAACAGCAATGTCGTGGCGATTGTCGAAGCCGCCCGCGAACAGTCCACCGCACTTGCCGAAATCAATCAGGCGGTCAATACCGTCGATCAGGGCACACAGCAGAACGCTGCGATGGTGGAGGAGCAGACTGCCGCCAGCCACAGCCTTGCACGGGAAGCCGCCGCCCTGTTCGAACTTCTGGGCCAGTTCAGGTTCGATGAAGCGCCGCGTTCGTCATCCTCCCTGCGCAGCAGCCCGGAGGTGAGGCCGGCGCCTTCTCAATCGCGCCGCCCGGTATCCCGGCCCGTTGCGGCGCGTGGCTCCGCCGCGGTTGCCCTCAATCACGATGAATGGCAGGAGTTCTAGAAGGATTCTCGCCAGAGCGGGTAAATGACAGCGTCCAGCCAGCCCGGCAATCGGGCCGGCTGGATGTTTTGCGCCGAGCCTTTTGATAGTGCGGATGCGCATCGGCAGCGCGAAACCGAAACTTCCATTGAACAAGGCCGAAGCTCGGGGCATATTTTCGCGATTGCCCGATGATCGGTGCGTTGCGTCTGGAAGTATGGGGTCGTTTGCTTGGCAGGGATATGGACAGGCCGTGTCGCTCTCGTCGTCTGCCTGCTGGTGACAGCCGGTGGTGCCGCCCGGGCTGAGAAGCCGGCGGAGGGGAAAAATGCCTGTGCCTATAGCCATGCCGTTGCGCCGGAACTGTGCATTCGGGTCGGCAGCTACAATAGCGATCTGTGTCATGCCATCGAGGTGCTGGCCGCACGTTACGCCGTCCCGCCGGATTATTTCGCCCGGCTGATCTGGCGCGAAAGCCTGTTCCGCGCCGATGCGGTCAGCCCGAAAGGGGCCGAGGGCATCGCCCAGTTCATGCCCGGAACGGCAAGGCTGCGTGGTCTCGAGGACAGTTTCAACATCATTGCCGCGCTTGAGGCGTCGTCGCGTTATCTCTCCGAGCTGAATGGTCAATTCGGCAATTTCGGGCTTGCCGCTGCGGCCTATAATGCCGGCGAGGCGGGGTTGCGAACCTTCATCGCCACCGGCCGCCTGCCAATGGAAACCCGCGATTACGTGTTTGCCATCACCGGATATCCTGTCGAGAACTGGAAAGACAACCCGCCGGAAAAGGCCGCCCCGGCGCTGGATGACGGTCGTTCCTTCCTCGACGCCTGCCTGCGTCTGGCCGACACCCGCACCATGAACGATCCCGTTCTCATCTCCTCGGCTGACTGGGCGCCCTGGGGTGTGCAGCTTGCGGCGCATTACAATCCGGCGGTGGCGAACCGGCTGTTCACCCGCGCGATTGGCGGATTGTCGGAACCCCTCAATGCGGAACGTGCCCTCATCGTCAGGCAAAGAGGCGGGAATTTCGGCTCGCGCCCGCGTTATGCCGCCCGCATCGGCCGTGAGACCCGCGCCGAAGCCAACAGGCTCTGCGGAGAGATCCGGCAGGTCGGCGTCCCCTGCACCGTGTTCCGCAATAGATAGAGAAGCGCAACACCCGTCGATCATAACAAGTTGATCGGGATTTCTGTCCGCCCGCCTTTCAGCATAAAATCATTGACCCTAGATTTGCCCCGCAGCGGCAGTAGGCAACCTATGCGGCTGGCGATATTTTGCGAGGGGACGATTGAAAATGAGATGGATTGAAACCGGATGTCTGGCGGCTGCGCTGATGATTATCACCGCCTGCACCTCAACCGGAGAAACCGATATTTCCCGAACGGTCGCGGCCTTCGTGGGGCAGCCGCGGGATGCGGCCATCGCCAGGCTTGGTCGCCCCAACAAGGTGGTTATCGACAAGGGCGCAACCGAATCCTACTGGCTGAAGGTCGATGTGGAGACCTATGCCGGGCTCAGCAACCGGCGTGAATACAAGTCCGTGGATGGACAGACCCAGATGACGCAGACGGAGGGCATGAAAATCAAGGAACACCGCCGCGACTGCATCATCAAGATCACTGCGGATGCCGGCTCCATCATCAAGACCAGTGAGATCATCGGCAATCCGGCGAGTTGCGAAGCCATTCTCAATCGTCCGGCTTCGTGAGCAATCTCATGTTTCGGTGAGCCGCGCGCCAGATAGGCGCACGGCTCGAAAGCTTGTGGAAAGTTTCCTCAGAAGCGATAGTTCAGCCCAACCTTGATGGCATGCATGTTCAGCGAGTTCGAGGCATTGCGGCCGTTGGCAATTCCGGATGTCCCCACATGGTCCACATATTCGTAGATCGGTGATTCATAGGGCTCGCAGACTTCCGGCATGGAATCGCAGAGCCAAGCCATGTTCGGATCATTCTTTAAGCCGGGATCGACCATCTCCGTGCCCGTCTGCTCACTGGTGCGATAATCCTTGCCGGTGCCGGCGCGGGCGTTCTTGAACTTCAACGATTTGGCGCGGAAATGGCTGTAGCTGTAATCCGCACGGATCGACCAATTGTCGTTCAGCGCATATTCCGCGCCGAGGCCGATTGTGAAGCCGGCACGTGTTCCGGAAGCCTTCTCCACAAAGAATGCCGTCGTTTCGGAGCCAAGGGGATTGGTCCCGCTCGCGCCGTCTGAAATATACTGGTCGCGCCACTGGGTTTCTTTCGCCAGCGCCAGGCCGGCGGTGGAATAAACGAGCAACCTGTCATTCACGGCGTAACCGAGCTTCGCGCGCAGACCGGCCGTCCAGTCGATATCGTAGCTGGTCGTTGCGTCCAGGTGACCGCTCTTTGCCAGCACCGGATCGGTGGAACCGAACTTTTCGAGGCCACGAAGATAGGTCTTGGTGTAATCGGCCTCCACGCCGACGACAAGGCCGTTTTCCAGCTGCCGGTCATAACCGGCCTGTAGTCCAAACGCACCGCCACGCAGGTTGAAATCGGCCGATTCCCGTGCGGCCGCATCGTTGAATGTGCCATCCAGCGAGGTCGTATTTCCCGCAAAATTCAGGAAATCGCCGCCGGTATGGGCACCCACATGGAAGCCGGTCCAGTCACGCACGAAGGATGCGTCCGTCGGGCGGCTGAAGGGGGAAAGGCCGGGCAGGGCCTCGCCGCCGCCGATCGTTGCCGTAAGGCTGGCATAGATGGTGCGGCCGGGACCGGGCTGCGTGACGAGGCCGAGCGGATCGACATAAAAACGGTCGAACAGGTTCTCCACCCGCAGGCTCGCGGTCATGTTGTCGTTGATCTTGTATTCGGTAAACAGATCGACCAGCGTATAGGGTTCCCAGTCGACAAGCGCGATGAATTCCGACGCACCCTGCGCGGTGACGTCGCCGTGGCCGATGGCGCGCGGGCCGACATAGGAGATGCGGCCCCCGACCGTCAGCCGGTCCTCGAGGAATTTCTGCGAAAGCGTCAGGTCGACCGTATATTCCGGCTGAACATGGTTCGTCGCATAGTCGCCATAGAGAGACTTGCTGTCGCAGGTCTGGGTCGTGCGGCAATATTCGACATTCAGGAAGTAGTTGGCGGAAAGATCTGCCGAAAATCCGCCATTGGTGTATCGGCCGGAAAGTTCGAGACCGGAAAACTTGGCGCGCGGAATATTGCCGATATTCAACGTCAACTGTGGTTCGGTCACGACGGTGCGCGAGATGTAATTCTTCACATCCCAGTTGAAATAACCGAACTTGATCATGGCGGTATCATCGTCGGAGAGGATGCCGTCGCGAATGATGTTGGTGCCGATTTCCCAGTTGCTGGAGCGTTCCGGCAGGACACCCGAATTCGCGATGACGCTGTTGAAGGCCGAGACGGATTCGATGATGGATGGCGAGCGCAGCGTATTCGAATAATTGATGTAGAACTGGGTATTGTCGAACGGTTCCAGCGTCACTCCGGCAGATGGGCTGAACCCGCCGTCATCCACTTTCAGGCCAACCGGCTTGTCCCGCGCCTGATAACGCTCATAGGGATCGAACCTGTCTTCGACCCAATAATGGGAGTATCGCAACCCGCCATTAAGGGTGAGCCAGTCCACCGGTTTGTAAGCTGCCTTGGCGAAGGCTGCGCCTTCATGGCGAATGGCGTCGCGCGGTGTCAGCCAGCCCTCCAGAACGGCGGTGTGGTCGCTGCCCTTGGTGTCTTCAGCACGGTAGGAAAGTCCGTAATTCAGGTCGAAATCGCCGTAATCCAGGCTGAACTGCGAGCGGTTGGTAATCTCCGCTCCCCACATATTGGTATCGGTGCCGACCCGGAAGCCTGATGGCAGGCCGATCTTCTCTGGCGTCAGGCCACGCCCGCCGCGCACGGGGTTGCGGACTTCGAGATGGTTGAAATAGAAATTCGACTTGAAGTCGATGAGGTCATTGTCTTCGGGGTTCCAGTTGTATCTGGCGGTAAATGTGTCGAGGCTGGTGCTGACGGTCTGTTCCTGCTGCTGCGCCTGTCCGGTATTCGAGGTCAGCCGCGAGGCAAGCCTGTCGCCGGCCTCGCTTCTGTATCCCATGTAGCCGATCTGGAATGTCTGATCGTCTGACAGACGCGCCGTGACCTTCGCCAGAAGCGATTGGGTTTCCAGCTCGGTATTGAGGACTTCCTCGCCGCCGCGATAGTTGACCAGACCTTCATTGATCATCGTGTTGGGCAAAGTGCCGCCCCAATATTTCGTGTCGCCGATGTTTTTCGGGGACGCGACAGGACCGTGGCTGCCGGCGTGATAATTGCCCTGGCGGCGATGCGCATATCCGGCGACGACATCGATGTCCTCGCCCTTGTAAGCGCCGATGACGCTGCCGGAACCGGTCGTCGGCTTGAGGAAGGCGGGCCTGTCCATGCCGTCAGCGGACGGTGTCGCGGTGCCTGCGCCGGACTGGTAACTATAGCCGCTCAATGCCCCTTCGGTCGGGCTTGATGAATTGGTGCCGAAGCCAGCCTTGACCTTCAGCCCCCATTTTTCGCCCGGCTTGACGATGTCGTCGGCGCCGACCGTTCGCATCGCCACTGATCCGGCATTGCCGAAGGAAGCAGCATCGGCTCCCTTGGTAATGTCGACACCGGCGATGAAATCGGGATCGACATAGGTGCGGTTCGAGACGCCCTGATAACCCTGATAGACAGTCACGGAATTTTCGGCGCCGTCGATCGTCGTGGCGACGCGGCCCATTCCCTGCATGCCGCGAATGTTGACGTCGATGGCACCGGCGCCGTTTCGCGCTTCGCCGGACATGACGCCGGCCGTGCCACGAAACATGTCGGCCGGGCTTGAGCCGCGGAAGCGCTCGATATCTTCACCCGAAATGAAGGCGGTCGGGGCATCGTTGCCGTAAGGCGCATCCGGACTGCCATATCGTCCGGTCTTGCCGGTGACGGTGATTGTTTCGAGAACGAGCGAGCCATCCGCAGAGGTTGCCTCCGGTGCCTGTGAGGCATTGGAGACCGTCACGCGATCGGGCGCGGTGAAGCGGAAGCTGAGGCCGGTGCCGTCAAGCAGCCTGCCGAGTGCCTCCCGCGGCGGCAGGGAGCCGGCTGCTCCGGAGGTTTTGAGCCCTCTCGTCAAGGATGCGTCGTAGAAAATCTGGATGCCGCTTGCGGCGCCAAAACGCGTCAGCGCCACATCGAGGGAGCCGGCGGGAATGGAAAATTGGCGCAGCTCCTGCGCAACGGCCTGGGTATGGGCAACTAAGGATACGGAGCAGGCCAGTGATGCGCAGAATGCTGCGAGCCTCAAACGCCGTTCGCGACCACCGGATTTATGTCCCGTCGCCAATAAAGTCATCCCCGTATTCCCTTCCATTTCGCCGCCTTGCTGCGGCCTCTGATAGGGAAGACGACCGAGGCGCATGAACCCGAAAAGATTTGTGGAGTTTTTTTGTAATATTTTCGGATCGTCCGGAATCCAGCGCTGTCTCCGGTTCGAAAGGGCTTAGACGAGCAGCAGGATTCCGCCTGCGCCAACCGCATGAAGATGCAGGGTTTCTTCAAGATGCGCGATAATGTCCTGCGGCCGGTTGAGCTGAAAGACGCCCGAGACGTGCAGGGAGCGCAGGCTTTGACGGGTGATGATGATCCTGCCGCGCCGGTGGCGGTTCAGGCTCGCGACGATGTCTTCCAGCGGACGGTTGTTGAAGACCAGCATGCCTTCACGCCATGCCGATGCCGTCTCGAGGTCGATTGCGGATTTTTCCCCAAGGCCAGCGTCCGAATAGACGATTGCTTCTCCCGGAAGCAGCTGCGCATCGCCGAGACAGTGCACGCTGAGTGGACCGGACAGGCATTCCACGGTCACGCCGCTGGCATTATGGGTGACGCTGAACGCGCCGCTGGAGGCCTGCACGCGGCCATTGCCGGCTTTGACCACAAAAGGAATGTTCGCCGCCTGCTGGACGGTGAAAACCGCTGCACCTGCCGTGAGATCGAACTGCCGTTCGCCGCTGTCCAGCGACAGGGCGGAGCCGCCGTCGAGAAAGGCGGTCGATCCGTCCGGTAGGCTGACATTCTGCTGCTCGCCGACGCCAGTCGAAAAATCCGCAAGCATTGCGCCGATGGATGGCAGGTAACCGAGTTCCGGCAGGGCGATGGCAATGCCTGCAAGGCCGGCGGCAAGGCTGCTGCCCACCAGAAAAGATCGTCTGGATGTGGCGTTGACGGGGGGCTTCGCCTGCGCCTCCAGGGCCGGGCCAAGATCGCGCCAGAGCGCCGAGGCCTCGACAAAGGCGCGCTCATGATCGGCGCTGAGGCTGCGCCAGTGGCGGAGCGCCTCTGTATCCTCAACCGTGGCCGCGCCGGAGCGCAGCCTGACGATAAAGGACGTGGCCTTCTTCCTGAGCGCATCGGATCCTTCGTTCAACACGCAACCCCTATCAAAAATACGCCCCGATACCGGAATTTCACATGAACCTCATTAGCTCTAACGATCACAAACGGTAAATCCGAAAATTATCTGCGCCGCTCATGTCCCATTTTCTCGATGCAGTAGCTGAGGGCGCGATTGATTTCCATTTCCACCGTGCGGGTGGAGACATGGAACTCTTCCGCGATCTCGGCATAGGGACGAAATTCCAGCCGCGCCGCGACCAGCATCTTTCTCTGTCGATCCGGCAGTTCACCGATGACCCGCATAAGCTGCCGGATCTGGTCGCGGTCGATCACCTGCTGGTCAGGACCCGGGCGCTCGTCTTGAATGGAAAGGGCATCCTCGATCTGTTCGGTCGTGGCCCTGTGCCTGCGTCCCCGCCCATGATCGATGGCCAGCGACCTAGCGATGCGCTTGAGATAAGGCACTGGTGCTGCGGATGCATTCGAGCTGTTTCTCGCCAGCTTGATCCATGCCTCATGGGCAAGATCCTCGGCATCCTCGCGCGAGCCCGTCATCCGCGTCAGATATCGCTTGATATCCGACTGGGTTTTCAGGAATGCCGAAAGGAATTTGTCGTCGCGCTGCGTCATGACCGACCTGGAGATTGGACTTCAGGCGATACCCCGTGGCAGATGCGAATTCAATACTTAACTTAAATAATCATGTTAAAGCCGGCAGGCCGTGATCGCGGCGGACGTGCATGTCCGAGCCGCCCCGGCCTGGGCAGGCCTTACAGCTGCATCTTGATCGTCAGCATATATTCGGTGCCTTTCGCCCGGTCGCGGGTGCGGGACACTTCTAGGGTGACTTTTTCCAGCTTGTGTTCGAGGCTTTCCTTGATTGTTCCGCCGGGCGTGTCCTCACGGCGCAATGAGGTATTGCCATAACCAATGCCGATTTTGCGCGTGATGGCGTTTTCCGTATAGGTTCTTCCGAACATGGCGGAAGCCTGCCCGCTGCGCACAGTCGCATCGAAACCACGGGAATCGATGTCGCGATAGGCGGAGCCGCTGATCGAATTGTCGGACTGGCTGTAGCTGCCGCCCGCGCTTATTCTGGCAAGTCGGTGCCCGTCGTGCTCAAGCGAAACATTGCCGTCGGCGGAAGGTCCGAAAAGCCCACCGTTCATGCTGTCCTTATAGGTGAAGCGGAAACGGCCGCTGCGCGCATCGACCTGATAATTGTAGGAGGCGTCACCGCTGCGCACCTGAATGCCCGGTGCCGGTTCGCTGCCGAGGATCGGCGAAACCTTGTCGGCGAAATTAAAGAGCGGTCTGGTGACCTGTTCAAATTCCGTCTGCGACAGCCGGACGGGCTTGCCTTCGGCATCGAAACCACCAACGGCGAGGCACGGGCGCTGATTGATGACGCTTTTCAGGGCAAACAGCGTGCAATTGTCGCTGGTCATGCCGGCAATGGCAGCGTGGACGGAGTTGCGCAGCGTATAGCTGCCGCAGCAGGAGAAGGCGTCGTTATCCGCACTCGCATCTCGCGTATAACCGGTGAAGACGATGCCGCTTGCGCCGGTGGAAATGTTCACATTGGCGAATTGCGGGCCGCTTTGCAGCGGAAACAGCTTCAACCGGCTCTGGTCAGCGAGCGTCTTCGGGTTGGAAAGCGATGGGATCGGCATTCGTTTTCTCTCCTTGAACACGGAACGGTATTTCCCTTCTAACACCGCAACGAGAAGGTGCAACCCGCAACCTGTGTGGGTCAGTTTCTGTGGATGACAGCAACCGCTGTTGTTACCGTGAGCCTCTGCACATATGTTGGACTACTTAAATCACGATTTCCGGATACGGCGGACAGGCGCATAATGAGCTCCCAGTTGGATTTTTTCGGTTCCGCGGCAGCGCGTTTCCCCCAGGGTGAACGGGGGCGAAAAGCGGCCGGCCGCGAAACGGTGCAGAAAAACGTTGCGGATGATGAGACGCTTGCCGGATATCTTGAATCCACCGGCAATTACCGTGTTTCACGCCGGCTCATGCCACGCGCGGTCGTCGACAAACCGCGGCCGGAATTTCCGCGTCAGGGCATCATCCTCGATACCGAAACCACAGGGCTTAATCATCGAACCGACGAGATCATCGAGATCGGCGTCATCGCCTTCACATTCGACGATCACGGCGCGATCGGCGACGTTACCGGTGTTTATGGCGGCCTGCGGCAGCCCGGCGTCACTATCCCGGAAGAGATCACGCGCCTGACCGGTATTACCGACGAGATGGTCGAAGGACAGGTAATAGACATGGACCGCCTGAGCGCACTTGTTGCCAGGGCGGATCTGATCATCGCCCATAATGCCGGCTTCGACCGCCCGTTCTGCGAGGCTTTCTCACCGATTTTCCGCGAGAAGGCATGGGCCTGTTCGGTTTCCGAGATCGACTGGAGGGCGCGGGGTTTTGAGGGCAGCAAACTTGCCTATCTGATAGGGCAGTCCGGTTATTTCCACGACGGCCATCGCGCCGTCGATGATTGTTTTGCGCTTCTGGAAGTGCTGGGTCATGCCCGTGCGGGGCAGGGCGAAGCACCCTTCGCAGAACTGCATCAGGCAAGCCAGCGCTCCCGTGTCCGCATTTATGCGGAAAACAGCCCCTTCGACATGAAGGATCATCTGAAAAAGCGCGGCTACCGCTGGTCAGATGGCTCCGATGGCCGACCCAAAGCCTGGTGGGTGGAAGTGGCCGAAGAAAAGCTCGACGAGGAGCTGCATTTCCTGCGGACCGAGATTTACCGCTGGGAGGCCGATCCCCCGGTCAAGCACCTCACAGCCTTCGACCGCTTCAAGGCCAACTAGAGCACTCGTGCGGGAGCGGCGGACATTCTCCGCCATCGATTCCGCCGGCGATCAGGCGAGCGGTGCCAGCGCATTTCGCAGGCTGACACCCTGCTTCGGCTGCAGATCGAGATCGGCCTCGATATGATCGAGGTGATGGAGCATGAGATCTGAAGCGCCTTTTGCATCGCCCTTTGCGACAAGCTCGAGAATGGCGAGATGTTCGTTGTGGCCGCAGCTCGAAATACCCGAACGGCCATAAAGGGCGACGACCAGCGAGGAGCGGGCGACCAGCTCATCCATAAACCGCTGGAGGATGACATTGCCGGATAGGGCCGCCAGCATGAGATGGAAATCGCCCGAGGCCTTTATTTCCGCCCGGCGTGCCGCCGGGCCGCGTTCATTCATATATTGCGCCTCTTCGACGAGGTGATGCTGAAACCGTACAATATCCGCAGGGGTGATGCGCTCCACCGCCGCCGCGATGATGCCCGGTTCGATCAGGCGGCGCGAGGCGAAAATCTGGCGCGCTTCTTCCGGTGAAGGCGTGGAAACGAAGGCCCCACGGTTACGCTCGGTCTTCACCAGCCCCTCGAAGGCCAAAATCTGCAACGCGGCGCGCGCCACGGTGCGGCTGACATCGAAGAGTGCCCCAACCTCGGCTTCCGACAGTTTGGTTCCCGGCGCCAGCCGCCGGTCGATGATGGCATTGCGCAGGGATTCGCGGATCAAAAGCGAGCGATCCTCGATTGTGGCATCCACGGCTGGGGTCTTTTCTGGCAGGGTCATGTCACGCATCCGGTATCGCTTCTTCTAACCCGGCGGCATCGGTTTTCCTAGTGGCGTCGCTATCGTGAACAATCGCTGATATCGTCAGGCCCTCAAAATCCCAAACCACACGACAATGAATGCCAGTTGATGGGCGATATCCCTTTGTACATTCTGCAATGTCCCATCGCTCAGAAGTATGCGGGATCCGTCCCTCTTCAAGATGCTCAGGCGTTCTGCCTTGGCCAATAGGGCCGTGACCTGGGCGCGGCTGATCCCATAGGCGCGCGCAGCCGCCTTGCGGGAAAACTCACAATTGGAGGCACCGGATTTGCTGGTTTTGGCCGCAGACAGCAGATCCAGCAGCAGAGGAAATCCGGGCGCATGGCCCAGGAACATCAGGGTTTCCATTGATGTGGGGCTGAACTCCTGCGGTTGTTTCAAAAGCCAGCCGACGCCATCAATAAGGATGTTGACGCCGATGTCTTTCGCCGGCCTGTCCATAACCGGTTGCGCCTGCCATGGCGCGGCTGCGGCAAGATAAGTCTCGGCGAGTGTCTCGATCGCCATGATCAGCCAGCCACACAACGACCATGGGCGTTCGCGGTTGTCGCCATTGGGCTGATGCCGCCGGGCGGCGCCTTCGAGTTCCAGCCAGTCGATCAGCGCCCGTGTCCTGCGGCTTGAGGCCCAGCCTCGGGGGACGACGACGGCCTGAACCTCAGCCAGGGTAAATCGTCCGCCATGAACCGATGCCAGAGCGACGGCGCACAGGATCGTTGCGAATGCGCCGAAATCACCGAGAGCGCGGACGAGGCGTGGTTCCTGCTTGTAGACCCTCGATATCTGCGAGCAAAGACGGATGACAGTCTCGTCAAAAGCGGCATCGTTCAGGATCCGGTTCGCAAGGGGTGTCAGCCTCTCCTGAAGCATGTCCGGCTGCGGCCGAACGGGGTCTCCTTGCGGGAGCGATTTTGAATCCTGCGCAGCTGCTTTTCCAGATGCCTTTCTCCCACGGAATTTAAGTTTCGCTACTTTATGGCGAATTTAAAAATATGAGTTTTGCTCACCGACTGCGGCCGTTCAGGCCCACATGACAGCTGAAATGTTCCGGGTTCGGGAGATGCGTGCAATTTGTTGCACTCCCGCATCGCTCTCCCGAGGGGTATTAAAAAATACTCTCATAAATTGAGTGTTAAAGAGCACGTTGAAATATGTGCCCTTTTGGAACGGTTTGCGAGAGCGGCGATAATAACAATGTTATCGTCTGTTTTTATTGCATAATTTTATTTGGCTTCGGACGCGATATCTTTCGTTGGGCAATCGAAAGCACAATCTTTGATGGTTGTTTTCTTGGCCTTGGCGAGGTGACGGAAAGTGCATCCCGAAGCCGCCTGGCATCCGCATGTTTCTACCGAGTTTCTGGCGCGTCCGGCAGCAATGCCGGCTGGGCCGCGGCACGTCCATTCACCACCAATTCTCAGAAGGAGGATAAAGCGATGCAACTTCGACATGTTATTTTTGCCGGCCTTGCGGCAATTGCGATGCAGTTTGATATTCCGTCCATGGGTCAGCCGGCCATTGCAAATGCGGCCGCCCTCACCACCGAACAGGTGGCGGCGTTCCAGTCAAAACTTGAACAGGCGGAAGCCAGCCGGGAGCTGCTCGGCCGCCGATCCGTGTGCCTGATGGAACATCTGACGGCGCAGCAACAGCTCAGCGCCGAACGGGAGCGGGCGCTGGGAGAGGCCATGTACCTGCAGATCGAGCTGGAACGGCAGGTGGCGCAGTCCGAGACGGCCGTGAAGGGCTATGAAGAACTGGTTCAGTCTGAGAGCGAGAACGTCAGGGCGCGTCAGGCCGTGTTCGAAAAAGCCCGAAGGGAAAGGGACGAGCAGGCCAAGAGAGTAACAATATGCAGCGGCGTCCTCTTCTTCCTGCCGGGAATTTGCCAGGCCGGTGACGCCGCGGTGAAGGCGCTGGGCTGGATGAATGA
>CAACXH010000023.1_pt1 | contig 13908 bp, 10 predicted proteins | sample 2275881 | NCBI WGS metagenome assembly CAACXH01 (sample SAMEA5312483, study PRJEB27640) | indoor metagenome | biome: indoor environment; feature: controlled; material: polymer antistatic dissipative epoxy resin | place: Italy | collected 2014-05-27 | reverse complement strand
CGCGACCTGTTGAAGCGGGTCTGGCCCGATGTCGTGGTCGAGGATGGCAGCCTGCGCTTCCACATGGCGGGCCTGCGCAAGCTGCTGGGCGAAGGCACCGACGGCGCACGCTATATCGCGACCCAGGTTGGGGTCGGCTATGCCTTCGTCGCTCCGGTCGCGGTGCAGGGGCCGGAGACGGGTCAGACCGTGACGACCGCCCCTGCCCCGCTCGCACCGACGCATAATATCCCGCCGCGCCTGCCGCACCTTATCGGCCGGACGGAAGACCTAGCGCTGTTGCAGGACCGGGTCATGGACACGCCGCTCTTCACCATCGTCGGCGCTGGCGGGGTCGGCAAGACGTCGCTGGCGATCGAGATCGGCCACGCCCTCGCCCCGCAATTCGCCAATCGCGTCGCCTTTGTCGATTTCAGCATGTTGGAAAACCCTGGCCTGGTGCGGCCGATGATCGCCGGCGCCATGGGCCTGACCGTGCAGAGCGACGATCCGCTGGCGGTGATCCTGGGCCATCTGCGCGATCAATCCTTTCTGCTGCTGCTCGACAATTGCGAGCATCTGATCGCGCCCACAGCTGAACTGGTCGAACATATCATCGACGCTGCGCCGCAAGTGCGCATCCTCGCCACCTCGCGTGAGCCGCTGCGCGTCCGCGGCGAACATGTCCATCGTCTCGACGCGCTCGGCTATCCCGACGATAGAGAAGCTCTGACGTTGGCACAGTTGCGCGCCTATCCCGCGATCGAGCTATTCCTGGAACGGGCGCGCGCGGCCGACAGCCAGTTTCGGGTCGATGAGGGTGACGCGCGCCTGATCGGGGATCTCTGCGCGCGGCTGGGCGGCATGGCCTTGCCGATCGAACTGGCGGCCGTGCGCGCCGCGACCCATGGGCTGGAGGCGACGGCCCGCCAACTGGGGGAACGCTTCAGCCTGATGTGGCCGGGGCGACGCACCGCCCTGCCGCGTCAGCAAACATTGCAGGCGACGCTCGACTGGAGCCATGACCTCCTGCCCGACGTCGAGCGGATCGTGCTGGAGCGGCTGGCCATCTTCGTCGGCCCCTTCTCGATCGACGCCGCGCTGGCGGTGGTTGCCGACGCGCTGGTGGGCGCGGACGATATCGCCGCCGCCGTCGATCAACTGGTTGCCAAGTCGCTGATCGCGCCCAACCGGATGCGTGGCACAGGCACCTATCGCCTCCTGGAGATAACCCGCGCCCATGGGCGTCAGCATCTGCTCGCCCGTGGACAGTCGGATTTCCATGCCAATGCCCGGCGCCATGCCGCCTATTATCTGGCGGAACTGGAAGCCCTGCTGGCGCAGGAAGATGACGTCCTTCAGGACCAGCGCCCCCTGCGGCAGCAACTGGGCAATATCCGCAGCGCGCTCGACTGGGCCTTTGGCGAAGACGGGGACCGGCGCATCGCCGTGCGCCTTGCCGCTGCCAGTGCGCCGGTCTTCCTCAATCTCTCGCATCTGATCGAATGCCGCAACTGGTGCAGCCGGGCGCTGGTCGAAATGGTGGACAGCGAACGCGGCACCGCGATCGAGCTGGAACTGCAGGGCGCGCTCGCCATCGCGCTGATGTTCACCCGTGGCAATCGGCGGGAAGCCGGCAAGGCGCTCGACCGCGCGCTGGAAATCGCCCGGCTGCTGGAGGATCGCTGGAGCGAACTGCGCATTATCGGCCGACTGCACATTTTTCATGAGCGGATCGGCGAATATCAGGTCGCGATGGATCACGCCGCGCGGGCAATTCAGGTGGCCGAGGCGGTCGGCGAGGATGAAGCCATCGGCGTCGCCTATTCGCTGTCAGGCATTTCGCACCATCTGGCCGGCAACCAGATACAGGCGCGCTCCGATCTGGAAATATCCCTGGCCCATGCGCCCCAATCGCTGCGCAGCCAGACGGTGCGCTATGGCTTCGACCATCGCAATCGCTCCATCATCGCACTGGCCCGCACGCTCTGGCTGACCGGTGACGAACGACGGGCCAAGGCGCTGGCGCGCCAGGCCGTCGAGGACGCCGCGACTCTCAATCATCCCGTGACACTCTGCATCGCGCTGATCTGGTCGCTGTCGATCCATAGCTGGATGAGGGACTTTGCTGCCGCGGAGGAGACGCTCGCCACCTTTGCCGACTGTGCCGAAGCCAATGCCCTAGGCCCCTATATCGCCGCAGCCAGCGGATTTGCCGGCGAGTTCGCGATCCTCCACGGGGAAGCAGGCGGCGACGCGCTGACAGCCATCGAGCAATGCCTCGTCCGGCTGCGCACTGCCCGTTATGATCTGCTGACGACGCCTTTTTCCATCGCACTGGCGCAAGGCATGATGCTCGACACGCGTTTCACAGAGGCTGGCAAGGTGATCGACGCCACCATCCGGCGATGCGAGGCAAATGGCGAACAATGCCTGATGCCCGAATTGTTGCGGATCAAAGCCAGGATCGCAATCGGACTCCTCGACAGCGCAACCGCGAAATCCTCCCTGGATAACGCCATCACGCTCGCGCGCCGGCAAGGCGCTGTCGCATGGGAGTTGCGGGCCGCCGCTGATCTGGCTTCCTCGTAACGGCTGTTAGCGGATAGGTTCTGGGCGCAGGAGAGCCGGGAGCGCCCCTTCCACGACATTCAGAACCGGAGTTCGGCTACCCACGTGCATGATCGCCGCAGTACAGGTCCTGGCCCCTCGTAGAGACAAGGAGCCGAGTGAACTTAGATTTCTATGTCCTCTGCAAGAGTTAAAGCGTCCTCCACGTCAACTTCCAGTGCCCCATTTATCAACCAATGGCCGCAGGAGAAACGCGCGACAGGCCTACTGATTGCGTTGCCGCTCCCGTTCCTCCGTCTGCCAGACGGTATCGCCGTTTTGCCAATGGGTCGGGCAGCCCCGGCAATCCTTCATCCAGGCATCCTGGAACACGGCAAAGCGCAATTGCACGCCATCCATGACGGCGCGTTCCAGGTCGGCTTCGTAGAATTTGGCTTCCATGAGATCGGTGTTGATGAAGCGCGCATCCTGGAAGCTTGCTCCCTTCAGCAGCGCCTTTTCCAGCGTGGCGGCGGTCATGTCGCTGCGGTCGAACCGCGCCTTGGCTGCGCGGACGAAGGACAGGTCAGTGCCGCGCAGTGATGCCCCCTCCAGCCGGGTGCCGCCCATGAAGGCAGTGCTCATCCGGGCGCCGTCAAGGTCGGCGTTGGTCAGCTTGGCGCCAGTCAGATTGGCATGACGCAGATCGGCGCGCGCGAGCTTTGCTCCGGTCAGGTCGGCGCCGCTGAGGTCGGCATTGGCGAGATCGGCAAAGCGCAGGTCGGCGCCGGGGCAATTCGCCTTCGGTCCGATCCGGCAGCCATTGACGATCCAGGGATCGGGGCGCTCCTCGACGTTGATGATGAGCATCTGGGCAGTGGCTGGCGGGACAGTCAGCGATGCGGCCAGCAGGGACAGGATGATGCGCATGGCAGGTTCCCCATGAAAACGGAGTCCGCCCGGTCGGTCGGCAAGGGAGGCGCCGGCCGACCGGGCGGATCGGCACCGGGGGTGATGAGGCCCCGGTGATGCCGGAAGGGGATCAGCCTTCGGGCAGTTCGAACACCCAGAAAGAGCCACCCTGGCTGACCGAGCGCGTCAGGTCGGCCATGTCGCCACCCCATAGCGGCACCGCGCCGCCATAGCCCGACGCAAGGCCGATATATTGCTTGCCGCCCATCTCCCAGGTGATGGGCACGGACACCACGCCCGACCCGGTCTGGAATTTCCACAGCTCTTCGCCAGTCTTGGCGTTGAACAGCTTCACATAGCCGTCGCTGGTGCCCTGGACGACGATATTGCCCTTGGTGGTCAGGTTGCCGCCCCATAGCGGCAGATGTTCCTTTGCCTCCCAGGCGATCTTGCCGGTCTTGGGGTCCAGCGCTCGGAGCACGCCGACATGATCGTCGAACTGCTTGCGGATGCGGAAGCCCTGGCCAAGATAGGCGGCACCCTTGTTATAGGTGACATTCTCGGTCCAGTAATCCTCCGACCAATCGTTGGACGGGATGTAGAACAGTCCGGTTCCCGGATTGTAGGACATGGGCATCCAGTTGGTGCCGCCCAGGAAATTGGGGGTGACCTTGATCACGTCCCCCTTGTCCTGGCCTGGTGCGGGCGGCGGCGGGCGCTGCCCCGGATTTTCGATCGGCCGGCCATTGGCCACATCCCATTTGCTGGCCCAACTGATGTTTGGAACAAAGGGATAGATGCCCAGCGCCGATCCTTTCTGCTTGCTGATCTTACCATCGCGCTTGGTCAGCTTGTCGAGATCGGTCAGGAAGAAATAGCCGTTGCGATCGGCATGGGCGCCGGCGCGGATCGTCTTGCCGTCCTTTTCCAGATCGAACAGCACGATCGGATTATTGCCCGAAAAGTCCCAGGCGTCGTTGGGCGTATGCTGGAAGAAGCCCACCGGCTCGCCGGTCGAGGGTTCGATATAGACCTGGCCCGATGTATAGAGACTGTCGCCCGGCGAACGCTTCCAGGTGTTCCATGGCGCGGGATTGCCGGTGCCGATGACGATCGTGTTGGTCTTCACGTCGAAGGTCGCCGACTGCCAGGGGGCGCCGCCGCCATGGTTCCACGCCTCGACCTTCTTGCCATCCTTGTCATTGGGCCAGCTCGGCGCCTTGGGATCGCCGGTGAAGCTCGACGGCTTGCCGTTGAGGCGGCCCTGATGCCCCTCGACCATTGGCCGCATCCAGATTTCCTCGCCAGTGTCGGGATCGCGGGCATACAGTTCGCCCACCACGCCGAATTCATCACCGGACGATCCGTGGATCAGCATGACGCGCCCGGTCTTCTGATCCTTCACGATCGTCGGCGCGCCGGTCATGGTGTAGCCGGCCTTGTGATCCTGGAACTTCTTGTTCCACACCACCTTGCCGGTCTTGCGGTCGAGCGCGATCATGGAGGCGTCGAGCGTGCCGAGAAAGATCTTGTCGCCATAGATGGCCGCGCCGCGATTGATGACGTCGCAGCAGGGACGGATGTCATCGGGCAGGCGCGCGGTGTAGGACCAGATCTTCTTACCCGTCGCCGCGTCCAGCGCGAATATCCGGCTGTAGGATGCGGTCACATAGATGACACCGTCATAGAAGAGCGCCTGGCTTTCCTGCCCGCGCTGCCGCTCGTCGCCGAAGGAGAAAACCCATTTGGGCACCAGTTTCTTCGCGGTGTCGGCGTTGATCTGGTCGAGCGTGCTGAACCGCTGGGCCCGCACGCCCAGGCCGTACATCAGCACATTGTCGTTGCTCTGCTCGTCATTCAGGATGTCGTCCCAACTGACGCCTGGCAGCTTGAAATCATGCTTGGCCGCGGCCCCATTCTGGCCCAGCGCCGGCCCCGCCAGCATCGTTGCCAGCGCCGTCATCGCCGCCAGCCGCCCCCTTGCTCCTCGCATCGCATCCTCCTTGGCAGTGCGGCTTGATCGCCGCTTACCCGGAGAAGTGTAGGAAGGCTTTCTGAGAGCGTCCTGAGCGCTTCATGAGATCCCTCTCAATATCGCTCATGCTTTGGTCCCATGCCGCAGCATGAAACCGACCCCACGCACCGTCAGCAGGTCGGGCGCGCAGGCGTGCGCGGCCAAGCGCTTGCGCAAATAGCCGACATAGACGTCGACGCTGTTTTCCGTGACGTCGGCGTCGGTGCCCCAGGCCATGTCCAAAATCTGGCTGCGCGATACCACCTGTCCCGCCTGACGGGCCAGGCACAGCATCAGGTCGAACTCGCGCCGGCTGCAATCGAGCGGCTTCCCCTCGATCTGCGCCGTCCGGGCACGAATGTCGATCGCGAGCGATCCCAGCGACAGGCGCTCGCCATCGCGGCCTTCGCGACGTCGAACCATGACCGCCAGCCGCGCCAGCAATTCCTCGAAGGAAAAAGGCTTGGTCAGATAATCATCGGCGCCGCAGCGAAACCCCTCCAGCTTCTCGTCCAGGCTGGCGCGCGCGGTCAGCATGCAGATCGGCAGATCGACACCGTCCTGCCGCACCTCACGGCACAGGTCGGCCCCGTCCATGTCGGGCAGGCCAAGGTCCAGGATCGCAGCATGGAACAGGCCGGATGCCAGTCGTGGACGAGCCCGCCGTCCCGATGTCTGCCATTCCACCATATAGCCTTCGGCCATCAATCCGCGATGGACGAAACGGCCGATGCCCGGATCATCTTCCACCAGCAGGATGTTCATGACACCACCGGCAAGGTCAGCGACACGCACAGGCCCTCCCTCATGCGGTGATTGGCAGCGTCCAGATGGCCGCCATGCCGATCCGCGATCCATCGCGCGAGCGCAAGCCCGAGCCCGGTGCCACCCCGGCTGCGTCCGACATCAGCCTGGAAATAGGGATCGAAAATCCTGGCCAGATCGGCCTCCGCTACGCCCGGACCATCGTCGCTGATCGCGATGCGCGCGCGATCGCCGTCCGATCGCATATCCAGCCGGATCATGCCATCGGGCGGCGAGAATTTGATCCCGTTGTCGATGATGGCAACGAGGGCCTGGCGCAATCGATCAGGATCGCCGACGATCGACACCGCATCGCTTGCCGCTTCAAGTTGAAGCCCGATACCACTTGATCGGGCGAAGGGGGCCACCATAGCATGGGCCTCGCGCAGTACAGCGGCAAGGTCGATCGGCCGGGGCGCGACCGACAAGGCCCCGTCATCCGCCTGGGCCAGCGCCAGCAGATCATCCAGCCGCCGATGGAGAAACTGGCCGCTGTCGACGATATGGACCAGCGCATCCTCCAAGGCAGCGCGATCCTCCGGCCGACGCAGCGCCACTTCCGCCTCACCGCGCATCACAGTGGCGGGCGTGCGCAGTTCATGACTGACCTTGGACAGGAACAGCCGACGCCGGCCATCGATGTCGCGCAGTCGCTGATTGGCCTGTTCCAGGACCGTCGTGCGCGTGGCCACCTGCGTCTCGATCGCTTCCGCCATATCGTTGAACTGGGCGGCCAGATGCTGCAGTTCGTGCAGCCCCTGCAGCCGAACGCGCGCCGGGGCCCGTTCTGCCCTGAGCCTGTCTGTGCCATCGATGAGCGTAGCGATGGGCGCCACGATGCCGCGCCACAGCAGCCAGCCGGTTGCGCTACACAGCAGCAGGATGAAAAGCGCCACACTGCCGATCAGCCGGCCGCTCCAGCGCTGGGCTTGCGCGATCGATTGCGCGGCCTCCCGCGCCTCCCCCTGTTCCCGGACGGCGATGTCATGCGACAGAGCGCGTGCCGTCCTCCATCCCGCCCGATCGGGATTGCCTATGATCCCGGCCAGTTCTTGCGCCCTTGCCCATTCATCGGTTTGCTGGGCCTGACTTTCCGCGTCGGCGTCGATCAGGAGGCGTTCGTTTTCAATACTGTCCAGATAGGCCCGCATGCCGACTGCGATGGCCTGATCCATGGGAGCATGCTGTGACCGATCGGCCAGTTGCCGGGCGACAATGTCCGCCTCCAGCCGGGTGACCAGCAGCGCCTGATGCTGGGCCATTTCGATCCGCGAAAGTGACCGAGCGGCGAGCCTGTGATGCCAGATCGATGTCGTGATCAGCACAGCGAGCGACAATGTCAGCGCCAATGCGCCCGCGACCATCGCCTTCCTGAAGCTCACCGGCACCTCCCCGGTGCGCTGTCATCCGCACCTGCATGGGGACCGAGCATAATGGGCCAGGCCGCGCGGTTGGATCATACTTTGGTCCAATAGGGTTTTCCGGCCTATTCGAGACGTTCAGCCGCCGATTTTCCAATCCCCGCTGCGGCCGGTCCGCTATGCCATTCTGGATAGCCGAAGTTGGCCCTGGGGAGGCAGTCGGATTGGTCCCGTCGGCGTATCAATTTTCAGGCATGCGATGATGCGGCGACCCGGTACTTAGTCACGCGGATCGCCGCGATCGCTCAGATCTTGCCGCGCAGCGTCAGGCGGAAATTCCGTGGCTCTCCGTAGATGTTGTAGAAGATGGCATAGCCAGGAATGCGCAGATAGGTGCGGTCGAACAGGTTGTTGACCACCAGCGACAGGTCCCAGTTCTCCGAAACCCTGTAACCTGCCTTCGCGTTTACAATGGCATAGGCATTCTGCCGGATCAGATCGGTGTACATATTGCTCTGCGCCTGCACACCAGCACCCAAGTTCAGTCCGGATGCCCAGCCCTGCACACCGGCCTTGCCAAGGTCGAACTGCGTCCACAGCTTGAACATCTGTTCCGGACTTTGCGCAGGCAGCAAACGCTGGCCGACATTGGTCGGATCGGTATCGCTCAGATATTTCTGCTGATTATAGGTATAGCCCAGCGTGATGTCCCAGCCGGGCAGCGGACTGCCGCCGATGTCGACTTCGACGCCCTGGCTGCGGACCTTGCCTGCGGCACGCGAGCAGGTGCCGTCGATGGTTCCGCCACAACCGACATTCACTTCGTCCACGATGGCGCGGTTACTGTCATGGATACGGAACAGCGCGACGGAGGCGTTGAGCGCATCGTTGAAGAAGCTGCCCTTGACGCCCGTTTCCATCTGCCAGCCGACGCGCGGCGCCAGCGTGCGGTTGTTCACATCCTGCGCTGTCTGGGGCACGAACGTGTCGGTATAGCTGGCATAAAGGGTCAATTGGTCGGTTACGTCCAACACCACGCCGGCATAGGGCGTGAACCGTCCGCTACTCTTCGCGCTGCTATCGATCCAGGGCGTCACCTCGGGGACCACGTCGCGATCCTTGATCTTGAAGTTCGTCAGGCGACCGCCCAGCACAATCGTCAGCGGATCGGCGAGGCGGATCCGCGCGGACCCATAAAAGCCCGTCTGCGCCGTCACGGTTTCGTAGCGGTAGGTTATATTCTCGTCGATGATGGCCGACAGGTCATGGTCGTTCAGCACATCCCAGGCACCAGGATTGACGAATTTCGTGCCGCCGATGAAGTCGTATCGCGACCGATTGACGCCAAAGGTCAGGTCATGCGTACGTCCGAACAGGTGAAGCGGTCCCGTCACATGCGCGTCGAAGCTGTGCCATTTCGTTTCCTGCTCGACCCGGCCCGCGGACAGGCTGGGCACGAGGCCCGTCTCGCGGTCGATGGCGTCGCCGGGGAACACGGAATAGCCGCCATAGTCCAAGCGGCGCAGGCTATAGGCGGCCTTGAACGACCAGTCGCCGCCAAAGTCATGACTGAGGTCCACGAACAGTTCGCGCGACCGCTGGCGAGAAGTCGCGTCGGACCCGGTGAACGATCCCCGAGCCGGTACGCTGTTATCGTCGTACAGAGGAAGACCGAAGCTGTTGATGAACTTGCGCTGCGAGTAGATGCCGCTGACGCCGATGGTCGTGCGGGGCGTCAGATCATATTCGACCACGCCATAGATGCCGCGATCCTTGTTGAAACCGACGTCATAATATTTGTCCTCGTCCTGATAGACGCCGACGATGCGCGCTCGCAGATTGCCCGATGCGGTCACCGGGCCGCCGACGTCGATTTCGCCACGATAACGATCCCAGGAGCCTAGGCTCGCCAGCCCTGCAATGGCGAGCACATCCGTCGGGCGCTTGCGCACATAGTTGATCGTGCCGCCCGGTTCGCCACTGCCGGTGAGCAGGCCGGACGGACCTCGCAGCACCTCGATCCGGTCGAAAAAGGCCAGGTCGTCCGTGTTGGAACTGGCCTTGTCCGACCCTTCCTGCTGCGGCACCCCATTATATTGCGCATTGGCTGCATAGCCGCGGATGATATATTGCTCCTGCCGTTCTTAGCCGAAGCTGCGCACGCCCGTGACCTGATCCAGCGCTTCGCTGACGGTCGTCATATTCTGGTCGTCCATGCGCTTGCGCGTAATGACGCTGACCGACTGGGGGATTTCACGCAGTGATTGCGCGCTTTTGCCTACCGTCACCTTCGTAGGCGCGTAAGAGCCAGTCCCCTCCGTCGCGCCGGGATCGGAGGATGCAACCAAACCGGCTCCTTGCGCGCCCTCAACCCGAACCGGGCCAAGCTGAACCGCGTCGACCGAAGCGTGCGGCGCAGGCTCCAATATCGCTGTCGTGCGACTGGTAAAGCGGAAGGTCAGGCCTGTGCCCGCCAGCAACATGCTCAGTGCCTCGGCCGGGGCATGATTGCCGGACACGGCAGCACCGGTTTTACCAGCGACCAGCCTGGTATCGGCCGTCACCTGAAGACCCGACTGACGTCCGAACTGCATGATCGCTTCGGTCAGGGGCTGGGCGGCGATGTTGAAACTGCGCTGGCCAGAGAGCTGGGCCTGCGCGCTCGGCGCAAGCGTCATGGTGGCGCTGGCTGATGCCAGCAATAACAGACCAAGCGCCTTCGTTCCTGCCACCATCTTATGGCTGTTGCCCCCGAACATGATTACTCCTTCGTTTGAATGAATGTGGAACGAGCAATCGATAATGCGTCGCAAGAACCACTCATTCACTCCACGCTGGCGAAGTCGGGCTTTTCAAAAACAGGGAGAAAGAAATGTGAAATTTCTCAGGAAACGATCATCAGCCAGGGCGTAATCCGGGTAATGCTTCCGCCATGCGGTTCCACCAGGGCACGCAGCGCCTCTTCCGGATCGGACAGGCGGTAAATGCCGGTCACGCGCTTCGCCCCCACGCCATCGTTGGCGAGAAGGATCCGCCCCTTGTACCAGGGGCGCAGTTCCTCGATCGCGTCGGCGACCGTTCGGCCGCGAATGATGACCGATCCTGACTGCCAGATACCGGCCAGGTCGCTTGCCTGATGGCCTTTGTCGATGCCTTTTCCTGACACCGCCGCGATCCAGTCGCCCGCGTTCAGCACCGCTTTCGGCGCCGCCTGCCTGCTATCGTTGCGTGCGCTTTCGTCGATGCGGACACGGCCATGCCCCACGGCCACGCTGCGATCCGTTCCGATCATTCGGACATCGAATGCCGTACCGAGCGCCGTCGCGCTGATCCGGTCGGTCCGCACCCGGAAGGGACGGGATTTGTCGGGATGCACTTCGAACCATGCCTGTCCCTTCAGCAGTCTGACATCGCGGCGTTCCACCGAATAGGCGACGGCGATCGCGCTGTCGGGGCCGAGATGTATGCGACTACCATCGTCCAGCCGGATATTCGCCAGGTGCCCGGCCGCCGTCATATGGTCGGCCTGCATCCGCAGAAGTAATGCGGGACCGACGAGGATGGCGAGGCAGGCTGCAATCGCCGAGATCGCAGTCACCTTCCACAAGCGCCGCAGGCGCGAGGCACCGTAGGCTGGTGGCGGATCGGACGCTGGCACCAGATACTCCGGATGGCGGGCTTCGACATCACCGATCAGGTCGAACAGCGCCTGCATTTCACTCCAGGCCCGCAGATGGTCCGGATCGGCATCGCGCCAGACAATGAACCGTCGTTCCAGATCCCTGTCGTCCGGCGCCTCGCGCAGGCGAATGAGCCACTCGGATGCCTCCATACTGATATGATCAGCCTTATCCGACATGGACAGTCTCTCCACAGCGCGACGGATGGCGCTTCTCCATATGCGCACCGCTCCATGGATAGCACGTTCGGGCGATCTGCTTTTTCAAGGCTGAGTATCCATGCGGCACTGGCGATGGCATTCCGCCAGTCCCTGCGCGATCAGCAGATGCGTGAGAGACACGGAAATACTCAGTCGGTCGGCGATTTCGCGCAGCTTGAATCCGCCCAATCGATACATCTCGATGGCGATGCGCTGCCTTTCGGGCAGACTGGCAAGAGCTTGCTCGACACAGTGCAATTCCGCCTGCGCGGCAACAACTGCTTCGGGAGACGGCGTATCGTCGGGCACCTCTGCCAGATGGCGCGACTGCCGGCGCGCGCGTCGCTGGACGTCGATAGCCAGATTACGGACGATCCGGTACAGATAGGGCACAGGATCCCGCAGCACACCACGCCCCAGCGCTTGCCGCAAATGCAGCCAGGCGTCCTGAACGACATCCTCCGCCTCGGCGCGGCTGCCCACTATACGCTCGGCATAGTCGATCAGCGCGCATCGATGCGCGGCGTAGATATCCAGGCCGATCATGTCGGGACTCAAGACCTGCCCTTCGTCTCACCAAGTGCGCTGTCGCAGCGGCACGCTCAGGAAGAAGGGCCGATTATTGCGATCGATTCTCAATTCATAGAGGCGTCGACGCTGAGTTGCAACCAGTGCCAGCGGCCGAAATCGGAATGCGGAGGTAAGCGTGCATGACTGATATGGGGGGGCGTAGCGGCACGCGCCGCGCGAGGTCGGGACGTTATTCGGTCTCCTCGACCGTCGACGCATGCTGGAGGGTGAGAGGCGGCAATTGAATGCCCAGCGCGTTGAGAGTGCCCGCGCAGTGAACCACGGTGAGCGTAAGCATGGCATCGCGATGGAATGATTTCGTATAGCTCAGTACCCGCTGCGCCTGCGCCAGCCAGGCCAACAGCGAAAGCTCGTCACGGCCGAGCCAGCTAGTACCGGGCACATTGACGCGCATGCCAGCGCGGTGCGCCAGATCACGGAGCCGACCAAATTGCGCCTCGTAAAGGAACAGGGCCTGATCGTCGGTCTGGTCTCCCCGCAGCATGCGGATGACGCGCTGTTCGATAAACGAACGGCGCTTGAGCGCCATCGCCGTTCGACGCGGCGATCCTCGGGTGATTATTGTCAATGCGACACTCTCCCAATGAGGGTTTTCAGGCCCAATGAGGGTTTTCAGGATATGAAAAACTCTACGGGGACCACCAGTTCGATGCTGTCGCCCTTCACCTCTTCAGGCGGTCTGGGCAGCGGCGAGGCCCGCTTGGGCAGGCTGAGAGCCTCGTCGTCGAGGGAGCGGACGCCCGAGGACCGCTCCAGCCGGACAGACAAGACCTTGCCTTCGCGGTTCATGACGAAGCGGATATAGGGCACGCCCTGCTGGCGCCGGAACGCCGCCTCCCGCGGATAGCGCTTCACCTTGTTGAGCGCGCCCAGCACCAGGCCTTCCCAGGTAGGCTTGGCATCGCTGGTCTTCTGCGCGGGCGGTGCCGGCTTGGTTTCCGGCGCCGTGGTCTTCTCGATCGGCGGGCCGGGATCGATGACAGGCTTGGCCGCAACCAGCGTGACCGGGTTCTGGCTTGGGATCTCGATTTCGGGAACCTCGATCCTGGGGCGATCGGGCTGAAGCTGCGCCTTTTCCTTCTGGACCTGTTCGGGGCCTGGAGACACCTGCCGCTGCGGTTCGGGCGGTGCGGCGGGAGCCGCAATGTCGAACACGCTGAGCGCGGGCGTTGGCTTTACTGCAGTGTAGACCTGCCAGGACAAAAACAGGCCAGCGGCGATGACCATGGCGACGCAGCAAACCCCGGCCATTCCGAACAGCCGCGTCTGCAGGCTCATGGGCTGGTCCGCATAGCGACCCGATGGCCGCCATGCTGACGCTGCTGATATCGCCCCCATCGCGACGAGGTGATCTGCCCCCCGCTGAGTGGCCCAGAGACTATGATAGTCTGGACCGCGAAAGGGACATTGAATGCCGAGCAAGAAGCACAAGCCGGAAGAGATCATCGGCAAGCTGCGTGAAGTTGAGATTGTGCTGGCGCAGGGGGCTTCGACCGCCGAAGCCTGCCGTCGGATCGGGGTCAGCGAGCAGACCTATTATCGCTGGCGCAAGGAATATGGCGGGCTGAAGACCGACCAGGCACGGCGGATGAAGGATCTGGAGAAGGAAAACCAACGGCTGCGCCGGGCGATCTCGGACCTGACGCTGGACAAGCTGATATTGCAGGAAGCTGCCAAGGGAAACTTCTGAGCCCCGCGCGGCGGCGGCGCTGCATCGATCAGTTGCGACGAGATTTGCCGATCCGGGTGTCCGAGCGACGGATATGCCGGGTGCTGGGGCAGCATCGATCGACACAGCGCAAGGTGCCGCGTGGGGC
>CAACXH010000274.1_pt1 | contig 14240 bp, 12 predicted proteins | sample 2275881 | NCBI WGS metagenome assembly CAACXH01 (sample SAMEA5312483, study PRJEB27640) | indoor metagenome | biome: indoor environment; feature: controlled; material: polymer antistatic dissipative epoxy resin | place: Italy | collected 2014-05-27 | reverse complement strand
GCCTTCGAAGCGCGCCTGCGCGCCGGCCTCTCGCCGCTTGAAGCCGTTTGCGATCTGGCCGGCGTCGATCCCGCGCAGCTGCTTGGGCAGTCGAGATCCCAATCGTCGAAGGAGCTCTCATGATGCGAAATCCTCCCGCCACGCCCCCGCACGCCAAGTCTCCGGGTGCGCAGCTTGACCTCGACCTTGATCCGACCATCGAAGCGCTCATCGAGGCCCGCGCCGCAAGCCTTGCCCAGCACCAGGCCCTGTTCTGGCGCTTCCGGCTCGTGACGATCGAGACCTTGATGATGGGCGCGCTCGTCCTTTGCGCCGGCCTCGCGCTCCATCAGCCTGCCGCGATGGTGCTGCGCGCCGCTGTCATGGTGTCGGCGGGTTGCTTTGCGAGCGGCATGCTGCTCATCGGCCTTACCGGGGCGTTCGATCGTGGCCTCGATCATTTCACCCGCTGGCGGCGCGGCCAATGACCGGCATCCTCTCTTCATCACCCGCGCGCGGCCCGATCCGCCTGCTTGTCGGCACGCATCTCCTGCTGCTCGTCCAGACCCTATTGGTGTGCCAGGCATCGGGCCCGTTACCGACGTCCCTCCGCCTGTTTTTCGTCGTGTCGGGCATAGTCGGGCTCACCGCGCTGATTGTTGCCGTGCGCGGCGAAAGACGGGATCAGGGCAAGCCATGGTGGGCGAAGCGTCATGACCGCTGAAGCACACTTCCCCGACCGCGCGCGGCACGCGCTAGTCGGCGCCCTGATGCTGGGCCTCGCCTGCCAGCAGGCGCATGGCGCGACCTCGACCATTGGACGCACCTGGCCGATCGCAGAGCCCGACGCGATGAGTGAGATCGAGGCGCGGGTCGCCAATGCGCCTGACATGGCCGCGAAATTCGGCCCGCGCGGCAACTGGTCGGCGCTCAAAGCCACTTCGCTTGGGATCACACCAGCCGATCGGACGCGGAGCCTCATTCCCTTCTACACGGTCGATGAAGACATTCGGTTACCCGACGGCCGCATCCTCTATCCCAAGGGCTTCACCTTCAATCCCCTCGACTATGTCTCGCTGCCCCAGCGCCTCGTCATCGTCCACCCGCGCGATCTTGCCTGGGCGCTGAAGGCCGCGCGCTTTACCGACTTCATTCTCCTGACGGCAGGCGACGCGCTCGACCTTTCAGAACGCACCGGCCGCCCGCTCTTCATCCTGGAGGAGCGCGTCAAGGAAAGGCTGGGTCTTACCGTGGCGCCGGTCATCGTCGCGCAGGAGGGAAAGAAACTCGTGCTTCGTGAATATGCGCCGGAGCGTTTCACGGATCGGAGTGCGCGGCCATGAACCGCAAGGCTCTCCTGCGCGCCGCCGCTCTTTCCTTCGCGCTCGCCGTCGGCTCCGGCAGCGCGCCGGCGCATGCCTCCAAATGCGAGACCGGCACCATCTTCAATCCGCTGACCAAAGTGCGGTGGAACTGCATCTTCCCGATCACGATCGGGGGGGTAAGGGTCGGAAGCTTCGACAAGCTGGACAAGGAACTGGACGCCCAGTCCGCGTCTAAGCCGTTATGCGTCTGCCGCAAGGGCGCGACTTTCTGGTTTGGTGTGAAGGTCAGTTTCTGGTCGCCCAATCGCATGATCGATGTGGTGACCGAACCCGGCTGCATGATGGCGCTCGGCGCCGATCTGCTGCCGACCGGCGGCAGGCTCCAGGGAAGCCAGTCGTCGATTGCCGACGGCACCAACAGCCAGAAGATGTTCGCGCAGATGCATTATTACATCTCGCCGGTCTGGAAGATGCTCGACATGTTCACGGACCTCCCTTGCATCGAGGACGACGGGTTCGACGTCGCGATGATCACCGAAATACTGCCCACCTGGCAGTCCGGAACGCTGGGCGCGATCATCCAGCCCGAGGGCATCCTCTTTGGCAATCCCGCCGCTGGCCTTGCCTGCATGGCCGACAGCGCGGCGGCGGCCGCCGGCAAGGTTCTTGATCCCCTCTTCTGGTGCATGGGGAGCTGGGGCGCCACTTACCCTGTCGCAGGCGACATCCATTTTGGCGACAGCGTCGAGGCCTGGGCGGGCCTCGCCGCGCGCGGAACCTTCATGATGGGACGCCTTGGCGCGCTCACCATCAGTTCGGCTGACGGCTGCTCCTTCAAGGCCCAGCCCATCTGGACCAAGAGCCGCTACAAGCTCCAGATCATGGAGCCGGTCAAGGGCGGCAAATGCGTCAATATCGGGCGTCCCGGCGCACTCTGGTCGAGCGGCAAACATGCGCCCGGCAAGGACAATGCCCAGTTCATGTCCTTCGAAAAAGTGATCTGCTGCGCGGGAGTATCCACCCCGTGAGCCTCTCTCCTCCCCCACTCCCCGCAACGATCGACAGGCATATTGGAAGGTCTGCCCGCCACAGTCTTCCTCTCCCCTCCGATCGCTGCGAGGGCGGAGCGACGCCGTCCCCCAACAGCGTCGCTCCAACCCCCATTTCCCTCGCGCGCCCGATAACCGCCAGATCGGGTTCACGCGAGGGAAAGGTCAGCACGGTCGGTCAAACCCCTGCTCGGATTGGGTGCCCCCCCTCTCTAGCGCCCGATCCGATATCGGCCGTGCTGACCACCTTCAAAGGCCGCGCCTGCTTTCTTGTCAAAACAAGCGGTCGCGTCTTCCGACTGGTCCCGGCCGCAGATCCTGTCCCGCCAGGACACGCCCTATGAAAGGTCGGACCCTCATCCTGGCTATCAGCAGTGTAGCTCTCGCCCCGCAAGGCGGACAGGCGCAGGAAATGGAAGAGCGTGCGCGGGCCGCCGCCGCTGCTTCGCGGGCGAAGTCCAGCGACAGCGATGCGATCATGAGCAACTACGTCAATCCGGGCCTTGCCGGCGAGGCCATCAGCACAACCGACAGCAGCGCGACTTTCACCACCCATATTGCCTGTCAGAGGAGCGCAACGATGCTGGAGCTGCTGATCCAACCCGGCGCGACCGGTGACATCACGCATATGCGCATAGCGCGCGACAGCAATATCGACGGCATTTTCGATGAAAATCTGACCCTCCCTGTTCCCATATCCGGCATCTGTGCAAACGGGATCATCTCCTGCGACCCAGGAAGCTGGAACAACTGCAGGCCCTTCAAATGGGAGGTGGCGCCGGCCGGCAACCTCAAGCTTGGGGAGGTGCCGCTGACCGAGCTTTCCGCCTGCTATTGCGTGAATGGAAGCTGCGGCAGCAATCTCGTGCTCGGCAACCTCGCTTCTGTCCTCAAGGATCTGGGCGGCGGCATTGTCGGCGCGCTCACCACCGCCGATCCGCTTATAGGCATAGCGCAAGCGAGCATCGAGGGTCCGGTCATACGCTATGTCGGCGCTCAGACGACCGCTTGCACCGACAGCCCTTCAGTAGGGGCAACGACATATGCAGCCAATCCCACTGCCTTGGCAGGGGATGCAGCGGCAACTGCGCAGGCCAGCAGCATCTTTCAGGCCCTTGCAGGCTCATCTGCCGGCAGCGGCAAGGCGCAGGAAACGCGCGCCTGCACCATCACCCGCGAGATCAGCGTCTCCGATCCGAGCTTTGACGCTGTCATTGCGCGATCGGGCGGACGTTCGACCGTTGCGATCAGCCCGACCGTCGCGCGCTTCCAGGTGGGTTCGCCCGGTGAGAAGAGCTTAAGCGGAGGCCGCTGCACGATTTTTGAATTTCAGATGACCTTGACCGTCGGCGATCTTGCTCGTCTGCGCGCCCTGCGCCTTGCCCGCTATTATGCCGATGACTGGACGCAAATCTATGTGGACGGTACGCTCATCGCGTCGGGACCCAATAGCTGGACCGGAACGGGCTTGCCGCCGGGCAATTGCGAGCAAGGACGCATCTTCACGCGCACGCCTGCCACCGACCTCATGCCGTTCATGACCCCTGGCGCCCATGACATCCGCATGCGGGTCGCTGTGGCCGACGAAGGCGGCGCGCTTGCCGAGATCGAAGCTGAAATCGACGATAGCTGCAACGCCCAGGAGCGACTTGTGGATCTGTGCGCGCCCTATGCGTCCGACCAGGATTGTCGGCTCGTCGCAGAAGAGGTCGACGGCGTCGAGACTGTGCGCAACGGCGTCAATACAGGTCTTGAACCCTTGCCGCAAACCCGACTCTTTGGCGCGGGCCAATGCACCTATCAATATAGTCGCGACTTCTTCGAGCGCGCCCGCCGCTACGCCTGCCTCACTGAAAGCGCCGCGCTCAATGAGCCTGATCTCACGCGCAGCACCTATATTCTCGACAATAGCACGCCAAGCCTGATTGCCGACAGGACCAGGTCCGCAGATGGCAGCATCACAACATCGACCCGCCCATTTTCGATGCCGCAGCGGCAAGCCGTGCCGGCCTGCGAACCAATCTGCAAAACGCGCGCGCCCAAGGCCAACAGCGATGTCGCCACAGACGGGGTCGTGGGCGCAAAGCAGAACAGCCCGACTGGCTGGGATATGTTCTACCACAGCTGCTCGGCCGATAATGTCTGTCCGCTTGGGGAACGTGAAGAGCTTGTCTCAGCCTGCGGCTGCCTCGATGATTTTCCCGAAGCGGCCGTGATGATGCAGACCCTGCGTCTCGCCGGCTCCGATCTTGCCTGCACTGCGGGGACGCCATGAGGAAGCGTGACCTCATAGGATTGCTGAGCGTCGCGCTCATGGCGATCACCTTCCCAGGGCCGGCATGGGCGGCGCAGCTCTGCGCGGCAGATCTCAACGGCAATGGCGATGCAGCTGATGAGGGCGAACTGGCGAGCTGCCTCACTATGGCCGGCGGCGCAACCCAATGCCCGATCAGCCAGGTGCCTTGCGTGGCCGATGCCGCCGGCGCCTATAGCTGCCCGATGGGAGACCAGCATCTATGCCTGGTGCCCGCGGCAGGCGGCACGCCGACCTGCTCGCCCGTCGCCTGCGTCGATACCGCGCTCAATCCGCTCGAGAATGAAATTCTCGTCGATGACGCCGGCCCGGATAATGACGGCCCGGTCGACGCTGACGGCAATTGTCTTGGCACGATCGAGATATTTGGCGGCCGAGCGCTCCGCTGCCGGCCGCCGGGCGCGAGCGTCACCTTCCAGAATTGCTGCAAGGACAGGGACAAGATCGTAAAGGACGGCATGGGCGGCTCGATCAGCTCGATCACCACCAAGATCGCGATCGCCAAGGGCGTCTTCACTGGCGCCAAAGCCGCCTATCTCGCCTTCAAGGCTGGCGCGACGGCGGGTCAGGCGGCGAGTGCCGGCGCCAACGCCATCATCATCGGCCTTGATCCTACCTCGATCGCAATCAGCCTCGCCATCAACTTCATGATGGAAGTGCTGCTCCAGGGCTGTGATCAACAGGATATGGAGACCGGCATGCTGCGCGGCTCTGGCATGTGCCATGAGGTCGGCAGCTACTGCTCCTCATCCATCCTTGGCGTCTGCATCCAGAAAGCGCGCGGCCATTGCTGCTTCAACACAAAGCTCGGCCGCATCATCCAGGAGCAGGGCCGCCCACAGCTTAGCGCCTTCAACGCCATGGGCTGGGGCACGCCCAAGCAGCCATATTGCCGCGGCTTTACCTCGCAAGAATTTCAGGCGCTCGATTTCAGCCGCATGGATCTGTCCGAATATTATGAGGAGATCGAGGCGCGCGCCCAATCTGAAATCCAGATCGATATGGAGGAGAAGGTCGATGCCTATCTGCGCACCGTCAATCCCTGACGCCCCAATCGCGCCGCTCATCCTGGCGCTCGCCCTTCTTGCCCCGGGGTTCGGACAGGCAAGGGAGCATCAACCGGGGGAAGAAGCATCCTTAGCCATGGAGCGGCTCCGCGGAGCAAAAGCCAGCGGGGCTTCAACCATACATGCCGGGCCCAGCGCTATTCTTGCCCCCTCTCCCGCGCTCAAACGGCGCGCCTTCGACGCCATGGGCAAACGCAAGACCGATCCGAGGATGGAGGAGCAGGCGCGCACCGCACAAGCGCAGGCAGCAAAAGCCCTTGGCGACGAGCAACAGGTCATGAATGCCCGGCTTCATCAGGCGCTGGGCCTGGCGTCGCCCGACGGCGCGCCAACGCCCATGCCCGCCTCTGGCAATGTGCCAGCCAGGGCCTGGGTGCCGCTGTTGTTTGCTTCCGCATCCATGCCGGTCGAGACCTTGCGCAGCTATGCCGGGCAGCTCGAACGCGTCGGCGGGGTGATCGCCTTTCGCGGCGTGCCTGGCGGCCTTACGAAAATCGGCCCGATGGCAGAGCTTACGGCGCAAATGCTGCGCGTCGATCCGGGCTGCGACGGCCCGGTCTGCACGATGCGCAATGTCCAGGTGGTGATCGATCCGATCCTGTTCCGCCAGCATGGCATAGCGCGCGTGCCGGCATTCGCCATGGTGCCGGGCGATCCGACCCAGCCCTATTGCGAACGGGAAGATGAGAGCGCGCCTCGTGCCGCCCATCTGGTCCTGGGCGACGCGGCGCTAACGGGCCTGCTCGATGAATATGGCCGCCTCGGCGGCAAGGAGGAGGTGCGCGATGTTTCGGCTCGTCTGGCTGGCCGCTAAGAGGCTTTTCCTTGGGCTCATGCGGCTCGCGCGCGATGCAGCCTTCGCCCTGGGCGGCGCGGTCGGGAACCAGAAGGCGCGTCCCCGGCGCTTCTGGCTCGCCCTTGGCATGATTGTTCCGCTGGCGACGATCACCTGGCAGGCGATCCCGGCTGTCACCATCGTCATGAGCCCCTCGATCGATGCCTGGGCGGTGCGCGCCGCGCCGGGCGCCATCCATAAGGGCGACCTCGTCATGTTTGCGCTTTCCCATCCCCTCGCCGGGCCGCGCCCCGTCAGCGTGACCAAGCGGGCGATGTGCATGGCCGGCGAGCGCCTGCGCGAGGTCGAACGGCATTCGGTTTTCGACGGCAAGGTCACGAACAGCAGCTATTATTGCGGCGCCACATTGCTCGGCATCAGCCGCCCCATGGGCCGCAACGGCCAGCGCCTCGATCATCTGCACTGGGGCGATCATGTCATTCCAGCTGGCTTCGTCTATGTCGGCTCCGATCACCCGCAAGGCTTTGACAGCCGATATTTCGGGCCAGTGCGGATCGACCGTCTGACCCGCATGGAGCGTGTGCTGTGATGTGGGGCCTCGCCTCTGCTGCGCTCGCCCTTGCGGCCTCCACGTCGTCGCCTGCCGCTGTGCCCGATGGCGGCCCCAAACTCGGCTACTGGTGGTATCTGCCCAAAGTCGCGGACAGCAGCGAAGCGGACGAGGAACAGCTGCCTGCCGCGCCTGTCATCCCGCCAATGACCGAGCTCGCCAAATGGAGCCCACCCCGGATCGCGAAGCTCATTACCGAGCAGCGCGACTATGCCGCCACGGTGCTGACCGTCGATGCCGTTGCAGACTTCTGGCGGCTCCAGGACTTTGCGCGGCGCAAAGCCCGCGCCTTTGCCGGCGTCACGCAGCTCGCCATGCTGACCCACCCGGAACTGAGCGCCCGCTCGGCCTATCCGGTGGTCGGCGACGCGCGCGACGCCATGGGCGCGCAGAAGGACGCAACGCGCCGCGCTTATCTCCGGTCCAAGGGCGGTGAGTTTGCGCTCATCATGTTTTCGCGGGCAAGCTGCGGCTATTGCCGTGTCCAATGGCCGATCCTCCAGCGCTTTGCAGAGGAAATGGGTTGGCAGGTGAGCAGCCAGGATCTCGATCGCAAGCCCGAGTTCTCCAGCCGCTTCGGCGTCGATGTGACGCCAACGACTATGGTGATCCGCCGCGGCTCGGCGCAACGCATGGTGATCGCCAATGGCGTGGAGGCCTATCCCAATCTCATCCAGACCGCCTATCAGGCGGTGAAGCTCCTCTCGGGCGACATTCGCCCCGAGCAGTTTCTGACCGGCGCGGGCGAGGAAAATGGCTTTTTCGACGCGCTGGCCAATGGACCAGTCGCGGCCAGCGATCCGGCTGTGACCCAGGGCCCGCAGCCGTGAAAGCGGCGCTCATGACATGGGTTGTGGCAGCAACAGTAGGTGTCAGTTCACTAATGGCTGCGGGACCGCCGAGCCGCGCCGACGCCGCGCGCGCAGCCGTCCATCCGGTCAATACGCCGCAGGCCATGAAGATCTGGCTCGATCGCGTTCCACGCACCAGCGCCTATCCCCCTGATTTCGAGGCGACGCTCAAAGGCCAGGGCGCAGCCTATGTGATCGAGATGAGCACGGCGCCGGACTGCCTGCCATGCGGCGACCTCTGGACCAAGCTCGGCGCGCTGAAGACACGTTATGGCTGGGCTATCCGGACCATTTCAGCGCAGGAGGCGATGATCCGCTCGGGGCGCCTTGGCCTCCCCTGGATCGGGCACCCGGTCGCCTGGGTCCGGCCGCTCGCCGATCCCAATCGCATCATTCCGGTTGCGATTGGCACTGATCACACGGTCAACATCAGCCGCAATCTTTATCTGGCGGCCAAAATACAGACGGGCGTGCGCGTGGCTGTCGGGGTTCGCGCCATGTCCAAATTTACAGGGATCGTCGGCGCAGCGGCGCCCTCCCCATCCACCCATCGTCGGAAAGGCTGAGCAATGGCGGGCGCAGTCGATCTTTATCCTTCATCCTATCGGAGGCCGCCATGCGCCATACCCTCTCCGCCCGCCTCTCGCGCCTGAACTCAAAGGCGCTGTTCCACCGGTTTGCCACCTTCCTCACCCTGTGCGCCGCCAGCTGCGGCATGACGCCGGCACCCGCGCTCGCGCAGAGCTGGGCGGAGCATTGGTTCGACAATGTCACATATACGAGCCCTGGCAGTTTTGAGGACCAGACGCGCGGCTATGTGACCGCCGGCGGCATGTCGGGCCGGATCGACGTCCATAATGATTATCTGATGAGCCTGACACTGCCCAAGGTGAAAGCGGGCTGCGGTGGCATCGACATGTTTCTGGGTGGCATGTCGTTCCTTGATCCCGACTATCTGGTCGAGAAGCTCGAAAGCATTCTTCAGGCAGCGCCGGCCGTCGCCTTCCAGTATCTTCTCGAAACGCTCGACGAGAAGATGGGGAATATAATCTCAAAGATGGAGGCTGCCACCAATTACCTCAATTCCATCCAGGTGAATGACTGCCGGCTTGCCAATCGCATGGTGCAGATCGCCAAGGGTGACGACAATATGTCCGGCATCATCGAAGAGATGACCGGCTACAAATCCGTCAAGGAAGGCTACGCCAAAAGCTATCAGCAGAGCCGCGAGAAAATCCAGTCCAACGGCAATAATCCAACCGAGGATCTGCGTGACGCACTCGGCAACTGCCCGGCCGAGGTGACCGACATCTTCCGGACGGGGTCCCTCCTCTCCCACGCCGCCAGCCGGGTGGGCGCGGCCGACTGGGCAGCCGTCATGCGGGCCCGCGTCGGCGACGTCTATATGCGCTGGGACGCGACCGACAAGGTGCCGCTCTTCTCGGCCATCCCGGCCTGCGCGGGTCAGGATAGCGAATCTTCCGACGATTTCCTGAGCGGCCGCGTCATGCGGCGCGCGCTCAACATACCCGCCACCAGCGCAGACTGCACGCGCGACGGCGCCAAGGGCGCGCTCACCCTCACCCGCGAGCGCATGACAGCGATCGCCGAGAAAATCCGCACGCGGGCGGCACTAACGCCGGATGAACGTCAGTTCGTGGCGAATGTCCGCACCCTCCCTGTCTATCGCATGCTCGAATGGGGCGTCCGGCAGGATGTAGTGGACTCTGTCATCGCCGATACGGACGAACTGGTGGCGCTGACCCTTGCCTATCAGATGCTCAATGACCTTACCCGCAGCATCGACTTTGCACTGACCAACGCCGAGCGCGGCATTAATGCGGCGGGCGCTGCGGACAGCAGCAACGCCAATATCTGCCAGACGCGGATTCTCACCAAGGGGATCGAGCAGCTCGCCGACCTGCGCGAAGAGGTGCTGCGGCAGCGCGCGCAGATGCGCCAATCCTATCTGGCTGCGCTTGGGTCAGCCAACCTCTCGACCAACTATGCCGGGCTCGTACGCCAGCGCGACCGGGACGCCGCAGGCACCGCCGCCAATCGCAACCGCTAAGAGAGAGATTGTCCCATGCGCCTCGTCGCTCGCCTGGTGGCCGCTCTGGCCGGCATCGCCATTGCCGAGCCCGCTCTTGCGCTGGAAGCCAGTTTCCACAGCTATGACGGCTTTGCCGAGACGGTCGATGCCTTCCGCCTCGTTTCCATGATCTTCGCCGATCCGCGCTATGAGACGCTGGTGCTGATAGTGGCGGTTGTCGGCATGGCGCTCGGCGCTGTCCTTGCCATGGTGCGGGGCACCGGCATGGGTCTTGTCGCGTTCGGTTTCCAGATGTTGGTGGGGATCGGCGTGTTCGTCGGTCTTATCGCCACCACCGGTACGGTCCATGTCTATGACCGCGTGCGCAACGCCTATCAGCCGGTGGGCGACGTTCCTAATCTCATCGTACTGGTGGCGGGCGTCACCAACATGATGGAGCGCGCGCTTGCTGAAACGATCGACGACAATACACTTGATCCTCATGCCAAGCTGGAATTTGGCGCAGGCGGCCACGCCTTCGACCTGTTCCTCAATGCCGTCTCGCCACGCGGGCCGATGACCGACAGTTTCCTTGATGCCACGGTCAAGGACTATGTCCGCCAATGCTATCCGGTCGCACGCGTCTCGCCCGCTTATGCCATCGACGATGACCAGCTCTTCCGCGCCAGCGCCGACCTCCCCACGGCCTTTGCAGCAATGGCGGGGCCATCGACCTTCAGCACGATCTTTACGGCATCGGACAAGGGCGGGACGACGGTCAGCTGCCAGGAGGCATGGACGCATATCGCCGATCGCTTGTCCGACCCTGCAATCTTCGAGAGCTATTCAGCGCAGGTCTGCGCCCGCACGGGCTACGACATCGCAAAGCCCGACCAGCTCGCGCGCTGTCGCAGCAATCTTGGGCAAATGGGCGACATGATGATGGGCACCCCGCTCACCGCCCAGGCGTTCCTCACCAACATCCTGCTCGGCAACAGCGTGGGCGATGTCCTCTTCGAGGATAGCCCGGCAACCGCCTCTCGCGTGATGGCGAACCGAGCCGTGGTATCGAGCGGTCTTGCCACCATGTCGACCGCGAACGAATGGTTCCCAACGATCCGCGCCGTCGTCTTCGGGATCATGCTCTTCATGGTGCCGGTGGCGCTCCTCTTCATCCTGACGCCGATCAACCTGCGGGTCGCGAGCTTTGCCCTTGGGCTCTTCGTCTTCGTGGCCCTGTGGGGCGTGATCGATGCGGGCATCTACCAGCTGACCCTTGGCCGGGCGACAGCGACGCTCGCGGAGATGCGCGCCAATCATCTGGCAGCCAACGCGTGGATGCTCGCGCCGTCCTCGGCCATGAAAGCGCTCGCCATATTCGGCAGCTTCCGCACAGCGGGCGCAGGCCTTGCAGGCGCCTTCGTGTTCACCGTGTTCCGCTTTTCGGGCAATGTCTTCTCCGCCTTCACCGGCGGATCGCTGGGCGTCACCGCGCAAGCGTCGTCCGCAGCGGCGACGGTCTCGACATCGGAAGGCTATGCCTCAGCGCTTGAAGCCCAGGCGTCAGCCGCCGGAACCGGCAACCGCCGCGCTGCCGCCTCCTCTTTCGGCGACTTTGGCGAGCGGTCCAGCTTCGGCGCCACACGCAGCTTCGGCGCTGCCGGCGCGGTCGAGCACGCGCATGGCGGCGTGCCGGGTCAGGCCGCACTTGGCATGGGGGGTATCGATGCCGGCCGCGAACTGGGCGGTCTCGCCCCCGCGCTTGCTGGCCGCGATCTCAGCGACCCGGCGGTCAAAGGCGCGGTCCAGGCGGCCGCCGCCACTGGCGCCATCCACAATTTTGCGGAGAAGGACGCGCTCCGGAAGCTTGGCACGGGCTATTTCGGCGCAGGTCAGGGCGGCGAGAAGGCCTTTGCCGCCTTCACCCAGGATCTTGTCCAATGGCGCGCCTTTGGCGATACCCGCGCCTATGACATGATGATGCAGGGCGCGAGCCGGCATTTCGAGCGCGCGGGCTACGCTCCGCAAGACGCGGCGCTCAAAGCCAGCGGTGTGATTGCGCAGGCGCAAGCCGATCCGACCTTCGCCAAGCTCATCGCCAACAGCTTCTCTCAAGGTGAGATGCTCAAGAACGAACTCACCGCCGCGCAAACGCAGGTAGGTGCGATGGAAGGCCGGCGCGACTATGCTGGCAGCGAGGTTTCCGCCGTCGAGCGCGGCAATGTCGCGACCGAACAGGCCCGGCGGACCGGCGGAAATGAGGGACAGCGGTTCGCAGCCCGGATGCTGGGCCTGCCGGTAGATGAAATGAAGCGCCGCATCGCCTTCATCAACGCCCTCTCGGGCGAAGCGCGCTCTACCGCCATCAGTCAACTCTCCCGCGCTACTGGCCGCAGCGAAGCGCAGGTCATGCATGCACTGGAGACCTACAGGGCTTCAAGCGAGGTCGGGACCGCCGATGGGGCAACCGCGGAGGCGTCCCGTGAAGGGACAAGCGTCTATGGGCGAACCCGCGAGGCTGCCGGCTATGACTTTGCCGAGCGGTCAGGCAAGCTCGACGCGCAGCGTGAGGTCGGTCATGACGGGACACGCAGCGCCGCCAGGATCGGAGAGCAGCGCAGGCAGTCGGAGAATTTCGGCTTTGCAGAAGGCGCTGCGGCAGCCGGCATGTCGACACGCGAGGCCGCCAGGCTCGATAGCTTCATCCGGACCCTGAGCGATGGCGCGGGCAACCAGCTTGATATGTCGGAGGGCGGCGCTGAAGGCGTGGCTGATCGGGCACGTAACGCGAGAATGACCGGCATCGTCGAGAAGGAGCGCCTGTCGCGCATGCAGTCGCTCCTCAAGACAAACGGGATCGACATGACAAAGCACCAGATTGCGATGGATCAGAATGGCGACTTCAGCCTCAATCTCACCCCCGCAACCGCCGCGCAGATGTGGAAAGCCGGCCTCCTCAATGAGAGCCAACTCGGCGCGGTTGCAAATGGTGGCCATGCCCGCTTCAGTCTCGCCCATAATGACCTTCTCGTCTCCAGCAGCGCGAGCTTTGAGAAATCGGCCCGGAACGACACCAGCACGCGGTTTGAAGCCGGCAAACAGGCCGGGCCCGACACTATCGAGCATTTCATGGGCGGCGGCGCGGAAGGCAAGACAGCCATGGCGAACTGGCTACGCGGCGGCTTCGAAATGGATCGTAAGGGCGACTGGCGTCTGAAGCCACAGGTCGCCGACACTCTGCAACGGGACGTCCAGGCCATCATGGCCCAGACTGGGTGGGAGCGGAACATTTCGCGTTCGGCGCAAGATCAAACGGCATTTGGCATCTCGGTGAAGGGAGAGATTGGCGGCGGTGCAACAAGTTCGTCAGTTAAAGGAAGCGGAGGAAATCTGCCCAACGCCGCTATTGGGCGCAGCGGTGGCACAATTGGCCTCTCATCGCAGGAAAGCAGCGTCTCTAGCGAGACTGCCAACTCCCAATTGAACGTGCTGAACTATGACGTTCGGGAAGCAATCGCCAACGCCGAGAGAGCAGCATCTAAATCATCAAATCCGACTGCTGCATTTTCAGATCACCTCGCTACGGAGATTCTGGGCCGGAATGGCTTACGCAACCGCTATCTTGGAGAGGCAGACAGCAGACGAAGCACCACGGACCTCACAGCTCCTCTGAACTCGGTGGAACAGGCTTCGATTTTGAATAGCGGCGGGTTCACCAACGACCTCAACAATAGTCCAACGGACGGTAATTCAGAGTTCAAGAAGCGCGATTAATATAACCTGCATTCAATGGATTGAGCGTATTGCCCACCCACAAAGCGCCGGAACGCGGATCAAGCGGATCAAACTCCCAAGGCATGCCGGACGGGCCATAGCCGTCGGGGTCAGGGAACCAGTCCTCGGACGAAAGGGGGGCCGCTTCGGAGGGCAGCAATCTCGCTAACCACTCGCGGAAAAAGCCGTAAGAGCCCGATCCAAAAGTTGTTGAGCAATACCAGCATGTTATGATTCACGCCGTCCTTGCGAGAGATGGAGTGATCAATGGCATGGACTGGCATTGCTCGAGATGAGCATAGCCGCAAAGGACTGCGGTATCCAAGCGACATGACGGACAGAGAGTGGGCGCTGGTGGCACCGTTCATTCCTCCGGCAAAGCACGGCGGTCGGCGTCGCAGCACGAATATGCGTGAAGTGGCCAACGCGTTGCTCTACCTGGC
>CAACXH010000461.1_pt1 | contig 14291 bp, 13 predicted proteins | sample 2275881 | NCBI WGS metagenome assembly CAACXH01 (sample SAMEA5312483, study PRJEB27640) | indoor metagenome | biome: indoor environment; feature: controlled; material: polymer antistatic dissipative epoxy resin | place: Italy | collected 2014-05-27 | reverse complement strand
GGCGCAAAGCCCGCTCGATCAAGCTGGACCTGGGCCTGAAAAATGACCGGATCGATGCCTGCCGGGAAATGGGCTGGAGCGCCCGTTTGGTCTCTGGCAGGAGCGAATGCCTGCACTGAAGCTGCAAAAATGAGACCAACCGAGGCCAAAATCCGAAATTGCCATGGAACCGATCTTTTCACGTCGACAGAAACACCTTATATGACAGGGACATAGGCAACGCTTGCGAGCGGCCTTTATCTCCCTGAAACATGTTCGGGACCAACGACATTTATGATATTCGATCGACGGTCGGTGCTGTTCGGCGCCGCAGCCTGCGGTATGGCGCAGCTATTTCCTGAAGCTTCATGGGCATCCATTCCGGAACGACGGCTCGCCTTTCGCAACCTGCATAATTCGGAGCATATCGATATCTGCTATTTTTCCGGCGGACGCTTCCGCAGGGATGGCATCGCCGAGCTTAATCACTTCATGCGTGACTGGCGGACGGGCGAGACGATCAGAATGGATACGAGCCTCCTCGACACGCTCGTCCACCTCCAGGCAGCGACCGGCGCAGACAAACGCGCCCATTTTACACTGATATCGGGTTACCGTTCGCCAAAGACAAATGGCAGGCTGCACCGCAGCTCGTCCGGCGTCGCATCCAAGAGCCAGCATATGCTTGGCAAAGCCGTCGACATAAGGCTCAAGAATGTGCGCCTCGCCAATCTCCACAAAGCAGCTCTCTCGCTGCGCGCAGGTGGTGTAGGCTATTATCCCGAAAGCAATTTCGTTCATGTCGATACCGGCCGGGTCCGTCATTGGTAGAAAGAGTCTCCCAACGACAATCCTGACCCATTCATCATCATTATGGAGTGACTCTCGAAAACAGAGGCTCAAACACCCGTTCGACCATCCCAGCTCCCCCCCTCGGTGACGCCCGGCGAGTACAGCGGCGTCCGTCATTTGCCGACGCATTTGCCCAGGAGACGCTACGACATTCGCGTACACTCGACGGTAGCCCCATCCCGCTCGGAATATTTTGCGCAACCAATCTGGAACAGGGTTCGTTTCCTCCGCCACCCAAAGATTGGAGACTTGAACGTTGAACCGCCCTGACACCGAGCCGCCTACGCGCGCCCAATCTGTCTTAGAGTTTGATGCTGCATTGGCGCTTGGCATTCTTTGCGGTGTTCTGTTTGCGGCGATCGTTGGGTTGATGCGATAAATTCGGACTAGAAGTGAAGCTAGGATTGTTGTGTCATCTCTTCGACATTACGGTGTGACCTACCCAGTCTGATAGGCGGGCAGCTTCTTTTGGCCCCCTTAAGTCTTGTTGGCGAAGCAGTGGGTTGGAGCGCGCGGAGCCGCACGCATGCATGTCCCATCGGCGATGATCACATGTCCATATTCGATTGCCTGCGTCTGCCTCCCAACCTTTAGGATGCATGGGCAGGATGCACGGACTATCACTTTCCTCTCCCCGGCGCCGTCGACAGGTGAGCTGGGCACTTAACTTTCGACCAACTGAACAAGGTTGCCCGTTAGACGCCTAACCCGTTCTAAAGTCGCTTGGTCTGCTCCAATCTACGTCCACTGGAACCAACATAATTGCCGCGTTTTATGACGGCATTGCGAGACAGACGCTCGCCTTTTCTCCCGTGGATCCCATTATAGATGCAGCAGCTTCACGAGAATTTCTGGAACATCCGTGGCTCTTTCAAGATCGCCAAGATATTCGACATCGGCACGCAAACATCGCTCGTGCGCAAGCGCGACGGAAGCTTCATTCTGATCGACAGCTACGGCGTTGCAGGATCCGATCGAGAGAAAGTTCTGGGCCTGACCGATAACGGCGCGGCGATTGACACGATCATCAACGTCCACCCATTTCACACGCTTCATTGCGCTGCAGCCCATGATCTCGCGCCGCATGCCCGGCTGTTCGGCACGCGCCGGCATCATGAGAAGGCGCCTGAACTACCTTGGGAACAGGCTGTGATTGAAGATGCTGAAACGCAGGCTCAGTTCAATGATCTCGAATTCTCCATCCCAGCCGGCCTCGATCTGGTGACAAACGACGAACGCGTCCATGCTGCCTCTGTCCTCGTACGACATCGCCAAAGCGGCATCGTTCATGTCGATGACACGCTGATGGTCCTGGCAGCACCGGGTGCGCTCGGCCGCATATTCCCCCAGTCACGGCTGCATTTTCATCCAATGCTGGGAAAGGCATTGCAACACCGCTCTGGCGCTGCCGACGCGTTCATCGCGTGGGCACAAGAGTTGGCAGAGAGGTGGTACGGAGCTCCCTATGTATGCGCTGCCCATTCGGCCGTGCGCCATCTGCCGACCGATGGTTGGCGAACTGAGGTCACTGCAGCTCTCGCAGGCATCTGGTCGACGCTCCAACAACATCGCACGCGCTACGGCTGAACGCCGCGCGACCCTCACTTCATTGCAAGGACATGCCCCATGAGCGCCAACACCGCCCGTACCATAAATCCACTGACAGAAGAGTTGATCGCCACTTACGACTATATGTCCGATGATGAGATGGCTCGTGCCATCTCCGCTTGTCACAATTCATTCCTTGAATGGCGTTTGCGCAGCCTGGAAGATCGCGCCGCGATTATTGCTGCGATCGGACAGGCCCTGCGCGACGCAAAGGAAGAGTTTTCGGCTCTGATGACGCAGGAAGTGGGTAAGCTGATCGGCGACAGCCGAAGCGAGGTCGATCTGGTCGCAGCCATTTGCGACTATACGGCGGCAAATGGTCCGAACGTTCTGGCCGACGAGGAGCGTTCGGCAGACGGAGCCACTGCCTATGTCACCCATGCGCCGATCGGCGTCGTCTACGGTATTCAGCCTTGGAATTTCCCGGCCTACCAGGCGGTGCGTTACTCGATTGCGAGCCTGATGGCGGGCAATGGCGTGCTCCTCAAACATGCGGAGAGTTGCACCGGCAGCGGATTGTTCCTGCGTGATCTGTATGAGCGCGCTGGGCTTCCTAAAGGCCTTTTTACGGTCCTGATCATTTCCCACGACCAGTCCGACAAGGTGATCGAGAATGATCTGGTTCGCGCCGTCACCCTGACCGGAAGCGATCGCGCCGGCAAGTCAGTTGCAGCCAAAGCTGGCGCGCTCGTCAAAAAGACCGTGCTGGAACTTGGATCCAACGACGCTTACCTTGTCCTCGACGATGCCGACATTGATCTCGCTGTGGAAACCTGCGTGGCGGGCCGCATCTACAATAATGGTCAGACCTGCGTTAACGCCAAGCGGTTCATCGTCACTGAACAAAATCACGATGCTTTTGTCGACGCATATGTCGAAAAGTTCCGAGCCATCCAAATGGGGGATCCCAGGGAAGAGGCGACAAAGCTCGGGCCACTGGTTAGCAAAGCACAGCGCGACAAGCTGCATCAACAGGTGGCAGACAGCGTGGAAAAGGGCGCCCGCCTTCTGGTCGGCGGAGAAGTGCCTGAGCGTATTGGCTGGTTCTATCCTGCTACAGTTCTCGTCGATGTTGCGCCGGGGCAGCCCGCCTATGATGATGAACTATTCGGGCCAGTGGCCTCGATTATCCGCGCCAAGGATGACGAGGATGCGATGCGAATTGCAAATGACAGCCGCTACGGGCTTGGCGGCGGTATCTTCAGCCGCGACGTAGATCGCGCGCGCGAACTAGCCGCAAAGCATTTCGATACCGGAATGATATTCATCAACAGTTTCGACGTTGCCTCGCCGGATCTGCCGTTCGGCGGCGTCAAGATGTCGGGCTATGGTCGCGAGCATGGGCCCGAGGGGCTCAAGGAGTTTGTCAACGTCAAGTCGATCAAGATTGCTGGACGCGGCGCATGACGACCACGCTTTGCTGCGACGTGGCAGTGATCGGCGGTGGCACAGCGGGTCTTGCAGCGGAGCGTGCCGCCCGCAAGAATGGAGCCTCGACGCTGCTCATCGACCCTGAATTTGGCGGGACGACCTGCGCACAGGTTGGTTGCATGCCCTCCAAATTGCTTATCGCCGCAAGCCGGGAAGCCGAGCGCATCAGGCGTGCGAAGCTTTTTGGCCTTGTGGTAGAAGGCATCAAGATTGATGGGCCTGCTGTACTGCGGCGCGTACGTACGGAACGAGACAGGTTTGCTCGCCTGACGCGCGAGTCTATCCAAGACCTACCTGAGCGAGTTGCCGTCCGCGCTCGCGCCAGTTTTATTGGAGCTGGCCGCCTCCAGCTCGATGACGGACGCGTGGTTGAAGCACGCACAATCGTCATTGCGACTGGCTCTGCACCCATATTGCCGACGCAATTCTCGGTGTTAGGTGATGCCGCGCTTACGAGCGACACCATATTCGAACTAGATGATCTGCCAGAACGCCTCGCAGTGATCGGTTCAGGCGCCATCGGACTTGAGCTGGCCCAGGCATTTGCACAGCTTGGTGTTGAGGTCACGCTGTTCGACAAGGGCGAGCGCATGGCAAAAATACGTTGCGCAAAGGTCCATGCGCAATTACGTGCAATTCTCGACGACAAGATGACGGTGCGCCTTGGCGTCGATGTGACCCCACACCGGAATGAGGATGGGGCAAAGCTGAGCTGGACTGGCTCGAGTGAAGGTGAGGCCTTCTTCGACAAGGTGCTGGTAGCTGTGGGACGAAAGCCTCAGCTTGATGGCCTCCAACTCGAAAGCGTGCAGCTCGAACTGGATGACAATGGGGTTCCCAGGCATGATCGAGCAACGATGCGCTGCGGGGAAAGCGCAGTTTTCCTTGCAGGCGACGCAGCGGGGGACTTGCCGCTACTTCACGAAGCCTCGCACGACGGCGCCATCGCCGGGCGCAACGCCGCGGCGTTTCCCGCGCCAATCCCGGTAGATCGCAATCCCCCCTTCGCTATCACATTCACCGAGCCGGTGCTTGCGAGGATAGGCAAGGCTGAGGAAGACGGCGCGGTCACGGGAACTGCGGATTTCTCTGACCAGGGACGTGCCCGCGTTGATGGACAAAATCGTGGCGTTCTTACGCTGTACGCCGCGGCACCAGATGGCAGGCTTATAGGCGCCGACCTTGTCGCGCCGGCAGGAGAGCATCTCGCGCATATGCTGGCCTGGGCTGTTCAGGGTGGCCTCACCGCCACGCAGTTGCTGAACATGCCTTTCTATCATCCTACTGTGGAAGAGGGTTTAAAACAGGCGCTGCGCACAATCTGCGCCGCAACGCCTATAGCTCTTCCGCCCGATCAGGATGCGGGAATGCCGGCAGGAGCCTGACGGCGCAGCAGGAAATCGCCTGCGGCTAGAACAGAGAGACGCAAATCGTCTCGACATTGGTGACCAGTGGCCGTGACCATCGGCGTACCAAGTTTCCTTCAACAGCGCTTTGCAGCGGCATCCCGACCGACTGACGGGCTAGCGCGGGAATCTGGCTCGTGCGAGCCGGTGGCGCGGTTGCGATCGGGCGTGCGTTCGCTCCCTCAACCCGGGGCGTCAACCGCCAGCAAATCCTGCTCTTCAGGATGACGCTCTAAATAAGCAGCGACGAATGCGCACAAGGGTACGACCTTGAGTCCTTTCGACCGGGCATCCTGTAGAGCACCGCCAATAAGCTTGGAGCCAATACCCTGCCCTTCTAGCGCGGCCGGCACCTGCGTGTGAGTGAATAGCAAAGCCCCATCACGTCGCTTGTAGTCTGCAATCGCGACCTGACTATCGACATTCAATTCATAACGGCTTTCGCCTTCATTATGTTCAACCTTGTCAATTTCGCCCATGAACACGCCCTCTCGCTGAAAAATCGGACCTGCGCGCGGGTCTTGCGCACCGGCCAGCTTATCGAACAGCTGGGGCCTAGCGCGGTTCCCGCACCGTCTCCCAGCCATGCTCTTCGGCTCTTTTGCAGCGCCGCTGTAATTTTTCGGAACGCTGCGAAAATGCGAATGTTGACATGTGCATGGATCGATCTTTGACAGCGTCACTCTTCAAATCCTGCGTGGCCGCAATGGCCATCTTCATCGCTGCAGCGCCATTGACCGCTCATGCCTCCCAGAATGAGCGGATGTCCTTCCGGTGCGATCGTGGCCGCAGCTTCCAGGCTGCACTCGGCAAGGACCATGTGGTGGTTACGATTGGGGCACGCAGGCTCATCCTGCAGTCACAGCCCTCCTCACTGGGTCGGCGTTATGAAGCGCCAGGCTCCGTCCTCATCATCGATGGTGACCTTTCCGCACTCGTCGTTGACGACGATCTGGGCTTTCGAAATTGTCGAGTTTCGTCTCCGGCGCTAGGCTAGAGTGTGAAAATTCGGGCGCGATGGCGCAGAGCCAGCAAATCGCGACAAGCCTTCTGTCAACAGCGTCTGATCAGATCGGTTAACGCCGGAATTGCAACACGTTCGAAGCAGATCGTTCCGGGCCAGCTACGCTGGTGTCGAGCCCGATAATAGCGTTGGGGTGCTGGAGGCCGTCCATGATCAGGTCCGCCCAGCTTTGCAGCATTTCCCGGCGGGGTTTGAAATAGCGGGCCCTATTATACGCCCACTCCGATGCCGATGTGCCTTTGGGGACATGGGCAAGGACAAGATCAATGATCATTCGATCCCCGTCACGCTCCAGTTCTGCGGCTCTCTCGTTCATCACAGTCGAGAATGCAGAACGCCAACCATGCGGGACCATGCGTCCCTTATAAACGCCACCCCATAGTCGCTTATACAGGGTGCTGATCGCAGCATCACTCATCGGCTCCCGCCATGGCCTGCTGCTTGGGAAGAGAAGGGCGAACTGACCGGTTAGCGCACGAATAGCGTGAAGCGTTGCGACTGCCTGCCGGGAGAGCGGGACGTCATGGCCAAAAATCGGATTAGCCTTATCCTCCACAGCCAGTTTCATCCGGGCTGCAGGAATACGCCACAGTGCCGCGGGACAAGGGCGATCCGGGTCGCTCCAGTCGATACCCTCAATCTCTTCCCAACGAGCGGTTCGCAAGACCCCGACTCGAACGGCGCTGAGCGCCAGTAGACGCGACGCAAGCCGGGTCTGCGCGCTGCCGGTAGACAGGTCGACACGCCGCTGGAACTCTATCAGTTGAGGCACTCGCGTAAGGGCCGGCTGCTTTATACCGGGCGGAGAAGGCCGCAGCGCATCGCGGATGATTTCGACGCTCACGACAAGCTCGGTAGAGACGAGACCTTCCGCCCGGGCGCGCTTGAGCACGCCAAGCACGTAACCGCGAACGCGCTTGGCGGTTTCAATCGCGCCGCGCTGTTCGATTCGCCTGAGGGCAAGCAGCACAAGCTCACTGCTCAACTGGCTGACCGGCAAATGTCCAAAAACAGGAAAAATGTCCTTCTCGAGCCTCGACCGGACCCTGAAGGCATTGGCCGCCGACCATAGGGGCCGCTTGTCATCGAGCCATTCCTCCGTCTTAGCCTGAAATGTGGCATCGGCAGCAGCAAGCGCCATCAGCCGGCGGCGCTCAAGTTCGACTGCCGGATCCAGACCATCACGTAGCATCGCACGCGCCTGCGATTGTCGGTCACGCGCCTCGGCGAGGCCGACTTCGGGAAACAGGCCGAAGGTGAGCAGCTTTTCCTTTTCACCGAATCGGTATTTGAATCGCCAGGATTTCGCACCAGCCTTCGTAACGTAAAGGAATAGGCCCTTTTCATCGGCTAGCTTGTAGTTTTTCCCGGTCGCGGCCGCATTGCGGGCCATGGCAAAAGTCAGAGTCATCGATACCCCCAAATGTGGTTTCGATACCCCCACCGATACCCCCAGATTCGCGAGATGCCCTGAAACGTCTTGCTACATTCTGGATGAAGATCGGATCGTAAACCTCTGATTAAATGAGATTTACGATATCATATGATCATCATGAAATCGAGATTTGGTGGGCCCGGCAGCAACCGAAATTGTTGACTATCCGATTGAAAACAAAGGATTTTTCTGTCGCAATTGCGATCATGCCCGCAATTATGCCCGCAGAGAAATCCGACTTCAAAAGTATCAATATTCTCCTATTTTTACAATCACTTAATCTCAATTCACCCTCCCCCCGCCCCCTTCTGCCCGTTGGTTTGAGCTAGGTTGCGAAGTAGGTGGAGAACGCAAAGCTTCAGTTCATCTTTCGTTCGCGATTTGCAATCTATCCGATCAGCATCCCCACGCAAAGATCTGTCGAAGCGGCGGTACTACAATCAGCCGTAAAGTCGCTCGACTTCCACCAAATCGCCTACCGCCAGTTTGACCAACCCGGATCCATGTAGGTGCTGGCGTTCGCCTCACTGCGCGACTGGCTACCCGATTTTGCAATTCACGGCCGCCAGGAAGCCCTGTATCCGGGCCTTCTGATTGGTCTCCCGAGCAATCCTGTCCCCAAATCGCCCGTCGAGGGTAAGAACATAGTCGCCCGACCGGAAACGCAATTCGCCAGTCATATCCGCCAGCTTCTCGAATATGGGACGGAAACCGTGACCATGCCCGGTGTCGCACGCGTGGCGTGACACCCCCTCTTCCACCATCGCCTCAAGCGCCGCCCCATGGTCGCTCAAGCCGCTGTGTTCCGGATTTTGGGTAAGGCTGTCCAACACCCCGATGCCGCGATCGGAAACCACAAACTCAAATTCTCCTTTGCCAGCGCAAAAGAAAGCCGCTGCCGAACCAGAATTTTCCGAGTGCTCGACTACGTTCCCGACAAGTTCGCCCAGCGCTGCAATCAGAAACTTCGCCTGCGACCCGAAGCCAGCGGCAATCGCAGCTTTATGTGCGTCGATCTTGAAGCTCGTGAGGACAGCCTCGTCCTCCAGGCCTTCGCCCTTCACCATTCCCTCCCGCAAATCTCTCGCGACCCATTGTGTCGCTCCATCGAGAAAGGCATCGACCAGAGCCTCTAGCGACCCATCGCTGAACCAGCTCTCGCGGCGGATTTGATGGAGCCTCTCAGTCGAGCCCAGATTTGCGATCTCAATGAGGGGGCCGATCGCGCGCGCACGAAAACACTGCCCAGATAGGTTAGGCGACTGCCCACGCTGCCAGGCCCGGCCAAGTCCATCGACAATGCCATAGCCAAAGGGAGGGCTGAGAAGATCAGGCTGCAAGTGGCGCTTTCGGCATGTTCGATGCGAACCAGAGCTTAGACACGCGAATATTCTCCTCAAGGAGTGCATCGACAGGCTCGCCGGTATCAGTGCGGCGCTCGTCCCAGCGGCGCTGCCCCTCCTCGTCCAGATAAGCGATCTGACGATGCTGCGCCTTCTCGAAAGGCGAGCTGTCGATGAAACTCACATCAAAATGCGCGGCCAGCAAATTGCTCACTGCCGACCCGCCCCGCAGCAGCAAGCCAAGGCGGCTTGAAGACGCCGCCGCCAAGCCAGTCAGCCAAAGGGCATGCTGCATCATTCGGCCTGGATTGCGCGTTCCAGTCGTGAACTCATAAGCGATATGCGTGACCTCGGGGTGACCCGAGATATAGTCTCCCCACCGCGCAAAGTCCGTTTCGGTACGACCGTTGACATGGAGAGCCGCAGGCTGCCCTGCAGACACAAGTTCGTTATAGGCGAGCACGATGCGGCGCATGGAATGAAGATCATCCCAACGCGGACGATCCACGATCAGACTGAAATTGGGCGTGGAGACCATAGCGATACCAAGGCGGCGCAGATTGCCGATCGCCTTCAGTCGACCTGAGCGTTCGAGCTTCCACCACTTCTCCACCTCCCGATCCTGCGCGACACCCGACAGGATGATCTTCGTCGCTGCGTCGAGCCTAAAGCTATCCTGGACAGACTGAATGTCTTCGAAGCGACAATCACCATTGCGGTCAAAGAAGCGATAGAGCGGGATGGCAATCGCCTTGGCCTCGACGGGCTTCTCCATCGCGCTACCGTGGAAAACCATCGGAACATAGGGCGGGATCGGATCGATGAGCAGTCTGGGTCCATCTGGGGTGTCGAGGCTCAGCCCCTTCACCTCGCGGATCCGGTCAGCATAGATATAGGCGTCTGGGCAGACGATCTGGCAGGTGGCTGGATTTCCGCAGCAATGATCGAGGCAATTGAAGCTTGCCCCGTCCACGGTCTGCCCACCGCATACTGCTAACTCGGGACAGCCGATGCACCCCATCGACATGGGGGCACCGGGGTTGCTCCAGAGACGTTTGAATGCACGCTGCTCGCCAGACATCAGCATTTCGCCTTTTAGTGAATGGTGACCTCGAAGACGCCGCTGATCGGATCGGCAGCTACGACGCTGGCCCGGGCTATGTTGCAGCCCTGCTCCATCGAAAGGCGGAGATTTTGGGTAGGGTTGGAAAGGAGAATGACGGGCGAGGTCCCGCGGCGTCCCACCATATTGCCGCCTTCCATGCGAACCGAGAAAGATTCGCCGACAGTAATGGTCGCCCCACCAATAGCCTCGGCCTCATAGCGGCTGGGCGCGCGATCAGCGCTGCGGGCGAAAAGGTCAGGCGTGTTCGCGACAACCGCTGCATTGTCCCAGCATTTTTCGAAATTACGCTTTGCTCTTGCCTTGAAGTCAGCTCCCACCTTCACCTCCTGCAAATATAGGTTTGTAGGTCTTGGTTCGGCCCTGCGCCTGCTCGCTAATCAGCCCCAGAGACGACAATGATGATAGTCGATTATTCCATGCAGTAACTTTAACGTCACTTTTTTCTATTTCCATAAGCTGGGTAGCAGTCGTTTCGCCATGACGGCTCACAAGATCGAAGGTCAGTTGCTGCTTGGGATCCAGGGTCCCTATCCGACGACAGCGAATGACCTCGCCATCCAGCCCCAGCGTGCAGAGCATGAGTACGTCACCACGCGGCTGAACGACCTCGACCAGATCATCGATGACATCCGTCACAGCATTGGCGACGGCAGGATAGAAGTTCGACTTGCGGCTGCGCACGAACGTCCGGAAGGCAATCACGGATTCTCGAAGGAAGCTGGCAGTCGCAACCTGCACGCCGCGGAAATCGAGGAACAGCGGCTCGGGGCCGGAAGGTTCGTCCGGCAGCATCTCCACCAGCTTGGCATAGAGATGGCGGCCGCTTGGGGCGCCCGAAAGGATCTCACTGCCAGCCAATTTTGCAACGTCCAGAATCACAACGACCTCATTCTCATGCCAAGCACGTGAGATACATGATAGAAGTGATCCGCGCAAGCCGGACTTGTTGGTAAGCCCGCCCCGATGTGGCGCGGCGGCCTGATGTTGCAATGTGCGGGGACAAGAGCTTTTGGAGTTAGGGACAAGAGCTTCTGGAGTACACAGCGGCGCCGGGAGTAGCAGGTAACAGGCCAAAATCAGACCGTATTTCAGACTATTACGCCTGCGCCGGGCGCCCGCTGCGATCGACGACGCAGTCCCACTTCATTAGATGTGAGTGTCGCAGGAATGCCTCCTATGCTTCTGATTTTATGTCATTAAGTTGCTTGACCCAACTGGGACCACCATGGTCCCAGTTAGAGCCGACCAAGACGACCCTGAGAACCGAGAAAATGGATTGCACAAACCTGAAAATGTCCTGATTTCATGATGATCTGATTTTAAAAGGGTCGATGGCCATAACGCCCGAACTCCAAATGCTCTAATCCCGGACACCGATAATGGGGCGGCACTCCAGACACAGCCCATCCGAACTGAATTTATTTTAATTCACTTATATCAGAAGGTTGATGCGCACTTTTGCGAGTTTCGTGGATTCCATGTCACTCTAAAAGCTCTTGTCCCCTTACACTCGCCGCCATACTTTCCAGCCTGCCGCTTTTCCCATATCTTGGCCCAGCAAATGAGATTCGGCCTTTGCCTCGATGAAAGATTGTTCTATATTTGTTCTCATGCACAATCTGAGCCAGGCGTGGCCATATCCCATGACACCGCAATGAGGGCCGGCTTATGCTGATTTATCGCCGTACCAGCCTTCTTGAATCCCCGTCGCAGACGCTCGTGAACACGGTGAATTGCGTGGGCGTGATGGGCAAGGGCCTCGCCCAGGCGTTCAAGACCCGTGAACCCAAGATGTTCGAGGCCTATAAGCGTATCTGCGACCAGCAAATGCTGGAGCCTGGCAAGCTGTGGCTATGGCGGGGCAGCGACAGTTGGGTGCTGAATTTCCCGACAAAGGTCCACTGGCGCAATCCTTCGCGGATCGAATGGATCGAGCAGGGACTTGCCAAATTCGTGTCTGCATATGCTCAGCAGGGCATCACCGAGATCGCCTTCCCCCAATTGGGCTGCGGCAATGGCGGCCTGGACTGGAACGACGTCAAACCGCTCATGGAGCAGTATCTGGCACCTCTGCCCATCCCGGTCTTCATTCATGACTTCGCGGTCGATGTCGGCTTGCCCGAGCATCTGGAGACCGTCGCAGCAACGCTCAAGCGCGAGACCGCTGACGATGGTTCGTTCGATGGTTTCCGCTCGAGCATCCGGCGCGCGGTCGATCTGTCCTGCGGGCATCTTTCGATGCTTGGAAGCAATCGGGAATTCCAGGCCAGGATGGACGATAGCGGCCTGCTTATCGAAACCGATGATGCAGTTCTGTTGTTCGAGGATGATGACCTGCGTGGCATCTGGCACGGACTGCAGAGCGGGCTCGTGACGAAGCGCGAAGCAGGCTGGTCGATCCGGGGAACTGGCGAGTCGCTGGTCTCTTTGCTGAGTGTCTTGCCCTCCGTGCGCCCTGTGGTGATCGAGCGCCCTGGTGGCAGCCCGGAATATGCGATCGAGCCCAATCCGCATCGGCAGGGCTTCGCAATCGCCTCCCAGAGCAAGTCGCAGCACGAGCTCGCGTGGCACTAAGCCTCGATTATATCGACGCCCATATCGATAGCTGGCAGCGGCAGCTTGCCAGTCCGTCCTATCCGCATCGCAAGCACTGGCCATCGCGACTTTTTCATCATGCGCCGCTCGAAAATGCTGTGCAGATCCTGAGCCAGGGCATGCTGCGTTCTCGAGACGATGCCGAAAATGCCCGGACCCGCGACGTCGCAGCGCCAGGAGTGATCGATGCGCGCAATCATGCCCATGATCGCGTGCGGCTTTATTTTCGCCCAAAAACCCCCACTCAATATCATATCGAGGGTGTGCGGAAGCCTGGCGATTGCACATATCCAGGCGCCCATGCGCCGGTCCTGATCATGCTTGCCCTCGACGCCAGAAGCGTCCTCGCCCGGCCCGACATCCGCTTCTCGAACCAGAACATGCAGCTCGCAGGCACTGTACCGGGCGACAGCGAAGCCTATTTTTCGGAGATCCCTTTTCACAAGGTCTTCTCGGAAGGCGGGACCGGTGGCAATCGATCGATAACCGACGCCCGCTGCGCCGAGGTACTGCCTGCTTCCCCGCTCGATCTGGACGAGTGCCTTGAGGAAATCTACCTGCGTTCGGACCCGGAGCGCGACACGCTTCTCTATTCGCTCGGCGCGCATGCGGCGCGCTGGGCGCCCTACTGCAAAGTTTCTGACGCGCTCAAGGTCTTCGAAAAGCGGTTCGCTTTCGTTCAGGAGATAGGACTATCGGCTGAAGGCGTGACGTTCCGGTTCAACCCGCGGCACGATGGCCGTAACCTTTCGATCGCGATCAAGGTCTGGAACCAGGCCGGCCAGCAGATAGTCGAGTTCTTCAACGGCGACATGGCTGCCTTACCACCCCGTCCGGCGAAACGCTGGCGATACCGCGCCGAGCTGGCTGATGGCCTCTATCGGGTGGAAATCGAGATAGATGGACAACTGGCTCATGCGTCAATGATATCGCTAGGATCCGTCCTGTTCTAACGCAGCGTCGATCGCGCGCCCTTAGCCTTTGGCCTCATCCAGAATCTCTTCCAGCGTGAAGGGCTCGTGCCCATAGACCGCAGCCAGGCCATTGAAGGCGGCGACAACCAGTTCTTGTAGTGCCTGGGGCTCTGTCGACGTCAATATGCCATCATATTCATAAGCGTTCTCGACGGCGGCAAATCCCTCGTCCCCGAACTGGAAATCCCCACGCGGCCACCAGCTGTCTGTCAGGTTGCTGATACCTAGCCTGACATGGATCGGGAGCGCCCCGCCATGTACGAGAGCAAGGGCGTGCGGATTCCGAGGTGATCGCGCGCACCATTCCGATTTGATGGCGCGCGGGCTTCCGATTTAATGGCGCGCAGTGTTCCGCGAATTGTGCGCGCAGCATTCCGAGGTGATCGCGCGCAGTTTGAGATGTGGAGAAGCTGATCGTTGGGTCATTTCTGCGGTCGCATAGCGACCGGAGGAATGGATGCCGACGAGGAGGGTTTCGATGCGCCAAGTGCGCGAGATATTGCATTTGAGCCTGGATG
>CAACXH010000503.1_pt1 | contig 14434 bp, 15 predicted proteins | sample 2275881 | NCBI WGS metagenome assembly CAACXH01 (sample SAMEA5312483, study PRJEB27640) | indoor metagenome | biome: indoor environment; feature: controlled; material: polymer antistatic dissipative epoxy resin | place: Italy | collected 2014-05-27 | reverse complement strand
GCAGGAGAGAAAAGACCTCAGCTAAACCACAACCGGCTTTGGCCGTCGCCCCGAGAGGACATAGGTGCGACAATGAGCCAGGGCAGAAGCGAGGATCGCCTGTGCGATCCTATCAGGCAAAATGATTCCGGCAGCGAACCGTTTCGCTTCCCGGATTTCTATCGGAAGGAGAAGCCCCGCCTCATGCGCTTCTTCACGCGCCAGCTCGGCAATCCGGCCGATGCCGACGAGCTTTCCCAGGAGACCTTCACCCGCTTCGTGCGCGCGGCGCCGGTCCAGGCCCTCGCCAGCCCGCAGGCCTATCTCACCCGCATCGCGACCAATTTGCTGCGTGATTTCATCGAGCGGGGCTCAACCCTTCTTTCCAGACGCTCGAGCCTGATCGACGACGAACTCGACCTCATCGCGCCTTGCGACACGCACCGCGAGCTGCAGGCACGGCAGGATCTTTCGCACTGGACACTCATCCTCAACCAGCTCCAGCCCGAAACCCTCGACATCTTCCTGCGCAACCGCGTCGAGGGACAAACCTATGTCGAGATCGCGCAGGAGCTTGGGGTCCCCCTCTGGGTGGTCCAGAAGCAGATGCTCAAGGCCATGAAGCATGTGGTCGCCCATCGCGAGGCGAATGATGACTGACAGCAGCGCTGCTCAGGCAGAGCGGGAATGGCAGGAGGCCATGGAATGGGCGATGACCATCCTTGGCGATCCGAAGTCCGTACCCAACCCACTGGCTCTCGACAGGCTTGGCCCGCATCAGGCCGCCTTTTCCGCCTGGGCGGCGGACGATCCAGCCCGTGCGGCGCGTTATGTCGGCATTGTTCAGGACATGCTCGATGCCGGCGACGATGCGGCCCGGGACGGCATGCGATCACGCAAGCCCCAGCCTCAAATGCAGCATCGGATGTCCCGATCACCCGCGCTGCTTGCCGCCTCGCTCGCGCTGGTTCTCCTCACCGCCGCAGGCCTCTGGTGGCGATCCGGCAACACATCCCCCTCGCTGATCGCGCAGAGCGAAGCCCGAACGCCAATCGAGACAAGGATCGGCGAGGTCCGGACCGAACGGCTGGAGGACGGCACATCCGTCCTCCTCGACACTGACACGCTGCTGCTTGTCACCATGACCGCTACGCAGCGCCGCGTCGAGGTGAAGCACGGCCGCGCACGGTTCACCGTCGCCCAAGACGCCCGTCGCCCCTTTGTCGTCCATGGCGCCGGAACGGATGTCACAACCAAAAGCGGCAGCTTCGACATGACCGTCCGTGAGGGGCTCCGCCTCAACCCGGTCGACACTGTGGTGGACCTATCCTTCGCTCGTGCGCTTGCCGAGGGGCAAGCCAGATCGCTTCAGCTGCGGCCCGGGCAACTCCTCACCCTCAAGGCTGGACAAGGCGCTCAGATCTCTGTCATTTCTGCCCCTCGTTCCGAGCAGCAGTGGGTGACCGGCGTGAAGAGTTTCGACAATGTCCCGATCAACGACGTCATCGCAGAAGCCAACAGCTACAGCGAGACCAAGATCGAGCTGGCGACACCGGCGCTTGGCGCACGCGAGATTTTCGCCGACATCGACATTCGTGACATCGAACGGGTTGCCCAGGCGATCAGCGCCTTCCTCGACGTGGACATCGATCGATCTCACCCCGGCAAGCTGATCCTCAGCGCAAAGAAATAATATTTGCGAACAGCTTTAGAATAACGCGCGCCCGTCTCTCTCATTGAACCCCACAAAGGGGCAATCAAAGACAGGGGCAAATAATGGGCATCATGAAGATCGCGCTGTTGAGCAGCGCTGCACTATGTATGGGCGCTGTTACTAGGCAAGCGCATGCGCAGGAACCCGTCAGAACCTATGATCTTCCTGCGCAGGACCTTGCCACGGCGCTGCGCACGATCGCACGCGGCAGTGATTACCAGCTTGTCGCCGATGCCAAGAGCCTCAAGGGCGCCCGCGCCCCCTCCCTCGCCGGCGCCTACACGGTCGAAGAAGCCGTGGCCGCCCTCCTCGCGCCGTCAGGCCTTACCGCCGAAATCAGGGATCGTACCATCACCCTGCGGGGGCGAGACGCGCCGTCGCGCGAGGAGGTAACCGGCGCGACGGATGTTCTGCTATCAGTCACAGGATCGCGTATCAGGGGTACCGATGCACCTGGATCCAACATCATTCGCATCGATCGCAAGGCGATTAGCGAAAGCGGCTATGTCTCGGCCCAGCAGATTCTTCAGTCCATGCCGCAGGCCTATGGCGGAGGCTCCAACGAAACAACCGCTGGCGCCACTGGCGCGAGCGGCGCAAACCTTAATGCTTCCTACGGCTCGTCGATCAATCTGCGCGGCCTTGGTCCGTCATCCACCTTGGTATTGCTGAACGGCAACCGCCCAGCGCTGGGTGGGTCGGGTGGGGTCTTCACCGATATTTCCATGATCCCCATAAGTGCGATCGAACGGATCGAGATACTGGCTGACGGCGCATCAGCCATATATGGCTCGGACGCTGTGGCGGGGGTCGTCAATCTCATCACCAGAAAGCAATTCGAAGGCAATGAGACCAGCCTTCGCATGGGCACCGCCGATGGCGACCATAGTGAAATCCAGGCGAGCCAGATCGTCGGCACGAAATGGCGGTCCGGTCGGGCCGTGCTCGCGCTGGAATATTATCGCCGCAGCCGTCTTTCGGCATCTGACAGAGACTATGCCACCCAGGATCTGCGTCTTTGGGGCGGCGATGACTACAGGCTCCAATTTGCCAATCCCGGCAATATCATTGCAGGCGGTCAAAGCTACGCGATCCCCGCCGGCCAGGATGGAACAGCCTTGACGGCCGCGGACCTCATCGCAGGAACGCTAAACCTCCAGGATGGGTGGGAAGATGCGGATCTGCTTCCTCGCCAGACGCGCTATTCGGTCTATGGCCGCCTCGAACAAGATCTGACCGACAGGCTCACTATCGACGCAGAGGGCCTTTATGCCAGACGCTCCTTCAGCAAGAGGGTCAATCCTGCCGGTTATCAATCTTCCATCACCATCACGCCCGACAATCCCTATTATGTTGATCCGATCGGCACTGGGCAACCTGTCAGCGTCCGCTATGATTTTACCAATGAATTCGGCGCCCGAACGGATCAGGGCACAGTCAAGGGGCTTGGCGCTAACGCCGGCGGCACGCTCAGGCTAGGCGGCTGGTCCATCGAGATGCGAGGCAGCTACGGCCGCCAGGAAGAGAGTTTCGGTTCGATCAATCTTCCCAATTTTGCCAGGCTGGCCATGGCGGGAGCCAGTAGCGATCCCATGATCGCCCTCAATCCGTTCGGGGATGGCATAAACAATAGCGGATCTGTGCTCGACTATATCCGCGGCTCCACCCACACGCGATATGTATCGACCATCTGGTCGGGCGCGCTTCGTGGCGATGGCCCGCTCATCGACCTCCCGGGCGGACAGGCGCGCCTCGCTCTGGGCGTGGAACATCGCGACGAACGCTTCTCCTCGCGCACTGTCTCCGATCAATATAGCTTGACGCCCATTATCTCGACGGCCGGCACGCAGGGCCGGCGCAACATCGAAGCAGTCTATGGCGAGATTTTGATACCGGTCATCGGCGAAGACAACAGCCTCCCAGCCGTTCGCTCGCTCAGCCTCTCTGCTGCGGTTCGCCGCGAAAACTACAGCGATTTCGGCAATAGCACCAATCCCAAATTCGGTCTTTCGTGGAAGCCTGTCAAAGGTCTCGAACTCAAGAGCAGCTATGGGACCTCCTTTCGCGCCCCTGGCTTTACAGACCTGCTCCAGACACCCGATTCTGACGTATTTTTCATCACGCCGGTAGCCGACCCCGCATCCCCCTCCGGGACAAGCAATGTCATGTTCTATCGTGGCAACATGACCGACATGCAGCCGGAGAAAGCCAGGACGATGACCTTCGGCTTTGTGTATGAGCCAGAGCCGCTTCCCGGTCTTCGCGTCGCCTCAACCTATTTCGACATCCGCTACAAGGACCAAATCGTCGACCTTACTTCGGTCCTGTTCCAGATGCTGAACGATCGCGCGAGCTATGCGGCGCTTATCAACGAGAATCCATCGCTTGAGATGCTGCAGGCCTATGTGAGCTCGCCCAACTTCATCGATTATTATGGCCTCACCGCAGACGACGTCGACATTTTCATCGATGCGCGTACCCAAAATCTCGCTGTGACCCGGCAGAAGGGCATCGATTTCGATGTTCAATATCGTTTCAAAGCCGGCACCGGCGAGGCGCGTCTCGGCGTCGATGGCAGCTATCTGTTCACATTCTCGCGCGCAGCCAGCGCATCGGCACCGTCCGTCAATATCCTCAACAGCATCAATAATCCGGTAGATCTTCGATTGAGAGGGCATGCAGGCTGGGGGTCGGACAGTCTCTCAGCGCTCCTGAGCGTCAGCTATGTCGGTGGCTACAAAAACAACATCGTCGCACCCACCGAACATGTCTCATCCTGGACGACGCTCGACGCTCAGATAAGCTACCGTTTCAAAAACGATGCAGGCGCGCTGCGTGGCCTCAGCCTGACGCTTGGCGCTACCAATCTCTTCGACAAGGATCCGCCCTATGCGGCCTTCTCGTTCAACGGCATCAGCGCGATCGGCTATGATCCTCAAAATGCCAACCCGCTTGGCCGGGTCCTATCGCTGCAGCTGACCAAGGCCTGGTAAAATGCGGCGATCAAAGCTGTCCCCATCTGCTGCACTGCTCGCGGCCGCCGGCGCCCTGCCGACCGGTGCTGCAGCGCTCTGCTCCACGCCTCCGACAGCATTGGAGCAGAGCGCAAAAAGGGGTGCCTATGTTTCAGCAGAAGATCTTTCGACCTTGTGGGATTTCGGGGACAGCGGATCGAGTCCTGCCAACGCATCCCATATCGCCCTGTCACCGGACAGGAAGCAGATCGCATTGCAGATGCGGATGGCTGATGCAGGGACCAACAGCTATTGCATGCGGCTGTTGGTCATCAATCGGACCGGTGCCCGTTCGCCGATCGTGGCGGATGAAGGTGGCGAGTTTATCAAAGCGACCTTCTCCAATCGTCGTCTTCAGGGATTTCCCATCGGCCTCCCCATGCCACTCACGCCCCGCTGGTCGCCCGATGGGACACTGATCGCCTTTGTTCGTCGCGACCTTGGAAACACCCGCCTCTGGCTGGCGCGTGCGGACGGGAGCAAAGCCTACCCCCTGACCAAAGGCGATTTGCCGATTGTCGATCTGCGGTGGGCAGCAGATGGAAAATCTATCCTGCTGGAGACAGACGCTGCCCGAGTGGAAGCCGAGCGGGACATAGCAGCCGAGGGCTTGCAGGGTTTCCGCTATGACTACAGGAGCTGGCAGGCTGCCCGCGCCCGACCATTCCCAGGCACTGCCCTCGACCACGTCTATGTCCGGATCGACGTTGCAAACGGAGGCGCGAGCGTCGTCGAGAAGGGCGACGCAGCCCTCACCTTCACCCCTCTTGCAATCCATGCCCCCAAGGGCGCTGCCAATGTTTCGATCAGCGAAAGTCGCGATGCTGTCGCCTGGACGAGCCGGGAGAATGACGGCGACATCCGTTCGCCTGTCCGTCTTCATGTTCGCATTGGTGAAAGGACAATAAGCTGCAAGAGCAAGGCCTGCGCCGGCGAATTGCTGGGCAGCTGGTGGACCAGGCATGACCATGTCCTGTTCATGCGGACTGAAGGACCAGCGGAAAGGAGCCGGATCGCGCTCTATCGCTGGAGACCAGGTAGCGGCGATCCGGTCCGGCTGTTCATCACTGAGCATCTGCTCTTTGGCTGCCAGACTGGCGGTGACGAGCTTTTGTGCGGCTATGAAAGCAGCCTCGAGCCGCGGCGCGTGGTCGGTTTGTCCGCCATCACTGGTCGGATGAGAAGCATCTATGAACCCAATCCTGCATTTGCCGCCCACAAGTTCGGCCCCACACGCAGGATGGTCTGGCAATTTGCTGGCGGCGAAGCCTTTGGCGATCTGACCCTTCCACCCGATTACAGCCCAGGCGCGAAGCTTCCTCTCGTCATCGTCCAATATATCAGCCGTGGCTTCCTGCGCGGGGGGACGGGCGATGAGTATCCCATTCTGCCCCTGGCAGCTCAAGGATTTGCGGTCCTGAGCTTCCAACGGCCAGCCGACTATGCCAGCCGCTTTCCAGCGGCGGACTGGTCCAGCTTCAGCCGTAACAATGTGCGCGGCTGGGCTGATAGACGCCATGTCCTCACAGCATTGGAGGCAGCTATTTCAGGGCTGGTCGCGCAAGGCATTGTGGACCCTGACCGAATCGGCATCAGCGGTCTGAGCGACGGGGCCTCGACGGTGCAGTTCGCTTTGATGAACTCGACGAGATTTCGGGCAGCTGCCGTCAGCAGCTGTTGCGAAGATGCCAGCAATTATGACAGCGTCAGCGAAGAATATTATCTCGACCTTGTGCGCTGGGGATATCCGCCCAGAGGGACGGATGGTCGGCGGTTCTGGCAGGATTATTCCATGCTGGACAATCCGGGGAAAGTGACCGCCCCTCTCCTGATGCAGCTGTCAGACGACGAGTTCCGGATGGCGCTACCTGCCTATCATGCGCTCGAAGCAGCAGGGAAGAAGGTGGAAATGTATGTGTTTCCAGATGAACATCATATCAAGTGGCAGCCAGCGCACCGACTGGCGATCTATCGACGCTCGATCGAATGGTTCAAGCACTGGCTTATGCCGGCTGCACCAACGAAGGCAGCTTACGACGACCTGCCGCTCGTACCCACATCTCGACGTCCCACAACATCATCAGCCGATTGATCCTGGCAGAGCCGGTCTCCTGGAAGCGCTTAAACTCTTCATCCACTGCCGCCACATCGATGATCTTCTCCGTTGCCAGCCAGCCATCGTGGAGATGGGCCTTCATTTCACCTGATCGCTCGCGGAAGGTATCGAGAATGATGCCATCAAATCCCCCCTTTGATCGGCGACCGGAGATTTCGTCCGGCAGCAGCCCCGTTACAAGCCGGCGCACAGGTGCCCGATTGTTCCCACCTTCGAACCACTGCCAACTGGGTATCTGCAGTGCAGCCTCGATCACTGGTCTGGACGCCAGGGGAAATCTCAGAGCCTCGCGCCGAGGTGAATTATAGGCATCGAAATGATTATGGATGCCCAGCATTTGCTTGAGATGATCGCACTTCCCGCGCGGCGCTTGTCCAACATCCATGCCTCCATGGTTCGCGCGACGCGAAAGAGCCCAACGAAGGTCTCGGGACAAAAAGGATGGATCCAGCTTCCAGCTAAGGCCCCGCGGCAAGGCCATGCGTCGCAATGCGCGCCAGGTCACTTCGAAAATTGTCGTGTCGTGGGCTATTGCCAGATCGCGCGCCACACTCGCGCTTTGGGTGAAGCTGTGCCGATTTGCCAGGCAATCCAGCAAGGGTGCGCTCGACTGAAGATAGCAAAATGTCCCGTCACCCCCGCCGCCGCTCAAAATCCTGTCACACCCCAATTCACCCATAGCCTCCCGCGCAAGGCTGTCGAACAACTGGGTAAAAAGCCGCGCACTCGGCCAGGCAAGATGCGCCGCTGCTGACTCATGAAGGCGTATATCACTGGCCTGCAATTCTTCACCGTACCATGGCCGGCCAAGCCGTTCGCAAACGGCTCTGGCAAAACTGCCCTCATTCTCGCCACGATGATGGCTGAAATAGGTCACCGCTGCAAAGTCGATATCGAGTTCTGCCAGAAGCAACGCAAGAAGGGAGGAATCAAGGCCACCGGATAGTTCGAGCATGATCCGGCGGGCACCCGCAGCCTGCGCCTTCACTGCGCCCAGCATGGCTGCCTTAAGCCGCCTATCTAGTTCCTCGCTCGGCAGAGGTCGAATATTCATCCGCTTCAAAGGTTGCCACACATAGCTGAACCCAGCGTCAGTGCTGCGAGATGTCGCCCCCGGCGGAACCTCGAAAATGTCCCGCAACGCTGTTTGATCCTGGCGGAGGTCTCGATAGGCCAGGGACCGGATTACCCCATCCCTGCAAATCTCAAAGCTAAGCCCGGTTGCTCTGCGCAACAGATCGACATTCGAGGCCGCAAAGAAAGCATCTTTGGTTCTGCAGCTATAGCAAGGCTGGCCTGACGACGGGTCCCTGTAGAGTTGGATCGCCCGATCATCACGTCTGAGCGCAACAAATTGCCCCCAAAACCCTGTCGCCAATCGAGCAACGCCGTCCGCTGCATCGCAAAGACCATCGAGCCTATTCGATGTTATCGGTCGCCCTGCATCATCAAAGGCATCCCCCAGAATGTGCATCTGGCCATTAGCGGAGCTCACCGCCGCGCCTCTGACGAAAAGTCGAGCCGTTCCCTCGATTTTCACTTCGGCGAAGCCTTCATGTATCAAAATCTCCGACATGAACGGGGCGGTGTCACTGCCTGGATTCTCCGGCGCGCGCAGAAGAAAATCCATCATGGCCGGAACCGCATGATGGGCGTGAAACGGTGAACATAGTCGAGTTCGTCGTTAAGAAGATGGCCGTCCCATTCCAACCAGCAATGCGCGGCAAATGGTGTGACCGCGACGCCGAACACGAGATCAACCCGGGCGTCGTCAAGGAAGAGGTAGAGCGCTACGCTGTCGAGCAGGCAGGATCTGGGAAGCGGTACCAAGGGGCGAGACGCGAAGAAGCGTCCCAGATGCTCCTGGAGCGTTTGGATATCACGTAGTTGCGTCCGGGAAACGCGCTTCTTGATCGGTCGCATGACATAGCTCAGCGAGCCTGTGGCTATACGCACGCGCGTGGCGGCAAGCCGCCAGAGTAGGAGAAGCGTATCGGGACCACGCGGCCGTAGCCTCGGCCATTCGATGCGACTGGTCGCGAGCGCAGAGGCGCAGCTGCGCAGTGGCCGGCCGCCTGAGCTTTCGTAGGTCACATAACCGAGTTTCAGCAGGTCCCTGAGCGCTTCGCCGTCTGGCAGGCGGCTCTCGCCATCACGCACAGCTTCCAGCCGGAGCAGTGCGTCAGCGGATGCGCCACGAACGAAAAAATATCGGGCAGCGCGCAAGTCCAGCCCGACGATCCGTCCGTCGATCACGCAATAATGGAAATGGGGTGCAGCATAGAGCATGACATCGCAGACCGGTGCGACCAGAGCCGCACCGGTCCTTTTGCATCATTCGTCGGACATGCCGATCGCGCGGTAGCCTGCGCCATCCGACGGGTTCCCGACCAGGGCACCCTTGGTTTCGTGGGCAGCGTTGCCCAGATCGACGATGTCGTCGGAGCGGTCTTCGATACGTTCCATTTTCATCTCCATCATTGCGCCGCAGGCTTGCGGCATCGATGATGGTATGAGCGATCGACCTTATAACCGATCTTATAAGCTCTCAAAATGAGAGCATATAAACTTGATTTTGACCAAACATCAGAGTCGATTTCAGCATGATAGAAATTGCGCCAGATTTTCCGGTGGCTTGTATTAAATCGCGCGTAATATTGCGGCCTCACAAATTTCACCAGCGCGTAACAGACGTTTACGATGATAATGCCACATCGCTACCCGGGTCGCATTTCTGTTACCGGTTCCAGCCAATTTCCATAGCGATCCCAGCTCTTCAGCCTGCCGCGAAAGCATGCCCTCATGGAGTCGCAATATATGGAGTCGTTCACCCAATCCTTCGATCGCAACCAGATGCTCGGGATTGGGAGAGCAGGATGCCAGCGCGGTGAAAAACTCTGACGTCGCTCTTGCGATGACGCCAGCTTCCAGGCTGGTGTCAGAAAGCATCTCTGGTGGAGAGCCCAAATGATCCAGCCTGTCCATGACCTTGACCACTGCTCTCACAACCTCTGCGTGCCAACTATAGATATGAAAGGCTTTGCGCTTATCGAAAATCGGTACCGTAAAGCCCCCGCCAGGTTGAAGTTCGACGATCCGCTCACCCACCAGGCGATTTAGCGCGTCTCGTACAGGGGATATGCTTGTCCCAAATATCCGCGCGATATTCTGGAGACCAAGGACTCCGCCCGGCGCAAATTGGCCTTCGACTATGTTTCGCTTCAGTTCGCGATGGATGCGATCTGCGGTGACGGATTCAGGCGACATGTCGGGCTCCCTTGATAGAGCGCGCCTACTCAAACGGCTCGGAAGGACGGGGCGTTCGGCGCAGAAATGGCTTCAGACTGAAACTTGCGATGAATTCGATGCAGCGCTCCTCAAGTTCATTCATGTCATCTTGAAGAAGCTGGCGAGGGAAGTGCATGTGGTGCTCAAGAAACAGCATGGGTATGAGCAAGTGCGCCGCGGATAATCCCAGCGCATGCGCACAGCGGAAATGATCATCGAACCGAGACTTCGGGTTGCCCGATTCAATTTCCCGAAGCCAACGCACGCCGATCCCGACATCGGCGGCTAAAGCTTCCTGCGAAATGCGACGGCGCCTGCGCCGTTCTTCGATGCGGCGACCTGAGATCGTCTTGACCTCGGCCAGTATCGACGCCCCCTCTTCAAAGGCGCCGCCTTGAGATGAGATCATCAGGGCCTCCCTGATCGCGTCTCAAAGCTCCAATGCACATTCCGACTCGGACAAAGTCGTGTGAAATGTCCTGCGGGTCAAATTTTTTGACTCCCATTTTGAGAGTGGGACAGTTTTATTCCCTTTCTTATTTCGGCATTTAGCGAGTGAACCACGGATCGGGCTGTAACTGCAGCCTAGCTGGAATTGTTAAAACGGCATCTACAGGAGACAGCGACAAGATGCGGTCTGTATTCACACGTGCAGGAAGTCTGCTGGGTGTGCGCGTTGAGAGCGCGGCCCGCCTTTCCGGTGGCGATGTGCATTCAGTGTCACGCCTCACCCTCGCCGACGGTCGATCGGTGATCGCCAAATGCGGACCTCTGGTGGACGAGGAAGCGCATATGCTTGCTGCCATCCAGGCTGCCGGCGTCCCGGTCCCTGCAATATTGGCGATCGAAAACGGCCTCTTGCTCCTTGAGGAGTTGCCCGGCTCAGGCCGGATCGCGCGCTCATGGAGCGATCTCGCCGACATTCTGGATCATCTTCACCTGCCCACCCGGCAGCGTCTGGGCTGGGACAAGGATTATGCCTTCGGACCTGTTCCCATCACCAACGGCAGAACGGATAATTGGGTCGAGTTCTGGGCGGAGAAGCGTCTGGCCTGCCACCTTCCCCATATCGAACCGCATCTGGCCCATCGGGTCGGTCGGCTCGCCGATCGCCTCGCAGATCATATCCCGACGGCGCCCGCGGTAGCGCTGCTCCATGGCGATCTGTGGGGTGGCAACATCCTCATCCACAAGGACCAGATATCGGGCCTGATCGACCCGGCTTGCTATTATGGCGACCGCGAGGTCGACCTTGCGATGCTTGGCCTGTTCGACCAGCCTCCAGCCGCCTTCTACGATGCCTGTGGGCTGGAACAGGGATGGCAGGAACGACAACCGGTCTATCGGCTCTGGCCGCTCCTCGTTCATGTTCGCCTCTTTGGCGGTGCCTATCATCAGCAGGCTGGAGCCTGCCTCGATATGCTCGGCTTTTAGAGAGGGGCGATCTATTCGGGCTTACCCGACAGGATGAGGCGGGCTGAGCGGAGATATTGCGCTAGCTCGATATCGTTCGCCATCAGCCGATCGGCGAGATCCTTCATGTCAGTCGCATCGGAGTCAGGCCGAAACGGTCCTTCTGGTTGTTGTTCGATCACGGCGATGCTGAGGCAGAGCGCCTTTTTCACCAAATGAAGGTCGCGGTCGATGATCTGGGCCATGGTCAATTCTCCCAAATGATGCGCCCGCCACTATGCGCCGGAACGATGTTTTGCGCCATCAATAACGCCGACAAATCGACATCGACAATCCCTCCGGTCTCTACGGATCCTGAGGCGAAAATCCGTTCCCAACCCGGCGGTAGGCTCGGGCAATCTCACTGTCTTCCGACGCGGACATCAGCGCAATTGCGGTTACGAGGAGCCGCGCCACCGTCATGGCAGGTCCACCATCTGGTGAAGCTTCAACCTGATCGAGCATTTTGGCTGCCGCCTGGGCGAGACTGGGTGACGCGCCAACATAATGTTCAATTCGTCCCGTCAGCCTGTTCACGGCCGGGGCATGCACTTCATCCGATAGTTCTGCGCCGTCCAGCGCCTCGATCAGCAACATGGCAACGGTCAGCGTCACCCCATAGGGAATGAAGCGCCGAGATATGCGCGCCAGCCGGTGATGGCATTCCAGAAATATGTCGGTGCCCTCCTCTGACAGGTGCAGCCGGTAGGTCCGGGACTTGGGCGTAGCCATCGATAGCCTCCCTGATTCGCACAATCCGCACCGCCTCTGACGGTCGAAATCGAATTTGAAGCTGGTCCAGGCGCAAAAAGCGGCACTGAGATGCCGATTTCGGCACTTCATTGCCGCTTTCGGCATCTCAGTGCCCTCCCCATTGCGACCTTGCATCGTCGGATGCATCGCTTGGGGCACCCGATCGATGGTCGCGACGCCGCTCAAAGTGAGCCCCAAGCGCTCAGACCCGGACGGTCATGCAAAGCCAGGCTGCTCATGCGCCTGGCAACAGGGAGACTATTTCCATGTCGGCATCACGCCTGGCCATCATGGCCGGATTGCTCACACTCGCCCTCGCCGCGGGATCCGCGCCGGCGGCCCGGAACGACCGCGCGATCGATGTGGCGGCGCCACCGCAGAAACTTTCGATCGCCCAGGTCGGCGCCGACTTCTTCATTGGGGAGCCTCGAGCTGCGACGCCTTCCAACCAAGCCGTCACCCTCGGCAGCACGGTCCGCATCGACCAGCGCCTTCTCACAAGCGGCATGCATTCAAGGGCTGGAGACAAGCAATGAAGGGGCTTCTCACCAACGCCGGTGTGATGACAGCAGCTATGATGCTGGCTGCCGCAGCACCCGCCCTCGGCCAGCCCCCGATCGAACAGGATCTGGCGACGCTCGCCAAATCCGCGGAGGCCCAGCTCCACCAGAGCTTTGCCAATCTTGCGTTCGAGGATTTTGCCTTGTCCCCCGTCCATGGCCCACTTTTCCAGGCCAGCGCCGGCGGCCGCATCCTCTATTATGCGCCGGAAAGCGACCACCTCCTGTTCGCGACCATCTACGACAAAAATGGCGTCAACCTGACCGCCCTTTCCCAGGATGCTGCGGCTCGAGCCAAGCTCAAGGATTTTGATCCGAAGGAGGCCCTCCTGGTCGGCCCGCCCAACGCGCCCCTTGTCATCGAGTTCACGGACCCCGACTGCCCCTATTGCCGCGCGCTCGATCGCTTCTGGGCCGCCAAGGCAGCGGAAGGCAAACCGGTTCGGCGCCAGATCTATTTCGTGTCGGGCATCCACCCCGAGGCGGCTTCGAAGGCCGAGCATATATTGTGCGCGAAGGACCGCGAGGCGGCATTCCGCGCGACCTATGCCGGTGAGCCTCCCAAACCCCTCAACCGGTGCGCAGACGGCGCGGCCAGGATTGAGGCCCATGCAAAGGCAGTCAAGTCGATGGGCATATCGGGCACCCCGACGCTCATCCTCGACGGGCAGCTCATATCCGGCTTCAGTCAAGCCGAGATCGAAGCCTGGCTCGCCAGGCAGCGGCCACAGGCCAAGCCGCCTAGCTGATCCCCATTCTGGCGGGCCCTAGGCTGCTTTTCAAAAGCCTTGGCCTCGAGATGCCGACGGCAAGGCCCCGATCCCGAGGAGCCACCCAGCCTGTCGTCGGCCGACAGCGAAAACCCAGTCGGTGCCGGCAGGCATGTCTTGGGGCGGCTCCTCTTGTGTCCGGAGACCTACAGAAATGATCAAACTTGCAACTCTTCCGCGCCTGCGCCGCCCGTCTTTTGCGTCGGCCGATGCGTCATGCACCTTCCTCGCCGCCCTCGCCCTCGCATCGGCCGCCCATGCCTTCCAGGCGCCGACCGCTGGCGATCTTGGCTACGATATCTACGACATCGTGGTGAACCAGGGCGTGAAGGGACCGCTGGGCTTTGTGGGCGGTGTCGCCGCTTTCCTGTTCGGCGTGTCCCGGCTCTTTTCGAACATCATGATCGGCATTCCCACGATCGTGGCCGCCGTCTGCCTGATTCGCGCGGACTCCATCCTCCAGACCTTCGGCATGATCGTCTGAAGAACCAGCCAACAGACCTGCGCGGGGTTTCATCGGCCCCGCGCCGGACGAAGAGCGAGCCTCGCTCTTCGTAACCCTCACATCTGTTCGGATGTGGGTGAAGCAAGGGAGAAGGGCGTGGACGAGAGACTTCCACAATTTCTGCACAAGCCGGTCCAGATCCTCTGGTTCGACGCGCAGGAATTCATCCTCGTGGTCTCCACCATCTTCGTCGCCGTCATCGTCGGCGGGATGGTGGGCTGGTCGCTCCTCGGCGTCCTTCTCCTTTTCATTCCCTGGAAGCGGACGAAGCCCCGCGGTTTCG
>CAACXH010000349.1_pt1 | contig 14653 bp, 12 predicted proteins | sample 2275881 | NCBI WGS metagenome assembly CAACXH01 (sample SAMEA5312483, study PRJEB27640) | indoor metagenome | biome: indoor environment; feature: controlled; material: polymer antistatic dissipative epoxy resin | place: Italy | collected 2014-05-27 | reverse complement strand
GCCGATAAAGAGCTATTGTGCCCAACAACCAATGCACCTGCTTGCCCTTTGCCCGCCGCACGTGTGGTGGCGATCATGCGTTCCGTACTTGCAACTATCACTCGAGCGCTCCCGATAAAGCTGGTGCCGACGAAGGTGGTTGAGACGCCAGCTCGACTGCGATGGAAAAGCTTTGTTCCAACTGCGCGCTCCAACCGACTTATGCTCCTGCTGAGTGTCGATTGCTCCACATCAAGCGCCCGTGCAGCCCTATAGAAACTGCCATGATCCGCGGCTGCTATGGCAAATCGAAGCTGGCGAATATCAAAAGGCAAGAGAAGCTCTATGGTTGGTCTCACGCCGCAAATTGATCGTGGAGAGTAAAAAAGCATGCGCCTCAAACATGCTTACGCTCAATAGGGCGTCCAACTTGGTCATCCGAACATCCGACGCAAGCCGTCGATTACTAGGACAGCCCCGGCCACCATCAGCAACGGCGGTAAAAGCTTTGCAAATGCCCAGTCGATCGCCGAACGCGTTCGTCCGAAGAACTTTGCGCTAGCTGCCTCACCCAGCGACATGCGTCCGGCAACCAAGGCGATCAATGGTGCGCAGTAGAGAAGATTATACCAGCTCAACATCAGGGCCGTCTGCAGACCACCGACCCGAGCAGGTCCAATCTGCGAGACGGCCACAAAATATGGCAGCGCACTAGTGAGATCCGCGATGGTCGATGCAACAGCGAAGCCCAATGTTGCACGTACCGAAAGGTCAGACGGCGGCGTGAAAGGTGTGCCTGAAGCAGCTTGGCGCAGTGACCATATTCCGAAGCCGAGCGTACCAAGCCCGAGCAAAACCTCTCCAGCTGGTATCGCCCAACTCGCCAGCAGCGGCACTACCTGCAATAGAAATGCGCTCCACCCGAGCAGCAGCACGACGCCGCCAGCCAGATAAGTTAAGTAGGTTCCGATGAGAAACGTGATCGACCGTCGCAAAGGACGCGGAGTTCCGAGGAGATAGGCCTGCGCTGCGATAGTGAACGGGTTGAGGGCGTCCACGAGCGCAAGCCCGCTAACCATCGCGAGAAGGCCCCACGTCATTTGCGCCGTCCCAGCGGGTAGCCATCGGTTGACATGAGCACGGCAAGCCAGCGCAGCCCCGGTATCGCCGAAGCAGAAGCCATTGCGAGCACTGCGAGCGGCGTGGAGAGGAGCGCCCCGGCCACGCCCCAGAGATGCGTCCACAAAGCGAGTGACAAGAGAACGACGGTCGGATCAAGGTTGAGGCGTTGCGACTGCAATCGCGGCACAAGCAGATTGTTGACGAGAAAGTTGATACCCTGCAGCCCAACCAGAAGAACCAAAACCTCTTCCCAGCCACTGAACTGCCCCAGTGCGAAGATGGCCGGGATAGAGACCCCCAGGAAGGGTCCGATAACTGGGATGTAACTTGTCAAAAAGATTACGAGGGCAAGAAATGCGGCGCTATCTTGGCCGAGTATCGCCATGATCGCCCATGACACGCCAGCGATCAGGATGCCCGTTGCGGTCTGGACCCATAGGTATTCGCCGGTTCCGCGCCGAACTGCGGCGGCGACGTCTGTTGCTATCGCGCGGTGACGGGGGTTGGTCAGCACCATCGACAAGCGCTTCGAGACGGCCACCCGCGAGACAAGGAGGAAGCCAAGATAGATGGCGACAAGCAGCGAGACACTGGCAAGGCTCTGCGCCGAATCGAGCAGCATACTGATCGCCGCCCGCAACGTGCCTTCATCGAGGAGTCCAGCGACGGTGAGCGACTCCCCATCGACGCGTGCACCCAGTATTGCCAAGAGAGCGTCAATCCGCGCAACTATACGAGCGACTTGATCCGCCACCGATGACGCTTGTGCGGTGATCACCAAGAGTGATCCGACAAAGAATGCGGCGATCAGCAGCACGCCGATCGCGCGACCTGACCACCCGGGCCAACGCGGCAAGGCCCGGCGCTGCGCCTCGGCAACGCCCTCCACGATAATCAGCAAAAGTACCGCGACCGCAAAAGGGATCAGGATCGGTCGTAGTGCATAGACCGCGAATCCGCATCCTATGGCGCATAGTATCCACAGCGCGAGCCTCCCACTCTGCCTGTCTGCGGAACCCTCATCCATGGGCTGGCTGCACTTGCTCGGACGCGGGAACGATCTTGTGCGCGTCGCGCGGTGGCTTGGTGATGAGCCGCCCAAGCCGAGGTGCCAACCACATCTCAAAGTTGTCGATCAGCTCATAGACCACTGGGACCAGGACAAGACTGAGAACCGTTGACGAAATCAGGCCGCCAATCACCCCGACCGCCATGGGCTGGCGAAATTCCGATCCCTCGCCAAACCCGAGTGCGGTCGGCAGCATGCCGGCGGCCATCGCGATTGTCGTCATGACGATTGGCCTCGCGCGCTCGCGGCACGCCTCGATAAGCGCGTCATGCTGGCTCATCCCTTCGCGCTCGCGCTCGATTGCGAACTCGACAAGCAGGATCGAGTTTTTGGCGGCGAGCCCGAGCAGCATCAGCAGCCCGATCATGGCGGGCAGGGTCAGCGCAAGTCCGGTCAAGAGCAGCGCGGCGAACGCCCCGCCGAGCGAAAGCGGTAGCGCGGTAAGGATCGTAATCGGCTTGAAGAAGCTTTTGAACAGCGGCACCAGGACACCGAACATGAGGCCCACGCCGGCGAGCATCGCTGCGATGAAGCCTCCAAACAGGTCATTGAACGCCTCGGCATCGCCGTATTCTGCTTGTCGCACGCCGGACGGCAGTGCCTCGAGCGTAGGTAGCTTGGCCGTGGCGTCCAACGCCTGCCCAAGCGTGGCACCATCGCGCAAATCGGCACGAATCGTTTCGCGCCGCTCGCGATCAAACCGGTCAATTCGTCCGGGCCCGGCTTCGAATGAGATATCGGCGACCGCTTCCAATCGGGTTGTCTGCCCGCTGGCGGTGGGGATTTGCAGGTTACGCAGCGCATTGAGGTCTTGGCGTGCTTCGCTTTCAAGCACGGCCCGCACCGGGATGCGCCGCTCGCCCGCCGACACTTTGGCCACGTTGGCATCGACGTCGCCAATCGTGGCAACGCGCGCGATCGTCGCGATATCCTCTGCGGTCACACCGAGCCGCGCGGCGGCGGCCATACGCGGGCGGATGACGAGTTCAGGGCTGCTTTCGGGCGTGACCGGCCGGACGTTGGCGAGTTGCGGTAGCGTTCGCATCTCGCGCTGCACCTGCAATGCGGTGCGCGAAAGCAACGCCCCGTCCCCGCCAGCAAGATTGATCTCGACATCGGCGGGCGTTCCGCTTTCTCCATAAGTGCTGACCCGGACGCCGGGGATCGAGCGTAGCACCGGCCGGATACGGGCGCGAAATGCGCTTGTCGTGCTCGTCCGGTCCTCTGCGAACACGACGGTTGCCGTAGCGGTCGTGAAGTCCTGACCGCCAGCGCTGGCGAAAACCGCTTTGACGTCCGGGTCGCGCCGCAACACGCCTGTCAGGCCTTGAAGCGCACCGTCCATCTCTTCGCGTGTCGTTCCCGGGCTTGCCTGAACGTCCAGCACAAGTGAGGTGGGATTACTGGTCGGCAGAAACCCGGCCGGAATGAAAGAGGCTAATCCCAATGAGCCGATGAAGAAAAGAACGCCGAACATCAGCGACAGCTTCGGGTGCCCGATCGCCCACTCAAGCACATTGCGATAAAAGCCTTTGAACGGCTTGCGCGGCTTGGTGTGCTTTGCTGGCACCAGAAAATAAGCGGTCAGGAGCGGCGTGAGCATGCGCGCGACGAGGAGCGAGAACAGGACGGCCACCGCGACCGTCAGACCGAACTCGCGAAAATACTGACCGGCGATGCCGCCCATCAGCGAAACCGGCACGAACACGACGACGATTGTCATCGTTGTCGCGACCACAGCAAGCCCGATCTGGTCTGCCCCGTGGAGAGAAGCCTCATACGGGCTCTCGCCGCGCTCGATGCGCTTCTCGATGTTTTCGATCTCGACAATCGCGTCGTCGACAAGAATGCCAATGACAAGCGTTAGGCCGAGGAGGGTGACCAAGTTGAGCGAGAAACCAAGCGCGCTCATAACCGCAAAGGTGGGGATCAGCGAAATCGGCATGGCGAGCGCCGCGATCAGCGTCGAGCGCCATTCGCGCAGGAACAGCAACACAACGATCGCTGCGAGCACCATGCCCTCGACCAGGACATGAACCGTCGATGTAAAGCTCGCTCGCGTGTCTCCGACGCTCGATACAATCTCGGTAAAGGCGACGCCGCGATGTTGGGCGCGAAGCCGTTCCATCTCGGCCTTGACCTTATCCTCCACGCGGATGTCGCTCGACGGTTTGGTTTTGGTGATCTGGAATGCGACGACAGGTCGGCCATTCAGCCTTGCAAAGCTGCGTTCCTCGCTGGCCCCGTCCCCGATCTCTGCGACATCGGCGAGGCGTACACTTCTGCCGCCGCCGACAGGTAGCGTCAAAGCTCGCAGCGCAGCGGCATCACGCCCCGGCCCGAGCACGCGGACCGTTTGCTCGGAGCCACCGAGTTCGGTGCGGCCGCCGGGACTGTCAGCGACAAACGACCTGAGTGCTTCGCTGACTGTCGGCGCGGTCAGTCCGTAAGCAGCAAGGCGTGCCGGATCGAGTACGACGTTGATCTCGCGCTCGACCCCGCCGACGCGTCGGACATTGGCGACGCCTTCGATCGATTGCAGCCGGCCGGCGACCGTGTCGTCGACAAACCAGGACAGGTCAGTAGCCGAAAGGCTCGGTGCCGCGACGGCATAGGTCAGGATCGGCAAGCTGTCGGCCTCGATCCGCTCGATGATCGGTTCATCAATGGTGCGCGGCAAGTCGGCACGAATGCGATCAATCGCGGTGCGGACCTCGTCGGTTGCCTTCTGCTCGTCCTCGCCAATCTCGAACTCTACCGTTGTCACCGACTGGCCGAGTGTGATCGTCGAGATGACGTGTTTCACGCCGGGAATGCTCGCTACTGCATCCTCGGCAACGCGCGTCACCTGCGTTTCGAGCTCGGCAGGGGCGGCCCCATTTTGCGTCACTGTGATCTGTACAGTCGGGAAGGACGTGTCCGGGAACTGCTTGATGGGCAGGCCCAGATAAGCCGCGATCCCTGCAATCGTGATTGCAATGAACAGAACCGCCACCGGAATAGGATTGCGGATGGACCATGCCGATATCGCCATGTTCATCGCGCTGCGCTCCCTGCAATGCGGACTTCGTCGCCGGGAAGCAGCAGCGCACCGCCGTCTAGAACAATCCGCGTGCCGACCGGAGGTCCGCGTCGTAGCTCGACCCAGCCTTTCCCGCGCCCGCCCGTGCGAACTTCGACCTGACGTACACGTCGATCAGAGCCGATAGTGGTCACGACAGCGCCGCCCGCGCGGTAAAGAACCGCCCGCTCGGGCACCGCAGACACCGGCGCGCCCCCGCGACCAAGATCGGCTGTGGCAAAGCCGCCCTCTCGCAGCCGCGTGTCGCGGGGCAACAGGATCCGAACGCGGCCCAGCTTGGTTTGCGGATCGACTCGCGGCGCGACCAACCGGACCGTTCCAACAAACTCCGTTTCGTCAGCGAGCCTGACAGGTACAACTTGGCCGAGGGTAATGCGCCCGAACTCCGCTTCGGGCACTTCGGCGACCAGTTCGAAGCGCGCATCGCGTGCAATGCGGAAATACGGATCGGTGCTACCTGCGCCGGAGATATCGCCTGGCCGCAATGCGCGGCTCAGCACCAGCCCAGCAACGGGCGCGCGCAAGGTGAGCCGTGCCCGGCGGGTGCGCAAGTCGGCAAGCTGTGCGTCTGCGGAACGCGCCTCGAAGCGGCGTTGAGCAATCGTCTCGTCGGCGATCACGCCCTTGCCGGTGAGGTCTGCGACGCGGGCGTATTCGCTGCGCGCGCGCTCGGCGGCGACTTCAGCGCGGGCGATCTCGCCGCCAAGTAGCGCAGGGTCGAGCGCTGCAAGCACCTGACCACGCGACACGCTGTCACCTTCTTCGGCAAGCACGCGCGACACGCGGTATCCTGCCAACTCGGCGCCGACAGCTGCTTCTTCGCGGGGTTCAATGGTTCCTGAAACGGTAACGCCGCCTGAGAGTGTCTGCATTGAAACTTGCGCCGTCCGGACGGCTTGCGGCGCATCGGAGGCTGCAGGCTCGCGCGCTGCTTTCTCCCCGGAGCACGCCGCAAGTAGAAGCACTACAGTCAGTGCGGCTTTGTTCATCGTGTCGGGCTTTCCTGTGATGGCGACGCCGACGGCCATCCGCCGCCCAATGCTTTGAAGCTGGTGACTGATCGCCGCAGTGTGTCGGTCCGCGCGGACGTTTCTGCCTCGCGCGCGCTGCGCCAGATGCGCTCGGCATCAAGCAACTGCTGAAGATCGGAGAGGCCGCGGTCGAACAATGTGCGCTGTGCGATGAAAGCCGTATTGGCGCGCACCGTTCCTTCTTCGAGCAGCGTAACACGGCGGCGGTCAGCGGAGAGCCGGACAAGGGCCTGGTCGGCCTCGGAGAAGGCGGTCTGCACCGTTTTCTCGTAGGTCGCCGCCGCCTGGTCGGCGCGCGCTGTCTGAGCACGCAGCTCGGTCAGCAATCGCCTCCGGTCCAGCAACGGCAGTGCAAGGCCACCAGCCAAGGTCCATGTGATGATGCTGAGATCGAAGTCCCCCGATATCTGCGTGATACCAGCGCCGGGATTGAGGGTCAGGCGCGGAAACAAGTCGAGGCGGCGGACCTCGGCCGTTGCAACAGCCGAGCGGAACCGCGCTTCGGCTTCCCGGATATCGGGGCGACGGCGCAGCAGGTCGCCGGGGAGCGATGCTGGCACACGAGGCGCTTCGGCAATTGTCTCGGAAATGATGATGTCGCCGGTCCGCGCTTGATCGGCACCCGTCAGAACCAGCAGTATTCGTTTTGCCGCAGTTAGCTCTGCGTCCAACGCCTCGGCGCGAGCTTCCGCATGGCGCAGGTCGGCATCGACACGCGCGACTTCCGCGTCAGCAGTGAGGCCGCGCGTGGCTCGCGCATGCAAGACGCCGCGAAGCTCGCGCTGAATGCGCACTGCCTCACGCCCATCAGCCAACTGACGTACGAGGCCGCGCGCGACAAACAAAGCGTCCGCGACGTCAGCAGCTAGCGCTGCACGTGCGCCCTCATAGACGAAGCGCGCGGCAATCAGGTCGGCATCTGCGCCAGACCGCGTGGCTGCCCGCCTGCCAAACAGGTCCGCTTCCCAGCTAAGATTGAGGTTGGGCGCCAACGTGGTGATGTTACCGCCTATGAAAGGCGCCGCGCCTCCAGGAGCCCCGGGCTGGCCCGGTGCCTGGCCTGGCTGCCCTGCGATTGGACCGCCAGTCCCGGACAGCACAGTTTGGCGCTGTGTGGTGGCGTTGGCCTGCAAGTCGCCTTGAAGGCCAAATCGCGACAGCGCACCGGCACGAACAGCTTGCGCTTCCTCGAGCCGCGCCATCGCTAATCTCGCATCAGCTGAATTGCTCAGCGCCTGCTCGATTAGAGCGGTCAGTTGCGGATCGCCAAAGCCGAGCCACCAGCGATCGAGGTCGATGGCGCCGACTGTGTCAACGCTTGGAGCCTCAAAAACGGGCGGCGTACCGATCCTCGGCGGCGGTACGGAAACGCGCGGTGCACAGGCCGCCGCCGCAAGCGCGGCGGCGGCCGTAGCCAAAGATAAAGCGATCCGCCTCATCAGAAAGCCTGGCGAATGCCGATCATGCCCGACACGCTCGACAGCCTCGGCTCATATGTCGCTGGCCCAGCATTCAGGCGACCATCGAAACTGAGGCTGTTGGTGCGGGTGTAACGCGCGCCCAATTCGATCGTAGTACGATCGGTGGCCTTGATGCCGACCCCCGCGTCGAGATGCCATTGGAAGCCCCAGTCCTTGTCGTCAAAGCTGGCGACGGTGGCCGGGGTGCCCAGTCCACGCGTCAGCCGGCCATCGACGCGCGAGGCACCGATGCCCCCGCCGATGTAAGGGACGATCATCTCATCGAGCGGGATGTCGGCATAGGCGCTGAGCCCAAGGTTCAGGCTGCGGAGGCGTCCATTGTCGGCAAATCCCCCGCCTGATCGCTCGTCGTCGATCTTCACGCTCGAATAGCCAACGGTGCCTTCGATACGAAAATTGCTGAATTTGTACCCGCCGCCGATCTCGCCCGCAAAGCCCGAGCCAAAATCGATATCGTCGTTGAGGACAGCGGGCGGGTTTTCTCGCGGTGCAAGGTCGCTGTCGATGGCGACACCGGCGCGGGCTACGGCATAGGGTCCATCTGTCGAGGTCTGATCCTGAGCATGGGCGGGAGCCGTCAGACCGATAGCGACGGCGGCAAAAGGGATAAGTGATGCGGCGCGATAAGTGCTAAACATTGCAAGGCTCCTGGTGTGGTCCCGCCGGCCTCTTCCGGCGATGGCCCGCTTTTCGGAGCCTTCGATGAAGGTCTAAGCTGAGTTCGATGGAGGAACGATGGACCCAATACTCTCCATTGAACCTCCACAGGAATGGACGATGCCCGCATGCAGGACGTGATGGAACGCGAGGCGATAATGAGCACTCAAATCCTCGTCGTTGAGGACGAGCGGGAAATTGCCGATCTTTTGGTACTGTATCTTGAGCGGGCAGGTTTCGACGTTGCACGCGCAACGACTGTTCAGGATGCCATCCGTATCCATGCACAGCTCAAGCCTGATCTCATGTTGCTCGACATTGGTCTACCTGGCGGCGACGGGATCGACGTGCTCACCACGATAAGACGGCGCTTTGAAACACCGGTGATCATGGTTACCGCGCTCGACGATGACGTGACGAAACTGTCGTCGTTACGCATCGGCGCTGATGATTACGTGCAAAAGCCGTTCAATCCTGCCGAGGTCGTTGAGCGGGTTCGCGCAGTCCTTCGCCGGGCACAGGGCGCGGGTATCCGCCGCAGTTTCAACGTGGGTCCTCTGATCATCGATCTCGATTCACGCGTTGTTACATGCCGCTGTGACGATGGCCGCGAAGGCGAGCGTATCGCGCTCACACCGACGGAATTCGAGATTCTTGCGCACATGGCGCGTCAACCGCGCCGGGCGTTCACCCGGGCAGAATTATTGGATGCCGCCTCGCCAGACAGCGATGCGTATGACCGTGTCGTCGACTCCCACCTTTCCAAGCTGCGCATGAAACTTCTGGCGGCGGGTTGCGAGAACCTCATCGAGCCCGTTCGCGGGGTGGGATATCGACTATGGCCTGGCGATTGAACCGCATTTCGACACGGCTCTGGGCGCTCACGGCCTTTGTGTCGGTAGTAACCCTGTTTGTCGGCGTGAGCTCGTTTTACGTCGCATCTTACTTCGAAATGCTCGGCATGAAGGAGCGTATGCCGCCGGGCATTCGCGCCGAGCTGGAAGCACTCGTCGACCGGGGTGAGAAAGGCAGCGATCGGTATTATGAGATTTATGACCGGTACACTGGCGACGATATCAATCCACAAGACCTACCATTCATTTTCATGATCGCTGTCATCTCCACGATTGTCGGCAGCGGTTTGTCTTTCGTCATCGCGCGCCGGATCAGCGGGCCCATCACCGACGTCGCACGAGCCGCGACACGCGTGTCTCGCGGAGAACGCGAAGTAAGGATCGAATATTCGGCCGCGGGCGAGATCGGAGAGCTGGTCGGCAGCTTCAACAAGATGGCAGCGGAGATTGAGTCGTACGAACGGGAGCGGACCGTCCTGACTGCCGGCATCGCCCACGAGCTGCGCACTCCGCTTACGATCCTGAAGGGTCGGCTCCATGGTCTCACGGACGGGATTATCGACCCTGCCGTGGGCGAGGCTGACCGGCTGCTGCGCCAGGTCGATCACTTGCTCCGATTGGTCGAAGATCTTCGCACATTGGCACATGCAGACGCGGGCGAGCTTCAACTTGATTTGCGTCAGGTTGATCTCGCCCAGATTTGCGAAACTGTCGTAGCCGACCTCCGTAGTCAGGCCGCGGTGGCAGGCGCAGACATCAATAGCAATCTTGAGAGCGCGTTTGTACGTGCGGACCCGCTTCGCGTTGCGCAAATCGTCATGAACCTTGTGACCAACGCCATCAAACATGCCCCGTCCTCCAGCATCGTCTCCGTTCGCACGCGAATGGAGAAACGGACGGCAATCGTTGAAGTCATCGACGAGGGGGAAGGCTTTCTCGAGTCCGATAGGGAGCGCATGTTCGTTCCGTTCTGGCGTGCTCGAACCGACACAATGAGGGCCCGCCCCGGAAGCGGCATGGGCCTCGCTCTGGCGCTCAGGCTTGCCGAGGCGCAGGGCGGCACGATTGGGGCAGAGAACCGCAACGACCGGTCTGGCGCCAGGTTTTGGCTATCGCTACCTTTGGCTGGACACAGGCAAAGTGAAGTCCGACCTCGCTGAGATGGCCTGATGCCATGGGCTGACTGAATACGCAGGCTTTTGCGTACGACAAGCCACTTGGCTTGTTCAGGCAAAACCGCCCCTGTTGATGGCGGAGTAAAATGCCCCAGAAGTGACATTTGAAAATTCCCCACTTCTTCTCGTTGACCCTGTCCGGGGCGCGCCCCGGACAGGGTCAAATTCCAAAAATCCGGCATAGTTCTCCTGGTGGGAGGCGGTGCTGCGATGAAGAAGCTTGGAGATCTGATGATGATCCTGGATTTGCACCGCCAAGGCGTGAAGATCGCCGCCATCGCCCGGCAAGTCGGCATCGACCGCAAGACAGTCCGCAAGTATATCGGCCGCGGCATCGAGGTGCCGACCTATGGCCCTCGCCAACCTCGGGAACGCTTGCTCGATCCCTACATGGATTATCTGCGCGCGCGTCTGGAAGCCTACCCCGGGTTGAGCGCACAGCGTCTAGCGCGCGAGCTTGGCGAACGTGGCTATGCCGGTGGTTACAGCACGGTGCGCGACATGGTGCGCACGCTGCGACCAGCTGGCGGAGGCAAGCCCTATGCCGTGCGCTTCGAGACACCCGCCGGCCAGCAAGCCCAAGTCGACTTCGCACAATTCCGCGTTCGTTTCGCCGACGCGCCCGATCAGGTGCAGATCGTCTGGCTGTTCTCCATGGTCCTGGGCTTCTCCAGGCTGATCTGGGGTCGGTTCGTCATGCGCCAGACGATGCCGAGTGTGCTGGCATGTCATCGCGCCGCGTTCGAGGCGATAGGCGGGGTGCCGCGCGAGATCCTGTACGATCGCATGAAGACTGCCGTCATCGGTGAGGGTGAGGATGGCCGCGTTGTCTACAATCGAACCCTGGGCGAGTTCGCCAAGCATTACGGCTTCCTGCCGAAGGCTTGCCGTGCCTATCGGCCTGAGACCAAGGGCAAGGTCGAACGGCCGTTCCGTTACATCCGCGAGGACTTCTTCCTCGGTGGCACCTTCCGTGACCTGGGCGATCTGAACGCGCAGTTCGACCGCTGGCTTAGCACCGTTGCCAATCCCCGCCTGCACGCATCGACCGGGCGTGTCGTCAATGAGGCCTTTGCCGAGGAACGGCCCGCGCTTCAGCCATTGCCCCTGGTGCCGTTCGGCGCCGTCCTTAAGCTGGAGCGTCGGATCAGCCATGAAGGAATGGTCAGTGTCGGCGGCAACTATTACTCGGTCCCCGACGCAACCCGGCGCCGGGTGGTCGAAGTGCACAGCCTCGCCGACGAAATCCGGATCTTCGAGGATGATTGCCTGATCGCGTGTCACCCCTTGCTGGAAGGGCGGCGGCAGCGTTCGCTGCTTGATGGACACCGGCGCTATCAGCGCCGGAATGACGATCTGCCGTTACCGCACGGATTTACCGGCCAGCAAGTCGCGCGCCGCTCTCTCGACATCTACGCCGCCATCGGCCAGCAACTGGCGGGAGCAAGAGCATGAACTCTCTGCTGCCGGACCCATCAGCCTCCCTGCTCGATCGCATCAAATGCAGCATGGTCGGCCTCAAGATGCCGCGCGCGATCGAGGTTGTCGATGACTGCGTATCCCGGCTCGACCGCGGCGAGATCACGGCCCTCGAGGCGGTGGAGCAGCTGTTGCTCGAGGAACTGACCTTCCGCGAGGAGCGCCGCATCCGCGCGGCACTGCGCATGGGCCGGGTCAACACCATGAAGACGCTGGCAGGATACGACTTCTCGTTCCAACCCTCGCTCGACAAGGCCAGGATCATGGCGCTTGCCGAGTTGAACTTCGTCGCTCGCGCCGAGGTGGTCCATCTGCTCGGCCCGCCCGGCACCGGTAAAAGCCATCTGGCCAGTGCGCTTGGCCTGGAAGCCGTCAGGGCAGGCAAGAGCGTCAGCTTCATCACCCTTGCCGATCTGATCGGCGCTCTCGCGAAGGCTGAACGCGAAGGCACATTGCGGGAGCGGCTTCGCTTCTATTGCCGGCCATCGCTCCTGATCGTCGACGAAATCGGATACCTCCCGGTCATACCCGGCGGCGGCAACCTGTTCTTCCAATTGGTCAACGCCCGCTACGAAAAGGGCGCGATGATCCTGACCTCGAACCGCGGCTTTGCCGAGTGGGGCGACATCTTCGGGAGCCCCGTAGTAGCGACGGCCTTGCTCGATCGTCTGCTGCACCACGCCATCGTCATCCAGATCGATGGCTCAAGCTACCGTCTGCGTCGCCATGCCGATCTCCTGCCCGAGCACATCAGGTCCAATGCACGAATTACGCCGCCAGCACCGGTTGAACCGCGCCGCCGCGGCCGCCCACCCAAAAACGGAGGCCTGCCACCAAACACCTGACTGCCCAAAACCCGAAGTGGGGAATTTTACTTTGCCACTTCCGGGGATTTTTAAAGTGCCGTTGACAGCCCCCATCGTTGCTCCACATAACCTCCACCTGCATCCGCCATATTGCCAGGAAAGGAGCTATAAAGATGAGGTGTCGGACGTTTGGAGGAGTAGGAGCGCTTTGTCTGCTCGCAGCATGCGCAGCAGGGCCAGCGCCGCGCAGCGGCTTCCTTGGCGACTACAGCCGACTGGAACGCGTGGGATCATCGGACTCCCTCCTCGAACAGCGTCCCCCCGCTGATTACGATCTACGCAGGTTCCGCGCGGTCATGATTGAGCCGACCGACGTGCAGGTTGAAGGCTTGGACGACGAAGAGCGCCAGAAACTTTCGGCAGCGTTCCGCGAGGCGCTTGTTGAACGTCTGAATGGCGCCCTTCCGGTCACCGACCAGACAGGGCCCGGTGTCCTTCGTGTCCGCACAGCGATCGTAGAGGCTCGCAAAGCGAATGTGGCGGTTAATGCGGTTACAACGCTCCTTTTGATGCCGGTCACTCAGGGCGGGGTCGCCGCTGAAGCCGAGGTGGTCGACGGCGGTTCGGGAGAACGCATTGCGGCGCTATCTTGGGCCCGGCGCGGTGCAAAGGTCACCGAAATCGGCCTCTCGTACACCGAATTGGGGCAGGCGCGCTCAGGACTGCGCGCCTTTGCGCGCCGTCTCGCTGACCTGTTTGATCCGCCGACGCCTGAGCCAGCCGCAGGTCGAAGACCGCGATGAGTTTCCAAAAGTAGGAGCGATTGCATGAACGATGATCAAATCAAGGGCGCTCGACGTCAGAGCCCGATCCGAAATTAAGTTGAGTGGTATCAGCAAGTTAGCTTGACGCTAGCGCAAGTCGTTGATTCAGGGGTTTTGCAACAAACTTCCGGAGATCGACGATGTGGACCGATACCACTCGGGCGCAATATGCCCGTACAGAACTGACTTTGCCAAGCGATTTGACCGATGCCGAATGGGCGCTGCTGGAGCCCTACTTTCCGCCGCCCTCGTCTGTGGGGCGTCCGCGCAAGTGGCCGCTCAGGCGCATTATTGAGGCGATTTTGTATTTGCTGCGCGGCGGGCTGCCGTGGCGGATGCTGCCGCCGTGCTTTCCGCCCGTCTCGACGGTGCGGCGCTGGTTTTATCTGTGGCGCGACAACGGTCTGTGGCTCTCGCTCAATCATGCCCTGCTGTTGATCGGGCGGGAAGCTGTAGGCCGCGAGGCTTCGCCCAGCGCCGGAGTGATCGACAGCCAGAGTGTGAAGACGTCGGAAAGCGGCGGGCCTCGCGGCTATGACGCGGGAAAGAAGATCAAGGGACGCAAGCGCCACATCCTGACCGACACCGACGGCAATCTGGTCCATGCCGTGATCCACACTGCCGATATCCAGGATCGCGATGGCGCGCCGTTGGTGCTGGCCGAGATCGTCCGTCGCTTCCCGTGGCTGCGCCATGTCTTTGCCGACGGTGGATATGCGGGCGAAAAGCTCAGGGATGCCCTGCGCCGCATCGGCAAATGGACCCTCGAGATCGTCAAGCGATCGGATACGGCAAAAGGCTTCGTCGTGCTGCCCAGGCGCTGGGTCGTCGAGCGAACGCTGGCTTGGCTCAATCGAAACCGGCGCCTCGCCAAGGACTTCGAACACACCATCGCTTCCGCAACCGCATGGCTCTTCATCGCCTCAATCCAGCTCTTCACCCGTAGAATCGCAAAGCTATGAAATTACGACCGATAATTTTGAATCAGACTCTAACGCCCAGACCAGGGAGATCGCGCCGGCAAAGGGATTGAACAGGATAAACCCGCCCGTCACGACACCCAGGACGCCCAGCAGCACTTCGGTCCAGCGTCC
>CAACXH010000529.1_pt1 | contig 15316 bp, 14 predicted proteins | sample 2275881 | NCBI WGS metagenome assembly CAACXH01 (sample SAMEA5312483, study PRJEB27640) | indoor metagenome | biome: indoor environment; feature: controlled; material: polymer antistatic dissipative epoxy resin | place: Italy | collected 2014-05-27 | reverse complement strand
TCGCCGCCGTCTCCGCCCCTTCCGGCGCCACGCTCTTATCCACATGCACCACGACCGACATGCCCGGCGACAGTTCCGTCGCCAGCGGCTGATCCGCGTCGATCGCGATGCGAACGCCAAGGCGCTGGGCGATCTTCACGAAATTGCCAGTCGCATTATCCGGCTTGATGACGGCGAATTCCGATCCGGTGGCCGGCGAGAACCGCTCGACACGGCCGTTGAGCTTACGGCGGTGCAGCGCATCCACCGAGATCGTCACCGGCTGGCCGATCTGCATGCCGGCAAGCTGGGTTTCCTTGAAGTTGGCGATGACCCAGACATCATGCGGCACGACCGCCATCAATTGTGTGCCGGCCGTGACATATTGACCGGTGCGCACGCCGACTTCACCGAGCCTGCCGTCCACCGGTGCATGGATTTCCGTATTCTCAAGATCGATCCTGGTGAGTTCGACGGCGGCTTCGGCATTGGCGACCGCCGCCTGCAGGGAGCTGCGGTTGACGATGATCGTCTGCAAGTCCTGGCGTGAAACCTCGAGCGCGGCTTTCGCCTGCGACAGCGATGCCCGCGCCTTTTCAAGCGCGGCATGCGCCTCTTCCTGCAGGCTGGAGGTTCCGACGCCGCTTTTGATGAGATTATCCTGCCGGTCGGATGCTAGCTGTGCCTGCTTCAGAGAGGCCTCAGCGGCATCGACAGCCGCCTGGCTGGAAAGAATATTGGCATTGGCGGCGTTTTCCTGCTGGCGGGAATTGTCGAGCGCTGCCTTTTGCGTATCGAGCGATGCAGCCGCCTGCGCCTGTTTCTGGCGGTAGATGCGGTCATCGATCTTTGCCAGCAATGTGCCTTGTTTGACTTCCTGATAATCCTTGACGGGTACGTCCACCACATAGCCGCTGACCTGCGGGCTCATGGTGGTGACGTAGCCGCGCACGAAGGCGTTGTCAGTCATTTCCACGGTGGAGAGAAACGGCGGCAGCCGCCAGGCGTAAAGCACGAGTGCTATGCCGGCGAGGCCGCCGAGCAGTACGAGAATGGAAACGGGGGTAAAAAACTTCTTCAGCATTTTGTCACTCTTGGAATGTTCAAGACTGTGGTGCCGGTGCGGCATCGACATTATCCCGGAGAAGGAACGGACGGATGCGCATCCAGGCAAGGTGGAGCAAAAGCGCGGCCAGTGCCAGCGCCGAAACAACTGATATCAGCAGGAACGTGTCGTTATAGGCGAGCACATAGGCCTCCCTGCTGACCTGCTGTCCCAGAAGCGACAGCCCCTCTGCCTTCAGCAACGCCGGATCGGTGATGACATGGCTGTAGGCACCGGAAAGCTGGGATACGCGCTGAGCGACCACGGGGTTGGTGAGCAGGATATTTTCCACCAGAACATTGGAATGGAATTTTTCGCGCAGCGTCACGAAACTGCCGAGCAGCCCGGTCATCAGCATCGAGCCCGTGATCTGTGTAAACAGAAAGATGGCGATGAAATTCACCAGATAAGGCGCGCCTCTGGCAAGTGCTGCGGCAAAACCCTTGGACATGACGGGCGGCAGGAACATGGCGGCGCCGAAGGCGATCATCATCTGGCTGAGATACATTTCACCCGGCCGCGTCAGATTGGTGGACTGGCTGTCCATGAACGAGCCGGCGGTAATCAGCGCCAACGCGATCACATGGGCCGTTTCGACATATTTCGTCAGCATCAGAAAGGCACATGCCGCACCGCCAAGCACCGTCGCCAGCAGCACCAGCGCATAAAGCGTTGTCGTCTGCTCGTTCAGCAGACCAAGCTGCTGGTAAAAACCGACCGCCGTTGAGGATTGCTCGGAGGAGACCGCACGATAGACGAGCAGGACTGCGATAATATGCAGGTTGGTTTTCGAGAAAATCCAGCGCAGGTCGAGCAGCGGGTTCTTGCGCGGCAATTCTATGAAGGCCATGAGCGTGAGGAGCGCGATCGACGTCGCCAGAAGCACGCCCAGCCACCATGTTTCGAACCACCAGTAAAACCGGCCGAGTGTCAGCATCACCGCAAGACAGCCGAGACCGCCAGCAAACAGCAGATAGCTCAGAATATCCACGCGCTCGATGACTTTGGCGCGCGGCGGCGGCGTGACTTTCAACACATAGATCATGGCGAAGGAGATCAGCGCAAAACCCACCTCCATGGAATAGAGCGCGTTCCAGCCGCCGATTTCCAGCAGGGAGGGCGAAACGATACGCGCGATGGGTGCCGACAGCAACGTGCCGGTCAACGCGATGCTGAAGCCGAGCGAGAATTTTCGCGCCGGTGGAAATGCTTCAAGAATATAGAGAAAGCCCAGTGACGAGATCGGCGCGGCGGCCATGCCGCTGACGAAACGGATGACGGTTGCCGAATGCAGGTCCGTCACGAAGAGGTTGAGACAGGAGGCAACCACGAAGGCGATGATCGAGAGTTCGGCAAAGGGCCGCAGGCCATATTGCGCCCTGATCTTGAAGAGCGCGATGGAGAAGGTGGCATAGGGCGCCATATAGGCGGCGGAAAGCCAGGCCACCTCAGCCACCGTGGCGGAAAATTCGCCCTGAAGCTGGTAGATATTGGCCATGACGAGGTTCATGCCAAGGCCCTGGGTTATGAAGAACGACAGGCCCGCAAAGATGAAACACAGCCGCAGCCACACCGGCCGCTCAACCGGCTGCGGTGCGGCGGGAACAGCGGGCTCCGTCGCGATCTCACCACCATCGGCATCGTTCGCCGTTTGGGGGACAGCCGCGGTTTCCTCCGGCCTGACAACAGTCACATCCTTTTCAGAGGCAGCCTCGTCCGTGGTCTGCGGCAACACGGTGCTCACGATTGCACCCTCCCGGCCGCAAGGTTTTGCAGATTGGCCGAAAGACGGCGCATCACATCAAGCGCCATGGCGAGATCCTCGGACGAAATATCGGCGGTGATTTCCGAGCGCAGCGTCTTTGCCACAGCCTGCACCGTGCCGGAGGTCTTCTCACCCTCTTCCGTCATGTGGATGCGTTTGGCGCGGCGGTCGTTTTCATCGGAGCGACGTTCGATGAGGTTCTGTTTTTCCATGCCATCGAGAACCCGCACCAGCGTCGGAGTTTCGATTTCCATTTCTTCGGCAAGCTCGGTCTGCGTCAGCGGGCCGCGCCTCGACAGGGCAAAAAGCGCACGCGCACGCGCCAGCGTCAGGCCGCTTTCCCCTACCCGCGCATCAAAAAACGCGCGCAGTTTGCGGGTAAAAGCGGAAACCTCATCAAGAAGCTGTTCCTTGTCGGTCTCGCGGGACATGTCAGCAAGCCTTATAATTAGCACACTACTTATTTACTGCCTATTTATTCGCAAGCCTGACGATTTTCAAGTTTCTTTCATGCCGGGTCTGCCATGCGGTAAACTCATGGCAGCGAATCACGTTGCCGGAAAATTCCGGCACCCTGTCCTCACCCGCCTGTGGATTGCTGGGGACAACTGAAGATGTGATCCAGCTTTAACAGAGCGGACGTCAGCCTGCCGTATAGTGTTGCAACAATATCATTGACTGCCATGCCCCAGGAAGCCAAACCCAAGGTTTAAGGACAAGGCAAGGGAGATCGCGCAAACCATGAACGACGCTGTGAGAAAGATCACCCCCGCAGAACCGCATTACCGCGAGGCGCCGAACAATATCGAGGCCGAACAGGCGCTGCTTGGCGCCATCCTCGTCAATAACGACGCCTATTACCGTGTGTCGGATTTCCTTAAGCCCGTGCATCTCTACGAAGCCCTGCATCGCAAGATTTTCGAGGTGGCGGGCGATATCATCCGCATGGGCAAGACCGCCAATCCGGTGACGATCAAGACCTTCCTGCCCGCCGACGACAAGATCGGCGACCTGACGGTGGCGCAATATCTTGCGCGTCTGGCCGCAGAAGCCGTGTCGATCATCAACGCCGAGGATTACGGCCGGGCGATCTACGATCTGGCTTTGCGCCGCGCGTTGATCCAGATCGGCGAGGATGTCGTCAACATCGCCTTTGACGCGCCGCTCGACATGCCGCCGCAGGCGCAGATCGAAGACACCGAGCGCCGTCTGTTCGAACTGGCGGAAACCGGCCGTTACGACGGCGGCTTCCAGTCGTTCAACGATGCGGTGGCGCTGGCGATCGACATGGCGGGCGCCGCTTTCGAACGTGACGGCAATCTTTCCGGCATTTCCACCGGCATTCATTCGCTCGACGCCCGCATGGGCGGCCTGCAGCGCTCCGACCTTATCGTGCTTGCGGGTCGTCCGGGTATGGGCAAAACCTCGCTGGCCACCAACATCGCCTATAACATCGCGGCATCCTACGACCAGGAAGTGCAGCCCGATGGTTCTTTCAAGGCGAAAAACGGCGGCGTCGTCGGCTTCTATTCACTCGAAATGTCGTCCGAACAGCTGGCCACCCGTATCATTTCCGAGCAGACGGAAGTCTCCTCCTCGAAAATCCGTCGTGGTGACATCACCGAGGCGGATTTCGAAAAGCTCGTCGCCTGCTCCCAGATGATGCAGAAGGTGCCGCTTTACATCGACCAGACCGGTGGTATCTCCATCGCCCAGCTTTCCGCCCGTGCGCGCCGTCTGAAGCGCCAGCGCGGCCTCGATGTTCTGGTCGTCGACTATATTCAGCTGATGACCGGCGGCGGCAAGGGCGGTGAAAACCGTGTGCAGGAAATCACCCAGATCACCACGGGCCTCAAGGCACTTGGCAAGGAACTCAACGTTCCCATCATCGCACTGTCACAGCTCTCCCGTGCGGTGGAAAGCCGCGAGGACAAGCGCCCACAGCTTTCCGACCTGCGTGAATCCGGCTCCATCGAGCAGGACGCCGACGTGGTGCTGTTCGTGTTCCGTGAGGAATATTACGTCAAGAACATGGAGCCGCGCGATCCCGCCGACCCGAAATACGCAGAATGGGAAAACCATTTCGACCGGGTGAAGGGCACGGCGGATGTCATCATCGCCAAGCAGCGTCACGGACCGACCGGCACAGTGAAACTCGCCTTCCAGTCCGAATTTACCCGCTTCGCCGATCTGGCCGACCCGTCCTTCAGCCAGTACGAGGAGCATTGATCCGAACCGGATGGTGAGGGCGAAACGGTTTTCGCCCTCACACCCCCCATTTCAATATGGGACCGGATGGAGTCTTTTCAGGGCCTTGGCAGGATTTTCTTACAATCCGATTCCGCGCAGCAGCGCCACGGTGACGACGCCGAGCGTGGCTGCCGGCAGCAGGCTGAGACGCAGCGCCGCAATCGCGGTTACCGCGCAGGCGATGGTTTCTGCCAGCCCGCTCGCAAGTGCTGTCGGTGTGACAACGGCCATCAGAACGGCGGGCGGCACCACGCCGAGCGCCTTCTTCAGGCGCGGCGTCAGGGTAAAATGGCTGACCAGCAGCAGGCCGCCAAGCCGTGTGGCGACTGTTGCCGCCATCATGGCAAGGATCGTCAGCAGGGTATTGACATCAAGCGTCATGCCGGCTGCTCCGCCTGTTCTTCGTGACCGAAGGCTGCGACGGCAAGTCCCGCCAGGGCACCGGCGGCAATATACCAGGCGCCGGGAACCAGCGCATAGGTGAGACAGGCGGCGGATGCGCTTGCCAGAAGCACGAAGCCCGTCTCCCTGCCCTTCCAGAAACCCATGAGCAACACGATGAAGACGGCAGGGAAAGCGAAATCCAGACCGAGGATCGACATGTCGCCCATGACCGAGCCGAGCAGCGCGCCTGCAAGTGTGCTTAGATTCCAGAGCAGATAGATCGGCAGCGCCGCGCCGATAAAAAAGGCTGCGGTCAAATTTGCAGTCATTGCCCGAAACTCCGACAGCGCCCAGGACTCATCCGTCAGCACCAGCATGGCCGCATATTTTCGCCAGCCGGTAAAGTCATCCAGCTTGCCGGCGATGGAAGCGCTCATCAGCACATGGCGCAGATTGACCAGCAACGCGGCAAAACCGAGTGCGCTCCAGCTCGCCGGATGGGTCCAGAGATCCATGGCAACGAATTGCGAGCCGCCGGCAAAGACCAGCAGCGACATCAGCGACGCTTCCAGCGGCGACAGACCCTTGCCGATGGCGACTGCGCCGAACACGACGCCGATCGGCACCATGGCAACCAATAGCGGGGCAGCGGCGCTGAGCCCCGCGGTAAATTCGGCACGTTTTTCCGATACGGACATCCCATCCTCCCATTCAGAAGAGTGCGATTACGCCTAGAAAGTCTCCCGGTCTTGAATGAAAGTGACGTCGGTCGAAGGAAAACAGGGCAGCAGATCAAGCCGTCCGAAATTGCCCCGGCGTGACGCCGGTGCGCGCCTTGAAATGCCGGGTGAAATGCGCCTGATCGGCAAACCCGCACAGCGCCGCCACCTCGGCCGGCATCTCGCCGGCGCGCAGAAGGCGGCGCGCCTGCCGGATGCGAACATCCGTCAGATAGGCATGCGGGGTAATGTGAAATTCCTTCCTGAAAGCCCGGATGAGATGGGCGCGGCTGAGACCCGCGATAGAGGCCAGCTCCTCCAGGCCGATATCGGTCTCGTAGTTGTCGGCAAGATAGTCGCGGGCGGTATAGACCGCCGTTTTTTCGCGGGTTTCGACCGGCAGTATGATGGCGCTGCCGTGCCTGCCGAAGAGGGTGGCGAGAACCGAGAACATGCCCTCATCCGCTTCCAGCGCTCCGGATTTCGCCTCCAGCCGCCGGTGCGCCATCTGGAAGGCCGCGGCCATCTGGGGATCGCGCGGCAGAAACCTCGGGAAAGACGGTGTGCCGTGAAAGGCCCTGCCCGTGACATCCTCGATGACATCACGCAACAGCAAGCTGTCGGGATAGATCATCCGATAACGATAACCGCCGCCGCCCGGCGCGCCGTCGTGAACCTCATCCGGATTGATGAGATAAAGATGCCCCGGCCCCGTCTGTTCGGTGGTGCCCTGAATGGTGGAAATCTGCGAGCCGCTTTCGATCGCACCGATCGAGAAGGTGTCGTGCGCATGCGGCGAATATTCATGGGTGAGAAAAGTCGCGCTCAGACATTCCATGCCGCCGAAACGCCCGTCACGCCAGAAACGTGTCGTTTCCGTCGCGGCAATCGGCATGGCATCTATGGCCTGTTCCTGCGAAACATTGTGCATGAGCCGAGTTTAAAGCATTCGATCCTTACCGTCTTGAACAAAAGTGCTAGGGTCTGGCCGGTTCCAAAATCAACCGGACGCATGGCATGACAGACGACTTCGAAGATACATTTGCTGAAAACGAAACCGACGCTTTCGAACACGCGCCGCTGAGGCTGACCATCGATCTCGGCGCGCTCGCCGACAATTGGCGGGACATGAAGAAGCGTTCCGGCAAGGCGCGGACGGCGGCTGTCGTCAAGGCCGATGCCTATGGTCTCGGTATCGAGGATTGCGGTGCGACGCTCTACCATGCCGGCGCGCGGGACTTTTTCGTGGCAACGGTGGCCGAGGGCGCGACGTTGCGTTCCTATGCCCCGGAAGCGCGCATCTTCGTGCTCTCTGGCATCTGGCAGGGCCAGGAACGGCAGGTCTTCGACAATGATCTGGTGCCGGTGCTGGCCTCCGAGGAACAGCTGTCCTTCTGGATGGCGACAGTTGCCGAGCGGGGCGACCACCCCTGCGCGCTGCATGTGGACACCGGTTTCAATCGCCTCGGGCTGCCGCTCGACGACGCGCTGTTTCTTGCCGACGACGTGACGCGACCGGCAAGTTTCGACCCGGTTCTGGTTCTGTCGCATCTCGCCTGCGCCGACACGCCATCCTCGCCGATGAACAGGGTTCAGCTCGAATCATTTCGGAAGGTTAGCGCTGCTTTCGAAGGTATCGAATCAAGCCTTTCGGCTTCCGCCGGTATCTTTCTCGGTCCCGACTATCATTTCGACCTCACCCGCCCCGGCATTGCTCTTTATGGTGGCGAAGCGGTCAACGATGTGTCCAACCCCATGCGGCCTGTCGCCACGGCCGAGGCGCGGATCATCCAGATACGCGAGGCCGGAGAAGGCCAGACCGTCAGCTATGGCGGCAGCTTCCTGCTCAAGCGCGCCAGCCGGCTTGCCATCGCTGCCGTCGGTTATGCGGATGGGTACCAGCGTTCGCTGTCCGGCTCCGGCATTCCGCTGCGCGAAATGGGCCATGGCGGCGCTTATGGCGTCGTGAATGGTTACAAGGTGCCCGTTGCCGGCCGCGTAACCATGGACCTGACCATTTTCGACGTCACGGATGTGCCTGTTAATGCCATTCGCAGCGGCGACTATATCGAGCTTTTTGGTCCCAACGTGCCGGTCGACGAGACCGCACGGGCGGCCGGCACCATCGGCTATGAAATGCTGACAGGGCTTGGCCTGCGCTATGAGCGGCAATATCTGATGGCCGACGATTAAGCCGTAGCCTTGGCTCTTGGAAAGCGGAAGCTACCTGTGCTACAAGAGAACAAAAGGAGATCGAAATGCCCGAAATCCATTTGAGCGAGCAGGACGAGAAGTTCATTGAGGAGCAGGTGGCGGCGGGTGTCTACAGCGACGCGGACGCCGTCATTCATGCGAGCCTGCAATTGCTGAGCAGTGATGAAGGTAAACGAGCCGCGCTTCAGTTGCTGATCCAGGAGGGCATCGACGACGCCGAGGCGGGCCGGGTTCACCGTTATGCCTCACAGGACGAGTTTCTGGCCGATATCAAAAGAGCTTCCGCGCAGCTAAAAACGGGGACCGGCCATTAAAATCCGGACTCCAACCTTGACCACACGCGCAAGGCGCGACCTCGCCGAAGACCACGCCTATATCGAGACTGAAAATCCCCTTGCTGCCGATCGCTTCGCCCTCGATATCTTCAATAAAATCGAATCGATAGCGGCACTGGGCTTATCCGGTGTCTCAAGAAGCGGATATGGAGCCGGGCTTCACAGCATCGCTTATCGTGAGCGCGTTATTTTCTTTCGTGTCGACGAGAATGAACTTACCGTTCTGCGCGTGCTGCATGGCCATCAGGACATTTCCGTCAAAGATTTCAAACAAGAAGAAAACTGACATAAGATGGCCAAAGCCAAGACCCAATTCGTGTGCCAGAACTGCGGCACGGTTCACACCCGCTGGGCGGGAAAATGCGAAGGCTGCGGCGAGTGGAATACCATCGTCGAAGAGGATCCGATGGGCGGCATCGGCTCCGGGCCCGGCAAGACGCCCAAAAAGGGTCGCGCTGTCACGCTCACTTCGCTTTCCGGCGAGATCGAGGAAGCGCCGCGTATTCCGACCGGCATCAGCGAACTGGACCGGGCGACCGGTGGCGGTTTCGTGCGCGGTTCGGCGGTCCTGATCGGCGGCGATCCTGGTATCGGCAAATCGACGCTGCTGATGCAGGCGGCGGCGGCCCTGTCGCGGCGCGGGCATCGCGTCATCTATGTCTCGGGCGAAGAGGCGGTGGCGCAGGTACGCCTGCGCGCTCAGCGTCTGGAGGCGGCGGAAACCGATGTGCTGCTGGCTGCTGAAACCAATGTCGAGGATATTCTGGCGACGGTTTCCGAGGGCAAACGGCCCGATCTCATCATCATCGATTCCATCCAGACGTTGTGGAGCGACACAGCCGATTCCGCCCCCGGAACGGTAACGCAGGTGCGCACCGGAGTGCAGGCGATGATCCGTTTTGCCAAGCAGACGGGTGCGACCATGGTGCTTGTGGGCCATGTGACCAAGGAAGGCCAGATCGCCGGTCCACGCGTGGTGGAGCACATGGTCGACGCTGTGCTTTATTTCGAGGGCGATCGCGGTCACCACTACCGCATCCTGCGCACCGTCAAGAATCGCTTTGGACCGACGGATGAGATCGGCGTGTTCGAAATGTCGGATCGCGGCCTCAGGGAAGTGTCCAATCCCTCCGAACTGTTTCTGGGCGAGCGCAACGAGAAATCGCCGGGTGCGGCGGTTTTTGCCGGCATCGAAGGCACCCGTCCAGTGCTCGTCGAAGTGCAGGCGCTGGTCGCCGCCACCTCGCTCGGTACGCCGCGCCGCGCCGTGGTCGGCTGGGACAGTTCGCGGCTTGCCATGATCCTTGCCGTGCTGGAGGCCCATTGCGGCGTGAAGCTTGGCCAGCATGACGTTTACCTGAATGTCGCCGGCGGATACCGTATTTCCGAACCGGCGGCGGATATGGCGATTGCCTCCGCACTTGTTTCCTCGCTTGCCGGTCTTGCCCTGCCCGCCGATTGCGTCTATTTCGGCGAAATCAGCCTCTCGGGCGCGGTACGGCCGGTGGCGCACACGGTGCAGCGATTGAAAGAAGCTGAAAAACTTGGTTTTTCCGCCGCACTTCTGCCGTCTGGTTCAGCTGAATTGCCGAAAGCGGGCAAGGGTCGCTGGACGGAAATCGAAAGCCTGCCAGACCTCGTGGCGCGCATCGCCGGCTCCGGCAACCGGTTCAAACAGGTTGAGGACGACGAATATTGATCCTTTCGCCAAGGGAAACAGTGGTGTAAGAGGATCGCAAAATTGGCAAGGCAGCGCCTGACAAGGCGTCGCACCTCCGGAGTTGGTATATGCCCATTACAATTTTCGACGGCATCGTCATCGCCGTTGTTCTTTTCTCCGCCGTTCTCGCGATGGTGCGCGGCTTTTCCCGTGAGATTCTGTCGATCGCGAGCTGGGCGGGTTCGGTCGCCGCCGCCTATTATCTCTATCCCGTTCTGCTGCCCTATGCGCGCAACTATACCGATGACGACAAGATCGCCATTGCCGGTTCGGCGGGCGTGGTTTTTCTCGTCTCGCTCATCGTCATCTCCTTTATCACCTCGCGTATTGCCGATTTCATCATCGACAGCCGCATCGGCGCGCTGGATCGCACGCTCGGTTTCCTGTTCGGCGCGGCGCGCGGCATTCTGCTGCTCGTCGTCGCGGTCGCCTTCTGGAACTGGCTGGTGGATGTGAAGACGCAGCCGGAATGGGTGACGCAGGCCAAGTCCAAGCCCTTCCTCGACGGGCTGGTGGGCAAGCTGGAGGCAGTGCTGCCTGACGATATCGAGCCGCAGATCCGCGCCCGTATCCTTGGAAAGCCGCAGGAACCGACAGCTGCGCAGGCGCCAGCAGAAGATGTGCCGGCAACAAATCCGCCGGCAACGAATAATTGACACAGTGTCGCGCCTTGCAATGCATGCAAGGCGCGCTATTTGTGCTAAATATCAAGCACGACACAGACAGGCCGACCGGGAGACAAGCTCACCGGAGAGGTCTTTCTTTTTTCTCGTTAGAGAGCAAGGGCAAGCCGGATGATTGAGCCGCTTTCGCATTCCAAGTTTCCTGGGGCCACTTTCAAGGAAGAGATCGACGGCGACACGCTGCATGAAGAGTGCGGCGTTTTTGGCATTCTCGGCCATGCCGATGCCTCGGCGCTAACCGCTCTCGGCCTGCATGCGCTTCAGCATCGCGGCCAGGAAGCGGCCGGCATCGTCTCTTTCGACGGCAAGCGCTTCCATCAGGAACGCCATATGGGCCTCGTCGGCGATCATTATACCGATCCCGCAACGCTTGCCCGCCTGCCCGGCTCCATCGCCATTGGCCACACCCGTTATTCCACCACGGGCGAAGTGGCGATGCGCAACGTGCAGCCGCTGTTTGCCGAACTGGAAGAAGGCGGTATTTCCATTGCCCATAACGGCAACTTCACCAATGGCCTGACGCTTCGCCGCCAGATCATCGCCACCGGCGCCATCTGCCAGTCGACATCGGATACCGAAGTCGTGCTGCACCTCATCGCCCGCTCGCGCCACTCCTCCACCGCCGATCGTTTCATCGATGCTATCAGGCAGATGGAAGGCGGTTATTCGATGTTGGCCATGACGCGCACCAAGCTGATTGCCGCACGCGACCCGATCGGCATTCGCCCGCTGGTCATGGGCGAGCTTGATGGCAAGCCGATCTTCTGCTCGGAAACCTGCGCTCTCGATATCATCGGCGCGAAATTCGTCCGAGACGTGGAAAATGGCGAAGTCATCATCTGCGAAATCCAGCCTGATGGTTCGATCACCATCGATGCGCGCAAGCCGTCGAAGCCCCAGCCCGAACGTCTCTGCCTGTTCGAATATGTCTATTTCGCCCGTCCCGATTCCGTCGTCGGCGGCCGCAACGTCTATACGACGCGCAAGAACATGGGCATGAACCTTGCCAAGGAAGCACCGCTGGAAGCCGATGTCGTTGTCCCGGTTCCCGATGGCGGCACGCCGGCAGCACTCGGTTTTGCGCAGGAAAGCGGTATTCCCTTCGAATATGGCATCATCCGCAACCACTATGTCGGCCGCACCTTCATTGAGCCGACGCAGCAGATCCGCGCTTTCGGCGTCAAGCTGAAGCACTCGGCCAACCGGGCGATGATCGAAGGCAAGCGCGTGGTGCTGGTGGATGATTCCATCGTGCGCGGCACGACATCGGTCAAGATCGTGCAGATGATCCGCGAAGCCGGCGCCAAGGAAGTTCATATCCGCGTTGCGAGCCCGATGATTTTCCATCCGGATTTCTACGGCATCGACACGCCTGACGCCGACAAGCTGCTCGCCAACCAATATGCCGATGTCGAGGCGATGGCGAAATTCATCGGCGCCGATTCGCTGGCTTTCCTGTCGATCGATGGTCTTTACCGCGCCGTCGGCGGCGAGAATCGCAATCATGCGCGGCCGCAGTTCACGGACCATTATTTCACCGGCGACTATCCGACCCGCCTTCTCGACCAGAATGGCGAGGCGATGGGCAGCAAGATTTCCATGCTGGCCAGCAACGGCTGATAGCCCGAAACAACAAGCGGCCGCCGGCTTCCGGGGCCGCTTTTTTCTTGCCTTTTGTTCAGGCCGTCCCATGCGACGATTTAATCGCTTGCAGCCGGCCGCTGTGGCTTCGTAAAAGGAGGCGCAATCATTTCGGAGGGGCAGCATGACCATCAATCTCAAGGGCCGGATCGCGCTCGTCACCGGCGCTTCGCGCGGCATCGGTTATTTCACGGCGCTGGAACTGGCCAAGGCCGGCGCGCATGTTATCGCCTGCGCCCGCACGGTCGGCGGCCTTGAGGAGCTGGACGACGCCATCAAGGCCGTTGGCGGCACTGCGACGCTGGTTCCCTTCGATCTCTCCGACATGAACGCCATCGATGCGCTGGGCGCCAATATATTCGAGCGCTGGGGCAAGCTCGATATTCTGGTCGCCAATGCCGGCGTTCTCGGTGTCATCTCGCCGGTCGGCCACATCGAGGCCAAGGTCTTCGAGCGGGTCATGACCATCAATGTCACCGCCACATGGCGGCTGATCCGCTCGGTTGAACCGCTGCTGCTGAGATCGGATGCCGGCCGCGCGCTGATCCTGTCTTCGGGTGCCGCCCATAGCTGTCGCCCCTTCTGGGGTGTCTATTCCACCTCCAAGGCTGCGGTGGAAGCACTCGCCCGCACCTGGGCCGCAGAGACCGAAAAAAGCGCACTGCGCATCAACAGCATCAATCCCGGCGCCACACGCACCGCGATGCGCGCCCAGGCCATGCCCGGCGAAGACCCGGCCACCGTGCCGCATCCGTCAGAGGTTGCCGCAGCCATTCTTCCGCTTGCCTCACCGGAGCTTACCGAGACCGGCAAGCTCTTTGTCGTGCGCGACGGGAAATTCGTGGACTACCGCCAGCCGGAGTGAATATTTCATACTCTGGGAGCCGATGCAGTCACCACGGATGCTCTTGACCGGACGGCACCGCCGCGCCATAAGGCAAGACATGAAAATAACGATCTGCACCTGCTGCTGAATAAATTTTGCTGGTTCGCCGCCGGCCAGATCGTTTTCGTCTCCCCGCAAGGTCCAACAGACAAACGGTCCGGTCAGGACAATTGACTGCCTTTAGGGAACACCCGCATGTCCTTGCGCCTCAAATTCCACAATACCCTGACACGCGAAAAGGCGGAATTTGCGCCGATCGATGCTGATAATGTGCGCATGTATGTCTGCGGCCCGACCGTTTATGATTTTGCCCATATTGGCAATGCGCGCCCGGTCATCGTGTTCGATGTTCTCTACCGGCTGCTGCGTCACGTCTATGGCGAGACCCATGTGACCTATGCCCGCAACATCACCGACCTCGATGACAAGATCAATGCGCGGGCGCTGCGCGACTATCCGCATCTGCCGCTCAACGACGCCATCCATGCGGTGACGAAGAAGACCGCCGACCAGTTCCACGAGGATGTGGCCATGCTCGGCTGCCTTCCGCCGACCGTCGAACCGCGCGCCACCGATTATATTGCCGAGATGATCGACCTCATCGAAAAACTGATCGCCCGCGGCCATGCCTATACGGCGGGCGGCGAGGTGCTGTTCGACACCCGGTCGATGGCCGATTACGGCCAGCTTTCGAAGCGGCCTCTGGACGAACAGCAGCCGGGTGCACGCGTGGCGGTGGAAGCCCACAAGAAGACGTCAGGCGATTTCGTGCTGTGGAAACTGTCGTCGCACAATGAGCCGGGCTGGGAAAGCCCCTGGGGCCGTGGCCGCCCCGGCTGGCACATCGAATGCTCAGCCATGGCCGGTCGCTACCTCGGCGAGGTGTTCGACATTCACGGCGGCGGGCTCGACCTCATCTTCCCGCATCATGAGAACGAAATCGCACAATCGCGCTGCGCCCATGGCACGCATGTCATGGCCAATGTGTGGATGCATAACGGCTTCGTGCAGGTGGAAGGCCGCAAGATGTCGAAGTCGGAGGGCAACTTCGTGACCATCTACGAATTGCTGCATACGGAGAAATTCGGCGGCCGGAAATGGCCGGGCGAGGTTCTGCGCCTTGCGATGCTGATGACGCATTACCGCGAACCGATCGACTTTTCGGTGAAGCGCCTGGAAGAAGCCGAACGCCTGCTTTCCAAGTGGCCTGCGGCCGATGCCTCAGAGGCGGCACCGGATGAAACCGTGCTCGAAGCGCTTGCCGACGATCTCAACACGGTTGCCGCCGTGCAGGCGCTGCACGCCCTGGCCCACGCCGCCAATGTGGACCCGTCCAGGCTGCCGACCTTTGCCGCCAGCGCCGCATTGCTCGGCGTTTTGCCTAAGAAGGCGGAAGTGGATGAGGCCATCGTTTCGGCTGTCGATGCGCTGGTGGAGTTGCGGCTCGAGATGCTGAAGGCGAAGAACTTTGCGGAGGCGGACCGGTTGCGCGACGAGCTTTCCGAGAAGGGGATTCAGCTGAAGGATGGCAAGGACAAGGAGACCGGGGAGCGGACGACGACGTGGGAGCTGAAGCGGTAATTTGCTGCTTCGGCTAGAGGCTCACCCCCCTCTGCCCTGCCGGGCATCTCCCCC